>AUXO016922485.1_pt1 | contig 55940 bp, 47 predicted proteins | sample 768731 | NCBI WGS metagenome assembly AUXO01 (sample SAMN02715735, study PRJNA202380) | gut metagenome | biome: sheep rumen | host: Ovis aries | place: New Zealand: Palmerston North
AAGTAAGGAGAATTTATTTTGATACAGAAGGATATAATTATTATGGTGATTTCAAAATATTAATAGATGATACTGTAATATTTGATATGGCTGATTATGATTATTTCTTGCCAGCAACAGATAATTTATGTATACCTGTAGATATTAATCCTGAGGATGATAATATAATAAATGTAGAGATAGGTAACAATTTTATTAAAACTTTGTCTACAGATATTATGGATTATGATAATGAAAACTACGTCAATTTTAATAGAAACCCCGGACTTACAAAACAAATTTGGGGATTTGATACTAACGAAGTAGAGCTATCTAATGATTTTACATTAGTTAAAGGAAAATCAAAGGTTATAACTAAAGGACCTAATGGAATATTAAATATAGAAAATCAAAATGTTGAAATGATAGACTATCTTAGATTGAATGAAGTGGACGGAATATCTAATATGGTTACTACATTTAATGTATCAGAGGATAGTGTTATTAGTCAGGATGATATAACATATAATCCAACGGGGACTTGGATTGATGTATGTGTTAGTATAACAAAGAATCATATAGATTCTAATGCTATATTATCGGATACTTATACTTGGGATCAATTTATTATTTATAATATATTTGATTCTTGGAATTTGGGTCCAGAAAGTAAAATATATATAGAGTATGATTATAATGCTAGGATAGAAGTTGAAGATTCTAGATATGTAGGAACTTATGATGGTATGACTGTAATTGAATGTGCTATTGGATATTCAAGAAGTGTAAGGATTAAGCTTACTCCATCATATCATTCTAGTAGTGGAGATATAATAGTTTATAAGTATTAGTTTAAAGTAAGAAGGATTTTAGTTAATCCTTCTTTTTAATCTATTAAAAAGTTGTAAATAGAAAAAAATTTTTATATAATATAAATTGATAACTATTTTTAAATTGGGGTAATTGATATGGGATTAAGGATTTATAATTCATTAACAAATAAGCTAGAGGATTTCAAACCACTTAATGGCAATAAGGTTAATATGTATGTTTGTGGACCTACTGTTTATAATTATATCCACATTGGTAATGCTAGACCTGTAATCTTCTTTGATACATTGAAGAGATATTTAGAATTCAGTGGATATGAAGTATCTTATGCATCAAATATCACAGATGTTGATGATAAGATTATTAATAAAGCATTAGAGGAAGGTGTTTCTGAAAAAGAGGTAGCTACTAGATATGCTGATGTTTATTTTACAAATGTTAAGGATTTAGGAGCTAAGAAGCCTGATTATACACCTTATGCTACTGAATATATTCAAAAGATGATTGATTTTATAAGCGAGCTTAAGGATAATGGATATACATATGAGGTTGATGGTGATGTATATTTTAGAGTATCTAAGATAGATGATTACGGAGTATTATCTAATCAACAGGCTGAGTTTTTAGATGCTGGTGTTAGAAAGAGTGTAGATACTAAGAAGGAGGATCCACGTGATTTCGTCCTTTGGAAGAAAACTGATAAGGGAATCAAGTGGGATTCACCATTTGGTGTAGGAAGACCAGGATGGCATACAGAATGTGTTGTTATGTCACATGATATTTATCATACTATGCTTGATATTCATGGAGGAGGAATGGATTTGAAATTCCCTCATCATGAGAATGAGATAGCACAATGTAATGCCTTATATCATAATCATCTTGCAAAATATTGGATGCATGTTGGTCGTCTTGATATGAATGGTGAAAAGATGAGTAAGTCTTTAGGTAATGTTGTAAGAGTTGTTGATTTATCTAAGGAGGATTTAATGATTCTTCGCTTACTTATTGTAACAGCTCCTTATAGATCAAATATAAATTATAATGATGAACTTTTAACTCAATATAAGAATGAATATCAAAAAATCACAAGAGCTTATAAGCAAGCTGCTCTAAAGCTTGATTTAGCTTCTGTTGAGCAAAAAGCTTGTGATAATGATTATATTGAAAAGTTCAAGGAGTATATGGATAATGATTTTAATACTCCAAATGTTTTAACACTTGTTCAAACAATTGTTAAAGAGATTAATCAGCTAGTTAGAACAGCTGATAATGATATGTTAGCTATAAAGACTAATACATTAAAGACTATTATGAATGTACTTGGTGTTGAGCTTAATTATAATAAGCTTAATGAAGAGAATAAGGATTTATATAATAAGTGGAATGCTTTAAAGAAGGAAAAGAACTTCGAGGAAGCAGATAAAATAAGAGCTATTCTTACTGAAAGAGGAATATTATAATATGGATGCTAAACTTATGAATGGTTTAACCTTAGCCTATATAGGTGATACTATATATGAGACATATATTAGAAAAATGAATATTTTAAAGGGTATTACTAAGGTTAATGATCTTCATAAGCATACTATTAAATATACCTGTGCTGAATATCAGGCAAAGGGTGCTTCATATTTACTTAAGAATGATTTACTTTCTGAAGAGGAAATACTTATATTTAAGCGTGGTAGAAATAGTAATACTAATAAGACAAGAAAGAGCTTAAGCATTGAGGATTATAACAATGCTACAGGACTTGAGGCTTTAATGGGCTATTTATATTTTATAGATAAGCTTGATAGGGCTTATGAAATAATAGGAATTATTGTAGATAATATCTGCGCATAAAGGGGATGAGATTATGCCAAGAAGAAAAAAGGTAGTAGAAGAAAATACTGAGGCTTTAGATGAGACTGAGATTAAGGAAATAGAGGCTTTAGAAGAGGCTAATGAAATAGAAATTGAGAAGCCTTCAAAGAAGCAGGCTGAAAAGAAGGAAGATAAGCCAGCTGATGATGAGAAGAAATCTCTTCTTGAGGAACAAAAGGAAAAGGAATTGACTGAAGCTGAAGAAAATAGAATAATCAAGGCTCAAAAGAAGTCAGAAAAGAAGAGACTTAAGAAGTTTAAGCTTGGTAAGACTCGTGAGCATATTGATCGTGTGGAGACTAATATCAACACAGGATTAAATGACGAGCAGGTTAATGAACGTCTTGTAAAGGGATATGTAAATATTAAGAATAATAAGACTACTAAGCCAGTACATAAGATTATTTTTACTAATATTTTCACATTCTTTAATATTTTAATGATAGGTATAGCCGCATGGCTTATTTCTGTTGGAGCTATAAAGGATTTATTCTTTATGGTTATCGTAACATTAAATGTTGTTATTGGAATTGTTCAGGAGATAAGAGCTAAGATTACAATTGATAAGCTATCAATTTTATCTGCACCTACATGTAAGGTTTTACGTAATGGTTCAATGCAGGAAATTGGTGTTGAGGATATTGTAATTGATGATATTGTTATTTTAGAGTCAGGTAAGCAGATTTCATCAGACTCAATTGTAGTAGATGGTACAATTGAGGTTAATGAATCACTTCTTACTGGAGAAAGTGATGCGATTGTTAAGCATCCAGGGGATCAATTATTTAGTGGTTCATTCGTAGTTTCTGGTAATTGTAAATCTAGAGTTACAGCTATTGGTGAGGATAATTATATTGATAAGCTTACTAAGGAAGCGAAGAGATATAACAAGCCTAAGAGTGAGCTTTTACAATCTCTAAATATCATAATTCGTTTTATGGCCGTTGTAATCCTTCCTATTGGAGCTATTTTGTTCTGTATGCAATATGAGGTATTGCTTGGTTCAATGTCATTACAGGATGCGACTCGTAAGACTGCTGGTGCTATGATTGGTATGATTCCATCTGGATTATATCTTTTAACATCTATAGCGTTAGCTGTAGGAGTTATGAGGCTTGCTCAAAATAATGTATTAGTTCAAGAGCTTTATTGTATTGAGATGCTTGCTCGTGTTGATACATTATGTCTTGATAAGACAGGTACTATTACTGATGGTACTATGACTGTTAAGAATGTTGTTGAATATAATGGTGTTCCTGGTCTTAGTGTTAAAAATATTGTTTCTGCAATTTTGAATGCACATGATTCAGATAATATGACTAATACAGCATTAGCTGAAAAATTTGGTAGAGCTAAGAGAATTAAGCATTTAAATCTTATTCCTTTCTCTTCATCTCGTAAGTTTAGTGCTGTTACATTTGATAAGGTTGGAACATTTGTTATGGGAGCCCCTGAGTTTGTTCTTACTCAGAATTATAAGCTTGTAGCTGCGGATGTTACTGCAGGTGCAAAGCTTGGATATAGAGTGCTTGTTATTGCACATACTATGGAGCCTATAAGAGATGGTAAGGTAGATCATAAGTCATTAAGCCCTGTATGCTTAATATATATTGAGGATACTATTAGACCTGATGCGATTGATACTATTAGATATTTTAAGGAGTCAGGTGTTGAGGTTAAGGTAATATCTGGAGATAATCCTCTTACTGTTTCTCGTATTTCACTTCGTGCTGGTATTGAAAATGCACAGGAGTATATTTCACTTGAAGGATTAACTGATCTTGAGGTAGTACGTGCCGCAACTAAGTTTACAGTATTTGGTCGTGTTTCTCCTGCTCAAAAGAAGCTTATTGTAACTACATTAAAGGAAGCTGGAAGAACAGTTGCGATGACTGGAGATGGAGTTAATGATATCCTAGCCCTTAAGGAGGCTGATTGTTCAATCTCTGTTGCTTCTGGTTCTGAGGCTGCTCGTAATGTATCACATCTAGTTTTACTTGATAACAACTTTGGTTCAATGCCTAAGGTTGTATCTGAGGGAAGAAGAGTTATTAATAACGTAGCTAAGGTTTCAAAGCTATTCTTAACTAAGACTATCTTCTCATTATTACTTGCAATTTACGCTATTAATTCAAATGGTAATTATCCAATTTCTACAAATCAGCTAATAATGATTGATTTCTTCTGTATTGGATTACCATCATTTGTTCTAGTCCTTGAGCCTAATAACATTAAGGCTAAGGGTGGATTCCTAATAAATATCATTAAGGGCGCATTACCGGGTGCCATAACGATACTTATTAATGCGATGATAGTTCTTAATATGTCTGAAACACTTGGACTTTCTAAGAATGACACATCAACACTTATTGTTATTATTGCGACATTCACATGTCTAATTGTCCTATATCAAACATGTAAGCCATGGAAGATATATAAGAAGTTTATGTATGCGGCATTATTTGCAGCTTGTGTATTTATAACATTGCTACTACCTAAGTTCTTAGATTTTACTCCATTAACTAAGATTGGAGTATATTATGATTCAGAGCTTGAGGTTGAAACTGTTGCTTATAAGCCTTCAGTTGAGGTATCTGCCGATGGATATTATGTTGTTAATGGTGAATATACAGATTATAAGGCATCAGATAATACAGTTTTAACTAATGTTGATGGATATCTTGCTATCAATGGGGATAAGACTGAATATGAGATAAATGCCTATGGAACTCGTTCATTATACTTAGATAAGGCTGGTAACTATGTTATTGAGGATAGCTACAATTATCTATGTGTTGGTGGAGTTTTAACTAAGTCTGAATATACTGAGGATGTAGACGTTCAAATATCATATCTTGGAGATGTATATGTAAATGGAGTAGATACTAATGTTAATATTCTACCTACAGTTACTATCTCTAAGCAAAATACATATGTTATTGGTGGAAAAACTACAACAATTGAGGCTACATTCACTGAAATACGTGAGGTATATCTACAGGATTATGAGCTTTATGTAAATGATTTTGCTATTGGATATAAGCTTAATCCAGTTAATTTATCTATAGATAGTCAAAATAGAGTTTATATTATGTCTAATGTTACACAAATGGATTATGCATCAGCAGATTTATCAAAGCTTGGTGTATCAGATGATTTGAAGTATACATATGATGATAATATAATTGAATCTAATGTTGATGGTGAGATAAAGGATTTCACATATACAGTAGATGTTATAGTATCTAAGGCTGGATATTTAGTACTTGATGGTGAGTATACTGATTTTGAGGCAGCAGCTGCAGCATCAGAACAATCAATATATTCATATAATGATCAGCATCAGCTAATTATTGATGGTGTTACAACAGACTATGTATTAACAATTAATACTACATATGGTGGAGAGGTACCAACAATGCCTCTATCAGCAATTCTTTTAATGACAGCATTATGTGCTCTTACAACACCTATAATGTCACTTATTAGATCTTTAGTTCCATGGATTAAGGAGCTTATAGCTAATATTAAAAAGATTGTTGGAAGATTATAATATTAAGAAGGGTTGCTTTAACTTAAAGCAATCTTTTTTATAATCGGTAAATAATTGTTTTAATTATTTTTTTACTTATGTTATAATTGATTATAAAGATAGGAATTGGTACATATGAAAATATACGGAAAAAACTGCGTATACGAAGCAATTCGTGCAGGACACCAAATTAATGAAATACATATATTAAAGGATTGCCGTGACAATAGGTTTATAGAGATGTGTAGGGATAAGAAGTATCATATATTCTTTGATGAAAAGAAGGATATGGATAAAGTATTTGGTACACAGCATCAGGGATATGGAGCTAAGGTTAAGGACTATGAATATCAAGAGCTTGATATAGCTTTAAAAAAGACTGATAAAAGAAGAATCTTTTTAGCTCTTGATGGTCTTGAGGATCCACATAATCTTGGGGCTATTATTCGTTCATGTGATGCATTTTCAATTGATGGAATAATATTACCAAAGAATCATAGTGTTGGTATTACTGAGGTTGTAGCTCATGTTTCAACAGGAGCTATTGAGTATGTACCAATTATTATGGTTAATAATCTTACACAAGCAATTTTAAAGCTTAAAGAAAATGGATATTGGGCAGTTGGTACTGACGCTTCTGCTGAAATGGAGCCACAGGATATTGATAAGACACTAGATTTAGTTGTGGTTATCGGTTCAGAGGGATTTGGAATGTCTAGGCTTGTTACTAAGAATTGTGATTATATGATTAAAATACCTATGACAGGGCATGTAAATAGTCTTAATGCCTCAGTTAGCGCAGGTATTATACTTGCCGAGCTTGTATAAATCAAAAAAATATAGGTGAACATATTTGAATTAAATGATTTTGAGCTTATTTATCTTATAAGAGAGGGCTCAGAAAGAGCAGAGACTCTATTATATGAAAAGTATCATGCATATATATATAATATGATACTTGGGTTTAATGTCTATAAGAAATATTATGATGATTTTTATCAGGAAGGTCTTATGGCAATTTCAATTGCTATAAATACTTATGATATGGACAGCCAATGTAGCTTTTATAATTATTTATGCATTGTTATGAGAAGAAGGTTTTCTAAATATTATAAATATGTATGTGAATTAGAAATACCTTTTTCAACTGTGTTTAATGGTGTTTCTGATGAAACTAATAAATATAATATTAAGGAAGAAAAATCCACTTATTATGAAATGGGCTATGATATATTAAAGACTGATTTTGATAGAAATGTCTATAGGCTAGTTTATAAAGAGGGTTATTCAAAAACTATGGTGGCTGAGATTTTAGGCTGCGATGTTAAAAAGGTTTATAATTCAATACAAAAAATAAAAGGCTTGCTCCAAGAATTATCTTATTGACTAATTCTTTTAAATGTTATATCATAATTCTGGACACTTTTTTAAAAGGTGGTTTTTTTTATGAGAGAAAAAATTATTTTAATTTGTGAAGAGTGCTTAAGTAGAAATTATACTACTACTAAGAATAAGATAAACTCTAGCACAAGACTTGAAATTAAGAAATATTGTCCTAAATGTAATAAATATACAATTCACAAGGAAACAAAGTAGAATTGGAGGATATATCATGTACTTTGATGATGAAAAGGAAATAACTAATGAAAATAAAGAAGATTCTTTAAATGAAACTTCAGATACTAAAGAGGCTAATGATTCTGAGGTTGAGGCTAAGGACTCTGATATTGAGCCAGCTAAGAAGCCTAAGGGTCATTCTCATGTTGATAATGAGCCTAAGGTTGAGGATAGCCATTCTCGTATTCTTGAGTATTTAAAGAATGAGCACAAGTGGGAGAATTATGTATTATTAGCTCTATCACTTATGGCATTAATACTTGGATGCTTAATTATTAATGGTACACTTGAGGTTTCAGAGGAATTCCCTCTTATTGGAAACTTCCCTAAGGTATTTGCTTGGGTATTAATTGGACTTGCAGCTCTTGCAATTCTATTATCATTATGGCCATTCTTTAAACCAGCATTCCCTGAGCTTAAGAAGGTTTCTTGGTCAAAGCCAAGAGAGTTTGCGGCTGACGTTGCCCGTGTATTTATTTTCTTGATTATACTTGTATTTGTTCTATTATTATTTGATGCGTTCATTTCAAGATTAATTAAGTTCATATTACAATTAAATGATTAATGTAGAAGAGGTGTTTTAATATGAGAAAGTGGTATATTGCACAAACATATTCAGGAAGCGAAAGCTCAGTAAAAAATGATATTGAAGCAAGAATTCAATCAATGAATATGCAGGATAAGGTTTATCAGGTATTAGTTCCTGAGCATTCTGTTGAGGAAACTAAGAAGGATGGAACTAAGAAAATTAAGGTGGAAAAGATTTTCCCTGGTTATGTATTCGTTGAGATGGAGGTTGATCCTTCTAAGGGTATGGATGATCAAGCTTGGTTTATGATTCGTAATACTCCAAAGGTTACAGGATTCCTTGGTTCAAGTGGAAATGGTACTAAGCCAACTCCAGTCGCAACAGATGAGATGAATACAATCCTAAGAAATCTAGGATTAATGGAGAAACCAAAGCTAGATTTCGCAGTTGGAGATAAGGTTCAAATCACAACTGGTTCATTTGCTGGACAAATTGGAGAGATTATTAACCTTAATGAGGAGAAGCAACTAGTAACAGTAGCTATTAACTTCCTTGGTACAGTTACTCCAGCTGAGTTCGGAGCAACAGACGTAAAGAAGGCTTAATCTTGATAAAGATAAAAAGATTTATTGTATTAGTTTTTGCAGCTTTGACTCTTTCAGATATATGTAGTTATATTAAATATGCAATCACCAATAATTCTTTAAAAATCACAAATTATTATGGTGTATACTCTAAGATGGGAAGCTGTGTAAGAATTTATAATCTTGCGACTATTTATTTCTTTGGAGTATGTATCCTATATTTTATATTTAATTTTTTTAAAACAGAAAGGTAAGCGTTGGCTTACCTTTTTAGCTTCTTATATGTGATATAGTTTACGATATAGTTTACGATATGGTTTACGATATGGTTTACGATGATACTTAAATCGGTTTACGATGTGGTTTACGATGATACTTTAAAATATGAATTATAAGAATGAAAATATCTAAAAAAATTATATTGACTAAAAAATTATCATTTGTTATAATGTATAAGCACGTGTGTTTTATGAGCACGTAAGTGGGAGGATACTTTACGTCCATTTACCACATTTTGAAAAGTAAGGAGGAACTTATTACCATGGCAAAGAAGATTGTAAAAGAGGTTAAGTTACAAATTCAAGCAGGTAAGGCAAACCCAGCTCCACCAGTTGGACCAGCTCTAGGACAAGCAGGAGTTAATATTCCTGGATTCTGTTCTCAATTCAATGAGCAAACTAAGGATAAGATGGGTTACATTTTACCAGTTGTAATTTCTGTATATGAAGACCGTTCATTTACATTTATCGTCAAGACTCCACCTGCAGCTGAATTATTAAAGAAGGCTTGTGGAATCGAGAAGGGTTCTGGAAATCCTAAGACTACTAAGGTAGCCACAATTTCAAGAGCAAAGGTTAAAGAAATTGCTGAAATGAAGATGCCAGACTTAAACGCTAACGACGTTGAGGCTGCAGCAAATATTATTGCTGGAACTGCCCGCAATATGGGAATTGTCGTTGAGGATTAATTTAAGGTTGTTATAAAAAACGATCTAAAAACTTGTGGGAGGATATCCCGCTATACCACATTTTTAGGAGGATTATTATGAAGAGAGGAAAAAAATACGCTGAGGTTGCAAAGCTTGTTGATTGCAATAAGAAGTATTCTTTAACTGAGGCTTTAGAGCTTTTAGTTAAGACTTCTACAACTAAGTTTGATGCAACTGCAGATGTTGCTATCCGTCTTAATGTTGATCCACGTAAGGCTGACCAAAACCTTCGTGGAGCAGTAGTTTTACCTAATGGTACTGGAAAGACTCGCCGTGTATTAGTTTTAACTCGTGGAGCTAAGGCTAAGGAGGCTGAGGAGGCTGGTGCTGATTATGTTGGAGATTCAGATTATATCCAAAAGATCAACCAAGGTTGGTTCGAGTTCGATGTAATCGTTGCAACTCCTGACATGATGGGTGAGCTAGGAAGACTAGGAAGAGTATTAGGACCTAAGGGACTAATGCCAAACCCTAAGACTGGAACAGTAACAATGAACGTTGCTAATGCAGTTAAGGAAATTAAGAATGGTAAGGTTGAGTACCGTGTTGATAAGGTAGGAAACATTCACTGTCCATTCGGAAAGGTTTCATTCGGAGCTGAGAAGCTTGCTGAGAACCTTAAGGCGATCTATGATTTATTAATCAAGGCTCGTCCTGCTACAGTAAAGGGAAATTACGTATTAAATGTTTCAGTGGCTACAACTATGGGTCCTGGAATCAAGCTTGATACTGATACAATTCTTGCTTAAGCAGAAATAAAACTTAAATCTATACCGAAGAAAGTAGGCGTGCATAGCACTCAATTTCTACCGAGGTGTTGAAAAGATTAAAAATCCTTTTCTCATACTTCGGTATGGTTAAGGATTTTAAAAATTTATACGGAGGTGTCATTAAAGTGGCAAAACAAACTGTTATTGAACAAAAGGCTCAATTAGTTAATGAAGTTGCTGACAAGATGAAGAGCACACCAGCATTCATCGCGTTCCAATACCAAGGATTAACTGTTGAACAATTCCAAAACTTAAGAAGATCATTACTTAAGGATGGATGCCATATTAGCGTTATTAAGAATAACATCAGCCGTCGTGCTTCTGAGCAACTTGGATATTCTGAGTTCGCTGACGTATTAAAGGGAGCAATCGCTATCGTATTCTCTGGTGAGGATATCGTAGCACCAGCTAAGGGATTATTCGAGTTCGCTAAGGATAACGACAAGGTTGTTATCGAAAAGGGTGTCGTTGATGGAGAAATCTATGATTTCGCTAAGCTACAAACATTAGCAACATTACCATCAAGAGATACATTATTAACTCAATTAGCTGCTGGTATGTTAGGAACATTAACTCAATTATCTATTGGTCTTAACATGGTAGCTGAGAAGCAAGAGCAAGCTGCTTAATTGCTCAAATAATTAATAAAAAATAAACTTAAACAAAAAAACAAAAAATATTAGACATACGGAGGAAAATTAAAATGGCTAAGTTAAATAAAGACGAGTTTATCAATTCATTAAATGAAATGACTATCCTTGAGATCAAGGAGTTAGTAGATGCTATGAAGGAAGCATATGGAATCGACCCAACTGCAGTTGCTGCTGCACCTGCTGCTGGAGCTGCTGGAGCTGCTGCTGCTGAGCAAACAGAGTTCGATGTAGTATTAAAGAGCGCTGGAGACAAGAAGATCGCTGTAATCAAGGTTGTTAAGGATCTTACTGGTCTAGGACTTAAGGAAGCTAAGGATCTTGTTGATGGAGCTCCTAAGGCTGTTAAGGAGAAGGTTTCTAAGGCTGAGGCTGATGATATCAAGGCTAAGCTTGAAGAGGCTGGAGCAGAGGTAGAGGTTAAGTAATTAACTTTACGGTACATATAAACCTGGGACTTACGGGTCTCAGGTTTTTGTGCCTAAAATTATATTATGAAAGAAAACTTCTATTATTCAGAAAAACAGGATGGATTAGCTTCTAATCCGCACACATATGATTTTTGCTTTAGAGAGCATAAGTTTAGATTTAAAACTGATGCTGGAGTATTCTCTAAGGCATATATTGATTTCGGGTCATTTACTATGCTCGAAGCATTTACTCCAAACACTATTGATGCCCCAATTTTAGATATGGGTTGTGGCTATGGGCCAATAGGTATTGTAGTATCAACGCTTTATGACAGGGAAGTCTTAATGGTTGATATTAATGAAAGAGCCATAAGTCTTACAAATGATAATATCAAGACAAATAAAGTAGATAAAGCAAAAGCACAAAAGAGCTATATATACGATTCTATTCCAGATGAGATGATGTTCTCATCTATAATTACAAATCCACCTATAAGGGCTGGTAAAAAGGTTGTCTTTGATATTTATGATGGTGCATATAACCATCTTTTACCCGGTGGAGAGCTATGGGTAGTTATTCAAAAGAAGCAGGGAGCACCTTCTTCTATGACGCATTTAGAGGAGCTTTTTTCTAATTGTGAGGTTGTTTGTAAGAATAAAGGATATTTTATCCTGAAAAGCCGAAAATGCAATTGACATATTTTAATATTTGTAATATAATGTTAAAATGCTGAATATGGCATTTTGTGCTTTTTTAAAATTAAATTGGAAATAAAAGGAGTGGCTTAGATGGTAGGTTACAAAATCGTTAAGTATGGTAAAAAAGCTGAAAGACGTAACTTCTCAAAGGTACGTACAGAGGTAGAGCTTCCTGATCTAATCGGAATTCAAAAGAAATCTTTCCAAGATTTCGTAGAGTCTGGATTAGGTGAGGTTTTTGCGAGTGTTTCTCCAATTACTTCATTCAATGGAAAGCTAAAGATTTATTTTGGTGATTATCACTTCGAGGATCCAAAGTATGGTATTGTCGAGTGTAAGCTAAGACGAATCAATTATTCTAGACCATTAAAGGCAATGGTAAAGCTTGAAAACGAGGAAACAGGACAAATTATTGAACATGAATTATTCATGGGAGAAATTCCTTATATGACTCCAGTTGGAACATTCGTTATCAACGGAGCTGAGCGTGTAGTTATTTCTCAAATAGTTCGTTCATCCGGTGTATATTATGGAAAGGAAATCGATCCAAAGTCAGGAGAGACTAGATACACTGGACAAGTTATGCCAACAAGAGGAGCTTGGATTGAGTTTGAGGCAGGTCCAAGAGACATTTTATACGGAAAGCTAGATCGTAAGAAGAAGATTCCAGTAACTACAATGCTAAGAGCATTTGGTCTTGGAACTGATGAGGAAATTTTAAATCTATTCGGTGATTCTGCTAAGATGAGAGCTACTATCGAGAAGGATGAGACAGATAACAAGGATGACGCTGTTATCGAGATCTACAAGAAGCTTCGCGATGGTGAAACAGCTCCAGCTGAGGATGCAAGAGCATACCTAGTTGATCACCTATTTGATGAGAGACGTTATGATCTTCAAAAGGTTGGACGTTATAAGTACAATCAAAAGCTTGATGTATTACAACGTGCAAAGGGACATATTCTTTCAAGTGATGTTGTAGCTAAGGAGGATATCTTCGATGATGAGACAGGAGAAATCGTGTACTCTATGGGTGAGGTTATCTGCAAGGCTGGAACAAAGATTACTAAGGAGGTTTGTGATACTCTAGCTAAGGCAAGAGCTGCATTTAGAGTTCAAATCAATCTTGGTAATACACTTGCTGAGGACCCTTACTGTGAGGCATTAACTGTAGATGTTACTGAGGCTGGAAAGACTCATACTGTTACTATCTATGGAAATGATCAAAGAGAGACTTCATTACACCTAACTTTATCTGATGTAATCGCATCATTTAGTTACTACTTTAACTTATATGATGGTGTTGGTACTCTAGATGATATCGATCACCTAGGAAACCGTCGTCTACGTTTAATTGGAGAGCTTTTAGTAAACCAATTCAGAATTGGATTTGGAAAGCTTACTAAGAACATCCAAGAGAGAATGACTACAGTAGACGCTAATACTGCAACACCACAAAACTTAATTAATATTAAGCCACTTACATCTTCACTTAAGGAGTTCTTTGGTTCATCACAATTATCACAATTCATGGATCAAGAGAACCCACTAGCTGAAATTACTCAAAAGAGAAGAGTTTCTGCCCTAGGTAGTGGAGGTATCGCTCGTGACCGTGCAGGTGCCGAGGTTCGTGACGTACATGATTCACACTATGGACGTATGTGCCCAATTGAGACTCCAGAAGGACCATCAATCGGACTTATCACATCTCTTGCAACTTATGCACAGGTTGATGAGTATGGATTTATTCAAACTCCATACCTACTTGTTAAGACAGGTAAGGATGGACGTAAATATGTATCTGATGAAAAGGTATATTTAACTGCTGATAAGGAGGATGGACTTTGTATCGCATCAGCTGCAACTAAGCTTGATGAGGAGGGTCATATCCTTGATGAGTATGTAGACGAGTATGGAAATACTGTTAAGCAACAAATTATCGGACGTTTCAATGGAGAAACATTATTCGTATCTCCTGATCAGGTTGACGCTATGGACGTATCTCCAAAGCAGGTAGTATCTGTTGCGGCTGCATGTATTCCATTCCTTGAGCATGACGACGCTACTCGTGCCCTAATGGGAGCCAACATGCAACGTCAAGCAGTTCCTATTATCGCTCCAGAATCTCCATATGTTGGAACTGGTATGGAGCACTTTGCAGCTCGTGACTCTGGATCTGCCCTTAAGGCAATTGCTCCAGGTACAGTTAAGTATGTAGATGCAAAGAAGATTATTATTACTGAGGACGCTGGAGATGAAAGAGAGTATGTAACTCTTCAATTCCTACGTTCTAACTCATCAACAACTATTTGGCAACGTCCAATCGTTAAGCCAGGACAGCATGTTGATGCTAATGAAATCATCGCAGATGGACAATCTATGCAAAACGGAGAGCTTGCTCTTGGACGTAATGTAAGAGTTGGATTCATGACTTGGGACGGATATAACTTCGAGGATGCCGTTATCATGTCAGAGAATATGGTTAAGTATGACTACTATACATCTGTTCATATTGATGAGTTCGAAATTCAATGTCGTGACACTAAGCTAGGAAAGGAAGAGTTTACTCGTGATATTCCTAACGTAGGTGAGGATATGACTAAGTACCTTGATGCCGATGGTATTGTTGTTGTTGGTACTGAGGTTAAGGAGGGTGACATCCTTGTTGGAAAGATCACTCCTAAGGGTCAAACTGACCCAACTCCTGAAGAGAAGCTTCTTCAAGCTATCTTCGGTGAGAAGACTCGTGAGGTAAGAGATACATCTCTTCATGTTCCACATGGTGGTGGAGGAGTTGTTCGTTCAGTTGAGCACTTCAAGAAGACTAGAGGAGACGATCTAGGACCTGGTGTAAACGAGGTTGTAAGAGTTTATATTGTTCAAAAGCGTAAGATTCAAGTTGGAGATAAGATGTCTGGACGTCATGGAAACAAGGGAGTTATCTCTAATATCGTTCCAGTAGAGGATATGCCATACAGTGCAGATGGAAAGCCACTTGATATTATGCTTAACCCACAAGGAGTTCCATCACGTATGAACATTGGACAGGTTCTTGAGTTACATCTAGGACTTGCAGCACAAACTCTTGGAGTTAAGTGTGCTACACCAGTATTCGATGGAGCTACAACTAAGGATATCAATGATATGCTTAGTGAAGCATCTATGGTTAGAAAGTTTAGAACAATTGCAGATGACAAGCTAAAGCAAGCATTATCTTCTGATAAGTATGCTAAGGCTGCATCTTTAAGAGCAAGACTTCTTGATGATGAGATTGAGTTTGCTAAGAGACGCGCATTCAAGAATATGGAAGCAATCGATGCTCATAATGACTTAATTAATGAGGCTGACGCATTCATTAATGAGCTTTATAAGACAAATGCAGATTTATTTGATTCAGTTGAAGGAATTGCACAGGACGGAAAGATTACATTATATGATGGACGTTCTGGAGAGCCATTCGAGGGTAAGGTTAACGTTGGAATTATGTACATGATCAAGCTTGGTCACATGGTTGACGATAAGATTCATGCACGTTCAGTTGGACCATACACATTAGTTACTCAACAACCAATGGGAGGAAAGGCTCAAAACGGAGGACAACGTTTCGGAGAGATGGAGGTTTGGGCTCTACAAGCATATGGAGCAGCTCATACTCTACAAGAAATGTTAACTATTAAGTCAGACGATATCGTTGGACGTAATAAGGTATTTAAGGCAATTACTGATGGTAAGCCAATGCCAGAGGCAGCTTTACCAGAGTCATTTAGAGTTCTTGCCCGCGAGCTTCAAGCACTAGGATTACACGTAGAGCTTGTAACTGAGGACGGAAAGAACGAAATCGAGAAGTCAATTGTTGATCAAGAGACTGAAGATTATATTTCAAAATTTGGTATGTAGGAGGCGCACTAATGAGTAAGAAGTTTAAGTATATTAAGATTAGATTAGCATCTCCAGATGAAATCCTTTCATGGTCTCATGGAGAGGTTAAGAAGCACGAAACTATTAACTATCGTACCCTAAAGCCAGAACCAGATGGATTATTCTGTGAAAAGATTTTCGGACCTACTAAGGATTATCAATGTGCCTGCGGAAAGTCTAAGAGATCAGACGCCAAGGGTAAGATTTGTGAGAAGTGTGGAGTTGAGCTAACAGATTCTAAGGTACGTCGTGAGCGTATGGGACACATTCAACTTGCAAGCCCAGTTGTTCATGCATGGTATTTAAGAAACTCACCTTCAAGACTTGCTATCCTTTTAAACCTTAAGGCAAAGGATCTTGAGCAGGTTGTATATCTTGCTTCATATATCGTAATTGAACCAGGTTCAACTGGTTTAACTAAGAACCAAATTATTACTGAGCAAGAATATTCTCAATATTATGAGAAGTATGGACGTAGCTTCGAGGCTCAAACAGGAGCTGAGGCTGTTGAAACACTTCTTAAGAAGCTTGATTTAAAGCAACAGGTTATTGATCTTCGTAAGAAGCTTAATACATCATCTAAGCAAGCTCGTGATAAGGTTATCAAGAGACTTGAGGTTGTAGAGGCATTCTACCACTCTGAGAATAAGCCAGAGTGGATGGTTCTACATGTACTTCCAGTTATACCACCTGATTTAAGACCAATGGTACAGCTAGATGGAGGTAGATTTGCCACTACTGACCTAAACGACCTATATCGTCGTATTTTAAATCGTAATAATCGTTTAAAGAAGCAATATGAGCAAAACGCTCCTCACTTAATTACTAAGAACGAGAAGCGTATGCTTCAAGAGGCTGTTGATGCCCTAATCGATAGCTCTAAGAGACAATCAAGAGGAAATGACACAAGAACTCGTCACCTAAAGTGCTTATCTGATTTACTTCGTGGTAAGCAAGGACGTTTCCGTCAAAACCTACTTGGTAAGCGTGTTGATTATTCAGGACGTTCAGTTATCGTTGTAGGACCTACACTTAAGATGTATCAATGTGGACTTCCTAAGGAAATGGCTCTAACATTATTCCGTCCATTTGTAATTCGTGGACTTATCGAGAAGTCAGCAAGAGAAGGAAATACAATGACTATCGCTGCTGCTAAGAGAGTATGCGAAAGACAGGATGATTCTGTATGGCCAGTACTAGAGTCTGTAATTCGTGAGCATCCAGTTCTATTAAACCGTGCTCCTACACTTCACAGACTTGGAATTCAAGCATTCGAGCCAGTACTAGTTGAAGGAAAGGCTATTAAGCTTCACCCACTAGTTACTACACCATTCAACGCCGACTTCGACGGAGACCAAATGGCAGTCCATGTACCTCTATCACTTGAGGCACAGGCTGAGGCAAGATTATTAATGCTTGCATCAAATAACATTCTAAACCCAAGAGATGGACAACCAGTTGTTACACCATCTCAGGATATGATTCTTGGTAACTACTACCTAACATCAGAGCGTAAGTATGATGCAGTAGAGGAGCCTAATGAGAAGAACGAAGGAAAGTTCTATAATAGTGAAGAGGAGGCATATATCGCTTATAAGAATGGTGATATTACTCTTCGTACACGTATCTTCCTACGTCCTTCATCATTAGATAATAGAAGATTTGGTATTTATACTAATCCAAATCTAGAGCGTGATTCTAAGGGACTTAGAATTCCTACTGAATATGTAGATACAAAGGGTAAGTATTTATTTACAACTCTTGGAAAGATTATTTTCAATAATAACCTTCCAGAGGATTTCCCATTCCTAAATGAGCCAACTGATGCCAACCTATGTGATAAGCTTCCAGAGAAGTATTTAATTACTCCTACTAAGGAGAATATCGCTGAGGCATTAGCTAGAGGAGAGCAAGCTCCATTTGGTAAGAAGATGATCAAGAAGATCATTGCACAAGTATTTAAGATTCACCAAATGACTAAGACTTCAATCTTCCTAGATAATCTAAAGGATCAAGGATATAAGTATTCTACACTTGCAGGTATTACAATTTCAGCTGCAGACATCGACGTTTATGATAAGAAGGACGAGATGATTGCAGAGGCTGATAAGAAGATTGCTCACGTTAAGGAAATGTTCGATTTAGGATTATTAACTGACGAAGAGCGTCTAAATATGGTACGTAACATTTGGGGTAAGACTCGTAATGAGATTGAGGAAAAGCTATGGGAGACTATGAAGACTCAAAAGGATAATGGTATCTTCATTATGGCTGACTCAGGATCACGTGGATCTTCTTCAAACTTCGCCCAATTAGCTGGAATGAGAGGACTAATGTCTAAGCCAAACGGAGGAGTCATCGAGGTTCCAGTTAAGGCTAACTTCAAGGAAGGACTATCAGTATCAGAGTTCTTCATTTCTACACACGGAGCCCGTAAGGGATCAACAGATACTGCCTTAAAGACAGCTGAGTCAGGATATCTAACTCGTCGTCTAGTAGACGTATCACAAGACGTTATCGTTTCAATGGAAGACTGTGGAACAGAGAAGGGATTCGATGTTCAAGCAGTATTAGATAATGATGGTAAGCAAGTAGTTTCTCTACAAGAGAGAATTACTGGACGTTACCTAGCTAAGAATGTATTAAATCCTACAACTGGTGAGGTTGTGGCATTACGTAATACATTCGTAGATGAGGATCTAGCTAAGAAGATTTGTTCTGCACTAGATGCTAAGAATAACCTAGAGGCCGTTGTTTGCATTCGTTCAAATGTAACATGTGGTGCACGTTTCGGAGTATGTAAGAAGTGCTACGGACGTAACCTTGCAACTAACAACATCGTTGAGGTTGGTGAGGCTGTAGGTACAGTTGCTGCTCAAGCCATTGGAGAGCCAGGAACACAATTAACAATGCGTACATTCCATACAGGAGGAGTTGCTTCAACTGCCGATATTACACAAGGATTACCTCGTGTACAGGAGCTATTCGAAATTCGTAGACCTAAGGGTAAGGCAACACTTTCTGAGTATTCAGGAACTGTTAAGTCAATTGATAAGACTAAGGCTGGATATGTAATCACTCTTACAACAAATGAAGGTGAGAAGTCATATACAGTTGACGCTACATCTGAGCTTCTTGTTTCAGAAGGAGATCAAATTAAGCGTGGAGATCGTCTAAATAAGGGATCACTTGTACCACGTGAGATTCTTCGTATTAAGGATGCATTATCAGTTCAAAAGTATATTATCGAAGAGGTTGAGAAGGTTTATCGTTCTCAAGGAGTTGAGATTTCAGATAAGCACATCGAAATCATCGTTCGTCAAATGATGCGTAAGGTAAGAGTTGATCAACAAGGATCAACTAACCTACTTCCAGGTCATGAGGTTAATGTTATTGACTTCCGTGATGCAGTTAAGAAGGCAATTCTTAACGGTGGAGAGCTTCCAACAGGAAAGCCAGTACTACTTGGAATCACTAAGGCTGCCTTAGGATCTAAGTCTTGGCTATCAGCCGCATCATTCCAAGAGACTACAAGAATCTTAACTGACGCCGCTATTCGTGGACAAGTTGATAATCTAGTAGGACTTAAGGAAAATATCATCATTGGAGGATTAATCCCTGCCGGAACAGGAACTCTAATTGAGAAGGAATTCTCATGTGAGCACCGTCCTGAAGAGGAGGAGCTTCCAGTTGAGGAAGATGATAATGAAGTAATTCTTGAGGAAAATGATATCGAGGATGACGAAGAGGACATCGACGATATTGAATCTGCAGACGAGAATTTATAAGATTCTATAAAGAGGTAAGACCCTAGGTCTTATCTCTTTTTCTTTTATATATGATATAAAATCTTTAATTATTTCTATATCTATGATAAAATTATACTAGTTTTAGAAAAGGTGGAATTACTAAATGAAATCAAAAAAATTAACACTAATAATTCCGGGAATTTTAAGTTTGTTTGCACTTGCCTCTTGTGGCAATAAAAATACAAAGAGTGTTATAGAGGATGATGATATAGCAGTAGAGGCCTTAGCCTACTATGAATATTCATTTGATAAGGAAGAACGTACTGTAACGCTTGACGAATATTTGGGTGGAACACAGGATATAGAGGTACCTGGTGTAATAGGGACATATACTGTAACTAAAATAGGAGCCTCTTGCTTCAAGGGTAAAGCTATCACTGCTGTTACAATACCAGATACAATTGTATCTATAGGAAATGCCGCATTTGTTAACAATTATATTGAAAGTGTTGTAATACCAGATAGTGTAGTAGAGTTTGGAGAGGATGTTTTTTTTGCTCCAGGGATTGTAAAGCCTAGACTTGAAAGTGCTATAATTGGTAGTGGCATTAAGACTTTAAGCGCAAGAACATTTAAGGGATGTACTGCATTAACAGATGTAAGTCTTCCTGATGGTCTTGAGCTTATTGATACAGAGGCCTTTAGTGGATGTAATGCCTTAAGAAGCCTTGTAATACCTTCATCTGTTAAGAAGATAAGAACTATGGCTTTTGATGGATGTACTTCATTTGAGCATATTTATTACACAGGAAGTGAAAGCGACTGGAATAATATGTTTTGTGATGATTTATATAATGAAGCTTTTGTAAATGCAGAAATAACATTTAATTATGTAAGAAGTGAGGAGTAATATTTATGAGAATACTTGTTACTGGTGGTACAGGGTATATTGGTTCACATACTGTAGTTGAATTACTTAACTGTGGATATGATGTTACAATATTTGATAACCTATCTAACTCTAAGAGATTGGTAGTTGATCGTATTGAAAAAATAGCAGGAAAAAGGCCTGATTTTATTAAAGGTGATATAAGAGACAAGAATGCCTTATTAAATGTCTTTAAAGCCCAAAAAATTGATTGTGTAATCAATTTTGCAGGTCTTAAGGCTGTAGGGGAATCTATAAAGATGCCACTAGAGTATTATGATAATAATATATATGGGGCAGTAAATCTTTTAGAGGCTATGAAGGAATGTGGATGTTTTAATTTTATATTCTCATCATCTGCTACAGTTTATGGAGATCCAACATCAGTACCAGTAGATGAGACATCACCTATTGGTGGTACAACTAATCCATATGGTACAACAAAGCTATTTATTGAACAAATACTACAGGATTTATACAAATCAGATAATAGATTTAATATTGCAATATTAAGATATTTTAATCCAATAGGAGCTCACCCATCAGGACTTATTGGTGAAGATCCTAATGGAATACCAAATAATCTTGCACCATATATTACACAAGTAATGGTTGGAAAAAGAGATCACCTAAATATCTTTGGAAATGATTATGATACAAAGGATGGTACATGTATAAGAGATTATATTCATGTATGTGATCTTGCAAGAGGACATGTATGTGCTATAAAAAAGCTTCTTGAAAATCCAGGTGTTGTAATCTATAACCTAGGAACAGGTAAGGGATCATCAGTACTTGATATATTACATGCCTTTGAGGCTGCATATGGAAAGCCTATTCCATATGAGTTTGCACCTCGCCGTGCAGGTGATATTACTGCAAACTACACTAAGGTAGAAAAGGCAGAGCGTGAAATTGGATTTAAAGCACAATATGATATATTTGATATGGCTCGTGACCAATGGAATTGGCAGAAGAATAACCCTAATGGGTATGGGGATTAGAAAATAAGGTTTTAATGAGTGTGCTTATTGCATACTCCTTTTAATATATGATATGTGTTTGTTGAAAGAATATTCTAAAAATGATAAAATATAAATAAACTGAGGACTTTTTGAATGGAGGGGATTCTTAATGAAGGACACAACATTAAAGATAGTAGAGGGGCTTGGTGAGCGTTATCCAATGCTTGCTGATAGCAAGGATAAGGTAATAAAGATAATTGAAATGCTTGAAGCATCTTTTTCTGAGGGAGGAAAGCTTTTACTTTGTGGTAATGGAGGAAGTGCTGCTGATTGTAATCATATAGTAGGAGTACTTATGAAGAGCTTTAAGAAAAAGAGACCAATAGATGCAGCATTAAAAAGAAAGCTTAAGCAAATTGATGAGGCAGCAGGAGCTTACCTATCAAATACATTACAACTTGGACTTCCTGCAATTTCTCTTGCTGCTCATACAGGATATATGACAGCTTTCTCTAATGATTCATCTGCAATGGCAGTATTTGCTAACCAGGTATTATCATATGGAAATAAGGGAGATGTATTCTGGGCATTATCTACATCAGGAAATTCAAAGAATGTAATAATGGCAGCTATGGTAGCTCGTGCTAGAGGACTTAAGGTAATTGGTATGACAGGTCAAGATAAGTGTGAGCTTGAAGAGTATTGTGATATATGTATTCATGTACCTGCAAAGGAAAAATATCAGGTACAGGAATATCACCTACCAATATATAATGCAATTTGTTTAGGAATTGAGAATGAATTCTTTGATAAGTAATAAGAAATAAAAAGGATACTAAATGTATCCTTTTAGTGTATTTTAAATGGGGTAAAAAATGGAAATGATAGCAATATATTGCTGTTATTGGATTTGCTTTAGTACATGAATTCTTTGATCCTTTTTATCCTTCTGGAGAGGTTATGATTGGATATATAATCATAATGTGCCTAGTACCAAAAAGAAATCCGATAAGAATTCCTATGAATGACGAACTATAGAACGTTTTACATAACCCAATAAGTTATTGAAAGAAACTATTAAAAATGGTAAAATATATGCATTATTGATGTAATAATTAATAATTTTGGGATGATTAGGTAGATTTTTTGATTGAATCCGCTTAATGATAAAAATATTATAGAAAATAAAGAGGTTAAAATTATGGAAGAGAAAGAAGAGGGAGTATCATTATTAGATATTATCAAGGTTATGCTTGGAAGAAAGTTAGTACTATTAATAGTTACTGCAGTTATGACAGTGGTATTAATGCTAGCAATTATATTTGGGTATAACAATAATAAAGAGGTATATGTGTCTACATTCTCATATGCTGACCCATTACTTTTAGAGAACTCTTATATTGATGGCTCTACATTTAATTATCGTTCTTTAATTACTGAGGACAGTTTAACTGCAATTAAGGAAACTGATTCATCATTCTCATCAATTGATATTGAAGCATTAATTGAGAATAAGGGTGTAAGTATTTCACAAAGTATTACTTATAATGAGGCAACAGCAACAGTTGAAAGTAAGGAATATACAATTACAATTAAGAAGAAGTTCTTTGATAGTACTAAGCAAGCAAAGAAGTTTGTTAAGGCAGTCACTGAGCAAGCTACAAACAATAATACAACTATTGTTTCTTCTATGACTAATGATGATTATCTTACTTCATATGCATCATCTAACATGTTTGACGAGATGGTTAATTATCTATTAAGCCAATATGAGTATCTTGAAGAAGGGTATGAAGCAATGATTGAAAAATATGGAAATATTATTCTTTCTGATGGAAAGTCCGTATCTGCATATCAATCAAATCTTAATACATATTTCTCTGAGCATTCATTAGAAGTACTTGAGGCTGATTTATTAAGTAATATCTACTTATTAGATGATAGTGTTATTAAAGAGTATCAAGATAGATATGATAACTACCTATATCAATATAATTTAAATACAACAAGAATAAATGAGCTTCAAGCTAAGGTTGATATATTACTTGCCAATGCTTCTAACCTTCAAACGTTAGAGCTTAGTGAGTACAATGCTGCAATTGCTAAATATACTATTGAAAATGTAGAGTATAAGCGATTATATGTATTCTATGGAAATCTTGCAGGTGTTTATACTTCATCTGATTCTGAATATATTGAGCCGGCTACAAATGATGAGAATGCTGCGTTCAAGACAAAACTTGATACATATTACACAAAGCTTGTTGCGTTTGCTAAGGATTACTCAACTGCTTATAGTGGAGTGGTAAATGCAAATAGTGAAGTATACTATAATGTTTCATCTGTTGTTACAAAGACTGGAGGAATCTCTATTGCATTAGCATTAGTTGGTTCAGTTGTAGTTTCATTTGTAATTGCCTGTGTAGTTAATCTTGTTATTGATTACAAGAAGCTTATAGAGGATTCATCAAATGACACTTCAGAAGAGACAGTAAGTGAATAAAATATATGACAGCAAGTATGGACTTGCTGTTTGTACTTATTTCTAGTGTTAATCACACAAGAAATCTTTTTGAATACACTTGATTTGATTGACTGTAAAGGTGTATTGATATAAAATTGATATATCATGCTTATAGTATGATGTGTTATGAATGATTAGACTTATTAAGGGGTTGAAAAAATGATATTATTTCTAAATCCATATTTTTCACAAAAACCATGGGCTGGTAAAGAATTAGAGAAAATATACAATTGTGAGCCGGGAACTGGAGAAGCTTGGGTAATTTCAGGATTTAAGGATAAATCATCCGTTGTTGCAAACGGACAGTATAAAGGAAAGACTTTACATTGGCTATGGGCAAATAAGCCAGAACTATTTGGAAATATGATTGATAAGGAGTTCCCACTTCTTATTAAGCTTATTTCAGCTGGAGAAAAGCTAAGTGTTCAAGTTCACCCAAATGATGATTATGCTATTAAGAAGCATAATCAGCTTGGTAAAAGTGAATGCTGGTATTTCCTACCAGGAAATACGGCTAAGACTGCAGCTGTTGGAGTAAAGGTAAAGAATGCTATTGAGCTTAGAGAAGTTGTTGAGAAGAACATTTTAGAGAACTTCTTAATTCAACAGCCAGTTGAGGATAACAGCTTAGTTGTTGTTGATCCAGGTACTGTACATGCGATGAACGATGGAACTCTTGTATTAGAGATTCAAGAGTCATCAGATATTACATATAGACTATATGATTATAATCGAGAGCCAAAACGTGAGCTTCACTTAGATGATGCATGTAATGTTGTAGATTATAATAATGACAAGAATAGACTTGTTGATTTTAACAAGCAAAAGACTTTTTCTAATAATTACTTTAGAATCACAAGACATCAAATTAAGAATGCTAAGAAGTTTGAGATTAATGGATTTAGTGCCTTTTATGTATTAGATGGTAAAGGAATGTATAACAAGTACTTCTTCAAAAAAGGAGATATATTTGTAGCAACTGCTGACACTAAGACTATGAACATTACAGGTAATGTTGATATCTTAGAGATAGTACCAATTCCAAATACAAAGGATAGGTTTGCTCAAAAGAAACCAGTAGCACTTATTACTGGTGCTTTAAACCAAGATGGATATTATCTTACAAAGCTACTTCTTGAAAAGGAATATGCTGTATATGCGCAATATTTCAAGCGAGAGAAGTATGACGAGGGAATGCTTAAGGAGTTTGAAAGCAATCCGGACTTCCATCCAATCAAGTTTGATTTAGCAGATGCAATTAATATTGCCGATGCTTTAACAAAGATTAAACCAGATGAGATTTATCATTTTGCTGGTCAAATGCAAGTTGGTAAATCATTTGATAAGCCAGAACTTGCAGTTACAATAAATGTATTATCAACAGTTAGATTATTAGAGGGTATTAAAGGTGGAGGAATAAGAACCAAGTTATTTAATTTTGAAACACCATATTTATTTAAAGGTGATGTTTATCCACAAAATGAAAAAACACCAATACACCCAGGCTCTCCATATGCGATAGCTAAGCATTTCGGTTTAGAACTATCTAAAAGCTATAGAGATAACTTTGGTATGTATGTGGTAAATGGTATTTGTTACAATCATGAATCTGCAGTAAAGAATAACTTCTTTGTTGCAAAGAAGATATGCGCTGCTGCAAATAGAATTGCGTCAGGAGCAGATGAAATGCTTGAGCTTGGAAATCTTAATGCTGTTCGTGAGTTTGGACATGCAGAGGATTATGCAAGAGCTATGTGGTTAACTATGCAGCAGGATAAGGGTGATGATTATATCATTGCTACAGGTGAGGCATATACTATTCGTGATTTAACTACAAGAGTATTTGCAAAAAAGGGAATTCAAATCACTTGGATTGGTGAGAATTTACAGGAGATTGGTATGGATGCTAAAACTAAGAAGGTATTAGTTTGCGTTAATCCAGAACTTATTAGACCAAATGATGCTGAGGTCTTAGTAGGAGATGCATCATATTTTAATAGTAAAATTAAGTTTAATTTTGAGCGTAACATAGACGATTTAATTGATGAGTTATTGGAGGCTACTAAGTAATGCTTGCAGTTTTAATTATGGCTGGTGGAAGTGGAGAAAGATTTTGGCCACTTTCAACAAAGAAGAAGCCAAAGCAATTATTAAAAATATTTAATGAAAAATCACTTATAAGATTAACATATGAAAGAATCCTACCTCTTGTTGATAAGGATAATATCTTTATCGCAACAAATGAGATTCAGGTTAACGCCTTAAAGGAAGAATTAAGTGAAGTTAGAGATGATAGAATTATCATTGAGCCTGCATTTAGAGATACAGCATCTGCTATAGCCTATGGTTCTATGATGATTTCAAAATATGTAGAGAACCCTACCATAGTAGTTCTTGCATCTGATCATCTTATTTCTGATGAGGAAGAGTTTAGACATGTTATTTCTATTGCTGAAGCGGAAGCTGAGAAGAATAACATTGTAACATTAGGAATTAAGCCTACATATCCTGAAACTGGATATGGATATATTGAAACAGCAAAGGCTTTATTAAATGTACCGGTTAAGTCACTAGGATTTAAGGAGAAGCCAAACCTAGAGGTTGCTACTGAATACTTCAACTCTGGAAGATATTTATGGAATAGCGGAATGTTTATTTTTAAATATGATATCATTATGGAGGCTTTAAAGATATATAGCCCTAACCATTATGATACAATTCAAGCTATTTCAAAGATAGTAAAAAAGAATGAAGGGGTAAAGACAGCTGAAGAGGTTAAGGATACATTCATGAACTTTGAAAAGAAGTCAATTGACTTTGCTGTTATGGAGCATGCTCAAAATATATCAGTTATTCCATCATCATTTGGATGGAATGATGTTGGTGGATATTTAGCATTTGAGGAACTATTTGATAAGGACTCAAATGGTAATGTTGTAAGAGGAGTTAAGACTATTTCGATTGATTCTAAGGATAACATCATTATTAGTGATTCAAATGTTCAAAGAGTATCACTTCTTGGAATTACAAATATGATAGTTGCTGTTACAAAGGATGAGATTCTTATTTGTCAAAAGGGTAAGAATCAGGAGATTAAAAAGATTATTAAAGAATTATAGTTAAAGGTGAGTAATATGAAAAAGATTCTACATATATCTAAATACTATTATCCTTTTATTGGAGGAATCGAACAAGCAGCTAGAGATATGGTTGATGTTTTAAAGGATAATTATGAACAAAAGATAATATGCTTTAACCATGAAAAAGGAAATAAGGTAGATAGTGTAGATGGTGTAGAGGTTAGAAGAGTTAAATGTCAATGTAAGTTGGCATCACAATCTATATCCTTAGGATATAAGAAGGCTCTAAAGAAGATTATGAAGGAATTTTCACCTGATGTAGTAGTTTTTCACTATCCTAACCCATTTGTCGCTCATTATTTAATGAAATATTTAAAGCATAAGAGCTTTAAGCTTGTATTATATTGGCAACTTGACATTTATAAGCAAAAGTTACTATCAAAGCTATTTAAGGGGCAAAATAAGAAGCTTATTAAATATGCTGATAAGATTATTTGTGGTACACAAAGATATGCAGATGGAAGCCCATGGTTAAATCAGTGTATGGATAAGGTAGAGATTATACCTTATCGTGTAGATACTACTAAGTTTGAACCAAAAGAGACAGATATGCCTAAGATTCAAAAGATTAAGGATACATACAAGGATAAGATTATTTGCTTTGCCTTTGGAAGACATGTGCCATATAAAGGAATTGGATGCTTAGTAGAGGCTTCAAAATATCTTGATGATAAATATGTAATTCTTATTGGTGGGAGTGGAGAACTTACAGAATCATTAAAGAAGCAATCGGCTAATGATTACAAGATTATATTCCTTGGAAGATTATCTGATGATGATTTAAGAGTTTATATGAACGCCTGTGATATTTTCTGTTTCCCATCGATTACTAAAAACGAATCATTTGGAATTGGACTTGCAGAGGGTCTTTCTTGTGGAAAACCTGCGGTAACTTTTACAATTGATGGTTCAGGAGTTAATTATGTTAGTATGGCTAATGAAACAGGACTTGAGGTGGAAAACTCTAATATCAAGGCCTATGCAGAGGCTATAAAGACATTAGGAGAGAATGAGAAATTAAGAAATAATTATTCTATAGCTGCTAAGCAAAGAGTTAAGGACTGCTTCTCAATGGAGGTTCATAGAGATTTAATGCTTAACTTGATAGGGGATTTAGTAAAATAAATTATAGGTGTGAGGGAAATATGAATACAACAGAAATGACATTATTGGCATTTCTAATATTTACCGTTGTTGGATTATTCTTATATTTTATTTTTCCTAAGAAGGCTAAGTGGACAGTGTTGTTATTATTAAGTATTGCTTGTGCAATACTTTTAACAGCATATTGGGCTATATTTGTTTTAATAGTTACCATCATAGCCTATTTTACAGGTAAGATACTAAATAACATTTGGAAAAGATATGAGAATGAAAAGGTAAGCTTAGAAAAGAGTGAAGCCAAAGAATTAAAAAAGAAATATAAAAAGAAACAGAAGAACGTTATGTGGTCCTCTTTAATTATGCTTTTTTTAATTTTGGCTTTATTAAAATACTTTAATTTACCGCTTGGTACATTAAATAATCTTTTTGAGGATTACTATTTTTTAGATATAGCTCTACCTATACTTGGTATTTCCTACTACACATTAATCGCAATATCATATATTGTGGATATCTATAGAGGAAAATATGAATATGAACGCAATTTCTTTAAATTATTATTATTCATAGGATATTTCCCGTCATTAATAGAAGGACCATTTAATAGATATGATAAGCTTAATGATCAATTATATAAAGAAACAAATCCTACCCTGTCTGATATGGAGCAGGGACTTATATTAATAGTTTTTGGATTATTTAAAAAGCTAGTAATTGCTGATAGAATTTACATTTATACCGAAATATCATTCAATCAATTAAATACTTATAATGGTTGGGTAATATTTTTAGGAATGGTTCTTTATGTTATTCAGCTATATGCAGATTTCTCTGGATTTATTGATATAGCACGTGGAGCCTCAAAGATGTTTGGAATAGACATAGATAAAAACTTTGATAAGCCATTTATGTCTAGAAGTGTATCAGAGTTCTGGAGAAGATGGCATATATCATTAGGAGAATGGCTAAAGGATTATATATTCTACCCAATAGCTATGTCAAAGCCTATTATGAATCTTTCAAAGAAGATAGATAAAAAGGCACCTAAATTCTTACAAAAACTTCTTGCAAGCCTAATACCATTATTCTTTGTATGGCTTGCCTGTGGTATATGGCATGGGGTTGGAATTAAATATATTGTTTATGGAATGTTTTACTATGTGGTTATCCTATTAGAATTATTATTTGAGCCATTAAGACATAAAATAGTAAAAAAAGATAATATTGCTATTAAGATATTTGATATCATAAAAACATTTTTAATTATTGTTATTGGAATGTCTTTATTTCATGCAGCAAATTTAGGACATTTTGTAAGGCTATGGACTCATATATTTTCTAGTGGTTCAATAAATATATATGGAAGAATAATGGTAGAGTCTGAGTTTAAGCTTATGATTATACTAGCAGTGGCGTTAGTAATAATTGATATAATTAGAGAATTAAGGCCAAACTTCACTTATCAAAGCATTAATGGCTGGGTAAGGATGCTTATAGTAGTAGCACTTATAATACTTATTGTTGTATTTGGTTGCTATGGAAATAATTATGCGGCAGTAGATCCAGAATATGCAGTGTTCTAGGAGGTGATGCTATGAAAAAGGGATTTAAGGTAACAATAAAGGTGCTATTAGCACTATTTATCGTAGGAGTATTCATTTTCATTTATGGCTCACAGCTTCCATCTGCTAAGCCAAAGGTGGAGATATCTATTGGCTATAGGCTAAAGAAAAATAGGAACCTAGATGTATGGATTGAAGGGGACTCAAGTGCACGTAATGGAATTATTCCACAGGTGCTTTATAGGAATACTGGATTAATGTCTTATAATTCAGGTGAGGATTCTAATAGAATTAATAGAGCATATTCCTATACTTTGGATATGCTAGAATATCAAAAGCCAAAGTTAATCATATATGAAACAGATATGATTATATATAAGCTTGATGAAACATTTGATTGTAGCATAACATCATATGATGGATTCTTCGAAAGATTGTATAATAATCATGATGCTTGGAGAAGCGCAAGTGTTAAGAGTGTTATTGAGGATAAGGGCTACCCAATTAAATGGGAAAAGACAGCATATAAAAAAGGTTACAGCTACTTAGATACAAATCCTTCATTTTGGATGAGTGATGAGGAAATTGCTTATATGACTGAATATAACAATTACCTAAAAGAGCAAGGAATAAAGCTGTTACTTGTAACATTGCCAAATCCAACAGTTGGAAATGCAATGATGCAATCAAGTATTAAGAGCTTTGCTGAGAGTAATGACATAGACTTTATTGATTTTAATTATCCGGATGAGTTATCTGAATATGACAATCAAATTGATTTAACTACTGATATGTGTGATAAGATGCATTTAAATGTATATGGAGCAAAGAAGGCTACAGATTACATTTCATATTACATCAACAATAATATGAGTATTAGTGCATATGATGATAATGATGACTATAAGGAATCAGTAGAAAACTATTTAGAAAAATATTCGAAGTATTTAAATTAAGGGAAAGATATTATGGAAAAGGTTAAGGACTTTATAAATACAAAACTTCATAATTTTTTAGAGTCTAGGGCATTTTTAATAATACTATCTGCCTTTATAGTGTTTTTCTGGATTCTAAATTTAGGTATGGTAGCCTATGCAGCGATATGCATAGTGGTAATATTACTTTATTTATCTAAGGCAAGCTTTGTATGCTTGCCACAGATATTTTTGATGTATATGGCATCAGGAAGAGAATTCCATTATAGTGTTTTGGGTGTAGTGATAATTGGAATATTAGCATTGCCAGCACTATACCTTATAATAAAGGATTTTATTATAAATAGAAAAGCATATTGGAAGAAGGTATCTTCAAACAGGCTAGTACTTTCAATTTGTTTAATATTCATTGCAATGCTTATATCTATGATATTTTCAAATCAATATGGTGTAAGCTTTATTGATTCAAATGGAAAGAGTAATACCTATACAGTTGCTGAAGCATTTGGATCTGCAGGAATGTTTTTAATAAATCTATTACTCGCTATAGCGGCTCTTGTAAAGGTTGATATGACTGCGGTGAATAGAAGAAAGCTTTATTTTGGTTTAATGCTAGTAGTTTATATAATAGGTATTGAAACAATCTGTAGAGCAGGATGGCTATATTTTAATTATAATACTATAAATACAACATCAGCAGATGGTTTTGTAAGTCAAAAATATGATTCATTCCTAGACTGTATAGTTGATAAGCAGCTATCATTAGGATGGGGACATCAAAATCATACGATTATGTTGATTAATATAGGATTTATGTTTGCTATATATATCTTTATGACTGATAATGGTAAAAATAAAGTATTTGCATATATTACAATGCTATTTGCAATATTATTAAACATTCTAGTTCTATCTGATGGAGCTTTTTTAGCTTTAATACTACCAGTTATTATAGCTTTAGTATTCTATATAAAGGGTAAAAGAAATTGGAGAGCTGAAAGACCATATCTTATATCAACACTTGCGATTTTAGTGGTTGGTATAGCCATATTCTTTATTAGTGGTGCATATAAGATTGTTATTGATAATATTGAGCAGTTTAATATTGGAGTTGGAACAAGAGAAAGACTATATGATCTTGCAATCTCAGAGTGGAATAATAGATTTATAACTGGAACAGGGCCTAAGACATCAAAGTACACTATTGGTGTGCAGTGGTGGTATGTCCAGGATTCAGTTTATAACTATCATAACGCATTATTACAAATAGGTTCTACATGTGGTTTAATTGGACTTATAACCTTCGTAATTTATTTATACTATGCGTTAATAAAGAACCTAAATTATAACATGATATCACTACCAATTATCTTGGTATTTATATATTCGCTAGTACATGGAATGGTTGATACACTATATTTCAACTTTAGAATCATGCCATTATTAAGCATAATCTATGTAATTGGTGAAAATAATGATGCATTATTTAAATATAAAGATTTATTTTAAATGATGAATTGTGATATAATAAGTTGATTATTTATTGATTTGAAGGAGAACAATTATGAAAAATGCATTAATTACAGGTATTACTGGACAAGATGGTTCATATCTTGCTGAATTATTATTAGAGGAAGGATACAATGTATTCGGAATCGTAAGAAGAAAGAGTAAGGTTGATTATAACAATGCTGCCCACCTAGTTGGTAAGGTAACATTTATTACTGCTGATATGGAGGATGAGGCATCATTAATTAAAGCTATGCAAATCTCTAAAGCTGATGAGGTTTATAACTTAGCAGCTCAAAGCTTTGTTGCAGCTTCTTGGGATAGCCCACTTTCAACTGCACAAATTGATGCACTAGGAGTTACTAATATGCTAGAGGCTATTAGAACAGTTAATCCTAAGGCTAGATTCTATCAAGCATCAACATCAGAGATGTTTGGTAAGGTTCAAGAGATTCCTCAAAAGGAGACTACACCATTCTATCCTAGATCACCATATGGAGTAGCTAAGCTTTATGGACATTGGATTACTAAGAATTATCGTGAGAGCTATGGTATGTATGCTTGCTCAGGAATTCTATTCAACCATGAGTCTGAGAGACGTGGAGAGGAATTCGTTACAAGAAAGATTACTATGGCAGTAGCTAAGATTTCAAAGGGATTACAAGAGTATGTTGAACTTGGAAATCTAGATGCAAAGCGTGACTGGGGACATTCTAAGGATTATGTTAAGGCTATGCACCTTATGCTACTTCAGGATGAGCCAGATGATTATGTAGTAGCTACAGGAGAGACTCATACTGTAAGAGAGTTCGCTGAGCTTGCATTTAAGGCTGCAGGTATTGAGGTTGAGTGGCATGGTAAGGCTGATAAGGAGTATGCTACAAATAAGGCTAATGGTAAGGTAGTATTAAAAGTTAACCCTAAGTTCTATCGTCCAGCTGAGGTTGAACTATTAATTGGAGATCCATCAAAGGCTGAGAAGAAGCTTGGATGGAAGAGAGAGATTTCTTATCAACAATTAATTGAGAGAATGGTTAAGAACGATTTAGCCATTTTAGAGAAGTAAAAAATGAGAAGCTTAATTATTGGAGCAGCAGGCTTTGTAGGATATTATTTAGCTAACGAGCTTTTAAATAATGGTGACGAGGTTTACTGTACTAAATTAAATCATGAAAAAATTGATAATAGTAAGGCAAAGGTAGTTGATTTGGATATATGTGATGCTATGGCAGTAAAGACTGTTTTAGCAGAGGTTAAGCCAGACGCTATATACCATTTAGCTGCCCAATCATCTGTGGCTCTTTCATGGAAGAGACCAGCACTTACAGCACAAATTAATATTGTTGGTACAATTAATGTGCTAGAGGCTGCAAGAGAGATAGTACCAGAAGCAAGAATACTACTTGTAGGTTCAAGTGAGGAATATGGTCCTATTAATCTTGATAGACAGATTAAAGAGGATGACATATCTAACCCTAAAAATATTTATGCTCTTACAAAACTTTCAGTTGAGCATTTAGGTAAGATGTATGCCCAGGCATATAAGATGAATATTTTTATGACAAGATCATTTAATCATATAGGACCAAGGCAGATACCTCAATTTGTAGTAGCTGATTTCGCAAGCCAGGTTGCTAAAATTGAGGCTGGTGAGCAAGAGCCTATAATAAGAGTTGGAAATCTTGAATCATATAGAGATTTTACAGATGTAAGAGATATTGTATGTGCATATAGAATCATTGTTAATAAATCACAAACAGGTGAGGTATATAACGTTGGTAGTGGACATGCTATAAAAATAAGAGATATCTTAGACCTATTATTAAGTGAGTCAAAGGTAAAGATTAGTGTTGAGATAGATAAGTCTAGATTTAGACCAATTGATATCAAGAAGATAGAAGCAAATGTTTCTAAGATTGAATCACTTGGATGGACTAGAAGGTATGCTATCAAGGATACTATCATAGATGTATTAAATTATTTCAGAAAGTAATATGAATTGGAGGGAATAATCATGAATTTAGCAATAGATTGCCGCTATATCGGAAAATCTGGTATAGGAAGAGTTTTAGAGGGAATCCTAGATAGCATTGATTATTCCCTTAATCATTATTATTTAGTGGGAGATTCAAAGTATATTTCAAAATATAATGCGACAATTATTGAGGATTATACAGAACCATATTCTAAAAATGGTCTATTAAAGTTTAATAAAAGCATCAACAAGACATGTGATGCTATTATTATTCCAAACTTTTTAGTACCATATGGAATAAAGATTCCAGTATATTCTATAATGCATGATTTAATATTCTTAGATTTACCAAAGATTACAACAAGAAACTTTATTGATTATAGCATTAAGAAGCATTTATTAAAGAGATGTGTAAAAAAATCAAAGAAAATATTCTGTGATTCTATATTCACTAAGAATAGATGCTTACACTTCTATAAGAAATATAAGAATAAGTTCGAATTAAATTATATTGGATTATCAAAGCAAATTCTTGAATATGTACCACAGGATAAAGTAGAAAAGGAAAATACAATTATCTTTGTTGGAAATGTAAAGCCCCATAAGGGTATTGACACTCTAATTGAAGCATTTGCTAATGTTACTGATAAATCACTTAAGCTAAAGGTTGTTGGAGAAAAGGATAAGTTCTTAACAAATGCTAAGCTAAAGGAAGCACAAAACATAGTATTTACAGGACGTATTAGCGACGATGATTTAATGAAGGAAATAGGTAAGGCTAAATATTTAGTTCTTCCATCAAAGTATGAAGGATTCGGACTTCCACCACTAGAAGCTATTATTTTAAATACACAGCCAATAGTTTCTAACATTGAAGTGTTTAAAGAGGTTTACGAGGGACTTCCTGTAAAGCTATTTGATACTATAGATGAATTAACAAAAATGTTAGAGGAAGAGCCAGAGGCTAATGTATCTAGCTTTAGAAATAGCATATGCGAAAAGTATAATTATAAGAACACCGCACAAAAAATCATTGATGTTATTGGTGGTGATTTGAATGGATAATTGTATTGAAGCAACTTTACATAAGACAAAAAAGAGAGCTGGAAGCAAAATTAGAATCAATCTAAAAACCCTTACAACCTTTTTTGTCTTTTTATCAACTCTTTTTATAGGAGCTGACCTATTTGGAGTGGATGTAGGTGTAAACCTAAGATTAGACCAAATATTCTTATTTATAGCTACATTCCTTCTAATAATATCAAATAAATATAGAATAAGAAGAAATGCTTCAATTATAGTATTTATGGTGTTTACATTTATTTCATTATTATTTGCTATAAATCATACTAGAGCTATAATATTCTATTTTTCAATAGTGTTTAATGTATTCCTTATTATGTATATGTATTCAAATTACATAATTTATTATGGATATAAGAAAATGATTAAAATGTTTAGAATTACCTGCTATACTCAATTTGGTATACTTGTAATGCAGTATATTCTAAAGATTTTCTTTAATTTTGAAATACCATTTATGGAAACATATGGATATTATATGGGTATTCCTCGTTTTAGATTATGGTTCCACGAGCCAAGCTTCCTAGGAATATATTTAATTTTCTGGCACGCATTATCATGGTATATGGCACTTATTAATAAGAATAAGTCATATATTAAGGATATTGTTATTGGACTTGTAATGCTTCTTATTACAACATCTACATCTGGATATATTGGAGCAGCCTTTTCTATGGCTATGGTATATATTATTTGGATTTGTAGGAGAGTTACAATTAAGAAGCTATTATTTCCAGTAATATTTATAATAATATTTATTGTGTTTAGATTTGTGTTTGCTGATGTATATAATGTCTTTATTGGACGTTTATTCTCAGGATCTCTTAATAGTGCCTCAGGAGGAAGAATTGAGGCATGGAAGGAGACAATAAAGGTATTTAAGGAAAACATACCATTTGGATGTGGACCTGGATGCTATGGATTATATTTAGGTGAGGATGCAGGATATGTACCATCTAATGTAACACTAGAGCTTCTTGCGACACTTGGTATATTCTCAACAATTGCCTTTTACTCTATTACAGTAGCACTAGTTGTTAGAAGCTATAAGTGCTACAAGAAATATGGAGTTAAATTACTTAATGCAATGACATTTGCATTAATAGTATTTACACTATTACTTCAAATAAATCAAGGATATTTAAGATTATATCATTGGATGTTTTTTGGAATGATAGATGGATCTATAAGATACTTTAATATGAATCTTAGCAAGACTAGAAAAACTAAGATTAGAAGAAAAGGTAGTAAGATTATTATGAAGCAATTAGTTATTAATGGTAAATTCCTATCTCAAAAGATAACTGGTGTACAAAGAGTAGCACGTGAGGTATTAAAGGAAATATCAAAGTTTGATGATATAAAGATTATAGTTGCAATGCCAAAGACTGCAACAATACCTGATGGAGATTATCCTAATACAACATTTAAGGTTGTTGGTAAGCATGATGGATATTATTGGGAGCAGTTTGAGCTTTCTAAGTATGCTAAAAAACTTAAGGCTCCATTATTAAATCTATGTAATATAGCACCATTTAATTATAAGAATTCTTATACAGTACTACATGATGTTACATTTAAGGAAAAGTGTGACTATATTGATAAGAAGTGGGCATTAAGATATAAAATACTTGTAAAGCTTTATATTAATAAAATTAAGTGGATATTTACAGTTTCAAACTTCTCTAAGGGAAGAATTGAACATTTCTATCCTAAGAGAAAGGGTTCAATTAGTGTTTTAGATGAAGGACATGAGCATTTTGATTTAATTGTGCCAAAGAAGGTAGAGGGGCTTCCAAAGGAATTCTATTTCTCTGTAGGATCAGTTAATCCTAATAAGAACTTTATCTATATCCTTAATTTAGCTAAGAACAATCCTGATAAGACTTTTGTTATTACTGGTAATAAGAATAACTCTTATGAGGAGTTTATGAGGGAAAACAATATAACTAATACAATATTTACAGGATACCTAGAGGATGGAGAACTTAAGTATTTATACCAAAGCTGTAAGGGATTTATTCTTCCATCAAAGTATGAAGGATTTGGTCTACCACCTCTTGAGGCTATATCAGCTGGATGTAAGAGCATCTATCTATCAAACCTTGATGTATTTAAGGAAATATATGGTGATGTCGCTACATTCTTTGATGAATATGACTATACTAAAACTGTAGATTTAAATAATAGCGTTGTTATCACAGATGAAGCACGTAATGCTTTACTTCTTAAGTATTCATGGAAGAATACAGCGCTACAAATTAAGTCTAAGATTTTTGGGGAGGAGTAGAGATGAAGAAGATATATATCAACGGAAGATATCTTACTGATGACATTTCTGGTGGAGTTGAAAGATTTTCAAGAGAATGTGTTAAGGCTCTATCAAAGCATAAGGATCTAAAGATTATAGTTCTATGCCCTAAAAATGCACATCTTGAGCCTAACACAGAAAATGTAGTATATAAGAGGATTGGATTTTTAAAGGGAAATTTATGGGAGCAAATATGCCTTCCATTCCATATGCTTTTTAAGAAATCATATCTTCTAAATATGGGTAATGCCTTCCCTATATTCAGAAAAAAGAGTGCAGTAGTATTGCATGATATGAAAAATATAGAGGAGCTTAGAGCAGGGGATGACTGTAAGAAGAATAAAAAGTTTGACTTAATGGTTAGAAAATCAAACAAGAAGAAAACTAAGGTATTTGTTGATTCAGCATTTACTATGCATAGGCTAAAGGCATTATATCCTAAATATAAGAATAGGATTAACGTTTTAAATCTAGGATATGAGCATTGTAAGGATATTAATTATGATGCCGATCTTGATATAAAGCTTAAGAATAAGGAGTATTTCCTTACGGTTAACTCCTTATCAAAGCATAAGAATGCAGACTTCATATTTAAGCTTGCAAATATCCATAAGGATAAGTCATTCTATGTTATTGGTAAGAAGTTTGATGAAACAACAGTAGAAATTCCTAATAATGTATTATTTTTAGGAAAGATTAGTGATAGTCAAATGGCTTCATATTATAAGAATTGTAAGGCGTTTATATCACCAAGCCTTTATGAGGGATTTGGACTAACACCTCTTGAGGCCATCTATTATGGAGCAAAGAATGTATACCTTTCTGATATTGAGGTATTTAGAGAGATATATGAAGGAATTGCGACATTCTTTGATCCATATGACGAGAGTAGGTTTACATTTACTGATTCTATAATTGCAGAGGACAAGAGAGATGCTTTATTAGAAAAGTATTCTTGGGATGTCTGCGCAAATCAAATAGTAAATGAGATTTTTAAGAAGTAGGTAATTATTATGGGCGAAAAGAAGCAAAAGACGCTTGTTAATATAATAAACGTAACATTATCAAATATAATAGCATTATTATCAGGCGTGGCTATTGGCTTTTTAGTGCCTAAAATAATGGAGGTAGAAACGTATGGATATTATAAGACATTCTCTTTATATATCTCATATGTAGGATTCTTTGGTGTTGGAGTTGCAGAGGGTATTTATTTGCTATTTGCAGGAAAGAATATAGATGATATACCAAAGGGTAAGATAAAACAAACATTTAGACTATTATTATTAATAGAAATAGCCCTAATGGGTATTATATCGCTTATATCTATATTCCTTTCAACAGCCTATAGAATAATTGGAATATCATTTGCAATTAATGTTGTAGCCGCAACATTAATCATGTATTTCCAATTTCTATCACAGGCAACAGAAAGATTTACTGAATATTCTATAGTAAATATTGTTAAATCAGTAATTACTATAGTCCTTGTATTAGCTCTTTTTGCCTGGTATATGTGGTTTGGACTTTCTGAGGTTAAGTTCTATTACGTTATTATAATTACAGTTGTAACAAACTATATTCTTACATTTATCTACATTTTCTTATATAGAAAGTATTTATTTGGTAAGGATGATAGAGAATATGATAAAAATGATTTTGTAGCCAAGGTATTTAAATATGGTATACCATTACTAATATCAAATCTGGTATGCTCACTATTACTTACAATAGATAGACAGTTTGTAAATATTTTATTTGATAAGGAGGAGTATGGTATATATGCGTTTGCATATAATATGCTAGCTCTTATCACAACAGCTACAAGTGCTATATCGGTTGTAATATATCCAATAATGCTTAAGAGTGATGAAAGTGGTATTAAGGATGATTATCCATACCTTTCTTCAATAGTTTCAACGTTTGTGTTTGGATGTTTAGTAGCATACTTCCCACTATATTTAATAGTTGTTAATTTCTTATCAAAATATAGTGATTCTATGACAATATTTAGAATTATATTCCCAGCTTTAGTAGTACAATCTGTTATAAGTATTGTTATGCAAAATAACTTTAAAAAACTTAATAAGAATATGATATATTTTTATGTAAGCTTATTCATACTTATAATGTCAATTGTAGCAAACATTATAGCCTACCTAATATTTAAATCAACAGAGGCTATTTCAATAGCATCTGTAATAGTATCATTTATGTGGTATATAATATTACAGGCTTATTTTATAAAGAAATATCATATAAGCTGGATTAAGGACTTTATATATATAATACTAACATCAGTTGCCTTCTATCTATCAACAGCAATAGATAATATTTATATTGCAGGTGCTATGTATATTTCAATTTATATTGGACTAACATTATTATTTAATTTTAAAAATATTAAAAAGCTTCTATTAAACTTCTTGAAAAGGTCATCTAATGAAGAGAATAAAGTAATAGAAGAATAGCATTGGTATTATACTGCTTTGGTGTAATACCATTTTTTATTTTCAAAAAGCAATATATATCGTTTTTTTTTTTTTTTTTTTAATTACTTTTTGTGTTAATAAATTATTAAAAAAAAGTTCAACTAACACTTACATAATTATTTTGTTTTGACGCTTAATGTGTTATAATTTAACTATAATATTAAGAGAGTATTATAATTATTACATTTTTTATAAAGGAATAGTATTTATATGGATAGTATTGATGAAAATATAGCAAAAGAATCTGCTGCTGTTAAGACGGAAGATTATAGACATATTAAGGTAAGAAAGGTATTCTTATATCCTTTCTTTAAGAGATTATTTGATTTCTTTGGATCACTTTTCTTGATTTTATTATTATCTTGGCTATTAATAATAATAGCTATATTAGTTAAGTGTACTTCAAAGGGACCTGTTTTCTATGTTTCTAAGAGAGTAGGAAAGAATGGTAAGGAATTTAGGTGCTTTAAGTTCAGATCAATGGTTGTTGATGCTGATAAGAAGTTAGAAGCATTACTTTCACAAAATGAAAGTGAGGGTGGTGTAACATTCAAGATGAAGGATGATCCAAGAATTACTAAGTTTGGTAAGTTCTTACGTAAGACTTCACTTGATGAGCTACCACAGCTATTCAATATCTTTAATGGCACAATGACTTTTGTAGGACCAAGACCTGGTACTCCAAGAGAAATTGCATTATATAATGATTATCAGAAGCAAAGACTTCTAGTAAAGCAAGGATTAACTGGATATTGGCAAACACATGGTAGATCTAATACTACATTTGATGAAATGGTAGAAATGGATTTATTATATATAGAAAAGAAGAGAGGCTTCTTCTATGATATAGGACTTATGTTTAGAACTGTGTGGGTAGTTCTTAGACATGAAGGTGCTGAATAAAAAAACTAAAATATGAGGAAGGTTTTGGCAAAGATAAAATGGGGAAAAGAATAATGATTGTGATTCCATACCTTTCGGATGGTGGAGCGGAGAGGGTCGCTAGCTTATGGGCAAATTATATTGCGACCACAGATAATGATGTAAAATTATTAACTTATTATAAAGTAGATAATGAATATACGCTTGATGAAAGAGTTAAACGAGTTAATTTAACTAAAAACAAAGAAAGTTATAATAAAATTTCTTTTTTTAAAAAAGTAAGAATGATTCGAAATGAAATTTGTACTTATAATCCTGACGTTATTATTCCATTTTTGTCTCATACAAATATCGCGGTTTCATTAGCAAATAAAAACAAAAATTGTCAGGTTTTCCAAACCATAAGAAACAACCCTTGGGTTAACCCGGATAAAAAAATGTTTAGAATTTTGAGAGATTTCTTTATAAAAAAAGAAAAGAAGGTTATAGTCCAAAATGAGGAACAGGCAAGCTATTTTAAAAGTAAAAAAATAAAGAAATATGTAGTCTGTAATCCGGTTAATCCGAAAATAAGTGAGATTGTTAAAACAAACTACCAAAAAATTGAAAAAATAGTTGCAGTTGGAAGATTACATAGTCAAAAGAATTATCCTTTGATGATTAAAACAATTGGCCTTTTGTTGAGCAAATACAAAATGAATATAAAACTTGATATTTATGGTGATGGACCAGATGCTCAATTGATTCAAAGCGAAATTAATAATTCTAAATTGAATGATTATGTAACATTGAAGGGAAGGACTTCTAATATACTTGAAATTGAAAAAAAATACGATGCTTTTCTTATGACATCTAATTATGAGGGGTTCCCTAATGCACTATTAGAAGCAATGGCTATAGGATTACCTGTCTTTTCAACGAACTGTAAGACCGGCCCTAAAAATTTAATAAATAATAATATAAATGGGATTCTGATCGATGCTTTTGATCCTGAGGCTATAGCAAAAATAATATATGATAACAATAATCAAGAGAAATTGGAAAAGATGGGAAAAAAAGCACGTGATGATGTGTTTAACAAATATTCTATGGAAATGTCAATGAAGCAACTTATGAACGTTATTTCATATGAATAAAAAGGTGGATATCTATGTGGGCTTTATTTTGTATTTTTAGCGCAATAAATTTTATGACTTTTACTACTGTTGTTGTTAAAGATGTTTTAAAAGAAAAATGTATTAATTCAGCTTTACTTTTTAAGGTTATATATATATTGACTTTTGGAATTATCCCATTCTTGATTTCCTTTTTGTTTGTTATTGATGATAGAACGTTTAGGTTAAGGAATGTTATTGTATTAAGGTATGACGATAATGAAGCAATTTCCTTATGCTTTATGGCGGTTATGGCGTTTATTTGCTTTTTTGTTTTTAATTATTCTTATAATAAAGGAAATAAAGCGAGAGTTGTTAATAAAAAAGAATTCTTGTCAGAAAAACAATTGGTTATCCTAGGTATTATATGTATGACTATAGGAATTGCCAGCTTATTTATTTGGACCGATGTATTTGGAGGCCCAATAAGATTTATTGAGTATGCAGCTGCAGTTAGAGGCGATTCTGATAATACATGGGCAAACAATCAATTTGCGATGTTTAAGCATCCGGCTAGATTAATTTACCCTGCATTATTTTTGTTCTATACATTAATTGCAAATAAAAATAGTAGGTATAAAATTATAGAAATTCCTTTGTTTTTGATAAATCTGATCTTTGCAATCATATTATTATTAGATAATGATGGTAGATTGACAATTGTTTCATTTGCGTTAATTATGGTATTATTTCCAATAATTAAAAAAGAAATCGTGGGAATGGAAGGTTTTGTCTTTTTAGCAATTGCTGGATTAATATGTGCAATTGTTATAACGCAATTAGACAGTATAACTTCTTATATAAGGAGTGGGGAATTTTCTGAAGAAGAATCTACTCCAATATTTACAACTCTAGTTAATGAATTCTTATATGTGTATAAGAGTAACATCAACGCTTCAGAACACAATGCTTTTACAATAAAGCACTTGTTTTGGCTTGAGGATCTTATTACTGGAATTCAAGCATGGCTTCCAACTTCTTTGAAGTTTTATTCTACCGATTCGGTTTGGCAATATAATACAAAGTATAGTGGCAGTAAGGCAACTGTTCCTTGCGATATAATTTCAGAAGGTATATATGACTTTGGAATTATAGGCCCTATAATATTTGTTTATATTGCGGGTAAATTATTAGCTTTTGCTGACAAACGTTTGTTAAAAAGCAAAACTAATTATAATATGGTTTATTTTATGGGGATTTTAATGATGGCTATTCGCTTGCCTAATTACTGCTCATTGTATGATATCATGTTAAATATATTTCCTTACATTGTGTTTGCGCTAATTTCTATAATTATTAAAATTTTCTCACATGAAGGTGTTTTGATTTCAATTCGACAAAGATCTTTTATGAAGGACGGTGAATAATGATGGTGCCAAAGATAAAAATTGCATTAGTTTTGGGCATGGCAGTAAATGGTGGAACCGAAACTTTGTGGCTGAATTATTTTAAGCATATGGACAAAAATAAGTTTGAAGTTGATTTTTTAGTTGAAAATGAATCAAAAATTATTAATAGAGAGGTTATTGAGGCGTTAGGCGGTAAACTTATTATTATTCCTTCGTATAAAAATCCATTGTATTATATGAAAATAATGCAAAGAATATTTAAAAAAAAAGAATATGATATTGTTCATTCTAATATGAACACGCTGAGCTTATTCACATTAAAAGCAGCCAAAAAAGCTGGAATAAAAATTAGAATATCTCATTCTCATTCGACTTCAAATAAAAAAGAATGGAAAAGAAATATTTTGAAAAGTATTCTAAAAATATTTTCTAGAAAATACCCTACAAATTGTTTTGCATGTAGTGAATTAGCCGGTAAATATTTATTTGGAAAAAACTATTATGAAAGTGGGAAAGTTACAATAATTAACAACGCCATAGATTTAAATAAATTTTCATTTTCATCAAATTATAGATATGAAATTAGAAATGAATTTGGGATTGATAAAAACACTGTTTTAATAGGTAATATTGGTAGGATGTTGCCTCAAAAAAATCATATCTTTTTGTTGAAAATAATAAAAGAATATATAAAATTGAATAGCAATGTTAAATTGATGATTCTTGGCGATGGTCCTTTAAAGGAAAAAATTGTTAAAAAGGTAGTAAAACTAGGATTAAAAAATCATGTGATACTTGTTGGGACCAGAGTCGATGCATATAAGTTTTATTCAGCCTTTGATTTGTTTTGCTTGCCTAGTTTATATGAGGGGTTGCCTGTTGTTGGAATTGAATCTCAAGCAAACGGCTGTCCTACATTATTTTCCGCTTCAATTACTGATGAGGTTGGTTTGAATTCGAATGTACAATTTGAAAGTATAGATAATAAAACAGATGTATGGGCAGCAGATATCAATGATTTGATAAAGAAATCTCGTGTTGAAAATATAAAAATGGAAAAATATGATATTATTGAACAAACAAAACGATTAGAAAGAATTTATATTCAAGTAATGAGCGATTTAAAAAATAATAACAAGAACGTTTATTAAATGATATGTACCATAGATTTTATAAGAGTATAATTTTTTTAAATAATAATTAATACATAGTTGGAGGAGTAAATAATGTTGCTATGAATCAAGCTAAGAAGAAGGAGGCAGAGAAGGACTTAATACTCTAGAGTCTGCTGAAGCAAATATCTTAGGTATTAACATTACTAAGTATAAGGCTGCAAGTAAGAAGGATTATTACTATTATTCTTCTAAATACTATAGCCATAACGATACTGAGGCTGAATAGTTTTAAAGCTATTATCGAAGCATATTAATTATGCTTAAGGGGGGACTTTTATGGACAACGATATGTTACAGGAACATTACAAGAAGCATTTTGGATTTTATGATAAGGTATTATTTACATACTGCCCATATCGTATTTGCCCATTAGGGGCCCATGTTGACCATCAACATGGATTAGTTACAGGATTTGCTATCAATTATGGAGTAGGAATTGGGTACTCTGTGAATGATGATGAATTATGTGTTGTTGTTTCTCATAATTATCCATTACGTAAAAAGTTTAGAGTTAACGAAGTCATAGAAAGACAAGGCGACTGGGCTGATTATATTCGTGGTGCTGTAAAGGTGTTACAAAAACATGACTATAATCTTAAATATGGAATTAAGGCCTATATTTATGGTGAAATGCCTGCAGGTGGATTATCATCATCAGCTGCAACTATTATAGCCTTCCTGAAGGCTATAACTGAAGCTAATGGAATAAAGCTTACTAATAAGGAACTTATTCATTATTCATATGAAACAGAAGCTGAGTTCATGAGAATGAGTATCGGTAAGCTTGATCCTTCTTGTGAGGTATTATGTAAAAAGAATAAGTTACTAGTTCTTGATACAGATACTGATAAGTATAAGCATGTTGAAATGGGAATTCAAAATGTACAATTTAAGTTCTTAATTGTATATTGTGGAAAAGAAAGAATGCTTGCATCATCATACTATAATGTGCGTGTTGATGAATGTAAGGCCGCAGCTTTTATTTGTAATTCATATCTAGGTAAGTATGATAGATTTAATGATACTTACTTAAGAGATTTAAATTATGATGATTTCTTAAAGTATCAAGATAAGATGCCTGAAAACTTTAAGAAGAGAGCATTACACTATTACACTGAGAATGAGCGTGTAAGACAAGGTGAAATGTCTTGGGCTAATGGTGATATTAAGGAATTTGGAAGACTTGTAACAGAGTCTGGTAAATCATCTATTGAACTTTATGAAGCAGGCTCTGAGCTTCTAATTGATTTATACAACATCATGTCTAAAATGGATGGTGTATATGGTACTAGATTTATGGGTGGAGGATTTAATGGTTCATGCTTAGCTATTATTGATCCTCAATATGAGGAAACAATAACTAAGAATGTTAGAAAGCAATACATTAAATTACATCCAGAACTAGTGCATACTATGCAAATATTTACATGTACATCAGAGGATGGAGCTGGAGAATAATTATGTCAAAAATCAAATTTATAGTTAGTTCAATAAAAGAAGGTAGATTAATTAGAAATATAATTTTTAGACATAAACATAAAAGACTTATTGATAGTGATTTGCCTGATAAAGAATATTTAATTAAAATGGGTAAGCTAAGAATGGGTTATATTATGAATTTAGATAATCCTACAACATTTAATGAAAAATTAAATTGGTATAAGTTAAACTATTGTACGGATTTAATGAAAAAAGTCGTTGATAAAATAGAAGTAAAGCAATATATTATTGAAAAAGGATTAAAATACATTTTAATACCAACCATTAAAGAATATGAAAGCGTAGATGATATAATTTTATCTGATTTACCAAATCAGTTTGTTGTTAAAAACACGATGGACTCTGGTGGAGTTTATGTTTGCAAAGACAAATCAAAAACTTCAATTGGATTAATTAAAGAAAAAATTAGAGTAGTTAAAAATTTTTCTTTAAAAACTGGTAAACATGTCAATAGAGAACCTGCCTATATTTCTGGAGCAAATCGTATACTGGTAGAAGAACTTTTAAATACTCAAGATGGGCATGCTCCATGGGATTATAAATTCTTTTGTTTTAATGGAGAACCTAAGTTTTTATTCGTAGGTTCAGATAGAGATACTAATGTGTGCTTTGACTTTTTTGATATAGATTTTAATTGGTTAGATGTCAGACAAGGGCATCCACATTCTAAACATAGAATAGAAAAACCTAAAAATTATGATAGAATGTTAGAAATATGTAGAATTCTATCAAAAGATTTTCCACATGTTAGAGTTGATTTGTACAATATAGATGGAAAAATATATTTCGGGGAATTAACGTTCTATCATTTTGCGGGATTAACTCCATTTAAGCCACAAAAATGGGATAAGATATTTGGAGATTATTGGGATATATCAACAATTAAATAGTGGTATAAAAAGGTGATTTTAGATGGATAGAGCGAAAAAATTAAAACTTAATACTGTAATGGGTTTTATTTATCAAGTTGTGGCCATAATTTGTGGATTTATTATACCAAGACTAATACTACAAACATATGGTTCGGAAACAAATGGATTGGTTAATTCTATTCAATCCATTTTGAATGTAATAACTCTAATGGAACTTGGCGTTGGTGCTGTTGTACAAACAGCATTATATAAACCACTAGCCCTAAACGATGAAGAAAGTGTTTCTAGAATTGTGAGTGCAGCTAAGAAGTTTTTTAGGATGGTTGGGTTGGGATTTGTCTTATTAGTTATAGGAGTTATATGTATTTACCCTGCATATGTTAGTGATAAATATGATGTTTTAACAACTGTGTTATTGATAAGCGCTATATCAATAACTATGTTTGCACAGTATTTTTTTGGTATTGTATATTCATTACTTATTCAGGCTGACCAAAAGGTTTATGTATATAACATAATTCAAATAATTGCTCTTGTTTTAAATACAGTTGCTTGTGCAACTTTAATGTTAACTGGATTTTCTATTCAAACAGTAAAATTTGTGACAGCTGCTATTTTCTTATTAAGGCCATTATTATTAACGATTTATGTTAAGAAGTATTATAATATATATAAAGTGAAAGTTGTTGGGGATGAAATACCACAAAAATGGAATGGAATAGCTCAGCATATTGCGTCATATGTGTTAGAAAATACAGATATCTTGATTTTGACATTTTTTGTATCATTAGCAGAAGTTTCTGTGTATTCTACATATTATTTGATTGTTCATTCAATTAAGTTAGTTATAGTTGCTTTATCTAATGGTATGAAGTCGTATTTAGGAAATCTACTTGCTTTAGATAAAAAAGAATTATTAAAAAAAGAATTTGAAAGATTGAATTTTATTCTTTCTTCAGTAGCTTTAATTGTATTTGCAATTACTGTAACTGAAGTTGTTCCTTTTGTAATGTGCTATACTAAAGGTGTTACAGACACAGACTATAATCGCTATATTTTTGGATTTTTAATAACAATAGGTCAATTTTTTGATTGTAAAAAAAGGCTTTATAATATTATTATATTGGCTGCTGGTCACTATAAACAAACTCAACTTTCTTCAATAATAGAAGCTAGTATTAATGCTATTATAAGCATGATAGTTGTTTTTAAATTTGGAATAATTGGAGTTACTTTAGGGACAATAATAGCTTTATTTTACAGATGTTGTTACTATGCTTGGTATAATTCTAAAAATATAATAGAAAGACCGATGATTTTGTTTTATAAAGATTTAATATTAGATTCTCTTTTACTATTTGTGGCATTTTTAATTGGACTATATATTAATGAAAATATAGTAATAAATAATTTTGGACATTGGATACTATACGCAATAGGTTCATCTGCAATAATTGGAGTAGTATTCTTGATTGTAAATCTATTGTTTAATAGAAAACTTTTAATTGGTTTAATTAAAGGTTTCTTTATTAGAAATAAATCAAATGAAGAGGATATGGAATTATGATTTGTGTTTTACTATGTGCAGGATACGCTACAAGAATGTATCCTCTAACAGAAAACTTTCCAAAGCCTTTATTAGATATTAAAGGTAAAACAATAATAGATTATCTAATTGATGATTTAGAAACAAAGAAACACATAGATAAATATGTGGTTGTTTCTAATCATAAGTTTATTAATCATTTTACTAATTGGGAAAAAACAAGAAAAGAAAATATAGTTTTACTAGATGATGGATCTACAGATAATTGTAATAGATTAGGAGCAGTAAAGGATATATTATATGCAATAGATAAGGAAAGCATTAAAGATGATATATTAGTATTAGCTGGAGATAATCTATTAGACTTTTCTTTAAATGATTTTATAGCATTCTCAAAATCTAATAATAGCAATGCTATTATGACATATGCTGAGAATGATATAAAAAGATTACAACGTACAGGTGTAATAGAAATAGATAACTCTAATAAGGTGTTATCATTTGAAGAAAAGCCACACAATCCTAAATCTAATCATGCAGTACCTCCTTTCTATATATTTAAGAAAGAAGATTTACATCTTATTTCTAAAGGTATAGAAGAAGGATGTAAGGTAGATGCTCCAGGAATGTTTATTGAATGGTTTGCAAAGCACGCGACCATTTATGCTTGGAATATGACTGGTAAGAGAGTAGATATAGGAAATCTTGAAGATTACTATAAAATTATAAAAAGTCTTAAGGTGGGTAAAAAATGACTAGTATTGAAAATGAGAAATATAAGCTGACTAAGCCAAGGATAACTATTATTACACCAGTATATAATAGGCGACATACAATAATGAGGACTATTAATTCGGTTCTAAATCAAACATTTAAAGATTATGAATATATTATAATAGATGATGGAAGCACTGATCCATGTGACGATTTAATCATTCCTATTATGGAGTCTAATGTTATTCCCATAAAGTATATAAAAAAAGAAGATGGTGGGGTGCATTCTGCAAGAAATGTTGGTTTTAAAGAAGGAAGAGGAGAGTTAATCGTATGTATAGATTCTGATGACGAATTAACTCCAAATGCATGTGAGTGGTTTATCGAAGCATGGGATAGTATACCAAATTGTGATAAGAATCAATATTGGCAAATTAAAGGACAATGTTTAGGTGATGATGGGAAAATCACTGATAAATTGTATCCAGCTGGATTTAATAGATTGCCACTAAAAAAGCAAATAAAAATAATGAATAGATTTGTAGGAGAACAATTGGGATGTAGAGTTACAAATATTATGAAAAATAATTTATTTCCTGAACCTGATGGAATAACTTATGTTTCAGAAAGCCTTTTGTGGAAGCAACTTAATAATAAATATAAGACTATAGGTTTAAATAAGATTGTGAGGTTGTTTCATAATGATGCTGGGAATAGACTTTCAGTTTCTAAAAAAAAGTCATTACAAAATTGTAAAAATTTTTTATGGAACTTTTATATGTCTAATTGTTTAAAACATAAAAGCTCAGTAAAATTAACCTTTATTAGTTTCTTGAAGTATGGTATTGTAAAAAATATATTGAGTAAAAATGAAAAAGATTTTGTTGATAAATATAGAATAAGGACAAAAAGAAGTTGTATAATTCGATTTTTATTATGGTTGCCGTGTAAAATATTTGCACCTATATATAGAAAAAAAGATGTGATTTTTAAGAATGAGGTATGATCATGAGGACAATAAGTGTTTTTTATGATGGAAAGCAATTTACATATAGATGGTTAAGTACTTTAGTATGGGCAAAAGATGAGTTTAAACAGGAACAAATACAGATTAATAAAATAAAATTGCCACATTTAATTGAAAAAGATAGATTTAAAGCCATTGAAAAAAAGATTTTAAAGTGTAAATATGATATTATATTTTTAGCATTCCACAGAACATCATTTTTTTTCAAAAGACCCGAAGAAAGAATCATTGAGTTCTTAAAGAAAGTAAAAGGGCAATGTAATTTGTTAGTTTGGCTAGATACATCAGATGGCACCGGAACTTCTCAATTTGAATTACTAGAATATGTTGATTTATATTTGAAAAAACAATTGCTAAGAAATAAACAATTATATATGAATAATTATGCGGGTGAAAGGGTATATTTGGATTATTATTACAAAGAAAACGTATTACCTTATGAATCAAAGTTTAATTCTAGAAGGAGTTCGATATCTAATGAAAGCTTTTTAGAAAAATTAAATGTTTCCTGGAACATTGGATTGGGAGATTATTTTAGTTCTAAATTGAGATTTATTTTCAACTATAGTAGAAATAATGATTACAAATTTAAGCTTAGCAAAAGAAAAAGAACGATTGATTTACATTTTAGAGGCGGTATTAGTGATAATAATATTGGGTATCAAAGAAAGATTGCATTAAAAACGATTTTATTTTCAGGACTTGTTCATCCTAATTATGATTACAATCCATCTCATAAAAAATATATGCATGAGTTAGAAATGTCTAAATTTGTGGTTAGTCCATTTGGCTATGGTGAAATATGTGTAAGGGATTTTGAGGCTTTTTATAAAGGGTGCGTATTGTTTAAACCTAATATGGATCATTTAGTAACGTATCCGAATTATTATATAGATGGAAAAACATATGTTTCGGTGAAGTGGGATTTTAGCGATGCCGTTGAAAAATATAATCAACATATAAAAAACAAATATGAGATTATTGCAAAGAATGGATATAAAATATATCAAGATAGTTTATCTAGTGATGGAAAAAAAGATTTTGTAAGGCATATAAAAAAAGTTTTGGGCATATAAGGAGGATTATATGAAAGTTTTAATTTTAGCAGGTGGTTTTGGAACAAGAATAAGTGAGGAGTCTCATATAAAACCTAAACCTATGATTGAGATAGGAGAGCTTCCTATTTTAGTTCATATTATGAAAATGTATGCAGCACAAGGCTTTGATGATTTTATTATATTAGCTGGGTATAAGCAGCATATTATTAAAGAGTATTTTGCAAATTTTGACATTTACAATAATGATGTTACTTTTGATTTCTCTACAGGTGAGAGAATAATGCACAATAAACCTAAATACAATTGGAAGGTTACCGTGGTTGATACTGGTTTAAACACTATGACTGGTGGAAGAATTAAGAGAGTAAAAGATCTTATTGGAAATGAACCATTTATGGTAACTTATGGAGATGCTGTAGCTGATATAAATATAAATGAATTATTAAAGACACATAATAACTCTGGGAAGATTGGTACTATGTCTTGTTATAATTTTGGACAAAATAAGGGAGTAGTTGAAATTAATAATGGAGTTGTTTCTGCTTTCCGTGAGAAGTCTGATCTTGATGGTGATTTAATAAATATCGGGTTTATGGTAATGGAACCTAAAATATTTGATTATATCGATGGTGATCAAACAGTTTTTGAGCAAGAACCATTAAAAAAATTGGTTGAAGAAGGACAACTCGGATCTTATATTCATAAAGGATTCTGGCAATGCATGGATACATTAAGAGAAAAAGAGAAACTGGAGAAATTATGGTATTCTGATAATTGTCCTTGGAAGATTTGGGAGGATTAATATGGTTGATTTAAGCTTTTATAAGAATAAAAAAGTACTTATTACAGGTCATACTGGATTTAAAGGTTCATGGCTTTCTAAAATTTTAATAAATGCTGGAGCTATAGTATGTGGTTATTCTTTAGAAGCACCAACTAATCCAAATTTATTCTCTCTTGCATGTATTGAAGATAAGATGACTTCAATAATTGGTGATGTAAGAGATTATAAGCACTTAAAGGAAGTATTTGATTCCTTTAAGCCAGAAATTGTGATGCATCTTGCAGCACAACCTATAGTTCGTGATTCATATAAGAACCCATTATACACATATGAAACAAATGTAATTGGAACTGCAAATATTTGTGAATGTGTAAGGCTTACTACATCAGTTAAATCATTTTTAAATGTTACAACTGATAAGGTATATTTAAATGATGATATACCAAATCATCCTTTTAAGGAGGATGAACCACTAGATGGATATGATCCATATAGTAATTCTAAATCATGTAGTGAATTAGTTACTCACTCATATAAGAAATCATTCTTTAAAGATATGGATGTAGCAGTTTCAACAGCAAGAGCAGGTAATGTTATTGGTGGAGGAGATTTCGCTAATGATAGAATCATTCCTGATTGTATAAGAGCTGTAGAAAAGGGAGAAGATATTATTGTTCGTAATCCTTATTCTACAAGACCTTATCAGCATGTTTTAGAGCCTTTATACATTTACCTTGATATTTGCCAAAAACAATATAACAACAAGGAATATGAAGGGTATTATAATGTAGGACCAGATGACTGTGATTGTGTAAACACAGGAGACTTAGTTACTATGTTTTGTAATAAGTGGGGAAATGATGCTAAGTGGGTTAACAAGTATGATGGAGGTCCACATGAAGCAGCATTTCTAAAACTTGATAATAACAAAATTAAAAATGTATTCGGATGGACTCCAAGATGGCATATTGATGAATGTATGAATAAGATTGTTGAGTTCACTAGAGTATATTTTAATAATAAAAAGGATATTCCATCTGAGATGGATAAGGAAATTAAAGAATTCTTTGAGGTGAAGTAATGAGAGCAATAGTAACAGGTGCTAATGGATTCGTTGGCTCAAGTTTAATTAAAAAACTAATTACAAATGATATAGAGGTTTTAGCAATAGATATCTCTTTTGCAAATTCTAAATTACCTCAAAGTAAATTAATAAAAACTATTGAATTATCAATAGATAATATTCAAAGCTTAGAATTAGAAGATAAGTGTGATTTGTTTTATCATTTTGCGTGGATAGGAGTAAATGGTCCAGAAAAAGGTAAAATAGAGAATCAAATTAAGAATATTGATATGACTATTAAGTGTGCTGCTGCCGCAAAAAAATATGGTTGTGATAAGTTCTTGTGTGCAGGTACTGTGGCAGAACGCAATATAGAGAGTCTTGCTAATTTAGATACTACAGGACCTGGAATGTTTTATGGGGCAAGTAAATATTCAACACATATAATGCTTGAAACATATTGCAAAAATATTGGATTAGATTTCGTTTGGATGCAATTTTCAAATATTTATGGCCCAACTAATAAAACAGGTAACCTCATTAGCTATACATTAAATCAGCTTAATAATAATCAAGAAGCTACATTTGGTCCTGCTCAACAGCCATATGACTTCATATATGTTGATGATTTAATTAATGCTATTTATTTATTAGGAGTTAAAAAGACAAAGAAGAATATGTATTTTATCGGATCAGGTTCTCCAAGAAAATTAGCTGATTATTTAATAGCAATTGGAAAAGCTTGTGATAAAGAACAATTAATAAAGATTGGTGTAAGAGCTGATGATGGAATAAAGTATTCATATGATATGTTTAATGTTACTGATTTAAGAGAAGATATCGGGGAATATATATCTATGAGTTTTGAAGATGGAATAAAGTATACTATAGAGAATTATTAAAGGGGTACATTATGCAAAAATGGGAATTTATAAAGCTTGATTTAAAGGATGCCTATCTTATTAAGCCATTCTATGCAGATGATATAAGAGGTGGCTTTATTAAAGATTACTCAAAAGAGGTATTTGAACAAAATGGAATAACTCATGATTTAAAAGAGGTGTTTTATACAATATCTCACAAGGGTGTAATAAGAGCATTACATTTCCAAAATGTTAAGCAACAGCCTAAATTAGTACGTTGTGTATCAGGTAAGGTATATGATGTAATAATGGATTTAAGAAAGGATTCACCTACATTTGGTAAATGGCAAGGATTTTATTTGTCAGGTGAGAATATGGATGAATTATTAGTTCCTGCAGGATTTGGACATGGATACTTAGTATTAGAAGACTCTATAGTATCATACAAATGTTCAGAGAAGTTTTATGGAGAATATGATTCTGGAATCAAGTATGATGATCCAGATTTAGGAATAGAATGGCCATATGATTTAATTGGTGGTAAGGATAAAGTTATTAATTCAGTTAAGGATGATAACTTACAATCATTCAAGGAGTTTATGGATAATTATAATAAGTTTTAGTGTATCATAATAAAAACCACATAAGCGTCAAAAATACCATGCTTCTATGTTGTAGCATAAAAAATATAAAAAAAGCCCTGGGTTTACCAAGGCAATACTAAAAAGCTTATAATAGGCTCTATTTAGGGACTTTTAAGTCAGGAGGAAGATTTTTTGAGTAAGGTAACAACTTTCTTAAATCAGCTTTCTCGGTTTTTAAATGTCAATTAAAAATGTCTGCATCCCCCTTTATGGCCTCTAAAAATGGAGGTTTTTAGTCTTCATCAACCGATGATATATCATCTGGTAATAAATCCTTGATTCTATAAGACTTTCCAGTAATCTTAATTACATAAGAATGATGTACAAGTCTATCTATAATAGCTGTTGCTATTGTAGGATCATTAAAAACTTCACCCAATTTTGATAGTGGTTGGTTTGTTGTTATTATTGTTGCTTTCTTTTCATATCTTGCAGCTATAAGCTGAAAGAATATGTTTGAACACTCTTTTTCAATCGATATGATTATTAGTGGTAGGATCAAATGTTTCAAAAGATGTATCAGCATCTATTCCAATATGATCAAACCCTAATCTTTTAATGGATTCATAATCCATAAATAAAAACTCCTTTCGTTATATTGGTCTTCAACAAACCTATTATAACAAAAGGAGCTTTTTTATTATACTCCGCTTAGT
>AUXO013496688.1_pt1 | contig 55890 bp, 42 predicted proteins | sample 768731 | NCBI WGS metagenome assembly AUXO01 (sample SAMN02715735, study PRJNA202380) | gut metagenome | biome: sheep rumen | host: Ovis aries | place: New Zealand: Palmerston North
CATAGAACCAAGCAGAGTGCTTATTAACGCAGGACTTAGCCCCGAAGAGGCTAAAGAGGTGGTCAGAATTAGTGTAGACCATCATCTTGATAATAGTTGTGTGGAATCATTTATACAGGAACTTAAAAGTGTATTATATTTTGTAAGGCAGACAAATGAGTAAATACGGATTGAAGATTAAAAACATTCAATCTGGCTCTCTATTTGAAGTTAATCATGGTGTGAGGGATATTCTGGACTGTAAAAATGCTATGCTGACAAATAGTCTTTTTAATGATTATATGTTGGCTCACGGCATGTCAGTTTGGAAAGAAGAATCAACAAGAGATATTATCTGTATAGATTTTAAATATGGCTCTAAAAGCTATGATGATGAAATCAAGCATTTAGAGAAAACTTTAAAACTGACTAAAGAAGACCAGAATATTCCTCCCGACATTAAAGAATCTAAAATCGAACACATTTTAGAAATCAAAGAAAAAACAGAAAAGAATAAAGATAAGTATATTAAATACTCAAAAAACCAATTAAGGGATTTATATTATACTCAAGGCGTTGATGTAACATGGAATAAAAAAATAGAGGATATCAATGATTCGCCTACTGAAACAATACATTATAAAATGCTTTACCGTACTCCGGGGAAGGCAAAGACTGGACAATGCATGTTTATTCGGGAAGAGTTATATGATGTTGCCAGAGAATACTTGTATATGGGTATTACTCTTCCAGATAAAAACGCACCGATTGTTGAAATAGGAGCATATAGTTCTCTAGTTACCAGTACAATCACAGGCAAAATTAAAATCAATCCTTATGAAATATTAATTTTAAAAGATATAGATTCTTACTTTAAACGAGATGTGGTCAGCATTGAAGTTGATGAAAAAAAGCATACATATGCCACGCATCAAAAAGATTATGCGTTAAAGAATACCTTATTTGATGGACAAGCTTTAATAGATTCCTCTATTTTTCCAAACTGGGGGGATGGTTATATTTTATTAAGGAATCATATGTGTAAGATGGCGGCATTCAATACTAATATCCAGTTGTTTTTTAAAGACTATTATGGAGATGACTATGATACCGCTGAAATTACAGACATGTTTGGAAATAAACATAGAGCAAAAGACATTAAATTAATCACAACTGATAATTCTATGAAGTGGCTCAAGTTTAACGTCAGTTATGATTATTGGTGTCAGCGTGTTATTCAAGATAACGACTCAATGTTTGGCATTGTTAAGACTGCTCATCCTTCCAAACTCGGACATGTCCAACAAATGAGCTATCAAATGGTGAATTCACTTGATATTGATTTAATGCCGCAAATTGCTCAATGCAGTGCTGATTATGTTGAAGCCCTTAAAATGGATAATGAGAAATTTTTTGAATATCTGGATAGAAATAAAAATTTCTCAAATGATTATGAAGTGTTAATCGCCTTATGTAAGCAGGACCCAGAATTCATATATAGTTTTTATTTTAAAAAACGAAAAAAAGATATTATTGAATCTTACATTAAAACTATCAAAGTTGGAAAGCTAATTAATGAGGGTGACAATCTTGTTGTAGTAGGGTCTCCATATGCAATGCTCCTTTACACTGTTGGTGAGGATGTTGAAAAGGATGACACCTTCCAGTATGAGGAAGGAACTGTACAATGTTATACAGAACGATTTAAAGACGGAGAATATCTGGCAGAATTTAGAAATCCATTCAATTCTCGTAATAACTTAGGATACATGCATAATGTATACTCTGAGAAAATGCGAAAATATTTTAATCTAGGGAAGCAGATTTTAGCCGTAAATATGTTACATACAGACGCTCAAGACAGAAACAATGGCTCAGACCAAGATTCTGATAGTTTTTATGTAACTAATCAACCTCAAATAGTAGATTGCGCCAGAAGATTTTATATTGATTATCCTACAATCGTAAATAACATTCCTAAAGAAAAAAATACCTACAATAATACACCTTTAGATTTTTCAAGAATAGATAATAAACTTGCCGCAAGTCAATTAGCAATTGGAGAATCCAGTAACCTCGCACAAATATGTCTTTCATATACTTACAATTTCCCAGAAAAAATATATGAAGACAACGTATGTATATTAAGTGTTGTTGCGCAGGCTTGCATAGATTCTGCAAAACGCACTTATGATATTGATTTATCCAAAGAAATTCAAAGAATAAAAAAAGAACTTAGAATTTCCGATAATGGTCTTCCAATGTTTTGGAAACCCATTAAACAATATAATGACGGCAGATATATCAAAAAGAAAAAGAATGTTGCGGGATATTTTAATGAAGAACTTAAATGTCCCATGAATTATCTGTACACTCATAATTTTAATATACCCGCTAAAAGAACTGCTACTCTTCCGATGGATATGTTTTTTGTAAAATATCCTCTGGATATGCCCAGAAAGAAGAGCCGTAAAATTGAAGACTTAATTGAAAAGTATTCTTGGAATATATATTCCTATAACACTTCTAAGAATAATGATAACAACGAAGATTATATCCTGTTAAGAGAAGATTTTGAAGAAATGGTAAGGGATATAAAACAAATTAATATTTCAAATAATTATTTGGGATTAATGTCTTGGTTAATTGATAGAGCCTTTATGGTAACTCCAAATATCCAACGGGATAAAACCGTAATACAAAGTAAACTGTGGAAGAATAAAGCTTTATTGATTAAGACACTGTACATGATAAATCCGAAACAATTATTAAAATGCTTTTCTGGTAATCTTCAAAATCAATCTTATGCGGATTAAATTATATAGTCATTTTATAAAAATATTATAAGAAAAGCGGCTAATGAAAGGTTGGGAACAATGAAAGAGAATAAACGATTATCTAAAAAAGAATATTTAGAACAGAGAAAGAACAAATTCTTAAAGAGATATGTTTGTAAAATCTGCGGCTCTCCTCTCTCTCTGGTTCAAGGGACAAATGTCATGATGTGTAATAACGGTGAGTGCAAAGGCATTGAACGCAAGTATTATGAAAATGGAAAAGAGAAAACGGCACATGACCCGTTTTACATGCTCTTAGATGAACGTGGTATTCAGATTGCCGACTCAATCTTTAACAGTTAAGGAATAAAAGGAGAAAATAAAATGAGCAAGATTGAAATGATTAGAGAAATTGGTAACGTTGTGAATAACTCTGATGAGGAAATGGGTTACGTGAACGCCAAGCAGATTAATGCTGTAATTAGTGCTTATAATAATTATATTGTAAAGGCGATTAAGAACCAAGAGACTATCAGAATCGCTAATGGTCTTTCCCTCAAGGGTGTTCCTGTTGAGGCTCATTCCAGATATTGTGGTCTGACAGGAGAAACGCTTGAAGTACCTAACCATGTGACACCCAAGCTGAGAGTTACTAAGGCGTTTAAAGAAGAGATGAATGGCATTACATGGTAATGCTTGAGTGAAGAAAAGGGGTGGGCTATGCTCATCCCTTAATGGAAGGTTAGTTCAGTTCGGTAGAACACACGGCTGTTAACCGTGATGTCATAGGTTCAAACCCTATACCTTCCGCTACGGTTTTTGTGGCAGTTAGTTTTTCCATAATAAAAACACTGGAAGGGGCGAATATATTAATGCCCCTTGAGGGGACTTAGTTTAACGGGAGAATATCTGATTTGCATTCAGATGGTGTGGGTTCGATTCCCGCAGACTCCATCTAATATAAATGGAATACAAGGAGAATTTATATGGATTTACTTGAAAATATTGGGACAACAATTTCAGATAATAAAGACGATATTATGACTTTGCTTCAAAAGAAAAATGATGCGGAGCGTATTCTTGTTCTTAATGATGAAATTGATAGTTTCGCTATTGATAATTATGAACTGTTTATTCTTAATTGGAATAGAGAGGATAAAGATATTCCGAAGGACAAGCGTAAACCGATTAAGCTTTATATTAATAGTATTGGCGGTGACATGTACACTGCAATGAATTTTATTGATGTAATTCGTTCTTCTATTACTCCTATCATTGGAGTTGGTTTTGGATTGGTTGCCAGTGCCGCTTTTCATATTTATATTGCGTGTCATAAAAGAATTGCTTTTCCTAATACCGTGTTTCTTATGCATGATGGAGAATTAAGTATTTCTAATTCCACATCTAAAGCAAAAGACACCATGAAATTCTTAAATCGTATGGAAGAAAGAACGAAGCAACATGTTCTTCAATTTACTACCATGACCGAGGAATTTTATGATGCCCATTTTGAGCAGGAGATTTATATGTATCCAGACGAGGCTAGAGAAAGGGGCATTATAGATTTTGTTATCGGTACAGATGCCGATATCAATGATATCGTATAATGGTGAGTATTAATGGAAAATATATTGTTAAAGAAATCCAACGAGACTGAAGAGCAATATCTTTGGAGAGTTGGCAATTATATAGATACGCATCCTAATGTCACTTGGAGTTCTATCTGTGATATATTAAATGAGCAACTTGGAAATACTGATGAAAATTGGAAAAGCCCTGATACTTTTAGAAAGAAATACCAAACCGCAAAGAAATTTTATGATAACGCTTTTTTATTAATGAATGAAAATGATACTGAAAAGTATCTCTCTGAATTAAAAAAAGAACGGATTAAGATTCAAACTTTAAATATAGAGCGAAATAAACTTGATAGGCAAGAAGCACGACAAGAATTATATTATGAACAGATTGGTTCTTATTTAAGGAATTCTGAAGATGATTTATCTCCTATTTTGAATGACATAGAGCCATATGAAAGTATTGATATTGACAGAACAGAATATATTTTAACTATATCTGATATTCATGCTTTTGCATCATTTACCAGTTTAAATAATCATTATAACCCAGAAGTAATGGCAGACAGATTTTCTTTCATGGCTGAAAAAGCCATAAAGTTTATTCAAGACCATAATCTTAAAAAGCTTCATGTACTTAATTGCGGAGATTCTATTCAAGGCATTATCCATATGAACGATTTAAAGATTAATGATTCTTCTGTGGTGAAAGCAACTGTAGAAATTAGTAGATTATTAACTAAATTCTTAATTGCTTTATCAAAGTACTGTGTTATCGATTATTATCATGTTCCTACAAGTAATCATACTCAGATACGATTTCTTGGAAGTAAAGCAAATGCTTTAATGGATGAAGATTTGGAATATATTATTGGACATTATATTGAAGATTCGGTAGCAAATAATAATAATATTCATGTTCATCTTCAAGAAGATAATAAAGGATTTCTTAGCTTTGAGGTTTGTGACTTTAATATTGTAGCGATGCATGGACATCAAATTAAAAACATAGAGTCTGTAATTAAAGATGTATCTACTTTATTGGATGAAAGAGTTGATTATCTCATAATGGGTCATCAGCACTCTTCTAAAGAGCTTACAATTAGTGAAAATATTCTTACTGATACAGAAGTTCTTGTGGCTCCGAGTTTTGTAGGAAGTGACCCATATTCAGATTCTATTTTTAGAGGAACAAAATCAGCTTTTAAAATTTATGGCATCAATTGTTTAGATGGTCATAATGAAACATATAAATTTATTTTAAATTAATGTTTGTCTCACGATAGACGAGAAGAACGTAAGAACTGGTTGCAAACAGTCTGTTCTTCTCGTCTATATTTATATCGAGGAAAAGGAAGAATAATAATGGCATATATCAAAACTCCGAAAGGAAAAGAGATTAGTACTATGGGGGTTAAAGACCTCCGTAAAGAATACGATATTCTAGCTAATTCTCAAAACAGGTTAATTAATCTTGATGATATCTATTGTCATTATTGTGGTCAGTTTTTAAGTAAAACTCATTTTTATAAATCGTCTGTTACGGTATCTAAAGTTTTTCCTATTTGTAAAGAGTGCTTAGTCAAGCGAGTATGTGATTATGATAAGAAAAATAAAATCTATACTCCTAATAGGGCAAAGGCAATTAATCAACTTAGAGAAATGGATTTACCATTTATTGAATCATTGTGGAATTCTTTTACTACTCCTAAAAATGAGGGAGAAATAATTACAGAGTCCGCTTGGGGAAATATGATTAGGTCATTATTAACTCTCCCTCAATATAATGGGAAAAAATTTATTAATTCAGATTTTGGTTCTGAAGTCATAGATTCAAATGGAGATATTGTCTCTGAAGATGAAGAATCTGAACGTTTAATTAAAGACGGTCGAAAAAGGTTTGGAGCCTATCCTGTAGAAGATTTGTATTTTTTGGAAAGAGAATATGAAGATTGGGTATCTCGATATCCTTGTGATGTTAAAGCACAGGAAGTCCTGTTCCAAAGAGTGTGTTTTAAACAATTAGAAATTGACAAAGCTCAAAAATCTGGTAGAGATACTAAAGACTTAGATAAAGGCTTACAGGATATGCTAACCTCTTTGGGAATTAAACCTATTCAAAATAATGATTCTGCCCTTGTGGATACAATGACATTCGGACAGCTTATTGATAAGTGGGAAAATGAAAAACCTATTCCTGAACCAGAGGGTGAGTTTAAAGATATAGACCACATTGGGATGTTAATAGATGTTTTCTTTAAAGGTCACTTAGCTAAAATGATGGGATTAAAAAATGCGTTTTCTGCTATCTATGAAAAATTTATGGCTAAGTATACCGTGACCAAACCTCAATATGAAGATGGTATGGATTCTGAGACTATCTTCGAAAAGATATTTGGTCGAGAAGTTGATTTAGAGGATGTGGACTCCGATGTTTCAACAGAATAAAAAAACTGTTCAAGAGCTTGAAGCTGAAAAATCTCAGCGGATAATGGAAACAATAGCTTGGAGAGCGGGTTATTATCGTGCTAATCCTCAAAGGTTTTTTTCTGAATATTTGGGGATAACCTTTTTAAAGTGGTTCCAAGCACTTATATTATGGGCAATGGCTCATAATTATTATATTGCTTTTATTGCGAGTCGTGGTCTTGGTAAAACATTTTTGGCGGCGGCTTTTTGTGTCTGGAAATGTATCTTATTTCCCAAAGCAAAAATAATTATAGCCGCAGGAACTTTAAAACAGGGTAATGAAGTTCTTCTTAAAATACAGGATGAATTGATGCCCGCTTCAGTTATGCTTCGCATGGAAATAGAAAAATGTAGTATAGGGCAAAATGACTCTTCTATTTATTTCAAAAACGGTTCTTGGATTAAAGTTAGAACAAGTACAGAAAACGCAAGGTCTGCCAGAGCAAATGTTATCATTGTTGATGAGTTTCGTATGGTAGATAAGAAAATTGTAGATTCAGTTATTAGGGAATTTTTAAAAGCTCCTAGAAGACCTAACTATTTAAACAATCCTAGATATAAGCATTTAGATGAAAGAAACCAAGAAATATATTTATCATCTGCTTATTTTAAATCTTCATGGGCATACACTAAATGCCAAACTTATACTGCCAATTTATTAAATGATAAACAGAAATACTTTATCTGTGGGCTACCTTATCAAATTGCTATTAGAGAAGGCTTACTCAATCGTGGTCAAGTTGAAGACCAAATGAGCGAAGCGGATTTTAATGAGATTTCATTCCAAATGGAGGATGAGTGTCTTTGGTACGGTGACACAGATGGTGGTCTATTTAAATTTGATGTATTGGATAAGACTAGGCGATTAAAACATTGTTTGTATCCGTTAAAGTTTTATAATGAAAAAAATCCTGTTCCTAATGTATCCTCAGATGGCAAGCGTATTTTATCGGTTGATATAGCGTTGATGGCATCTTCTTCTAAAAAAAAGAATGATGCTACGTCAATTTATATTAATGATTTGGCGAGAACATCTATGACTTCTTATCAATCAAATTTTGTATACGCAGAAACTTTTGAAGGATTAACTACAGATGAATTAGGGTTAATTATTATGAGGTATTTTTATAAATATAAATGTACCGATTTAGTAATTGATACAAACGGAGTAGGTTTGAGCACATTTGATTATATTATAAAAGACCATTATGACCCTGATTCAGGAGAAATATATGGAGCACTTACTTGTTGTAACAATGATGATATGGCAGAAAGGTGTAAAGTTCCGACTGCGTTGAAAGTAGTTTGGTCTGTAAAAGCTACGGCTGATTTTAATAATACAATTTGTGTATTATTAAGAAATGCAATCGCAAACGGGAAAGTAAATTTCTTAGTTCCAGAACAATTAGCAGATTCTATTATTTCTTCTGAATATAAATCTTATCCTAGAATGTCTATGTCAGAACAAACCGAAATGAAAATGCCATATGCTCAAACAACAATGGGAATTTATGAATTAGTTAAATTAAAACATTATTTTAAAAACAATAAAATTGTGGTTTATGAGCCAAGTGGTTGTCGTAAAGATAGATACTCTTCTATTGCTTATAATTATTGGTGTGCGACTCAATTGGAACTTCAATTAAAGCCACATTATCAAAATACAGAATCATTAGTATATAATCTTCCAATCAAAAGAGGAAGTTATAATTCAACAATTATTTAATTGGAAAGGGGGATGACGATGCCACAAAAATCCAATAAATCAAACGTGGTTAACAGTCCTACTCCACAACCCACTGCCGCAGAAATGAGACAGTTTTATAATGATAATAAAGACAGGCTCATGAATTATGCAAGTGCAGAAACCGCTTTACTGCAATTGACTGGTGATTTGAGTAGAACGGTAACGAAGAGTCTTACTCCTTTCGATAAAGAAGCACTGCGTAGTTATTATCGCAATATTACTGGTAATTCTAAGAACCTTAGAAATTTATCTAGATATCTGTATTATAGGTGTCATCCTTATTTTAGATTGGTACAATATAACGCAAACATGTTTATGCTACAGGCGAGGTCTGTCATTCCTAATTACGACCTAGTGAAGAGCAATAATAAGAAAAAAATATTAAAATCTTATAATGCTACATTAGATATGTTGGAAGTAATGAATCTCCAGTTAGAATTTTATAAGGTGTTTGTTACAGTATTTAGAGAAGATGTTTTCTATGGAGTTGCATATCTGGATAAAACAGGATTTTTTATTTTACCGTGGAATCCCGATTACGCAAAAATTGTTGGTATTTATCAAGATGGTAGTCTGGCTTGGGCTATGGATATGACATACTTCAGAGGCTCTACTAATCAAGCACTCCTTGAAAAATTAGGTGAACCTTTTATCAGTTTATATAGAGCATATGGTGACAGAAATGAGTTACGGTGGCAAATTGTTCCAGAAGAATATTCTGTATGTGAAAAATATAGAATTGATGATTGGGAGAATTGTGTCCCTCCATTTAGTGGAATATTTAATGGAATTATTAATACTCTTCAAGCTGAGGACGTACAAGCTATTACCGACCTTCAAGCTATTTATAAATTGATTTGGGTGGAAATGGAAACTAGGGCTAATGCTAAAGACCCTGATGAGTGGAAAATAGACCCAGAATTAGCAATTAAATATTTTAATCGTATGTGTGAAGAAGCACTTCCAGAATATACATCTGCCGCTATTGTGCCGGGAAAGCTTAATGCAATTAGTTTTGACCATGATTATGCTACAGATGTTAATAAAACTTCTAACGCTGTTAAAGCTTTATTCAACTCTTCTGGTGGTGCGCAAATTTTAAATTCTGAAAGTATTAGTGGTACTACCGCTTTTACAGCCGCAATGATTGCGGATACAGAATTTGCTATCTCTCCTCTCCTGCCTCAGACGCAAGCGATTGTTAATCGATTATTGAAATGGAAAGTTTCTAATCCTTGTAAGGTAATGTTCTTCCCTGTATCTGTTTATACGGCTAAGACATTTAAAGACAATCTTGTCAAAGACGGCACCTATGGATTACCCGTAAGGCTTGCTATGAATACCTTTAATAATTTTACAGAGAAAGATTCTTTGGCATTGAATTATTTAGAAGTTGATTGTCTTGGATTAGATGATTCTTTCATTCCTTTACAGTCTAGTCATACTGCCTCTAAAGATGATATAGTCACCGACCCTGTAACAGGCGGCAGACCCGAAGAAGATGTAAAGACCGATGATGGAGAAGCGAGTGAAGACAAGAGTGATAATGCAGGAGGCTGACCATTATGAAGATGAATTTTATTAAAACAGATGATAAAGAAATGGCTGAACTTCTGCTGAAGCATGGGTATAAACTTTATAATAATACCGATAAACAATGGGTTTTTATTAATGAAAGACCGATTGAATTCTCTGAAGATAATGAAGAACTGGATAAAAGCAAGTTGATTTTTACTAACGTATTAATGATGTAATTGGGGGAGAAAATGAAAAAGAAAATATTAACTCTAGATAATCTCATTGATTTTTGTATGAAGAACCAATTTCATCACTTTTCTTCCAATGAGTCTGGTTATCAACTTTGTGTGGCGGTTCCGTCAACATTTGAAGTTCAGAAGTTTGATGAGGGAGACAATTCAAAAGAAGGTCTGATGAAGGTGAAGATTAGAATTCTTCATACATTAAAAAATAGAAACAATAGTTACATCTCTAAAGAAGCGGCATTAAATGCGGCTGAATCAATTAAAGGCAGACCAATTCTTGCTTATATTCATCAACTTGATGATGGGTCTTGGGATTTTGGTGGTCATGAAATTGAATATGATAGAGATGAAAATGGAAATATTTATATTGAATATATTGAGAAGCAGGTAGGCTCGTTTACTGAATCCGACCCCTTCTTTGAATATGATGCAGATGCAGATAAAGAATACCTTTGTTCTTACGGTATTATTCCTACAGAATATACTAAAGCGGCAGAAATTATTCGGTCAAAAGGTGGCACCAAGACCAGTTCTGAATTATATGTTGATGAAATGACATATGATGCAAATGAGAAGGTGTTGTATCTTAATAAATTCTATGTATCTGGTCTTACCCTGTTGGGGGCTGAAGATGACGGCACTCAAATTGGGGAAGGAATGGAAGGAAGTAGAGCAGATATTGTTGATTTTAGTGTCAACAATAATTCTACTATTAATTCTCAAGATAATATTCAAAGGAAGGAGGAGGTTCAAATGAGCAAATTCGAAGAGCTGTTACAGCAGTATAATGTTACGGCTGAAGACATTACTTTTGAATATACTGATTTGACTGATGAAGAGCTTGAAGCCAAATTTGCAGAGTTATTTGATAATACTCAAGAGGAAGAACAGGATGAAGTGGAGAACACCACAGATGTTGAAGAGAATCTTTCTAATGAGGAAAACTCTGAAAATTTTGAAGATAATAATAAAGCGGCTAATGAAGAGAATGTCGATGAAGTTGAAGAAGTAACAGAAGAAGCTCCTGTTGAAGAGAAGTTTGTTGCACTTACTTATTCAAGCAATATCGATGGTAATATGCAGACTTTTGAAAAGAGTATGCAGAATACTTTGGCACTTCTGTATAGAATCGTTCAGCAGACGTATGGAAATGATAATACTTATTATGATATTGATGCATATCCCGAATCTGGGACAGTTATTATGCATGATTATAAAGGCGATAGCTATTATAGGCAAGCGTATGAAGTGAACGATGATGGATGCAGTCTTGTGGGAGAAAGGGTTCAAGTATATCCTAGATTTCTTTCCAAGGAAGAGATTGAAAAATTTGACGAACTTGAGCACAACTTTGAAGATGTTACATCTCAATTAGAAGTGTATCAAGATGCAGAAAATAAAGCAAAAATGTTTGAAGTATTAAATTCTTCTGACTATGAGACTTTACACGAAGAAAATGATTTTATTAATTTTGCAAACGAAGTAAAGAACAATTATAAAAACTTCACCGTAGAAGATGTTCAGAATAAATGTGATACTCTTCTGCTTTCTTATGTAAAGGCAAAGAAAGCTTTAAAATTCTCTGCTGATAATGGTGAAGGAGTAGCTCCCACTAAAGTTACTTTCTTCCCAGAGAAAAATACTAAACCAAATCGCTATGGGAATCTGTTCTCTTAAAAAATATATACATTAAACGAAAGGGGAAACACAATGGCAATTAATTTTACTGTTAGTGAACACAATGTCGCTTTCCCGTCTAAGGTCAAAAGTGGCATTTGCGGTCATACTTTTAACTGCTATATTGGTGCCGATATGGACAATGGTGTCCTTGTCGGGATTGATGGATGGAAAGATTATGACCGTTATACTGTGAAGAATGCTCCTGCGGGTTTTGCGGGTGTTATTCGTGAGCAAGCAAAGAATGGTAATTGGTATGTGGAAGTTGTTAATGCAGGTACTGACGCTCCTGCTATTTTCATTCATCAGCCCGTGGTTGTTGCGGGTGCTCCTGCGAAGAAGTATGAAGATGAGAAGTATTTCTACAATAAGGCGGGTTCCACTGTCAAGGGCTATGAACTGGCTATGTACGATATTATTGAGGAGTCTGCCGCTATTTTTACTGGCACTCCTGCGGCAGGTAAGTCTGTTACTTGGGACGCAAGTACCAAGAAATTCGTTGTTGCAACATCGTAATGAAAGGGGGAAAAAGATATGCCTAGAATGAATTTTAGCACGAGCCATCTTGTCTCCCTGTTCGGTGAGAACGGTGTTTATGATTGGAATGGCACGAAGAATCTGATGTTCGACCTTGCAGAGGGTCGTGACGTTTTTGATGCAGACGGCAACCTTGTCTCTAAGGCAGATGCTAATGCTAAACTGCAAACTATTATCTTCTCTGTCCTTGGTATTGATAAGAATGCTACCAAGAGAGACAGGAAGAGAGCGATGAAGAATCATCACAGAGAGCTGTTTGAGATTCTGGAGGAGCTGATTGACCATCAAGTCTCCAAGGGATTCAGAAATGATGAATTCTTTGATGAGTTCGTTGATTATAGAAATATCGCTCTTGGTGATTCTATTGAGTTCTACACCGAGGATGATACCCTTCTGGCTGTTGGCAAGGTTTCGGGTGGTCACCACGACCTCATTCTCCAGAGACCCGCAGGAAATACATATTACACTATTCCTGTCGAGCGTTATGGTGCGGCTGTTGGTGCTGACATTGACCGTTATCTTGCAGGGCAGGAAGATTGGGCAAAGCTTGTTGATAAACTTGCAAAGTCCTTCCTGTATATTGTTCGTAATGCCATCTACACTCAGGTGATTGGTGCTTACACCCAAGTTCCTGTGCAGACTGGATTTATCGGTAATAATCAGCTTGTTAAGGCTACTCTTGATACTATTATTGAGAATGTCGCGGGTGTGAATGATTCCGATGTTTATATTATGGGTACGAAGACTGCTCTTAAGAAGCTGTCTGAACTCACTGATGTGAACTGGCGTAGCGAAGGTCAGAAGGAAGACTATGCTCGTATGGGTCGCATTGGCTCTTATGAGGGTACTGACTTGCTTGAGATTCCTCAGAGATTCGAAATCAATGGTACGACTCTGACCAGACTGGTGAGAGATGATATCCTGCTTATTATGCCCAAGGCTGATAATAAGTTTGTCAAATTCGTTGACCAAGGTGAGACCGAGATTGACGAAATCCTTGAGAAGGGTGAGGAGCATGGACGTATCGATGATGTTATGAAGTACGAAATTCAGCGTTCCTTCGGTATTGCCGTTAACGTTGGTCGTTACTTCGGTGCTTATATCATCGGTCAGTAATAATTAAATATATTTTAATTGAGAGATAGATATTAATCTATCTCTCAATTTTTAGGATTATAAGGAGAATATATAATGGCAACTAGACAAGTAAGAACAAAGACTGCTGAGAAAAAAGCTCCTGCTTCCAAATTAGTAAAAGAGAGCGCAATTAAAACTGTTACGGCAGTTGTTGAGGACCAAACTGAGCAAGAAACCGTGAAAGAAGCAAAGGCTAAGAAGTTTGACCAAGAGGATAAAGTGCTTTGTCAATCTGTCTCTCCGGGTATTACCCATGTAAAGGGAATTAAAAGTGGCGAGATTTATACTTTTGAATCTGAAGGAGCTACAGAATATATCGAGTATCGTGACCTTGTTGCGGCTATTCGTTCTAATTCCAATACTCTTTTTAGACCTTTCATTATTGTAAAGGATAAAGACTTTATTGATGAACAGGATAAGCTGAGAAAATTCTATGATGACCTTTATACTATTGAAGACTATGATGAATTTTTTAGGCTTCCTGCAAATAGAATGAGAAATATTCTGGACAAACTCCCCGAAGGAATTAAGAGTACGATTAAATCGATGGCGGTTACTAAAATTGCAGATGGTTCTCTCGATAGTATAGCAAGAATTAAAGCTTTAGACGATTATTTTGGAACGCAATTATCGATGCTTACAGGACTCTTTGATGAATAATAAATAAGGAGGTACAACATGTCCTCTTTGTCTTATAATGAAATCTTTTCAAGATTTTTTTCTAAAGTAGAAGGATATGACCTCTTTGACGAAGGAATGAATTTAGAAACCAGATATGCTTTATTGTGTAGTTGGTTACATTCTGCCATTTCTAAATCTCAAGTATCACGATTATTTTCTTCAGTCTATTTTTCAGATACAACAATTGATGCTGAAGCAATGACGGAAGAAGATTATGATATTGAATCGGTTGTCATTGATGGCTCCTTTGACTATGAATTATTAAATCCTTTAGATAGCAATTTGTCTAATGTAGATGATGAGTTTGTATTTGAATTGTTAGCATATGGTATGGTGCTTGCTTGGCTTGAGCCAAAAGTTAATAGCCTTACTAATATTGCACAGTTTTTTGGTACTAGTGATGAGAAGTTTTATAGTCAAGCTAATCATTTATCAGAATTACGAGGACTTCGTGATGATGCAGTATCTGCTCAATATAGACTTATTACCGAAAGAGGATTTGGATATAATTCTTATTTGAATGGCACTGGAGCAAGTGCTAGTCTGAGAGGTTAATATATGAATTATAAATATGGAAATTTTTCAGACGAACAAATACAATATTTTAAAACTCAACTGCACAAAAAAATTCATTGGTTAATTCTATATAAAGACCCAAAAACTTGTGGTAAATATGAATATGTAGAATACGATAAGTATTTTATAACACTGATGAAAGAGATTGACGCTTTAAATGAATTACTCTTCTACCCCGTCCAAGTAATTGAGTTGACTTGTCTATTACAAGCGGCTTATATGGAAACAAAAAATAAACCCTTTAATTATTCAGCCTATAGAAAATTGGTATTAGATGCTCACAATCTTGTGGATAAAATCTGTGAGGGGTGATGCTTATGATTACAATGGATATGTATGGGAATATGCTTTCTAATAAAGGAAATAATTTATCACAAGTTAGACGCAATCAGTCTAGAATGATAATGAATGCTACTTTTACTGGAGACGTTGGATATAAAAGAGTTTATATATTAGATAAAAATAATGGTTGGCAATATGAAGATGCAAAATATTCCAAACATGCTACCCCTTCAATTTTAAAAGATGCTGTTGATTATTATCTTCAATTTAGACCCAGAATTCACTATCCTATTGGGACTTATGTATTTATTCCCAATGACGAAGATTACGGATTAGGATTTCATGAACAATCTCCTATTAATCCATTTATGGATAAAAACTTTACAGTTGATAAATTATGGATGATTGTAGGTAGAAATGATGCTAATGAATTTGTTAGATATAATATTATTAAGTGCAATTGGAACTTTAAATGGGTAAACAGACTTCATGGTAAAAATGTTATTATGAATGTTTGGGGAGCTGTCCGTAATGCTAATAGTTACACGAGTGGCATATGGAATGCAGATTATGGTTATTATCTTGATAATGTTACAGCATTTTGGGTTCCAGACACCTATCTTCTTTATGGAGATAAAATAGCTGATTTTAATCTTTGTGATACTAGATATATAGAACATGAAGAAAGATTTATATTATCAAACAATTTATTAGACCCTAAAATTTATAAGGTAACTAAAGTTGTCGATACCGTTCCTCAAGGTATTATTAAGGCGACAGTTAAACAGGATGAGCTTAATAGAGTTCGTGATAATATTGACCTTATGATTTGTGATTACTTTGATGATAATGGTGAAGTAAAAATTGAAGAAGCAACTGGTTCTGATACTACTAAATCTAGTTATATTTGGACCGCTCATGTTAATGACAAAGGTGAATTAATTAGAGATAGTGTTTCTCAAGCTAAGAGAGATTCAGAATATAATAAATTATCTTTAGGAAAATTATCATATTATATTGCAGAATATTATAATGATAATAATAGTGTGGTAGTAAATAACATTGACCCTGAGTGGCACATTAGCTTGGTAAATAATAATAATTATACTTCTGATGAAGTAAAACGATTTGAAAAGCTAATTAAGATTGAAGAAATAGATAACAATATTTTATCTGTAAAGCCAAGCAAGGCATTTGACCTTATTGGAAAACAATTTGTCCTCAGTGTTCAACAGGCTAATGGTGAATATTCATCTTCTATTACATTAGAGGTGATTGGATGATAAGGGATATAGAGAGTATTATAAGGAATCTGGATGATAAAACTAATAATGATATTATTCAAAAAAAAGACCTTATAATGAAAATGTTTTTGGAGGACCCAGATTTACAAGAAGCTTTAGGGAAAAAAGACCCTAAGCCCCTTAATAAATTTGTGGACGAAAACAATCCTACAGAAGAAGAATTATTAAAGCGTCAAGAGATTATAGATTATAATGAAAAAATTCAGCATGACCAAATTATTCCTTTTATTAAATTGAATGATATTCAGAAGGAAGTGTTGAATTTTATTATGTTTGATATTGAGGATGATGGAGTATTTTATGATAATCATTCTCTCAAAAAACAATATATTACCTTATATTGTGTTGTCCATGAAGAGTCAATGGAGACTGAATATGGAATTGTTCGAACGGATTTATTGGATTATATAGTGAGAGATTTGTTATGTTGGAGTAATAGTTTGGGCTTCCAAGTATATATTGAGTCCGATAAAGCTAGAATTCTGGATGGTGGCTATTACGCCAGAAAGATGTCCTTTGTTTCTAGAACTCCCAATTTGGTTAATAAACATATGGGTATGAACAATCGGTATGACAGATTCCCGTAAGTTCAGTACGCTTCAATTATATTTTGGAGACCCTTACACTATTAGCGATAAAATACAGGTTTATCAACCAACCATTGGAGATATTCTTGAATTCGATAAAGAATTTGGAGAGTCAGAATTTTGGGCTTTACTAAATATCTTTATTGGAAATCCAACATTATATCGTCTATTACTCTGGGATATGGGAATAGATTGGAATGAAATTACAGATTACCAATTATTTATAATATTATGTCGGTCAGTTACTCCTGATAAATCTAAAATATTATTTGGTGATTTGGATTTTACAGCTTTTGAATTATATACCCAAGAAAAGACAAACGAACAATCAGAAGAGACTCCTGTAGAGTCTTCTAATGATACTAAAAAGGTAGATGTAGTTTTATATGACCCTAATACGGGGGCATTAATTAATGAAGAAATCTATACAGATATAGCGAATTATCTAAGAACTATGTTTAATATATTCCCAAAAGTGGAAAAAGCTAAGGGACAGGCAACTAAAGAATGGATTATTGAAGAAGACCGAATGAATTTAAATGCTAAACAGGATGATTCGTCTTCTTCTACTTTTTTCCCGCTGATATCAGCATGTTGTTGTCACCCCGGCTTTAAGTATAAGAAGAATGAATTAAGAGAAGTGGGTATTTATGAATTCATGGATGCAGTTGCTCGTCTTCAGATTTATGAATCTACTACTGCTCTACTGAAAGGGATGTATTCTGGTTTTGTAGATGTTAAGGGTATAGATGCTACTGAGTTTGATTTCATGCGTGAAATTAAACCTCAGAAAGATAAATACAAACATTTAAAATGAAAGGATGGTATATATGGCTGCTTTTAAATTAGGTGACCTTATTATCGATAGAATCCAAATGGCGATGGCTGAAACCTTTAATGATGAACCGCTGTTCGTTCTGACTCAGCTTTCTGACGCTTCTATCGAAATTACCGCAGAATCCAAAGACGCTGTTGATAAAGATGGTGTTCTTATTAAGAGATTCTGGCAAGGTAAAACTGGTACGTTTACTGCCACTAATGCTATGCTTAACCTCAATGTTATTGCGGCTAAGTCTGGTAATGATGCAATTACTGCTACTTCTGCTAATACGATTGTTATGCCTAGAATTATCACTGTGAAGGCAGGTCAGACTGCTACTCTTACTGGTTATACGACTGGTCAGAGAATCACAGTCAATGCTCTGGCAAATAACGGTGCTATGGGTGCTTCTTATTCTCTTGGTACCTCTGCTTCTGCTACGGAGTTTGCGGTTAATGGCACGACCTTTACTCCTCCGACCGATTCTAACGAGACCCAGTATGTCGTTAAATATGACCGTTCTGTGAGTGAAGGTGTGAAGATTATCAATACTGCTGACAAATATCCGAAGACCATTAAGCTGACGTTGAAGGCGCTTTGTGTTGACCCTTGCGAGGCAGACACGCTCCGCGCTTGCTATATCGTGCTTCCTTCCTTCCAGCCCAGTCCTGAGACCACCATCAACCTTACGACTGATGGTACTCTTGATTTCAATGGTGACCTTCAGGTTAACTATTGCTCGGCTGATAAGGAGCTGTACACGATTTACTACGCTACGGCAGACTCTGAGTAATTATTTTGATAGCGGGAGGGCTTCTTGGCTGATGCCAAGAGGCTCTCTTTGTCTTTATTATATGTCAAAGTATGATAAAGAATTTAGAATTTAGCCATGTTATATGGCTTAGAATTTGGGAATTAAACGAAGGAAAGGATATTATAATATGGCAAAGAAAAATAATAAAGAATGCGCTGTTTGTCACAAGATTTATTCTTATTGTCCTAATTGTGACGAATATGCACATGCACCTTATTGGATGAACATGTTTTGTTCTGAACAGTGTTTAAATGTATATGAAATTTTATCTAAATATGTATCGGGTGTCGCGACTCAAGAGTGGGCTAAGACCAGATTAGAAAGCATCGATATTGATGAAAAGAGCCTTAAAGGGTCATTTGCCAAAGAGTATGCTGAGATTATGCATGGAAATAAAAAGGTCTCCGATACTAATAACGGTGATAAGGATATTGAGAAAAAAGTAGCTACTGAAATGAAGGAAACTGTGATTTCTAATGCTACTGCTGAAGCAAGAGCAATTTATCCGAAGTCTGTCAAAAATAAGAAAAGATATTAATTGTACGGTGATTATTTAGATAAGTATATATAGGGGAGTAATCTATCGTATGAATAGGTTACTCCCTTTTTTGTCTAAAAGAAAGGATTAAAAGGATGATAAATAATGATTATGATTTGATAACTCCTAATATAACGCCAAGACCATATTATGCCAATGAAGTAGTACGTATTATTAATATGAAACAAGCTAAAGCATATATTAATAATGGTGTATATCCAATTGATTTATATACTTCTAGAGACAAAACAGGAAAGAAAATATTAGTGATGATATTTTTGAGAGAACAAACTAAAGAAGTATATGACCTTTGGTGTAAATACGCATTGGAGGAAGACACTATATGAGTAATTCTAAAAAAGATACAATTATGATTTCATTAGATACAAGCAGTAAACGCACTGGATGGGCGATGTTTGTAAATGGAGAATACTCTTCTTCTGGCGTATATGATTTTACTTCATATAAAGGAAATTCTGATGAGCGTATTAAAATGATGGTGCAATATATAATTAGAGATTTTGAAAATAAACATCCAGATATTGTTGTTGTAGAGAAGGATATTGTTATGAATAATATGGCAACAATTAATATTCTAACCAAAATTATTGGGTCTATTTATGGATATTGCACTATACGAGATGTTTTTTATTTTGAGTTTCAGCCAAGTGAATGGCGTAAATTAGTAGGAATCAAAGAAAAGAAGCGAGATAAATGTAAAGAAGCTTCGGTTCAAATGATAAAAGAACAATTGAATAAAGAAGTTTCAGATGATGAGGCTGACGCAATTAACATTGGGCAGGCTTATATAAATCTGTGGACACAAGATTAAAAGGAATAAAGGAGATTATTATGGCAGAAAATAAAAATGACATTATTCTTAAAAATAATATTAAGGATGTTGAGAATGCTGAGAATATTACTGTTGATGAATTGGTAGCAGAATATCAACGAAGGTCTTCCGACTCTGCGAAGAAATTATATTTAGAAAGCAAAATTCGAACAGTCGAATATATGGACTATGAAGTAGTGCAGTCATTATGTGATAGTATTATAGCAGGTTCTTATTTGAAAGATGGTGAATGTTATATTGATTCTTGTAAAAGTTATTATTTGTATGTATTTACTATCTTTAATTATTATACAAATATTGAAGTCCATTCTAATGATTTCATGAGAGAATTCAATTTGTTAAATAAGGAAGGTCTCATTGATGTTATTTTAGGCGCGATTTCAGAGAATCTTATGGCTACTTTTGATGCAGTGTTTCAAATGAAAAAGAACGACTTTATGACGAATTATTACGAGCCGCATTCTTATGTTAATAGAATTATTGGTAAGTTCATTCCTTTTGTGTCTGGTTTCTTTGAAGAATTGGGAAATCAGCTTAAAGATGTTGATTGGAATGGAGTAAGTGAGGCTCTTCAGAATTTACAAAATACTGAAAAAGAATAAAGATAAAAGGGAGGAATGTCATAGTTCCTCCCTTTTTTTATTAAAGGAGAAATAAAATGGAAGGTTCTAGCGGAATTTCTAAAAAACTCTTTGAGGCTGATATTGAACGTTTTATGAGAAGATGCGGAGAAATTGTTGCAATAGAAGCTCGACAACGAATATATCAATATGCTTTAGAAGAAATGACCAATTATTATGAAGAATATACACCTATAGAATATGTTCGTACTAATCAAATGTTACTTCATTCATATATTCCTTTTCATGAAAAAGTTGGAAATGTTTATAGCGGAGGAGTCAAAATTGATTTTGAAAATCCTCCTACAAGACACCATATATGGGGAATGAAAACGACGACAAATGAAAAAGGAGAAAAAATTACAAACAGTACTTTTGATGAACAGAGGATATATGATTTGGTATGGATTCAAGGTAAACACCCTGTAAAAGGTAGAGATGGTCAATTGGTAGGTAGTGGAATTAATCATGAAGATAAATTGCGTATTAGAGCATATGCAGATAAAGAGGCTATTTATCAAAAAGCAATTGCTAAAGCAAAAAAAGATAAATACTCTTTAATAACATTTAGATAATAAAGAGGTGGAAATATGGCTGATGTTACTGGATTAATTAGAATAGGACTTGAGGTTGACAAAAAAAATATATCTGCATTAGCCTCAACTCTTGATGCTCAATTAAAAGGATTAGGAGAAAGATTAAAAGTTACCATTGATGGCGTTCAAGTTAGTGAAAAGGGAATGCGCGGTACTATAAATAATATTAAATCAATTCTTGAAAAAGAATTAAAAGACCTCAATATGGGAGGAGTGCTTGATAATTTTTCTAATTCATTAAATAATGCATCATCTATTCAAGAACAAGTACAAATTATAAATCAGTTAAATGATACTTTAAAATTCACTAAGCAATTATTAAAAACTGATTCTGGGTCTGGTTTAAATATTAAGGATTTAATTAATTACTCAGATAAAGATATAGCAAAATTCACTCAACAAATGGAGTTATTATACAATACCATAGATAAAATGGGTGGATTAACTGATAGAAAGGGATTAAAAAAAGATTTTAAAACATTTGTGAATCAGATATCTGGTGATATCATGCAAGGAAAAGATATCACTGGTGTTTTGAGTAGCTTAAAAGATTTAAGTAATAGCCCTAATATATTAAGCACATATTTAAAAACAAGCGGAATATCTAGTGGTGATTTAGAAGCGAAAATGGCTTCTCAATTAAAAGCAATTAATCAGAATACAGATGCTTTAGATAAATATCTTACAATGGCGGCGAAATTATCTGCCGAGCAAGGTAAAAGTGCTTTTATGCGTTCACCACAATTATTAGCGGAATTACAAAAACAGAGTGGCGTAGACCAAAAAGCTATTATTGAAAGATATAAAGTAATAAAAGACCAAGTATTAAGTATAACAAATGCAATAACAAATTTACATAATGCTCAATCTACTTTTGGCAGAGATATGACAGCCCCAGAGGATTCAATTACTAAGGGTGACGGGTTATATGATAAAATTAGTCGTGGATTAACTCTTAGAGATTTGAATGGGATAACTGCTATAGATATTCCTGTTATTTTAAAATTAGATTCAAATGCTCTTACAGATTTAAATGGTAATACTAATTTAATTAGAGATGAACTTGTTGAAACATTTTCACATATTCCTATTGTTTTAGATTTTACCAATACATCTTTTTCATCTATTGATACTTTAATTGAATCTCTCCGAGAAGTTTTAGAGGGTAGGATTCAAAATATAAATGAATTAATAGAAGAAGCCCTTGGAGGATTATATGAACGAATAAACAATCTTGAAAATAATCGTAATAATAATCCACCCCCGCCTAATAATAACAATAATAACAATAACAACAATAATAATAACAACAATAACAACAATAATAATAACAACAACAATAACAATAATAACCCACCGCCCAATCCACCCGATGATGAAGACGATGATGATGATAGAGCAAGTGATTATTATTATAGACAACAAATAGAGAATCTTAGAACATTAATAAGTTTAGAAGAAAGTCTTGCGGTTCTTAGACTTAAAGAATATGAAGATTTATCTCATGCTGAAAAGCAACGTTTTTCCAGACTTCAACGAGAATATCAAGAGGCTAGAGACAATTATGCTGAAATCAGCGATATGGTATCCAATGGTGAAATAATTTTCAATCCCTTACAGAATGAAAACTTAACATTAGAAGGAATTAGGTGGTTGGAGACGCAAGATAGGGTTTTAGAAACTTCTAATATGCATGGTTATACAGAAGCGGCTAAGACCTTACGCTCTGAAATTGACGCAATATCAAATGAGCTTCCTAATATGTCTTTTATAGATGATGGGACAGAAAAAACTCAACATTTAAATAATACTGTAAAAGAGTTATTAGAAGTATTGGAATCGGTAAGAACTGAATTAAATTTTATTGATTCTCAAGATAGCTTAGAACTTGCTAAAGGCGATGTTGAAATTATTAAAGATGCTTTTAATGAATTAAAAGATATACAAACAGAATTAAATAATGTTAAAAATGAAATTAGAGCAGATATAGGAAAGCAAATAGAAAAGGGAACATTGAATGACCCTCTTCGCAAAGTAGGTTTTAAGGACCAAGGTGCTTATTCTATTTTAAAACGTTTTGAGAATGAAGGTTTTACAGTAGGAGACGTTAATGCAGGTAATTATACTAATTTATATAATGCTGTACATGGTTACACAGATAATGCAGGTAATCAGATAAGGGGTTTTGAACAAGTAACATCTCAAATTAAAAAATTGTATGAGCAAGGATTAGACAATTTAACGAGAACTCAATTAGAGGAATTAAAGCAATTAATTGCAGAATATAAGACTTTATATCAAGCTGTTCAAGATTATAAAAAAGCACTAACTGATGTTAATTCTGTAGAAAATATTGAATTAAAACGTAGAGAAAAAGACACTAATACACGAAGGCATGATGCGACTAAATTCGGAACTCAAATTCAGAATGGTCATTTAAATAATAATCTAAATAATGCTAGAGAGGTATATAATAAATATACTACTTATGGCGGTGTTACTTCTGATACTTTAGAGGCTTTAGGTGGAAATCAATTAAATATTAAAAATGGTCCGGCAAATCTAATTCAAATGTTGGAAGAAACTATTGACCATATTAAAGGTTTCTATGATGAAGCAGGTGAGTTAAAAAAGACTAATACAGAAGCGGATTTAGCTGATTTAGCTGAAGCAATTCACAGATATCGTGAATTATCAATTTATATTCAAGATGCGGTTGATGCTATTACCGCCGTAAATTCTGCTGAAAATCTTCAGTTCACTATTAATAATGGGAATGCTTTTAAGAAAAATAATCGTAAGGTTATGGAACAACTTTCTGGTAATGGTACGGGAAAGAGCTTTGATTTTATTGCAAATGATATGACAGAGCAGTTAAGCCATTATGCAGGATTGAATACTGATGGTTTAAATAAAGCTAGAGAAACTCTTAATCAATATAAATTGGATATTCAAGAATTACGCCAAATGTCCGAACAAGAGTTGACCGCTATGACAGAAGCCCCAAGTGAAGCGTTTATTACATTAATTAATAGGGTTGCCACTGCTTCTCAGGTTTTTCAAACAAATATGGCTCAAGTGAGGACAGAAACTACTGAAGCACTTAGTCCAGAAGAAGCAATTAAAGGTTCACGAGAAATATATGATTATCTTCAAAAAAATTCTCGTGCGGCGGCTGAATACGGAGAACAATTAATAGCACTTGCTAAAGCTTATAGAACGGCAACTACTAAAGGGGAAGCTGAAGAATTAAGAACTCAGTTTCAAGCTTTACAAAGCGACATTGAACAAGCAGGTCGTACAGGAAAAAGTTTTGGTGATGGTTTATTAGGCACATTTACTAAAATTGCTCAATTTTCAGGCATATATAGAATGATTGAGCAAGTTGCTTTTCAAGCACCTAGACAAATATGGTCTACTATACAAGAGATTAATAAATCTCAAATTGAACTTCAAAAAGTTACAACTGCAACTGGTAACGAATTAGCAAAATATTATGATACCGCCACAGAAGCGGCACAAAAATATGGTGCTACTTTAAGTGATGTTATTAATTCTACTGCTGATTGGCAAAGACTTGGTTACAATCTTCCTGACTCTTCTTATCTGTCTGATATGACCATTTTAATGCAAAAAATTGGTGATAATATGACACAAGAAACCTCATCTCAAGGTATGATTGCTACCTTACAAGGTTTTCAAATGCAAGCTGAAGAGGCAGGTAAGATTGTTGATGTTATTAACCAAGTTGCGAATACATCCCCTATTGATACCGCAGGATTGTTCCAATCACTTGAGAAATCGGCTTCTTCCCTTAATGCGGCAGGAAATACTTTTGAAGAGTCTGTTGCTCTGATTACTGGTGCTAATAGTATTCTTCAAAATCCTAATATCGTTGGTAATGGTCTGAAAACAATGACTATGAGAATTCGTGGTGCTAAGACCGAGCTTGAAGAAGCAGGTGAAGATGTTGAGGGTATGGCAGAAACCACTGCTAGTTTAAGGTCTGATTTAATCGCTCTTTCTGGTGTGGACATTATGCTTGATGAAAATACCTTCAAATCTACTTATCAGATTTTAGATGAACTTTCTCAGAAATGGCAAAGCCTCACAGATATTCAACAAGCGGCTATTACGGAAAAAATTGCAGGCAAAAGACAAGGTAACTTAATGGCGGGTCTTATGAATAACTTTGATACTGTTCGTAAGGCTTTAAATAGTGGATTATATGAGGCTGAAGGTTCTGCTGAAAGAGAACTTGAAAACTGGAACCAAGGTATCGAAGCAAGTCTTGCTCATTTATCTGCTCAATTTCAATCTTTTGCTTTGGCAATGGGTGATACAGATATTATCAAAGGATTTATAGATTCACTTACAATTATTCTTGAGTTATTAACAAAAATTACTGAAGTAACCTCTGGTCTTGGAACATTAATTGTTGGGGGCGGTATTATTGGCTTCTTTAATCAATTAGATGCTTTTGTTGGCATAGCTAAAAAAGCACAAGATTTAGAAAGAATAGGGTCTCTTGTTGAAACATTAAAAGGATTTTCAACATTAGCAGATGCTAAAAGTGGTGCAAGTGAAGCGTTAAATCTGTTTCAAAGATTATCTCGTACTTATAATCTCACCGAGCAAATGAAGGAACTTCCCTTTGCGGATGAATTAGGAGAAGATTTGATTAATGCTTCTAAAGGTGCTGAAATCTTAACAGATGATATAGGGAAACTTGGTAAAGTAAGTCTTAATAGTTCTGGATTAATTGGTAAACTAAGTGCGGGTCTTAAGGGAGTCGGTATTGTTCTTGGTCAAAATAAAGCGTTGCTTGCGGGAATAGGAATTCCTGCCCTCGCTATTACAGGTATTGTCGCATACTTTAATTATGTGAAGAAAGTCAAACAAGAATTAATATCTAGTGCAAACGCGGCTAAAGATAGTTGGAATGAAACAACATCTTCCTTAGATGGATATATTAAGCAGTATGAAGAGCTTAATACTAAATTTAATAGCCTTTCTGCAACTGATTCTGAATATGTTGCTACTAAACAAGCAATGTATGACTTACAGAATAGTATTATTGAACAATTTGGTGAAGAAGCTAATGGCATTTCATTAGTCAATGGTGCTTATGAGCAACAGATTGAATTATTGAATGAGATAGCTACTAAAAAAGCACAAAATATATTAAAAGATAATCAAAAACAATATAACCAAGTTAAAAATGATATTGAAAATCCTGCTATACCCTTTATTTGGAACTCTGCCGATTTTCATAACTATTCTCTTCTTCAAGGTAATGCATTCGAAATTAAGGATAATCTAGATAAATATTTAAAAGAGTTAGAGAACGAATTAAAGCAAGAAGGCATTTCTGATGGTCGTAAATCTGATATTCAAGATACAATAAAAGCTACTAAAGCATATAGAGAAAAATATCAAGCTATTATTGAAAATGAAGGCGATGCTTATAAATCTTATCTTGAAACTTTCTTAGCCGCTTCTGGTAATGGTAGTGTTCTTTCAAATTATCAAAATGCAATTACTCAATATAATACTGCTCTTCGTAGTGGAGATGAAGCTCAAATTACAAAGACTGCTGAAGCATATGCCAAAGCAAAAGAAGCTGTTGATGAATTAAATACGTCTAATCTTCAGTATAATGATACCTTTGAAGATGTGTCAGTATTATTTGAAAATGCCGCCGAAACTTTAGATACTATTAGTCTTAGACAACATGATTTTACTAAAGGTTTAAAGAGCGGAGAATCAGAACTGGTGAAATATGCCAGAGGTTTAAAGCAATTAAATGTTGATAGAGCTGATTTATATGAATATTTAACGTCTGGTGCTTTTCGAAAAGACTTCACCTCTGAAAAGGCTTTAGACTTTAAAACACTAATAAGAAAATCTGGCTTTAGTTATGATGAACTTCAAGAAGGTAGCACAGCTACGAATGCATTTATTGCATCTTTAGTAGATGCAGGATATATAATTGGAGATTATTCTGATAACGTTCGTAAAGCCAGACAAGCCTATGATGAGTTTGCCGCTAGTACTAAATCGGCTTTAGACAATATGGCAAATATTCAAACAATGGTGAGTAATTCTTTAGCGGGAAAATTTTCTGCTGAAGATGCAAGGACGTTCAGAGACCAGTCTGCTATTATTAGTTCATTTTCTGCTAATAGTGCAAAAATGCTTGATAATTTATTTGGAGACGAAGCGCAGAAAGCTTTAGAGAGAACTACAAACGGTTATCATTTAAATAGAAAGGCACTTGCTGAATTAACAGAGCAACAAAAGCTAACTCAAAGAGTAAATTATCTTGAAGCTCTTGAAGATAGTTATAATGAATTAAATAAAATAAATGCTCAACTTGCCAATACTGACCCTACTGATGAAGACACAATTAGAAAGCTTGAAAGCAGTCGTGATGAGGTTAATAAATATATCCAATCTTTAAAGGATTTACAGTTAGAATATGAAGCCGCCAATTCTAAATATCGTGCATGGACAGATGCGGTATCTTCTGCAAATGAAGATGATATGTATAACAGCGTTAGAGATAGTTTTGACGCTATGAAGAAAATTGCGGATGAAGGGAGATTCGGTAATGATGACCTTCGTGCATATGTTGACTTGTTAACTTTTAAAGATATGAGTTTTGCTTCTGCGAAGGAAATCATGAATGCGTGGGATAACCTTGATAAACAGATACAAGGTACCACATATTCTGTTAAAGATTTCTTGAAAGAAGGAAATGATGGCGCAATTAATTATGTTGAAGCAATTCATCAGTTGAATGAAGAATGGGCTTATCAAGACAAAGAAGGCAACTGGGTTCTAAATTTTGATAATGAAGAACTCGCTAAGGCGATGAACGTTTCTCAGGACTTTATTGATGTAATGGATAGAATGCTTATTGAATATGGTTTCGACATGAAATTAAATAGTCAACCTGCATTTGATTCTATTGAAGATATAAAGAAAGGGCTACAATCTCTTCAACCATATTTAGAAGGAACTGGATTAGAATTTGACCCCACATTATCTGGCACGGATTTAGATGAAGAAATTCGTAAAGTCAGAGAAATGAGAAACGAATTATCTGCTACAGATGGGGCAGATAAGAATACTCTTACAGCTTTAACGCTTGCTTTAGAATATTATATTAAGAAAAAGTTTGAGGCAAATGCGGTAGAACTTGATACCAAAGACCTTACTGATGCTGATGAAAAAGTCCAAAAAGCGGCTGAAGCTTTAAATGCTTATCGTAAGGCTAAGAGCGATGCTGAAATGACGAAGCTCATGTCGGGCGATGATTCTAAGAGCATGGAAGCTGTTAATAAACAACTTGAAGTTGCAAAGAATAATTTGCAATACATTGGCTTAGAAGAAGGTAAAAAATTAGCTCTATCTCTTGGATTAAAAGTTGATGATAAAGCGACCGCTAAAGATGTCCAAAAACAATTACAGGATGAAATCGAAAAGAACCCTGTTAAATTTGTTACTGCTTTAGATGAAGGTGAAGTTAAGCGACAAGCTAAAGAATATGCACAGGCTTTTAAGAGTGAATTCGATGGTATTACTATCTTTGGTAGTAATGGAGAAAGCTATACGGTAAAATTTGGTGCTGACACTTCTGATTTAGATGAAGCTGTAGATGATACTACACAAGAATTACGAAATATTCAAGATGAACATGTTGCTGTTAAAATTGATGATACTGAAGAGAAAAGAAAGATTGCACAAATTAAGAAAGATTTGGCAGATACTACAAGACCTAAAACGCTTCAAATCCGAGTTAATACTGAGGCTAAAAAACGACTTGAAGAAATAAAACAAGCTATTGCTAATATTAAAGATAAAAATGTTAATATTAGAATTAATAAAACTGGAACTACTAATATCAATAGTGGCGGTAATTTACGTGAGAATCAAGCAACAGGCACTGCTTTCGCAAGCGGCAACTGGGGAACCAGAGATAATGGTACTGCTCTTGTAGGAGAATTAGGTCAAGAACTTTTAGTCCGTAATGGTAGATTCTATACTATTGGTGATGATGGTGCTGAGTTTATTAATTACCGTAAGGGCGACATTCTTTTTAACGCAACTCAGACGGCTAGTCTTTTCAAATACGGCGGCATTCGTGGAGCGAACCCTAGAGGTAAAGCTTTTGCATCTGGTACTGCATTTGATTCTGGTACTGGTGGATTCCTTAGGCAAAGAACTTCCACTGCCACTACTTCTAAAGCAACAAATAAAGTATCTAATAAATCTAAGAACGCTTCTACCAAGAGTAAAGCGGCATCTAAAAACTCGTTCAGTGAATTATTAGATGAAATCGAAATTCGTATTGCTAATCTTGAGCAAGAGATTGAATCTTTTGCTTCTGTCGCTGACAATGCTTTTGAATTATTCTCCAGAAGGAACAACGCAATTATTGATGAGTTGGAAACTGTTGGTGAAGAAATTCGCGCAAATCAACTTGGTTATGTTCGCTATATGGAAGAAGCCAATGCAGTTGGTCTTGATGAAAAGTGGGCTAAACTTGTACGTGAAGGTGCCATTGATATTGACCAAATCACCGATGAAAAGCTTTGGAAGAAAATTGAAGAATATAAAGAGTGGACAGAGAAAGCTAATGAATGCTTGCTTAAAGTTGATGAGCTTAAAGTAAAAGAAGCTGAACTGTACAGGCAGAGATTTGACCTTGTTGATACTATGTATCAAAAAGTTATTGAAGAGATTCAACATTCTGTTGATGTTATGGACTCTTTTGTCAATCTGACTGAAGCGCAATCTCATCTTGTTTCTGGTCAATATTATGAGCGAATGATTGAATCTGAAAAACAGATTCTTACTCAGATTGAATCTCAACGTGATGCTCTTATCTCCTCTCTTGAGGACGCAGTAGCTTCTGGTCGTGTCAAGCAGTATTCTGAAGAATGGTATGACATGAACCAGACTATCAACGAACTTTGCAATTCTATTATAGATGCAAAGACCAGTATGGCTGAATGGCAGAATGAAATCAGACAACTTCGTTTTGATGCGTTTGATGCGTTACAGGAAACCATCTCTGGAATTAATGATGAAGTTGAATTCTTATATAATTTGTTAGATGAAAATAAGATGTTCGATGATAATGGGAAAGCCACAGATGTTGGTCTGGCGGCATTTGGATTATCTGCTACTTCATTCGACACTTATATGCAATTAGCTAATAACTATGCTGATGAGTTAAAGAACATTCAAGCAGAATTAGCTAATGACCCTAATAATCAAACTCTTATTGAAAGACAAAAAGAATTAACTGAAGCACAGCGTGATGCTATTGAGAACGCTAGAAAGCAACGTGATGCCATTGTTAATCTTGTAGAGAATGGTATTAAGAAAGAAATTGATGCCTTAAAGAAAACTATTGATGAGTATGAGAAGCTTCTTGATACCCAGAAAGACGAATCTGACTATGCTAAATCTATTGCCGAGGAACAGCAGAACATTGATAAACTTCGTAAGCGACTTAGAGTCGCAGAAGGTGATAATTCTGAAGAGGGTGCGGCAAATAGACAAAAGCTTAGAAATGAATTACGAGATGCTGAACAGTCTCTTCAAGAAAAGCAACAGGATAGGCAACTGTCTCAAACTAAAGAAATGCTGTCTGAATTACAGACGCAGTACGAAGATTTACTGAATGGCAGATTAGATGATGTAGATAAGCTGATTGCGGATGTTATTGATGAAGTGAATAGTAGTTCTTCTCAGATTTCCGAAGCAATCATGAGTGTCTCGCAGGATGTCGGCTATGTGCTTTCCGACTCTATGATGACTACTTTGTCCAGTGCGGATGAAAATCTGAAACTGATGGTGTCTGATTTCCATGACGGTAATTTTGTCAATAACGTTACTTCTATCAATGAAGCTATTCAAAAGTTAGTTGCGATTTCTGAAGAACAACAGAAATTTGCAGAAGCTGAAGCCGCAAGAAATCTTGCGGAAGAAAATGCTCGTCATGAAGCACAAGCATCTTCTATGGCTAAAGCTGTTGAAGAAGCGTCTAAAGGGCATTGGCATACTGATAACAATGGTAAATACTACGAGCGTCCCGATGGTACTATGGCATCTGGCGGTTTTGAAACTATTGATGGCAAAACTTATGCTTTTGATAATAGTGGATATGTACAAACTGGATGGCAGAAGAAAAATAACAAATGGTATTACATGAATTCTGAAGGTGAACGTCAATCTGGATGGATTACTGATAATAATAAGAGATATTATTTAGATGAATCTACAGGTGAAATGTATACTGGTCTTCAGAATATCAATGGTAAACTTTATTATTTTGATTCTACGAATGGAGAAACCAAATCTGGACTTCAGACAATTGACAAGAAGAAATATTTATTTGACGCTTCAACTGGTGAAGCCTTAACTGGTTGGCAAACAGTTGGTAAGAGTAAATATTACTTCGACCCGTCTTCTTCTCAAGCTAAGACTGGATGGGTACAGATTGGTGATGATTGGTACTATATGGGAACAGATGGTATCATGAAGACTGGATGGCAGAAGGTCAATAAGAAGTATTATTATATGGATAAGAATTCTGGTGTTATGCAAACTGGATGGATTCATATTGGTAATAAATGGTATTATACCGACTCTTCTGGTGCCAGAGTTTCTGGTAAAACTATCACCATTGATGGTAAGAAATATAAATTCAACTCTAGCGGCGTATTGACTTCTAAAAAGTATGCGTCTGGTACAAAACATGTACCTGCTACTGGTATTTATAATTTGGATGAAGAAGGTACAGAATTTAAGCTTTCTGATGGCTCCACATTAAAGAAATTATATACTGGTGATATGGTCTTTAATCGAGAAGCAACTCAGAATCTTTGGAATGCGGCAAATAATCCTGCAAAATTTATTTCTAAGTATCTTCCCAATGTTGGTGCCATTAACAATAATACTTCTTCTGGCGGTAATAATGTTACCATTCAATTCAATCTTTCTGGCTTAAAGAGTCCCGAAGAGTTTATGTCCGCTCTTCAGAAGAATAAGAAATTCGAACAACTTGTTCAAGAACTGTCTATTGGTAGAATGAATGGTCATGGTGCTTTAAAGAAGTATGCAATTTAATTATTGTTTAGTTACCCAACTCTTCATTGAGTTGGGTAACTTTTTAATAGTTTTCTTCTTGGAAATGTTTCGAAAAAGTTTATAAATTCAGCGGCTAATGAAAATGAATATGCTTAGATTATACGGATAGAAAGGGCATAAATATGATAGATAGTTTTGTTTATGATGGCATTGATTTAAAAGAATCTGGGTTTTCAATAGTTTCGTTCGATGGCATGACTAATGGCAATATCACCACAGATTCCCAGAGAACTTTTAATCAAACATCTTTATTCTATGGGAAGTATCATCCGTTTTTGACAACGACCTATGATACTCCGTTAATGATGACCTTTCACATTATGGCTCTTCCTTGTTCTGGTAATAATATGAGGGATGATTTTGAAATATCTCTTGAGCAAATGCGTATGTTAAAGACTTGGTTAAGCAGACCAGAGGTACATAGATTGTCATTCCCTAATACTGAATATAATGGTATTTATTGGGAAGGCAGTTTTAATGTAGAAGAAGTCGTAATGGGGTCAAAAAGAATTGGGGCTGAATTAACTTTCACCTCTAATCGACCTTTTGGGTTTATAGAAATTACTGGTCAACAAAGTCTTGGTGCAAATGGAATTCTTACTTTAGAAAATACTTCAGATGAGTATGGTTATATCTATCCAGATATGACAATTCGTCTTGCGGGTGATGGAGATTTAGAAATCACTAATGATTTTGATAACAGGGTCACTGTTATCAAAGGATGTACAACTAATGAAGTCATTACTTTTAATAGTTTATTATCTGTTTCCTCTTCTTTCTCATCTCATAATATATCTTCGGACTTTAATTATATATTCCAGAGATTAAATAAGAATACAGAAACAGGGGAAAATAATTTAACCTTTAGTCTTCCTTGCACTGTTGAATATACACTCCGTCCTATTCGGAAGGTGGTGGTTACGTGAGTAATAGTATTTATGAAGCCATTCCCGAATTGAATATAGATAATCGGATTGAGATGCCAATTATTATTATGTCCAAGAGTGGGCAGAAATATGGCATTATTGAAGACCCCCAGAATTTTAATCATACCCATCCTCTTTCTGATGTATCAGAAATATCTTTTGATTATATTAAAGTAATGGATGGGCAAGTACAACCTGTCTGGGATGAGTTAAGAGATTTTAGATTAGCATATCTTCCGTCTTGCAATCTGTTTTATGAAATTACCGTACAGATTGATGAAGGTAATGATTGTATAAAACATATTAGTGGTCTTCACGCCAATGAAGCTGAACTTGGTCAGCTTATGCTCTATGAAGTAGAGATTAATACAGAAGATGATATTGACAGGGATGATTATGTAACTACTAAATTTTATGATGAGGAAAATCCTTCTGGTTCCCTCCTTCATAGAATCTTACATGACAAGGCTCCTTATTATGAAATCATTCATGTAGATGATTCTTTAAAAAATATACAAAGACAATTCTCATTTGATGGTACTTCTATCTATGATGCGTTCATGGATATAGCTGAAGAAGTAGAGTGCTTATTTGTTTTTGGTCTTGGTGAAAATGATGGAACCTATCATAGAACAGTAGCAGTATATGATTTATTGGATTACTGTCCTACTTGTGGGAAACGTGGTAATTATCCCGATGGTGTTTGTACTGAATGTGGTGCTACAGACATTATACGTGGATATGGTGAAGACACTAATATTTATATTGATGTTGAGAATATTGCAGATAGTGTTACTTATACCACAAATACCGATGAAGTAAAGAATTGTTTTAGACTTGAAGGTGGGGACGAAGATATGACTGCCGCTATCAGAGCAGTCACCCCTTCTGGTTCAAATTATCTGTGGTTTATTACAGATGAGATGAAAGCAGATATGTCTCCTGCTTTAGTAGATAAGCTCAATGAATATGATGAACTATATAACGGATATGTCAGTACTCAGACTATTGAATATCCGACTACTGAATATATAGCTTATGAAAATCTTGCAGAGAAGTATCAGAGTTATTCTTCTGAAGACTATACAATTCCTAATAAAACGATTCGTGGCTATGCGCAGTTGACTGAAGACTATTATAAGGCTATTGATTTTTATAGCTTTATAGATACGACAATGATGCCTTACTCCTCTGTCGTAGTTGATACCAGTGCAAAAGAACAAATTGAAAAATTAACTTCTAGCACAATGTCTCCTATTGGTGTTACTGACCCTAGTACATTGTCTAATACTACATCTGCAACCGCTGTAAGAGATTACGCTAAAGTTTATGTAGATACTTCATTGTATAAAGTACAAGCTAGTACTACATCATATGCCAATAATACATGGAGCGGTATGATTACTGTTACTGCTTATGCAGATGACGAGGATACCGCAAGTGTTAATTTAATTATTGAATTTAATGATGATGAAGTAACTTTTGTAAAACAAAAAATTGAAAAGGCAATGGCTCAGAATGAAGCTCAAGATATCGGGGCTGTGGACCTTTTAAAAAAAGATGACTTAAATTATATCAAGGATAGACTGGCTCAATATTCTATTGCTTCTTTGGATATGCTCTCTTCTATTTGCCAATCAGCTTTAGATGTAATGATTGAACAGGGAATGGGTGAAGAAACGAATAGTAATTATTCTACTATGTATTATCCTTATTTCCAGAAAATGAAGCTGATTCAATCGGCATTATTAGAACGAGAAGAAGAGTCAACTGTTATTAATGCGTTTATAGAAGAATTGGAAAATATTCGGAAAACTATAAACGATAATTTGAATATGCAAACTTTCTTGGGAGAAGAGTTATGGAACGAACTCTCATTTTACCGTAGGGAAGATACATATTCTAATGAGAATTTTATTTCTGATGGATTATCCGATTCTGAATTAATCGAGCAAGCAAAAGCCTTTTATGATAGTGCGCAGAAAGAATTGATTAAGAGTGCTACTCTTCAGCACAGTATCTCTGCAAGTCTCAGAGATTTCTTATTATATGCAGAGTATAATGATGATACTAAATTAGAATTTATTACTGGTAACTGGATTCATGTTAGAGCAGATAATAAAGTCTATAAATTAAGATTGACTAATTGGGATATTGAATATTCCTCTCCTCTCTCACTTACTGTAGAGTTTTCCGATGTGGTATATGGTGGGAATTATGTGAGCGATGTTGCTAGTGTAGTGTCTCAAGCTAGGTCTATGGCAACGTCTTATTCTTATACTCAAAGACAAGCTGAAAAGGGTGCTAAAGCGTCTCAAGTTATTAATTCTAAACGTCTTTATGATTTCGATATCATGGGTACTAAAATCATTCCAGACACTAATACTCAGAATATGGTCTATGATGAGCATGGATTATTAATGAGAAGTAAGAATGATTTGGATGATGAATATGAAAATGAGCAAACTAAATTATTAAATAAAGGTATTTATTATACTAATGATAATTGGGAAACCGTTAAAGCGGGTCTCGGTCATTTTTCATATATAGACCCTCAGACTGGTCAGAAGGTAGACGCTTATGGTGTTATCGCAGAGACAGTTGTTGGTAAGATAATCCTTGGTAATAATGTTGGAATTTATAATGCAGATAATTCTTTTACCGTTGATGAAAATGGTGTGACTATTACTGCAAGACCAGATACCGATAATTCTGGTTTGTTTACTATTCAAAAAGATAATGGCGATGGTACTGCTACTAGATTTATTTATATGGATTCTGATGGGGATTTAAAGATTAGCGGTCATAATATCACTCTTGGTGGTGATGGTGATACTATTCCTCTGGACACATATATTGATAATACTATTGAAGATGCTATTGGTGATATATCAGAGGTGATTCATGTAGAAATAGATTCTAGTGCAGGATGGATTTTTAAAAACAATAATATTGTTAGTAACTTGGTTTGCCATGTTTATCGAGGCAATACAGAAATTACAGACCAAGTTATTAAATTTAATTGGAAAAAATATAATGCTGACGGAACACTTGATACTTCTTGGTCACGTATCGATGCAGGGAGTGTTATTACTATTTCTAATTCGGACGTTACTAGTAAAGCAATATTTAGGTGTGAAGTCGAAGTATAAAAGGAGAAAAACATGGCAACAGCTACAAGTTATGGTTCAATAACCATTGTTGATATTACTGATATCGGAGAGTTTAGTGTTTATCCTACAGCCAACCTTCCTTTGTCGGTAATATATAATCCAGACCAGAATTCTTATACTCCTAACTGGGGGACAGCTAATTTGGAATTAATCCCGTATGTTTATTATGCAGGGAAACAGCTTCCTCTTGCTAGTACTTCTGGATTAACAATTACATGGAAAAGACAAGAAGGTACTAATGGTAGCACTGAAACTTTAAACACTGGAGAAACGGTAGTTAATGGTGAACTGCATGTTACTGCTAATCAGTTTACTCCAAATTCCAGTATGCTTACATATATTGTTGTAGCTTCTTATTTAGAGCCGACTAGTAATCAAACACTTACCGCCCAAGGGCAGATTACTTTTAGTCTGGTCAAACAAGCTTCAAGTGTTAAGAACTGTTATATTACTGGTGAAACAGTTTTTAAATATAATACTGATGGCAATCTTGTAGGAGCCTCCAGTATTACTCTTTCCGCTACAGTGAACTCTGTTGAAGTTAGAAATTGGCAGTATAAAACATATGATGGTAGTGGAAATGAAAGTTGGTCTACTTATCCATTTAACACAGGAGATAGTGCGACCAAAAGTACGCTTACAGTTAAGGCTTCTGATAATGTATTCTTTAATGATGTTGCGACAATTAAATTAATAACAAGTGATAATAGCGTTTACGATATTCATTCTATTACCAAACTGAGAGATGGTGCTGTTGGTTCTGGTACAGTTTCGGGTGTTCTTACAAATGATGACCAAATGATTCCATTCGTCCCTCAAAGTGATGGTAGTTTAATTGGTGATTTTTCTGACGCTATTTCACAAGTTATTATTTATGAAGGTGGAGTGGATGTTACTTCATCTTGGGCAATTACTCAATCATACAGTAATGTTACGGCTACTGCTAGTACAACGACTAAAGCAAATGATACTGTTACGGTAACTGCTATGAGTGGTAATACTGGTAATGTAACATTTACTTGTAAGAAGGCAGGATATACTGATATTATTAAGACTTTTTCATTAGTTAAAGTCACGAGTGGTGTGAATGGTGAATCTCCTACTATTTATTCTCTTTCTGCTTCTACTTTAGCTATGAATAGAGATAATAATAAAGCACTCACTCCTAATAGTGTAACGTTTACCGCTTATAGTAAAATTGGCAATGCTAATAAAGCATTATATTCTGGTCGTTTTAAGATTTTTGAAAATGACAATACTACAGCTAGTTATACTTCAACCAGTAATGAATCAAGTTATACATTTACCCCTTCCTCGGATACTACCAATAAAATCACCTGTAATTTATACGCCGCAGGAGGCACGAGTACATTATATGATACTCAGACTGTGGTAATTACAACAGATGGTACTCCGGGACAACAAGGACCCATAGGTCCCGAAGGAAAATCTGCTATTAATGTTATTTTAGGCAATTACGCAGATGTGATTCCTTGTACATCTGATAATACAACTCAGACAATGCCGCCTATTGTTATTCCCTTTTCTGGTTATAAAGGAACTACTAAGGTAGCATGTACATTAACTACAACTGCGGCAAATGCAAAATTATTTGGTGTTACACCTACCATTAAACAAGCAACGGCTAGTGCGGATGGTTCTATTACATGGAATATTGGCAGTGGAGTTTCAGTATCTAATAATAGCGGTACATTAAGTTTGACGTTTAGTTGTGAAGGTCAAACAATTACACATACATATAGATGGACAAGAAGTACTGCGGCGTTGAATGGTACTAGCCCTATCATTCTACAAGTTTATGCTCCTAATGGGGATATTTTTAATAATGGAAGTGGAAGCTTGCCTATTTCGGTTCATTTATATGATGGGTCTACAGATAAGACTTCTAGTGCTACTTATCAATGGGCTAAGTATTCTTCTGGTAGCTATACTGATTTAGCTGAGACTGCTAATTACTCTACGGGAACAAAAACATCTACTTGCACAATATTTGCGGCTTGTGTTGATGGTTATGCTTCTTTTAGATGTACTGCTACATATAACGGTGACCCCTATGTTGCCTATATTTCATTAAGGGATAAATCTGACCCCATTCAAGTTTCCGTATTTTCTTCAGTAGGTTCACAATTACTTAATGGAAATGGTCATGGTGCTTTGTATGTAAAAGTTACTAAAAATGGGACAGAGATTGACCCTATTAAGTCTGAGCGTTTTGTGACTACCCTTCCTACGTCTGGGAATCAGAATGGTGACTACATTTATTTATTAAACACAAGTGCTAAAACGGTAACACTTTATAAATACACTACTAAATGGAATACCTCTTCAGAAACTTATGAAGGAACTTATATGTGGACATATAGAGATAAGGATGGCAATCCTACTACGACAAATACTCCTGCCGCTACTGGTAAGGTAATATATGTTGACGGAGATTTGGTTGACAAGAAGCTTATCTGTGATGTTCAAGTTACTGTTTAAGGATAAAAAGGATGAATATAAAGGAGGTGTCTAAATGGCGATAAGCTATGGCACTTATACAATTACAGATGAATTAGATGGGTCGCAGATTTGGACTACTACTACTGCTCCCACTACACCCAATTATACTTTTACTATCTCTAACTTAGTTGGTAATACAAATACCGACATTAAAGTTGGAGATATTATTTTATATAGTTATTATAGATATAACGTTATAGAAGTCGGTGCGACTACCGTTAGGGCAGATACACAGGTAAGTCTTAGAGGTGCAACTGGTCCGACAGGATTAAACAATGCTACTGTCACTTTGTACAAAAGGGCATCTTCTACCCCCGCTCTTCCTTCTGGTAATGTAACTTATACTTTTTCAACGGGTAAAGCTACGAACAATTTAAATGGATGGTCGCAAAATATTCCTTCGGGAACTGACCATTTATATGCAATTACGGCAGTTGCTAGTGCAAATACTGCGACAGATACAATTCCAACAACAGAATGGCAACCTCAAACTCCTGCTGTTGTTATGGAAAATGGTGTTAGTGGATATAATCAAGCTACTATTTTTCTTTATCAAAGAAAAGCAGGAACGGCTCCTTCCAAACCGACTACTTCGGCAACGTACACTTTTAGCACGGGTAAATTAAATACTGTTCCGTCTGGATGGAGTACATCTATTCCTAGTGGAACGAATCCGTGTTATGTTACGACTGGTGTCGCTATTAGCCAAAATTCTACTTATACTATTACAACTTGGACAGATGTTATAAAACTTGTTGAAGATGGAATAAGTCCTGCGGCGTTAACGGTTTCTAAAACAGAATATCAATCTGGAACAAGTAATACTACACCTCCTACTGGGTCTTGGAATCCTGATAATCCTGTTACTGTAGCTGAAGGGAATTATTTATGGACTAAAGTTACATATAGTGACGGTAGTTATTCTTATTCAGTTGCTAAACAGGGTAAAAGTGGGAATTCTGTAACTGTAAAAAGCACAGTATATGAATATCAACTCTCAACAAGTGGAACTACTGTTCCTACTGGAACATGGGAAACTACTCCGCAAGCTCCTACGGTTACACAGTACGCTTGGACAAGAACTACTACAACTTTTTCTGATAATTCTGAGGTAGTTACTTATACTGTTGGTGGTAAAACTGGAGTATCTGTAACTAATATACAACAGACCACTACTTCTACAGCGGATAGCGGCACAAATGTGGTTACTGTTACCTTATCTGATGGTACAACAAAAACTTTTGAAATTAAAAATGGTAGTGGCGGTGACGATGGTCAAATGCTCTATGCTACTAGTGGAACAGGAGCGAGTACTGCGGCTAAAGTTGCTACTTTGTCTTCTGGAAGTATATCTAGTTTAATTGCGGGAACAATTGTTGCAGTAAAATTTACGTATGCTAATACTGCAACAACGCCTACATTAAATGTAAATAGTAAAGGAGCAAAAACTATTAAATCATATACTGGGGCGGCGTTAGCTTCTGCTGAGTATTCTTGGAAAGCGGGTGCTTGTATTGTTTTTGTATATGATGGTAGTTATTGGAGAATGGTAGATTCTGGTACATTAACTGCTGTTGATGCGGCACAGACTACTGCTAACAACGCAATGACTGCGGCTAATGGGAAAAATAAAGTATTCCATCAGCCTGACCAACCTACTTCTACATCTGATTACACTCTTCAAAAAGGTGACACATGGTTTGATACTAATGATGGATATAAGATGTGGCAATGGGATGGCGATAGTTGGGAACCTGAGCAATATGGTACAAATGCTATAGCAGATGTTGCGATTACATCTGCAAAAATTGGAAACCTTGCGGTTACCAATGCTAAAATTGCAGATGCTACTATTGAATCTGGTAAAATTAAGGCACTTGATGTCGGTAAATTAACTGGTGGCTACATAGCGGCTGACCATATAGATGTGGGTAATATTATTCAGATTGGCAGTATTGCAACTACTGCTCAAGTTTCAAATGCCAAAAACGAAGCAATTAATACTGCGGCTCAAAATGCACAGGAGAAGATTGATAATATTGAAATTGGTGGACGTAATTTATTTAGAGAAACAGCCTTTTTAGGAAAAACAATTCTTTCAAACAATTCTTCGGATTTAACTTTTACAAAAGATTTCGTATGTTTATATAACAATCCAAGTGCTTATAGTTTTACTAGTTTTAATGAAAGTATTAATCAAATAGAAATCACTTTAAATAATTCTTCTAATTTAGGTATTGCATTTAAGCGATTGGCATCAGAAATAGATTTAGATTCATCTTCATATTATACTATTTCTTGTTGGGCAAAATGTACGAAAGAGAGTTCACTCGCAATAGGATTAACTTATTATACTACCGCCGATAAATGGATATATCGTGGGGGTACAAATGCACAATCTTTCTCAGCGGTAAATACATGGCAGAAATTTACTTTATCGTTTAAACCAGATGCTGATACAAAAGGTATTTGTTATTGTTTCACCTGTAATGGTGGTGTAAGCGGTGGAACTGATAAACTATATCTTCGTCAATGTAAATTAGAAAAAGGCAATAAGGCTACAGATTGGACTCCTGCTCCAGAAGATGTGAATGATACTATTAGTAATATAGAAATTGGTGGAAGAAATTATCTTCGTAATACAGAAACATTTTCGGGATGGACAAATTGTGGCTCTGGTACGGCAGGAACCTTTAATAATGATGGAACCTATACATTCCCTGTTGTAACTACTACTAGTTGGACAGAAATTCGACCTAATGCCAATGTAGATTATTCCCTCGTTAGAAATCGTACACTTGTTTTTTCTGCGGAAGTGAAAGGAACAGCGGGTCAACAAATTAGTGTAATGATGGATAGCTATGTTTCTGCAACAGCAACTGGAGATAGAGTAAAATATAGAAATTCCCATCTTTCTCCTACTGGAGGGACAGGGAATACTAGTTCAAATGCTTTATTTTCCGCAACTGGTGATTGGCAAAAAGTATATACTGTCGTAGATATAACTGATGATTTCTTCTCTAGTGGAACAGGGACAATAAATTATGACTCTTGCTTTTTTGGGGCAAGATTAGCGAGGGTAAGTACTAGTTATAATTCTTACATGATTAGAAGACCTTGTATTACAATAGGAAACCATCCTACTGATTGGTCTCCTGCTATAGAGGATATTGTTACAAGTGAACAATATATTTATATTCAAGCCGTAAGTGGGACAAATTCTGTTTCTAAAAACGAAACTTGGGTAACAGCAACGGGTGAATCTACTGCCTCTGATACTGCAGGATTAACTCCAGTGTGGACCACTAAGAGACCTACATATAGGTCTAAATATCCTGTTATTTTTGTAGCAAAACAGACAAGAACGTTAAATGGGACAGTTACTTGTACAACTCCTTTAAAAGATGATACTACAACTGTTATTGATGGTGGACATATCACCACAGGGACTATTGATGCTAATAAAGTAACTGTAGCTAATATCGATGCAACTAATATTAAGGCAGGAACTCTTAGTGCCGAAAGAATTCAAGCAGGTTCTATTGAATATGTTAAATTAAGTGATACTGCTAAACAAGCGATAAAAGATAGTGCAGAAAATATGCTTCTTGATGTATATGTACCTAGTCTTACTGCTGTTAATGGACCTAGTGATAGATATTTATCAGATGCCTCACGTACAACTACGGGAGAATTTAAAACAGAGGACAATCTTCCTGACCCTAACGCTACGCATTTTTATAGAATGACATATGGAAACGGCGCGAGAGGACTTTGTTGGTATGTGTCAAACTTTGTTCCACTGCAAGATGCCGTTAAATATAGAATCGGATGTTACGCACGTAAAGTATCTGGAAATCCCAGACTTAATCCCTATATTGGGAATTATGCGTATGATAATATTGGCTACTATCTAACTGACGATTGGAAATGGTATGAAACCATCGTTGATTTTAGAGATATCAAAAGCACAGCCAATACATATAAACGAATCTATTATTACTGCAACGGTGCATCTGGCGATGTTCTTGATATGTGCGGATGGAAAGTTACAAGACTCGATGAATATGCGGGTAATGGAGATAATTTATTACTTGAGTCTAATGTACAAAAAAGTAATTCTAATTACAACATAGCTAGTTATTATTTTGGAGAAGATAAACCCAAGCACGGTGATGTAGTCACCCTTACACTTAAAGGTTCACTTGGTTCTGGAAAAACTGGTTGGGGTATTTATAATTCTGGTGGACAAGTTGGGTGCTTTGAAGCTGGTAACTGGTCATTATCAAATCTTTGGTATGATAATACTGATGGGACTTACAAAGCCACATTTACATGGAAAGAATATAATCCGACAGGAACGCAAGTGGCTAATAATACTCATCTTAATATTTATGCCAGTCCAAATAGTGTAACTGGTGTAACTTCTACTATTGAATGGATTAAACTTGAGCGTGGTTCGATTGCTACTCCTTGGTGTTTAAATAGTATAGAACGTATCAATGGTGGCAGAAATTTATTGCTTGGTTCAAAAGATTTTTCTTCGGAATCTGGTAACAACCAAACGGGTATTACAAAAACAACAGATACATATCAAGGCGTAAAAGTCCTTAAAGGTGTGTGGTCAAGTGGTAACATGGATATGGGACGATTCGAAAATAAATTTTCTGTGGCACTTGAACCTAATACAGACTATACATTATCATTTTGGGCAAAAGGTGAGACTGCTATGACAGCAGTTAGTTATTTATTTACGCCTTCTACAGTTGTAAGTGGTAAGAATTCAAGTGGAAATGTAACTACTTCTACCGATGGGGCTATTTCAACTAATATAACAACGACTTGGAAACGACATTGGATAACATGGCATACATCTAATGCAACTTCACAAGCGACATCTTTAATTGTGGCAAGAAGAGGCGCGGCAGGAACTATTTATATTGCGGGTGTAAAATTTGAAAAGGGTACAACACCTACCGATTGGTCTCCTGCACCAGAAGATACGAGTGAGGCAATTGAGAAGGCACAATCATCTGCTGATGGGAAGAATACAGTTTTCTATAACACAGAAGATAATGTACCAGATGGTATTAAGGTCGGTGATACATGGTTTGTCCAAGGACATTTGAATTTATTTGGTGAGTTATATAAATTGCCTAGTTCATGGATTAGTTCTGATGGCACTGTTACTATTACTAATAATAAAAATGGAACTTACACCATGACTGGTTCGGCATCTACTGCAAATAGGTGGATTGTGCCGAATGTATCTATGATTTCTGGCGGTGTTGGTAATGATAACAATGACAGATTTGAAGGAATGAAACGTTTATCAAATGGAACATATTTGATGAGTTTGGGTTCTGGAGTGTCTGGCATAAGAATTGGTGTTGTTAGATATACAACGGCGGGAAGTGGTACGGGTGCGTCAGCGACAACGGCTAACGCTACGTCTGGTAAGCTTGATATAACTATCAATGATTCTTATGTATACAATTGTGTTGGTATATGGATTGCGGCTAATACAACTCCTAATGTCACATTTACACCGTCTATTTATAGAACATCTGATTCATATACAACTATTGAAGTAAAACAATGGGACGGAGATTCATGGGAACCGACTACATATGGAGATGAATGTTTCTCAAGAATTGATGCGGGTACTATTACCACTGGTGAGCTTCGTACTATTCAGCTTAAAGGCCCTAATGAAGATACCTATTGGGATTTAAGTACAGGTGAATGGCAGAGTCACGGAACTAAAATTGTTGAATATCCTTATCATCATCCTGCTCTTGACCAATGGGTAACTGGTGAATGGCAAATTGAAGCAAATGTTAATATAGATGATGGAGTATATGAAATTACTGGTTCTCATGATAATTCAAATACTACTTACGCTACTTTCGGTATTGCTTCAAAAGGTTTTGACCCCGCAACTGCTATATCGTCCGATATACCAGAACCTTATGCATATGCAGGATTAGAATTAAGAGGCGATAAAACAAGTGGTAAAGGTGGTAAAATAATTTATGACGGAGAAGGTGTAGCAACTGGAGTAGAAGAAGCGACTATTAGTTATATTCCTAAAGGTTTATATGAGCCAGATTTAATCATTCTCGGTGATAGCGAAGATATTCCAGAAAATCCCGATAAACCTTCTGAAGATGATGTAAATTATTTTCCCAATCGTAATAGATTAATATTAAATGCAGGTTCAGAAAGCACAGTATTATCTAGCGTTGAATATGTTGAAAACTTTTATGTACAACAGGACACTTCGTCAGAGGATTATGTTAAGAAATATCATTATCCAATGTCTTGGAGTTATTATGTGCCTTGGGCTAGGTCATTTAGTAGTCAAATAGTTCCATATGAAAGTAGATGTGAAGTTTGGGGAGATATGATTGTACAAGGTAATATATGTACGCTTAGTTTAGAAATTACTTCCAAAATAAGTAGAGGAACATCGGACGGAGCTTACATTTTCTGTAAATTAGATGATTGGGATGACCCAGAATCCTTTAGAGTAGCTCCTTTGACATCATATGCACCTCTTTCAGGCTATTTTACAAAAAGTTCAACAACCAGAAACGTAATAGCTTATGTAGAAAAAATAAGTGGTAGGAAGTTTACTAATTTATGTTTACTTTTTCCTTATCAATCTTTAAGTAGTGGCAACAAGGTATATGTTTCTGGGTCGTATGTTATTGATAGGTTTGATGCAGGAACATTAGATTGGTAATTATATAAAATATATATTATTTGCAAAAGAGGTAGTTATAATAACTACCTCTTTTTGTTTAAACAGAAAACAACATACATGCCCCTTCTTACGCAGAAGGAGTCATTCCATCAATTATAAGAGGAGGAAACATGTATTCAATTAGAAAGAATCAAATTTTACTTACAAGGGGTGACACTCTTAAAGTAAAAGTAAATATGACATTAAATGGTGAAGACTATATTCCTCAAAGCGGGGATAGTATTCGCTTTGCAATGAAAAAGAATTATGCAGATGGAACACCTTTAATTTTAAAAGATATTCCAATTGATACGCAAATACTTCAATTAGACCCCGAAGACACAAAGCCATTCCCTTTTGGGCAATATGTTTTTGATATAGAAATTACTTTTGCAGATGGGACAGTGGATACTTTTATTCTCGGAACAATAAAGTTAACGGAGGAGGTCTATTAAAATGGCATATCCTCATGAATTAACGGGTACTCTTCTATCAGAATATCCTGTTATCAGTGGAGAACTGGATGGTCATGTTGAAGAGATGTCTGGTACATTATCATCTTCTGATTCTTTAGATGGGAATTTAGGGGATAGACAAATAATGACCATAAATGATTATGAAAAATTAGACAATATTCCTTCTATTGAAGGAGTTCCTCTTATTGGGGATAAGACATTTACTCAATTACATATGTCTAGATTAACTAATACAGATATTGAAGCACTATTACAGTAAGGAGATTTAAAATATGGCTAATAAATATCTTGATAATGATGGTTTGCTTTATTTATGGCAAAAGATTAAGGCTACTTTTGCGGGACAAGATGATGTTCCTGCGAAATCTACAACCCCTCCTTTAATGGATGGAACTGCTTCGGCGGGTACTTCTACTTCCTATGCGGCAGGTGACCATGTTCACCCTTCTGATACTACAAAAGTTGATAAGGAAGCAGGTAAGGGGTTATCAACTAACGATTATACAACTGCGGAAAAGAACAAACTTTCTGGTATTGATACTGGGGCTGAAGTTAACGTAATTGAAAGTGTTAAAGTTAATGGAACTGCATTAACAGTAACGAGTAAGGCTGTTGATGTTACTGTCCCTACTAAGACTAGTGATTTAACTAATGATAGTGGATATATTACTGAGGCTGATGTTCCTGAAGGTGCTAGTGCATCTACTGCTACTCCTCTTATGGATGGAACTGCGGCAGTTGGTACATCCACTGCATTTGCCAGAGGTGACCATAGACACCCTAGTGATACGAGTAGGGTTCCTACGACTAGAACTGTTGCGGGTCATGCTTTATCTGCTGATGTAACTCTTGTTAAGGGCGATGTTGGGTTAGGTAATGTAGATAATACTGCTGACGCTGATAAACCTATTAGTACTGCTACACAAACTGCTCTTGATGATAAGGTAGATAAAGTTACTGGTAAAGGACTTAGCACTAACGACTATACAACTGCTGAAAAGAATAAATTAGCGGCTTTTGGAGATGCTAGTACTTATGCATTAAAGTCTGATATTACCAATATGTATAAATATAAAGGCTCTGTAGCTACAGTCTCTGCTCTTCCTTCTACAGGAAATACTACAGGCGATGTTTATAATGTTGAAGCTAATGGTATGAACTATGCTTGGAATGGTACTGAGTGGGATTCTTTAGGTGAGATTTTTACAATTACTGCCATCACCAATGGAGAGATTGATACTATCGTAGCTTCGTAAGGAGGTGCGGTATGAGTAATTTTCTTGATAACACAGGACTTACTTATTTTTGGGGGAAGATAAAGAGTTTATTTCTTCAAAAGACTGATTTATCAAATACTATTTCTAATGACAGTACCAAGGCGTTGACTCCCAAGGCTGTTTATGATGCGGGGTATTTGACATCTTATACGGAGACTATTCCAACGGGTTATTGTGAAACTGCAGCAAATACTGCTAAAAAAGTTGTTACATTAAATTATGGGTATCGTGATGACCCTAACTATTGGGTATGTGTATTTAAATATGCTAATACTGCGGATAATGCTACGATATCTATTAATTCATATGCTCCAGATGAATTACCGATATATGTTAACGGAGAGAGAACCTCTGATACAAACACTTTTGGGGCTGGGGTTATTGTGTTTTTATATTACAATAATGCGTACTGGTGTTATAATGATGGGCGTTTTCCTGTTATAACATGGAGGGGAAAAGTTTCTTCATTACAAGATGAACTAGATAATTTATATGATGAATTAGAGAATATACAAATTCCAACAGTTATAAGTGAACTGTATAATGATTCTGGTTATTTAACATCAGAAACGGACCCTACAGTTCCTAGTTGGGCTAAACAAAGTACAAAACCGACCTATACTGCGGCTGAGGTTGGGGCATTACCTGATACAACAGTTATTTCAGATGAAAAATTAAAAGTTGAACGGACATCTGATAATGGGACTTATTACCCAATTATTAGCACTAATTCTACAGATGCTTCAACAAAATTAAGAAGCGATGGTCTTAAGTATATAAAAGATTCGTCTGCTTCTCTAACGATTGGAAAACAAGGTATAAGTGATGCTTTAACAGGAAAATTGGTATTAACTAAATATAATTATACAACGACCATTGAACCTTCAAATAATGGTGCATATCAAACAATAACTCTTCCAAATGCATCTGGTACAGTGGCTTTAACTTCTGATGTTCCTCAACCCTACAGTTCCTCAAATACAGGCGGTTACCTCACAATGGCAACCTTGCCAATATATGATGGGAGTGTGACAGAATGAGTACGACAGTAACATATAAGGGTAATACTCTTACAACGGTTAATAATGCTACTAAAAAATTAAACACTAAAGGTAAGTATATGGAGGACGATGTTACCATTACTGATACCTCCTCATCCTCCGCTTCTGCTGTTTCAATTGTAGATGAATCTGATTCTCATGGTGGCACGATAAGACATATTACATCTAATATTGTGGTTTCTGGAACTAAAACTATTACGACTAATGGCACTCATGATGTTACTAATTATACAACTGCTGAAGTGAATGTTGGTGGAAGTTCTATTACTGATGGGACAGAAGTGTTGAGTCGTAATGCAACTGGTTACCCAACGAGTGCTAAACATTATGGCACTGTGGTACATCCACAACAATACTACAATCGTACAGGAGCAGATGGACCATGGGTTAATATGACTTCTATTACGTTTGCTGACACCGTTACAGAAATTATGAAATATGGTTTTGCCTACTGTAATGTTCTAACTGAAGTTGATGTTTCACATATAGTAACACTTGGAAATTATGCATTTCAAAATTGTGTCGCATTAACGTCTTTATCCTTTCCTGTGTTAACATCGCTTGGGCAATTTGCACTTATAGCTTGTACTGGATTAACAAATCTTACTTTACCATTGTGTAGCAGTTATCCTCAGGGATGTATAAGGGGATGCACAGGACTTCAAACTGTTCAAATGGGAAGTATTGGTCATGCCGTTACAGGGGTTGCGAATAATGCATTTTATCAATGTACTCAATCCACGCTGACTATTACGGTCTATACCACTGGTGATAAGGTTGACACCTTGCTAACGAATATTCGAAATAGTGCAACAGCGGCAACTATCATTTTTAAAGCTTCTGAAGCAACCACTTACAACGACAACAGCTATGCCGCAGACACTACAATGTTAACTAGTACGGTATAAAGGAGTTAAAAATGAAAATTACTTGTAGAAATGAAGATGGGTACGGGAATGTTGTCTATGTAGATTATGAGGTTGAAGAACCTCAAGAAGAAGATTTAACTGCTGAAGAGATAGCTGAGGCATTGGAGGAAATAACATGAAAAGAAGTAGACTTACTGCATTAATTAATGCTATTTTATCAATTCGTGAATCAATTGATGATGAGGTAGCTTTATCTGTTCCTGCTTTATATCCAGAATGGCAAGATAATAAGGAATATATATTAGGAGAACGAATTCTTTATAATAATATATTATATAAATGTTTACAAGCGCACACTTCTCAAAGTACATGGAATCCTGTTGATGCCTCTTCTCTTTGGGCAAAAGTCCTTATTCCTGACCCAGAAGTCATTCCAGATTGGGAACAGCCCGATAGTACCAATCCTTATATGAAGGGTGATAAAGTAAAACATAATGATAAAATATGGGTTTCTATCGTTGATAATAATGTATGGGAACCCAGTGTTTATGGTTGGGACGAGGTGATTTAATGGCATTTAGTAAAATAACTTTAAACGGTGAAACTTTAATGGATGTTACCATCACAACAGCTACTGCAAATACAATTGTCAGTGGGTCAGGTGCAGTTGGTGCAGACGGTATATGGATGGACGGTAGTTTAATTAATGGTAACAATTTAGAATATGGCTTAACTGATGGGTCACTTCCTCTTTCTGGAGTTGCAAAGTCAGATTTAGCAGAATTGGAGGAATGAAATGGCTTATACACCGACAACATGGGTTACAGGTGATACGATTACAACGAGTAAGTTGAATAAGATAGAGCAAGGAATTGTGGGTGCGGGTTGTTTTTTAGTTAAATATCAAACAAATAGTATGGCGTTGAATAAGACATGGCAGGAAATTGTAGATGCGGCGAAAGAAGGTAAAACACCTATTTTATATGTAGAAGATGAAATAGATGGGACGATTTATAATTATCTACATTATTTTACTCATTCGTATTACAATGAGGAATTATATGGTATATGTTTTAAAAATTTGGTACAAAATCAGATTTCAAGTTTTACCACTTCAACTACAAATGGATATCCTGTATTAAAAACAACGCCTATACCAGCTTAAGAAGGTAACCAATCATGGCAAATGTAGTAATAGATAAACAAAAATTAGATATTCTTGCCAATGCCATTTCCTCAAAAACTAACGAACCACTTACACTTACAATTCCAGAAATGGTACAAGCAGTTGATGGGATTATTGTACCAGAAGGGACGATTAATATTACTCAGAATGGGAATGTTAATGTTACCGAATATGCTAATGCTAATGTAAATATTGAAGATTCAGCTACTTTAATTGAAAAAACAATCACAACTAATGGTTCTTATTCTGCTTTAGATGATAATGCAGATGGTTATTCTAATGTTATAGTTAATGTAGCATCCAGTACACCTAATCTTCAATCTAAAACTGCAACACCGACTGAATCAACCCAAACGATAACACCCGACACTGGATATGATGGGTTATCATCTGTAGAAGTCGGGGCGATTAGTTCGACATATGTAGGTAGTGGGATTACTAGAAGAAGCAGTAGTGATTTAACAGCTTCTGGTTCTACTATTTCTGCGCCAACAGGATATTATGATAGCAATGCAACATATTCGATGCCTCATAAAGATTTAAGTACTGGCAACATTAATTTGTCTTTAAATTCTACAACAGGAATAGTAAGTACAAGCGTTTCTATTAATAATGTTCAAGCGGGTTATTATGGTCCACAAACTACTGGTAATAAAACTTTACAGTTAACGTTGTGTGACAGCGATGACTTAACCGTATCTGGCGCAACGGTTACTACTCCTGCGGGATACTATGCTGAACAAGCAAGTAAATCTGTAGCATCTGGAACTGCGGGAACTCCCACAGCTACAAAAGGTACAGTAAGTAATCATAGTATTGCAGTTACTCCTAGTGTAACTAATACAACTGGTTATATTACGGGTGGAACTAAAAATGGTACTGCCGTCACAGTATCTGCGTCTGAATTAGTAAGTGGAACATTAAGTATTACTAGCAGTGGTACGAAAGATGTAACTAATTATGCATCTGCAAGCGTAGCCACAGGAACTGCGGGAACACCTTCTGCAACTAAGGGGTCTGTGTCTAATCACTCCATCACTGTAACACCTTCTGTAACGAATACAACAGGATATATAACTGGAGGGACGAAGACGGGTACTGGTGTAACGGTTTCCGCAAATGAATTAGTCAGTGGAAACCTTGCTATTATAGATAATGGAACTAATATAAATGTAACAAATTATGCAACAGTAAGTGTAGCTGTTCCGTTAGTTACATATTATACTGGTTCTTCTGCTCCTTCTTCTTCTTTAGGAAGTAATGGAGATATATATCTTCAGAGTTAAGGAAGGGGTGGATTAAATGGCAACAATGAAATTAGTGCCAAGTACGTATTATAGAAATAATAGTAATTATGTATCAGTAACGAATCCAGAAAATATGTACACGGATACAAGTAGCACCACACATGCATCCATACAAAACTCTAGAAATAGCACATCTAATACTTATTATTGTTACCTTCGGGGATTTAATTTTGATGATATTCCTTCAAATGCTGAGGTGTCTGATTTTACTATTAGAATTAAGGCATCTGAATCTTATATGAGTACTAGTTCTTCATATAGAATGTCTCTATATCATGGAACGACTTCAATATCTAGTACAACTGTTACATCTTCGCTTTCAACAACAGCACAAACTTTAACGTTTCCTATTCCATCAACATTAACATGGGAAACATTAAAGGAATATGGGTCTAATTTTGGTATTAGAATCCCTTTAAGAAGGTCTAGCACAAGTTATAATTCATATATATATGTTTATGGTGCGGAAATAGAAGTCACATATACTATTCCTGTTTATCATACAGTTTCAATTACAAATAATACTTCTGTAAATGTTACCCCTAGTGATAATAATCCACTTGAAGGAACAGACGTTGAAATTATGGCAAGTTCTTTATCTGGGATAATGGTTACAGATAATGGCGTAGATGTCACGTCTCAATTTACACAACGACAAAGTTCAGCAGAATCATATTCAGTAACTAATGTTGGGTCTTATGGATTCGACCTTAATTCTAGTACTGGATATTATGTTAGTAATAACAAAGGTGTAAGTAAAACTGCGGCAGTATGTAGAGTCGATTTTTATGTTCCTGTTTCTGCAACGATTACATTTACATATATCAACTATGCAGAAGAATCATATGACTTTGGTGTTTTTGGTGATATTGATATTGCATTAAGCGATAATTATTATGCGGCAGGAAGTTATGGAGCAACTATTACTGATAATGATTATAAATTAGCATGTAACTCTAGTACATATAATAAATCTACGGCTCAAACGCTGACTTATACAATGTCTTCTGGTGAGCACTCTATTTGGGTTAAGTATAGTAAGGATGATGCGTCTGATGCAAATAATGATACTTTACAATTTAAGGTAGCAATTACTCTTAATGAGCCATTTACTCCGGGAGTTTATTATGGGTATGATATTACAAATATTTCTGCTGACCATATAATTGTTGTTTCAAATATTTCTACAACTAAAATATTTGTAAAAGTAAATGGTAGTTGGGTACAGTTTTCTAAGGCATATAAAAAAGTAAATGGTAATTGGGTTGAACAGTCTGATTTAACGACTGTTTTTGATTCAAATACAAATTATAAACGAGGTGATTAATTATGAAACTTGAAAATAGTACGTATGACACTTTGAAATATATTGCGCAGATTGTATTACCGTCTTTAGGAACTTTATATTTCGCATTAGCGAAGATTTGGGGATTGCCCTATGGCACGGAAATTGTAGGTACGATTACTGCAATTGATACATTTTTAGGTGCTCTGTTAAAGATTAGTACCGATGAATACAATCGAGGTGAGTACGATGAACTGGACACCGCAGACTGAAGAAATTATTAATAAACATAATAAAGATTTTAATGTTTCCAATTACAGCACACGTATGAACGTTCTTGGGGGATTTGACAAATATGTTAAGTCCCTCGGAGGTGTTTTTACTAAGTGGCACGGTGTAACTACCATTCCTAAAACCGTTACCGAATTTCGGGAAAGAGTTGAATATATTACAGGACTTTATGCCATTTGGGGAGCCGACTATAACAATGGTTCTGTATATTATAGATGGGGTCAGGGTTCTGGTAGTAAAGCTACTTCTGACGCTTTTAGAACAAGTGGTAAAGGCAAGTGTGCTAGTGGTGATATTAAAAAGATATTAAACACTCCTACTATTGTTACTGTTAATTGTAATTATGGAGTTGACACTCTTTGTAAGGCACTTGGCAAAAATATTTGGTCTTGTGATTACGATATAGTTGTTAAAAATGGTGGTAAATGGATTACTAAAAAAGCCGACTTAAAGCCGGGGGATATGGTTCATTTCTGGCGTGGTACGATGACCAAAAAGAATTGGAAACATATTGCTATTGTTGTTGAAGTTAAAGATGGTAAAGTCTGGATGGCAGACTTTGGTAATCGTTTTATTAAACAAAGGAAGCCTTATCACTATATGCCCGTTGATAAATATACTACAGCAGGCGGTGAGTATGGGACGTATGCATGGAAGGCAGTTAGAGTTTTTAATTTCGTAGATGATACTCAACAGTCTTCTTCTAATAACGCTACTAATAATACAAGTAGCACAACTGAAAAAAAGGAGGCTACTGTGAATATTATTAGGAATTCAAATTTTAAAGGGTTTAATACAAGTACTCGTACTTTAAAGCCCAGATATATTGTAATTCATTATACTGGTGCAGAGGGAACTGCCGCTGACAATGTAAATTATTTTAATGGCGGTAACCGTGATGCTTCCGCAGATATTTTTGTGGGACATAATGGAGAATTACTTGCATACAATAATGATATTTCTGGTAGATATAGTTGGCATTGTGGTGGTCCTCTTGAAAGTAGTCATCATCCTTATTATGGTAAATGTACGAATGCTAATAGTATTGGTATTGAATTATGTACTCATCAGACCAACGGTACTTGGATTTTTAACCAAAAGACCGTTGATGCCGCAGTGGAAGTTACTAAATATTTAATGAACAAATATTCTATTCCTGCGGAAAATGTAATTCGTCATTATGATGTAACTGGAAAGAGTTGCCCTCGTGTTTCTGGATGGGGTGCTGTTGGAGGAGATTCTCAATGGCAAGCATTTAAGAAAAGACTTGGCACCAACTCTTCTTCTCCTGCTGTAACGACTACTACACTTTATAGAATTCGTAAAACATGGGAAGATGCAGATTCTCAAAAGGGTGCATATGCTAATAAGGATAGCGCAATTGAATGTGCAAAACAAAATGCAGGATATAAAGTCTACGATTCTAACGGAAAACAAATTTATCCCGAAGTACAAGAAATGGTTGTTCCTAGAACTTTGAGAAAAGGCAGTGTTGGTAAAGCCGTTAGAGTTTTACAAATTCTCCTTGGTGGTTTAACCGTTGATGGCAATTATCAAAATAAAACCGTTAATGCCGTTAAGAAGTTCCAAAAGAAATATAAATTAACCGTTGATGGCGTATGTGGGAAAAAGTCATGGACCAAATTATTAACTCTTTTTGGAATGCCTACGATTAAAAAAGGTAGTAAAGGAAAGGCAGTAAGAGTTCTTCAAGTAGCACTTGGCGGTCTTACTATTGATGGCAAGTTTGGTGACAAGACTGAGAAAAGATTAATTGATTGGCAAAAGCAACAAGGTGTCGCTACAGTTGGACAGCCCGATGGAATTTGTGCGAAAAAGTCGTGGCTAGTAATTTTTAAGAATTTATAATATATAAAAAATCCCAAGTGATATAGATTCACTTGGGATTTTTTGTTCTATATATTATTTTGAACACCTAGAATTCATATTTTGCTTTCTAACAATTGTATTTTAAATTGCTCTAGAGGCGGCTAATGAAGAAGTGAAGAACTAACATTCTTTACATAAAGATATTCAAATAAAAATTGGAGGACACATGACATTACAGGATATACTTTTATATTTTAAAACTTCGGAGATTAGTAGTCTTACGTCTTTTATTGTAATTGTTGTAGTTGTGGCTTCTTCTTTAATTGAAATCTCTCCGATAAAGGTAAATCCGTGGTCATGGGTTATCAAGAAACTTGGAAAGACGTTAAATGGAGAAGTCATTAAAGAATTACAAGAAGTAAAAAAAGATGTAGTTGA
>AUXO017741481.1_pt1 | contig 55800 bp, 54 predicted proteins | sample 768731 | NCBI WGS metagenome assembly AUXO01 (sample SAMN02715735, study PRJNA202380) | gut metagenome | biome: sheep rumen | host: Ovis aries | place: New Zealand: Palmerston North
AAAAAACAAATTCTCCCCTTCAAAAACTTTTCTAACACAAAAAATAACCTCACACAACATCAAAAAAACCACACTAAAACAAAACATCAATCCAAACTAAACTGTCACCTTTTCATAAAATAAACCAGCTAAATAATTATACTTATAAGGGAATTCTGTCCCATCCATTTTATTTATTCCGTCCTCAATATCTCTCAAAGAATAATATTTCAACGGAAGATCCAACTGACAATAAACATAAGGTTTCGACTTATCTGGAGCATTTTTATCATAAACAATACTAAAATAATCATTTGCTTGGTCGTACGAAAGCCTTCTATCACCAGCAGCCCAAAACAACAAACCTTTAAGAAAATATTTTTTCCCTTCACATTCAAAACTCTCTGTTAAATTTTTAATAGGTTTAGGCTCAAAATAATTATCTGAGAGTTTTTCTTCTTTACCAACCTTTATAGTAATTACCTTATCTTTTACTCTACATAGCTCCTGCAAACTAAAAAACAAAATATCATAATTACACAGATCATGATTATTAGACATTTTTTGACAAAACCTATCACAAAAATCCTTACAGTCAAACATTCTTACAAAGTCATAAGGTACTTCCCCATCCCAGTCAACACCTTTGCAGAAATGCGACATATATTCATCACATAGATCAAACTCATAAATCAATGGACAATCTCTAAACTTTTTAATAGATCCAAAAGTTTTTTTTATAGCATACATGGCATTATCATCAACAACATCAGCTTTCCCAGCAAAACCAAGAGTAAAATAGTAATCACCATCTTTTCCTATATCTATAGTAAATGATTCACCCATCTCCAACGCGTTAACATAAATCCTAAATGTCCTAATAAAAGCAATATCTTCAAAAAAACGATAACAATCACTACTATCACTCACCTCATAACTAGGAACATTCTCAGACTTAAAAAACTCCCTAATACAATATAAATGTAAAATAATATTTAGTGGAGCTAGCACGTAACATAAATGCCTATATTTACCAGGAATTGAACCATTCCAATGAATATGAGGGAAACTATAACTCTTTCCTAAAAAATTCTTTGTGTTAAGCCTTCCTCCAATCAATGATTTAACACTATATAATTCATTATTCAATTCATCTATCTTATTATTAATAACACCCTTATTAATCTTTGCACCATTAAAATATCCACTAAATTCATCAAAACTAATAAAATCAGCTTTAATTCCCGGAATAACTAAACTATTTCTAGAACCAGGCGCTCCACTATAGCAACAACAACAAGCACAACATTTACAACAACACTTACGCTCGGAACAATAATAAACAAAATTAAACCAAACAAATAATAACCACAAAAAATAACTTTTCATAAATAAATATCAATTAATACCACCAGAAGCGACATTTCCACCACTAGGAATATCAACAAATTTAACATTTTTACTAATAAACTGTACATAGGCTGTATCCAACGGTCCATTTCTATGTTTTGCAATAATAACCTCAGTTAACCCACTTACATTAAAATCATCATTATCATTAAACAATTTATAGTACTCAGGCCTATATAAAAATATAACAATATCAGCGTCCTGTTCAATAGCCCCAGACTCCCTCAAATCAGACAACATCGGTCTTTTATCTCCCTGCCTTTGTTCTACAGCTCTACTTAACTGAGAAAGAGTTATAATCGGTACATCAAGTTCCTTAGCCAAACATTTTAATGACCTAGAAATAAATGAAATCTCATTTTCCCTATTAAATGACCACTTACCATTAATGTTCCCAGCCGTTAACAGCTGTAAATAATCTATAGCTATTAATTGTATATCATGTTTCATCTTTAACTTCTTACATTTAGTTATTAATTCATAAACCGAAAGAGCAGGAGTGTCGTCGATATAAATAGGAGCATTTGCAATTTTACTTGTCCTATCCTTTAACTGTACCCATTCATAACTTTCCAATTTACCTTTAATAATCTTCGTTGCCTCTAATTCAGCTTCATTTGCAATTAACCTAGATACCAATTGTGTAGAAGACATCTCTAATGAAAATAACGCTACAGGAGCATTGTAAGTAACAGCTGCGTTCCTAACCAAAGATAATACAAAAGCTGTCTTACCCATAGCCGGCCTAGCTGCAACTATAATTAAATCAGATTTTTGCCAACCAGATGTCAATGCATCTAACCCCGAAAAACCACTCGGAACACCTATAATTCCATCTCCTTTAGATTCTTTTAATTCAATAAGAGATATAGTTTCAGCTAACAATGGTCCCAAAGCCGAATATTCCTTCCTTATACTTCTAGATGAAACTTCTAATATTTTCTGTTCGGCAAAATTTATTAAATTAGATACATCGATTGTTGGATCACAAGACTGTTTTAATAACTCACGTGACATATTTATGATCTCTCTCTTTATAGCACACTCCAATATCAAATACGCGTGATACTCAATATTCTCTCCTGAAACAACCCTATCTATCAAAGACACTACATACTCGTCTCCTCCTACTTTATCTAAAACTCCATTTTTCTTAAGCTGATCAATAACTGTTCTCAAATCGATAGGTAAATGCTCTTCAAATAAATTTAAAATTGCCCTATAAACCTCCTGATTCGAATAAAAATAAAAAGAATCAACATTTAATATATTAACAACCTCCAAAATCGAATCCCTCTCAATCATTAATGCCCCCAAGACACACTTTTCCACCTCAAGAGAGCTAGGATATACTCTTACCAAATTATCACCTGCTTCATCACTAACGCTCATAAAACCTAACAATTTACATCTAATACCATACCATTACAAACATCACTCGAGTCATCAATATAAAAATCGATACTTGGAATAAACTTTAATTTATTAGAAAGCATCAACCCTAATTTATATCTTATCTTACCTTTTATTTTATTCAAAAACGACAAAGCCTTACAATCATCTAAACCATTACCATCATAGGAATAAAAACTTAAATATACCTTCATCAACTTCCCTCCGTCAAGTAAATATGTATTCGTAACTGTAATCATAGATCCTTTAAAAACAAGATATACCCTCTGAACATCATACAACAACACTTCTCGCAAAACATTGGTAGCAAGAACCCTTTTTCTCTCAAGGACATCCATGATAATATAAGTTATAAAATAACACTAAAAAAAATATACTCAAACAAAAGACTCATTCCTGTTACTAACAATGTTTTTAAAAACAATTAATACAAAACACAAACTCACACAATAAATAAACAACAAACTAGGACCAAAATCATCTATAGTTATCTTAAATCCATCAATACTAGCCCACCATAAAATACAATAATTTATACAAGACACAATAAATTCAACAATCTTCGATATAAATAAATGAATTAATGGAATATAGCTAAATAAAATCAATAATACTCCAAGAAATACTACAACTGGTATAACAGGCACAATCAAAATATTTGAAACAAACGATAAAAGGTTAAAACATCTAAAGTTATGTAAAATAACAGGAATTGTAAAAAGTTCAACAGAAATAAATACAGACGTAGAAGACAAAATCAATCTATCGAGACCAAATGGTAAATGTCCATCTAAAAACCACATTACCCTCTTTAAAAATCTATACATATCACTAGCCAAGAATAATATTCCAAATGTAGCTAAATACGATAATTGAAACCCGATAGAATAAACACAGGCAGGATTAATAATTAAAGAACATACAAATGAGTTAAATATAAATGTATATCTTGGTTGATTCCTGTCAAATAAATCATTAATTTTATAAAAAGAAATCATTAATATCGCCCTTAATACAGAAACAGGCATCATTATCAAAAAACCATAAAACCAAATAATAACTAGTGACACAATATCTACAATAGACCTTTTAATATGCAACAATGACAATAAAAACGAAATTATAACAAAAACTAACCCAATATGTAAACCAGAAATCGCTAAAATATGAATTATTCCCATCGAAATATATGCATTTTTTAATCTAGAATCAATTACTTCCATCTTCCCAAATAACAAATTAGATAATATCCCCCTCGAAGAAACATCAAATATCCTGCACAACGTACTTTCATTCAAACTAAACCTCGTCTTCTCAAAAAAATATTTAAATGAAGACAACGGGTTACTTCCCAAAAACTTCATTTTACTAAATGGCAAAAAATGATTATAATAAACCCCATTTGAAGTAAAATAATTATAAAAACTAACACTTCTCTTATCAGAATTACTCTTTACAATAATTCTAGGGCCAGAGTCAACCAAAAACGTATCTCCATAAAATATTACCAACCCATCAACATTCTCTGAATTAATTATTAATTGTACCTTTAAAATACCATCAACATCCTTCCATATTCCGCCACGCTTTATTTTTACAACTAAAAACTCAATGCTATTATATTTCTTACACAATTTTAATGTCCTTTGTGAAACACAAACATAACCATCAATTCCGTTCAATAAATTACTATATCTACAAAAATATTTCTGTTGCCTTATATACAAAATCCCAAAAATAAACATTAAAGAATACAAAAAAACCGAGCATAACACATCACTCCTAAACAAAAAAGAAAATATAAAACACACAAAAAGCAAAAACAACAAAAATAAAACATCAAATTTAACATACTTAGAAAACAATATCCCAACTATGAAAAATGAATTCAATACAACAAAAAAACATTTCTTCTTATTCACAACAGCCAGATATAATTCTATATATCTCAAAACCAATATTTCTCATTTTAAAAAAAATAATTTTGAATCCAAGACAAATTTTATTATGCTCAAATTTTTTGTTATATAATAAATATGCTAATAATTACGCCAATAAAAAAACTGATATATTCCTTTGCATCTTTTATTTTTATAACACCACTATTTTCAGGAAGTTCGAGAAAAAGCGTTCTAAAAGGTAGGCGTTTGTACAATTATGGTAATCCTAGAGCATTGAGGTATAAAGAAAATTCGGTCGAAAAAAAGACTCAAGAAAAAAACGAAGAAATAAGAAAAACATGTATAGACCTATATAAAGTCATCACAAGTACTCCAAATCTAACTGCCTGCTTAAGAGATATGGTCTTAATAAAAGGGGTAGATTCATTCAACATAGGGCCATCAACAAAAAACCCATTAGAGAAAATATCTGTAAAAATCGACAACTTCCTATTAAAAAGCAAAAAGGTCACGCGAGATGAATATTATAACTTCGTAGAGACTGTCTGTATTCTCCTAAATAAGAAGAAAACAAAAAAAACATTTTACATGTCAGAAAAGGAGATAAAATCAAGGTTTCTCTCTCGTAAAAAGAAAAATAACAATAAAAAAACGGATCAAAAATCAATTCAAATGGAAGAAAAAGAGGAAGAATATAAAGCACAATTAGAGGACTACCTTTCGTTGCGTAGAGACATGATAGCAAACTTGAATGATAAATATATATCATTTTTATTACCAAGATATGAAGACTATAAAGGCATGAATTCTGAAGATAATGAGTTTATCAATAAATATAGTACTGATGCTGAATATGGTAATTACCCAATTATACTCGTAGACTATTACCAATACGTAGAATATTGTAAATGGCAAACGTTTATAGCAAATGAGTTCTTATTTCAAAATCTAAACAAAGGAACAAAAATACTTTTAATTTTCTACCCTGTGAGCTATGCAGAGTACCAATATGCAGCTTGCTGTGGAGATCCTAAGAATTTATTTGGGTGCGGAAGTTTCAATATTATTGACGAGACAAATAACTTTAAGTTCAATTGCAATGACAGAAAGAAAACAAATAAGAGTATAAATATAAGTAGAGTTGATAAATATCCAAGAAATGCATTCGGAATATACGACTGTAACGGAAACACAAGGATTTGGTTCGGATCCAATGAGAATGACTATACAGATAAAAATCGAAAAGGCAATATGAACTGGGAGAATAAAGGCTTTAGTAAACTTCTTGAAGAAGGAGTATATACAAAAAGTACAGATCCAAAAAATATTGACAAACAAAAGTTATTCAAAATGACTAGTAAAGGTGACTGTAACTCTAGATTAGAAGATATACAAAATGGAAGATATGAGACTTCTCATGTCTTAAATACATCTCCATTTAAAGGATTTACAATTGCTGCTAGACTATTATACTTTAACTGAAAAAATAAAATAACATAAAATAACTTTTAATTTAACTTTATTTTATTATTATAAACGTATGGGTGTTAAACATGTAATGTCATGGGTTGTTAGTAAGTTATACAACATTGGTGCTAGCATAGTTATAGCTGGGTTAATTACAGAAATCATGGGATATGGTTTCTCAAAAACAGTCGTAATTGTAGGATTATTTGCTGAATGCTTAATCTTTCTGTTAAGTGCGCTCTTCGTAAGTGAAGGAACAAACACTGAAGACAAAAAAGAAGATATGGAAAAAAATAATGTTAACAATAACAAGTACAGGAAGATATATTACATGAATGAAGATGGAAACTACTATGTAGAAAGTCCAAATTATATTCAAGCATCAAATGAAAATCCAACTAGGGTTATTGGGGTTCCATATCAACAAAAGCAAGCCCCCTTAGAATATTACAGTATTTCAGCAGAGATTCAAAGATTATCTGAAAAGCTAGAACAATTGAAAGCTATACAGGATGAAGAAATGAAAAAATACATGGCTGACAACAAACCAAGTACAAAAAGGAGTAGAAGAAAATCAAATAATAGCGAAACTGAGAGTAAAAAAGAAACTAGTGAAAATAAAAAAAGATCTAATGAAACTAAAAAGGGATCCAATGAAACTAAAAAGAGAACTAGAAAGAAAGCTACACAAAGCAAATAAATACTAAAGCAAGATGGTGGAACCTTTTAATTTGAAATTTGTAAGTATAAAAATATAAATTATGGCATCTGAATCTAGGAAAAGATATCTTGAGTTAATGTACATAATCTTATATGTTATGTCAGTACTTAAAATGAGCAAGGATATAGATGACACAAAAATGGACTTCAAGACTGCTTTGTTGATGGTTGATGACATAAAAAAAGATATAGAAATATCACGGGATGATATAGCCACTGTGGCCAAAACTGCTGATGAGATGACATTAACATTCGAAAACAATGAAGAATTAAAACAAATATTGAATAGTGTAAAAGATTTCTATGATTCATGGGTAATTTACTACAAGAACAGCGAAAGGAGTATAAATGAATTGATAATGTCAGGTGGAGGATATAACAATAACGTTATAAAACATCCTGAAAATACTAAATCCGTAAATGAGTTCATAAATGAAAAAGGTATCGAGGTAATAAATAAGTATGTAGAAGACATACATAACAAGATCAAAGATTATAACTTCTCAGACGATGATAAGGTTATTCAAGGTATTTTGAAATCGCTAAAAAATTTCGACAAGTGTGGCAATACAATCGACGAAGAAGTATCTGTGAATGGTTTCTATAGCGCATTCAAAGACAAAACACTAGTAGAATTAGTACTCTTTTTATACAATAAAGAACTCTCAGTTGCAAGATATTTAAATACGATAATAAACAAATTAATGGACACCGCAGAACTAAGTTCACCTAAATTTGATAATTTTGAAATTATAGTGATACCAAAAAAAGAAACTGTTATCGCTGGTAAAAATTATGAAGCAACTATATTTTTAAATGCTAAAGATTACGTTAAAATTGACGGAGAAGAACCAATTATAAAAATCAATGGAACAAGAGTAAACACTGAAAATTATATAGCAAATATTGTATACCCAACAAGCAGAAAAGTGGATTTTGATAAGGATGGGAAACACGAAGTAAATCTTAAAATAGAGTATTACCAGAAAAATCCATTCTCAAATAAAGACATAGAACTCGAAAAAAATGTAAAATTCACTATTATAAATAAAAATGAGATTGAGGGAACAGTGGCAACAACAAACATATTCCTAAAACAATGTTCAAACAATTTCAATATTAAAAATGAGGATCCAGAATTGAATGACAACATAACTTATTCAATAGAAGGTGGAAGAATAATCTCAGTTAAAAACATAGATAGATACAATACTAATCTAGTAGTCTATCCTACTTCTGATGAATGTAAAATAATAGTAAAAAATAATAATGAAGAAATTAAAAGTTTTGTAAATAATGTAAGCGAACCAGAGATGCCTAATTTTGACTTCCTAATTAATGGGAACCAAATTATAGACCAAGTGGAATTATATAGTGACAATATTGATGACATATCAATTGACGTCCTAAATGATCTAAACTTCGAATCAAAATACCCACTTGATTCTACAAATGTAGTCAAAGATTGGGTAATTGAATTTAAAGATAACAATAAAAAAACATTCCACACAATTTCGGTAGCAAACAGCAATACATATAATTTCTCTGATAACGATAAAACCTTAATTAATTCAAGGTGTAAGTATATCTATATCAGAGTAAATAATGTAGTCAGACAGCATAAAGATAGTAAAAATAGTAATAATATCGAGGAAATTCCTTTAATTAAACCTTTTGAAATTTTAGCAAGGCAAATAAAAGTCCTACATAGACCAAAAACTATGCTTAGAAGAAATAGATAAAAATTTCAATTATGACAAAGATTAGTTTATTCTTCATCGCTTTAATATTCATTGGGATCCACGATGTAAAATGCGGGAAAAACAAAAAAAAGAATATACCAAAAAATAAAACAAAAAACAAAAGGGTTATTAAAAAAAATGAACCAAAAATATCACAGTTACTAAGTGAAAAAAAAAAAATAACAGATAGAAATAACAAAGAAAAGGCAATAAAATCAGAAGACAAAAACGCAACAAGGGATTTCGATATTGACGAACTTAGAAAAAATGACGAAATATATAATTCTCTCCAAACAATATATGACGATAGAAGCAAACTAAATATTAAAGATATAGACGTAGTTAACAAAATTGGTATAGTAAAAGAGATAAATATGAGTGATAATATCGGAATTCTTGATAGAGAAGGTTTATTAGTCGAAAAAATATTTGATGGTATAAAAGAAGATAAACTAACAGCTTTTTCAGATTCAAACCTAAAAATAAAAATAACATATGAAACATTAAAGCAAAGATTAATAAAACCAGTAATTCTAACAAACAAAAGGAGAAAGAAAAATGTACAGAGGTACTTCAAAAATTCAGATATAGACAATATAGAAATAACAGGAAATATTATATGGTCTAAGTTGCTAAGAGATAAAATACTTGACTATCTTGTAGTAAAATTTAGCATTCCAACATCCAAGTCAAACCTAGATAATGATATAACCGTATGTTATTTAAACTATAGTGACTTTATTGACTATATTAGGGGGAAAGAAATAATAGCTAAAACACAAAGTGGGTCCAAAATGAATTTAGCAGACATTATAATAAATGATAAATTAAATGTAATGTACACGTCTGTTTCAGATTATGCTAGTGAGTATCCAATTACTAATAGTAGCTTCAAAGAGAACAATTTCTCAGCAAAAGAATTAATATGTGAGCTTGAAAATAAATTCTACTCATACAATGCTTTTTTATGAAAGCAAATATGTACGATGATATAAATTTCGTAGAAACACTAGAAGAAATAAATGAAAAGAAAATAAAACTTCTTAAATCCTTTTCAGAAATTCTAACAGAAGAGAATAAAAAAATAAACCTAATCTCAAGAAAAGATATAGAATCGATATTTGAGCACCACATACTACACTCACTAATGGTCGCAAAATTATTCAGATTTAATAAAAATGACACAATAATAGACATAGGTACAGGTGGAGGGTTGCCAGGAATACCACTAGCAATATATTTCAACGAAAACAAATTTACACTAATAGATTCAATAAATAAAAAAATAAACGTACTCAAAATGATAGCTAAAAAACTAAATCTGAACAATGTTGAAATTGAATGTATAAGATCAGAAAATATTAAAAAAAACTTCGATATAATTATAGGGAGAGGAGTAACGAATATAAATGCATTCTATAATATAAATAAACACATATTAAAAGAAAATGGCAGGATGTTATATTTAAACGGAATAAATGATAAAATAGATGAAACAGCCCAAATAAGTGTAAAATACCACAATCTTGACCAATTAACTAATCTCGAATATTATAAAACAAAACAAATTGTAGAAATTAAGAAAGTAAGTTAATCTAAAAAAAATAAACTATTCTATAATATTAATATTTAATTTCTAGTAAAACCACACAAAAATAAAATTAAAGACTTGAATAAGATAAAAACCATAAAAATAAACAAAATGGTCACAAAAACCTATGGGTGTGCTATATTTGGAATAGACGCAAAATTAATAACAATAGAGGTAAACATAGTACAAGGCACAAATCTATACGTAGTAGGGCTTCCAGATAATGCTATAAAAGAAAGTCAACACAGAATAGAGTCAGTAATAAAAAGTATAAAATGTGAAATGCCAAGACAAAGAGTCATCGTAAACCTAGCCCCAGCCGGTATTAAAAAAGAAGGAGCTGCATATGATCTCCCAATTGCGCTATCAATACTACATGCATCACATCAATACTTTTTTAAAGATATTGAAGAATGCCTAATACTAGGCGAACTCTCATTAGATGGATTCCTAAGACCAATAAAAGGTGTTCTTCCAATAGCAATAGCGTGTAAAGAAGCTAAGTTAAAATACTTTATAATTCCAGAAGAAAATACAAAGGAAGCAAGTACAATTGATGGCATAAATATAATTCCAATAAGACACATAAAAGATGCAATAGAATTCCTATCTGGAGTAAAAAACATAAATCCATACAAATCGAATATAACAACAACAGAAACACAAGATAAATACGACATTGACTTTTCAGACGTACAAGGACAAAAAAGTACTAAAAGAGCCCTAGAAATAGCTGCAGCAGGTAGTCATAATGTAATAATGATAGGACCACCTGGAGCAGGGAAAACAATGCTCGCTAAAAGAATATCAACAATACTCCCAAAAATGACAATGGAGGAATCACTAGAAACAACAAAAATATATTCTGTTACAGGGAAACTAAAAAGGGAAGGATTAATAACAACAAGGCCATTCAGAGCACCACACCATACAATAAGTGACATAGCATTAGTTGGAGGAGGTAGTAATCCACAACCAGGAGAAATATCATTAGCCCACAATGGTGTACTATTTTTAGATGAACTACCAGAATTCATGAGAAGTGCACTGGAAGTATTAAGACAACCACTAGAGGAAAGAAAAGTAACTATATCAAGATCAAAAATATCAGTAGATTTCCCGGCAAACTTTATATTGATTGCTAGTATGAACCCGTGTCCATGTGGATTCTATAATCACCCAACAAAACAATGCATATGTCAACCTGGAACAGTTCAAAAATATCTAAATAAAATAAGTGGGCCATTACTAGACAGAATAGATATACATATACAAGTCACACCAGTTTCATTTGATACACTCTCATCAAAAAGGCCAACAGAAAATAGCAATACAATCAGAGAAAGAGTTGAAAATGCCAGAGATATACAATTGAAAAGGTTTAAAAATAAAAACATAAATAATATATACACAAACGCAATGATGACATCAACTATGGTAAAAGATATGTGTAAAATATCGACAGAAGCAACAAAAATGTTAAAAAACGCAATGGAAAAACTAAATTTATCATCTAGGGCATATAGTAAAATACTAAAAGTTTCTAGAACAATAGCAGACCTAGAAAACTCAGAAGATATAAAAGATTACCATATAGCAGAAGCTATAATGTATAGGAGCCTAGATAGAAACAACCTAAAAAGTTAACATAAGAATTATAAATAAAAAATTTGTTTAATTTTACTATTCTCCTTTGAAATAACATTTTTTAAGCGTATTTCACTATATTCAATACCATCAATACTTATAACATCCTTCAATGTTTTTACAGATTTTCCATTAATCTTATCTATCTCCTTTATACCTAATGAATAAATGTGCTTATCTAAGAATTTGAAAAAATCACACTCTTTATCATCACTAAACAAGGATACAATTTGAGCCAAAATAGCCAAGTTCCCAGACAAAACAGTAACCATCTCAGACTTATCTCCTCCTATAACAAAAATAGGCCCACTAATACCATTAATAAGGTCATATAATCCTCTTAATGTACAATATCTGCAAACCAACATTTTTTCAACAAGTTTTGAAGATTTATTCAAATCAATATTAGCAACAAAGTCTCCCTTCTTAACATTCAATTGTCCATATAAAGCATCCTTATCTGTACCATTATATAATGTTGGGAATAGGCCTATAAGTTTAACCTGCAATTCAACAACAAACTTCATTAATGTTGAGGCTATACATGAATAAACGCCATAACCAATTGTAGACTCAACGTTATTAACAGACTTCAAAACCTTATGTAAACCCTTAGCTAAATCATTAATATTCACAACAGAATTGACGTCTAACAAGGTAATAAATGATGAAATCACTGTAAAATCCTTATAAGAACCTTCAACATCCCCTAAAATAGCTGAATATTTACTATAAGTTACACTATTAAACTCATTGAAAATATTTATACCTAACGACAAAAACGCCTTTTTAAGTGAATCAATTAATATTTCCAAAACCTGTTTATTGGCATCTATTAACTGAGACTTTTCAATTTTTTCAGTACTAAACAGACCTAATTCTTCTTTATATATCAACTCTAACGTAATAGGAATATCCTCCCCTCCCTTCAATGCATTAATATGTGCATTCAGCTCCTTAAACTCTTCAGAATGTACATCAGAACTAACTAAATTAGTTATAGTCCCCAAGTCCTTTTCCTCACTTTCTACAGACTTGTTATCACATTCTTCATCATTACTTGAAATATGTTTAGAATAAATCTCTTCTGCATTCTCCCTGGAATCTATCTCACTATCAATATCATAATTAATATCTTTATTAATATGATCTACATTAAAAACTTCATAACCTCCATGCCCCACAAAACCAGTAGACATACCATTATTGACGAATTTATTATTCTGCAATTCATTAGTTCTTTTTCCCGTAACAACAATGTCTCCTACACCCTTTGGTTCATTTTCATGTGAAGAACACGCACAACTTCTTCCCTCGATAGTCTTTCCTTGAGAGATAGAAAACAATAAAACGACAGAGGTAGTACACATCGACCTCTTACGACTGCGGAAACAATACATATTTAATTATTAGTATTTTTTTACTATTAATTAAAATTTTTCCTTAGTTTCTTATATTTATATTTATTTTAGAAACCAAATTAAACAAAATAAACCTTAAATTAGCATTGTTATTAAGCAACAAAATAGAACGATCCAATAGACCAGTAATAAACTCAATAAACTTAAAATCTACAATTTCACAAAGTTTTCTTAACGAAATAAGTGTTTTATTATCATATTTTCCATTAATCTCTAATCCAAGCTTACAATAAAGCAAATCAAACATAAAAAACAACCCAGACTTTAAAATACTAATAATCCCATTCCTACCATACTTTGATAAATTATCGATAAGGATATACAACTTCTCATATTTCAAAGAAAAAGACACCCTTAATATTTCTAAAAAATTATTAACTGACTGAGCATCTGAAACATAACCAAAATAATCATTAAAAAAAAACTTCACAACCCGTGACCTTATTGTCGGTAAAATATCATCTATATTCTCAGAAACTAATATAAAAAAACACCTTTCCTTCGGTTCCTCCAATATTTTTAAAATTGAATTAGCAGAGTTAATATTCAACAACTCTGGGCCCCAAAGCAAACAAATTCTAGGACAAACATCTAAATAATCACCGTTTATAAACTCCATTACGTCAATTATAGAAGATTTAGGAATAATCATCTGCTTTTTTTGTGACTTTAAAACATCACTCCACGAATTTAAATTAATCACACTAGAACTATTAAAAAATTGTCCAAATGTCTTAAGTAACTTGCCAGAAGAACCGTAATCTTCATCATTGGAAGGAATTATAAACCTTACATTAGGATGAGAAAACTGCGATATTAGCTTACATTTTAAACATTTACCACAATAAAATTCAAGTCCACTATCGCAATATAATGTCATTACAAACTCAAAAACATATCTAAACAAATTACCACAACCGTCATCATAAATCAATATACTATTCGAAAAATTACTACCTACAGTTAACCTCTTAAAATAATTAAAAAACTCACGCTTTCTCTGTAAATTTTCAAACATTATTTTCTAGTTAAACATTAAATAATTAACATATTAAACAATACCACCGTTTTATGGATTACAACTCATCTCGAACTAAAAAAAATATAGAAAAAGCTTTTGAAGGTGAATCTAAAGCAAGAAATAAATATACAATTTTTGCTAAGACAGCAATAAAAGAAGGATATAACCAAATCTCAGATATATTTCTAGAATGCGCAGAAAACGAAAGGGAACACGCTAAAATCCTATACAAAATGCTGTACGAATACAAAAATACGATAGATAATTTACAAGAATCAATCGATGGAGAAAAATACGAAAATGAAGTAATGTACAAAGAGTTCGAATCAACGGCAAGAGAAGAAGGGTTTACAGAAATAGCTGAAAAATTCAAACTAATAGGAGAAATTGAAAAAAACCACAAAGAAAGATTCATAAAAATACTAAAAAATATAAATAACAATGAAGTCTTTAAAAAAAAACAAATCACACTATGGAAATGTAAAAAATGTGGATATATACATTCAAATATAAAGGCTCCAAATGAATGTCCAGTTTGCGGACACAATAGATCGTACTTTGAAGTTTACAATAATAACTACTAAAGTAGACAAAATATCAGTATCTTATATAACTTTAAACTGTGACATACCTACTTATTTATTACATTATCTTTACGATAACAACATGTGTCATTGAAGCAGGAGTAAAAATAAATGATATAACCACAGATTTTGTCGAAGAAATAATAAACGATAATTTTAGAGAATATAAAAAAAAACCATTAATAAGTAGTAATAATAACATCAGTTCAATTTTCAACAATGGAAATAAATTATTCGAAATAAGAACAGACCACACTATAATTGAAAAGGACTTCTCAGGAAACACTCCAAAAAAATTCTTTCTCAAATATTACGACAAAAACAATAGAGAAATCATAAATCTAAAATCAAATCAAGCATATTATTACAAGAAAAAAAATTTAATACTATTCATTGGAGACATACATATTAAATCAATAACAGATAACGTAGACATCTATACTGACTGTCTAATATACGACATAGATAATGATGCTTTTTTTAACACACATACGACTAATATCGAAACAAAAAAAACAAAAATAAACGGAACAAAATTATATCTAAAGAGGGATCTATCACACATGAAACTATCATTAAATTACATTAATCATAAATATACTCTATAGTTTGGAAAGTTTTTTGCTATACATTAGATACAGAAGGTGAGGTTATGACTACAATAAACATAAAACCATTACTGAACATGGTTGCAATAGAACCAGTAAAAAAAAACGAAAAAACATCTGGAGGTATTCTTCTACCAAATATCGATAAAGAAAAACCTCAGGAAGGTATTGTAAAAAGTGTTGGACCTGGTAAAAAAGATGAACCAATGAATGTAAAAGTAGGAGATCATGTTATCTTCAACAAGTACGGAGGAACTGAATTTAATATTGGAGATGAGACATTGATAATAATGAAAGAATCAGAAATTCTAGCGATTATAACAGATTAACTTTTAAAAAAAAATAATTGAAATTATGCCAAAAGATATAGTATACGGAAACGATGCAAGGGTAAAAATGCAGAAGGGAGTTGACAAACTAGCAAATGCAGTAAAATGTACGATGGGCCCTAGAGGGAAAAATGTTGTTCTTTCCAATAAAATTGGGTCTGCGTCTATAACTAAGGACGGAGTAACAGTAGCAAAGGAAATAGAATTAAAGGACCAATATGAAAATATAGGAGCACAATTAATCAAAGAAGTTGCATCTAAAACTAACGATGAAGCCGGTGACGGTACAACTGGAGCAACTGTTATAGCACAAAGTATTTATAGTAACGGGTTAAAATACCTCATTGCACCAGGTACAAATTCCGTAGAAATAAAAAGAGGGATAGATAAGGCCGTAGAATGCATCGTTGAAGAACTTAAGTCAATATCAAAAAAAATTGACATTGAGAGTTCAGAAATAGAAAAAGTAGCAACAATATCAGCTAACAACGATCCACAGATAGGGAAATTTATTTCAGAAGCTATGAGGAAAGTTGGGAGGAATGGAGTCATAACAGTAGAAGAATCAAAAAGCTCAGAGACAAAAGTAGAGGTAGTAGAAGGTATGGAATTTGATAGGGGCTATCTTTCTCCATATTTTGCAACTAATTCAGAAAAAATGACAGCTGAACTAGAGAATCCATATATCCTAATTTGTGACAAAAAAATAAGTGTCATAAAGGAAATAATTCCAATACTAGAATCTGTTGCTCAGAGCGGAAGGCCTTTACTAATAATAGCTGATGACGTAGACGGAGAAGCGCTTACTACGCTGGTATTCAATAAGATAAGATCAGTGATAAAAGTTTGCGCAGTAAAAGCACCAGGATTTGGAGATAGAAAGAAAGATATATTAGAAGATATAGCAATTGTCACTGGAGGAACATTAGCATCAGAACAAAAATGCTTAAAGTTAGATGAAATAAATATCGAAAGCCTCGGAAGAGCCGAAAAAGTAATTGTTACAAAAGACAGTACAACTATCGTAAATGGAAACGGCAATAAAGATAACATAAATGATAGAATAGAACAAATATCAGCTCAAATAAAGAATACAGATTCAGAATATGACAAAGAAAAACTAGAAGAAAGAAGAGCTAAATTATCCGGCGGAGTTGCAGTTATTTACATTGGAGCTGCTACAGAAGTAGAAATGAAAGAGAAAAAAGATAGAATAGATGACGCACTTCACGCAACAAGGGCTGCAGTACAAGAAGGAGTAGTTCCAGGCGGAGGAATAGCATTATTAAAGTGCCGAAAAGCAGTCAATTCATTAAATGCAGAGAATGAAGACCAAAGGACTGGAATGAATATAATATTTAAGGCTGCTAGTTCACCATTCGAAACTATCTTAATGAATGCTGGAGAAGAAGACATAAGTGTAATAAAAAATGAAATAGAATCCTCTAGCTCAATAAGTTATGGGTACAACGCAAAAACAAAGAAATGCGAAGACCTCTATGAGAATGGAGTACTAGACCCAACAAAAGTCATAAGACTAGAACTAGAAAATGCTGCATCTGTTGCCTCTCTAATGTTAACAACAGAATGTGTTGTTGTTGAAAAAGAAGAAAAGCAACATATGTGTGGCCAACCAGGTGGGATGGATAGCTCAATGGGCATGATATAATTTTTTTTACAAAATAAAATGTAACTATATAATATGGCTAAAGATAACAAAGTTCCAGGGAACAGTAGCAGTAAAAAAGAAACGTTACAAAACGCAACATATGCTCTTGTAGTATTAGATTTTGTTATATCACTAACAGGAGGTATTCTAAAGAGTAACTACCCAGATGTGTCAGAAAAATTGCTTATGGTTGGTGGTATTTTCCTATCTATTGCAGTAGTATTAATAATCATCGAACTTGTAAATAGAAGAAAGTAATAAAAATTATACTGATTCTCGAATTAATTTATTCTTTTATAATACAACTAGTTAGTTGATTTTGATAATTCCTCAAGGGTTAATAGTATTTAATTTATATATTCATTTTTATATATTCATGAACTCACAATTAATTATTTAAATATTATGATTAATTTTGTTTAAAAAATAATAGCTTTAAACAGTAAATACGGGGCGTAGCGTAGCTCGGTTATCGCGCATGCTTTGGGAGCATGAGGTCATGGGTTCAAATCCCATCACCCCGACTTATAACAGCATTCATAATTTATACCAAAATACAAGATAAATGACTGAACTACCTAAAATCAACCTTATATTTATACGTACAAAATCTATGTGCTATTTTACACAAATTCAATTCTAAAAAAAGCAACCTAAAATACCACTCAAAAATACATATCTAATAAAATTTTTATACTAATAAATATGGGAATAAAAATAAAAACCATCATACAATCAAGAAGAAAAAAACTCGAAAAAGTACTAAACAACGATACCCTCTTAATACTATACTCAGGTGAAGAAATTACAAAAAGTGAGGACATATGTTATCCTTTTTATGTAAATAGAAACTTCTTTTATCTCACTAACATCTCAATCCAAAAATCATTTCTAATAATATCAAAACACAATAATATTGCACAAGAATACATCTCAATCAACAATATAGATAAACAGACAGAAAATTTCATAGGGAAAATACCAAGTCATACAAAAATCTCTAAACAAAGCTTCATTAAAAAAGAAAATATACTTAATAATGACACTCTAACTGAATTTATAACAAAAACAATTAAAAAGAACACAATAAAAACAATATACACAGATTTCAAAAACCGCCAAAAGATAGATGAAATATTATCACACATACAACCAAAAATCAAAGTAGAAAATATATACGAAGATATAGTAAACCTACGAAAAAACAAAGACAAGCACGAAATAATCTGTATTAAAGAAGCTGCAAAGATAACACAAAAAGGATTCCAAAAAATATTCAAAAATATAAAAAAAGCAACAAAGGAATATGAAATACTAAACTGCTTTAATGAAGAAGTTCTAAACCACGGAACACACGAACTTGCTTTTGATTCCATTGTCGCCGCAGGTAAAAATGCTACATGCCTACACTATCCAAACCCATTAGATTCACTAAATAGAAATGATTTAGTTCTATGCGATGTTGGAGCAAGTTATAACCATTATGCCTGCGACGTAACTAGAACATTTCCAATAAGAGGAACATATACACAAGTACAAAAGAAAATATACACAATAGTAAAAGAATGCAACGAATACATAATATCACTAATAAAACCAGGTATAACTATAAAACACCTACAATCTGAAACTATAAACTTCTTGAGTAATAAATGTTTAGAATGCAAATTGATTAAAAAAAAATCAGACATAAAAAAAATATACTATCACAATGTTTCACACCACGTTGGACTAGATGTACACGATCCAGCTCCAAATATTCCACTCACAGAAAATAATGTAATTACAGTAGAACCAGGATTGTATATAAAAAGGCTAAAAATAGGAATAAGAATAGAAGATACAGTACTGGTTACAGATAAAGGACATAAAGTTTTAACACGTCAAATACCAAAGGAAATAGAAGATATAGAAAATATCCTAAAATAATAATTTTTTTAATAATTTTATTTATCAAAAAAAATGATGAGCACAACTGCAGATTTTAAAAACGGATTAGTTATAAAGTTCAATAACGACTTTTATACAATAATAGAGTTTCAACATGTAAAGCCAGGCAAAGGAGGGGCATTTGTAAGAACAAAATTAAAAAACCTAAAAACTGGAAGAATCCTAGAATACACGTACAACGCAGGAATAAAAGTAGATTTCGTAAGAGTAGAGCGAAGGAAAAATCAATTTCTATATTCAATGGGAGATAGTTACGTATTTATGGATAATGAAAACTACAAACAAGTTACAATAGACAAAAACATGATTTCGAATCCATTATACCTAAAAGATGGGCAAGAAGTAACTATTCTGACTATACCTGCAAATAATGATGAAATATTAGGTGTAGAATTACCTATATCAATCGAAATGACAATAAAGGAAGTAGAACAAGCAGAAAAAGGCAATACAGCAACACAAGCATTCAAAAAAGCCACAACAGAAACAGGTTTAGTAGTCCAAGTCCCGCTTTTTATAAATAAAGAAGATAGAATAAAAATAGACACTAGAGACGGTAAATATATTGAAAGAGTTAAGAATAAATAGTAAATCAATTCAAATCAATCCAAAACAATTCAATAGCAGAATCAGTACTTGCTAAGATAAAATTATAACTTAAATTATGGAGTCAAAATATATTCCAGTAATAGGTTTAGAGATACATTTACAATTAAATCTACAGAACAAAATGTTCAGTCCAGAAAAATTTGAATACGGAGCACCAAATAACACACTAACAACACCAATAACACTAGCCTACCCAGGAACACTACCAACATTCAACAAAGAAGCTTTATATAGTGCAATCAAACTAGGATTATCATTCGGGAGTGATATATCTAATATAAACTATTTTGACAGAAAGACATATTTCTACCCAGATCTACCTAAGGGATATCAAATCACACAAGATAAAACGCCTATATGTAAGGGAGGACGAATATATTTTGATGTCAACGGTAAAGAGGAATACATAAATTTAACCAGAATACACGTTGAGGAAGATACAGCAAATATTAAAATTATAAAAAGCGGCAACTCAAATATATACAACAATAATGGAGACAAAATAACATTAGACTACAACAGATGTGGAGCTGCATTACTAGAAATAGTCACAAAACCAGAATTTAAAAACAGTGACGAGGTATTCTATTTCCTACATGAGCTAAGGAGAATAGTACGTTTCCTAAAAATATCAAATTGCAACATGGAAGAAGGCTCACTACGATGTGATGTAAACGTATCATTAACACAAGGAAACAGCAAAGCAGGCCAAAACAGGGTAGAAGTAAAAAACCTAAACTCAATAAAAAATGTAAAAACTGCTATAGAATACGAAATTATAAGACAGTCGGAGATTTTAAATAATAACAATCAAATAAAAAATGAAACAAGGACATTTGTACCTGAAAACAACACAACAAAATTCATGCGTCTAAAAGAAAACAGTTCAGATTATCGTTATACAAGAGAATTTAACATCCCTCCAATAGTCATATCAGACAATGAAATAAACAATATAAAAAACAACTTAGAAACCCTACCAAGAGAGTACAAAAAAAAACTAATGTCTGAATATAACCTATCAGAATACATCTCAGATATATTCCTAGAGAACCTAGATATGCTACATTACTTTGAAACTCTTGCAAAAACAATTACAAACTACGAAACATTAGCAAATTGGTTAATAGGACCAATAAAAAAACTACTAAACAAATATAAAATTGAAATAAATGAGCTAAACATCGATAAAAATAACCTATGCGAACTTATAACATTAGTAATAGATAATAAAATAAGCTACAGCACCGCTACACAAATAGTACTAGAAAAACTAATCGAAAATCCACTAAAACCAACGCAAGAACTAATCAAAGAACTGAACTTAACACAAGATTTAGAAACAAATTACATTAAATCAATGATAAATAATGTGTTAACAGAATATTCTAACAAGGTAGTCGAATATAAAAACGGTAAAAAAGGAATATTAGGGCTATTCGTTGGAGAAGTAATGAAGAGAACTAAAAACAAAGCTAATCCAAAAATTACAAGCGAATTAATACAAAAAGCAATCGAAGAAAATTACTAACCAATTTTATCACATGGATCTATTTTTATCTCACCAGTATTTAATAAATCTAACATATACTGATGTAACTTATCGTACTCATTTTCAATTTCTCCATTCAAAATAACTTCCTTTAATTTATTTTTTATAATACCAACTACAGGTCCAGGCTTTAGACTTAATTCTTTCATTATAATTTCTCCTGTAATAACTGGTTGTAATTTCCTCCTAAAATCCTTCTCTAATATATCCATTACTTTTTCTTCAACCCTATCAAAATTCTTTAAAAACTCTGCAATCTTAACTGGATTATGTGATGTAATATCTGCCCTACACAACAACATTAGGTCATTAAAATCATCACCTGCATCAAATGCTAACCTTCTAACAGCAGAATCTGTAACAACATCACTTGCTATTGTTATCGGCCTTAAATGCAATCTAACCATCTTTTCAACATAGCCAACCTTATCTTTAGGAAAATGTAAATTATAAAATATACCTTTTATCATTCTAGCACCAATCTCATCATGTCCATGAAAAGAAAAACCATGGCAACTATCAAATTTTCTAGTCTTTGGTTTTGCAATATCATGTAACAACGCAGCCCATCTTAACCATATATTTTCAGACACACAAGCAATATTATCTAAAACCTGTAATGTATGATAAAATATATCCTTATGTGAAAATCCACCAACATGTAATCTTCCTTTCAGCTCTTCTATATAAGGCATTACCAATGACAAAATACCACTCTTCGATAACAATTTAAAGCCTATAGAAGGAGTTTTCGACATTATCATTTTATTTATTTCATCACTTATCCTCTCCTTACTAATTATAGCTATCCTATCAAGATTATTAACTATTCCACAAAATGTAGAACTTTCAATTTCAAAATTCAATTGTGTAGCAAACCTTATTGCCCTAAACATCCTCAAAGGATCATCTCTAAACGTTATGTTAGGATCAACAGGTGTTCTAATTATCCCATTTTCTAAATCCTTAAATCCTCCAAACGTATCGATAAACTCTCCAAAATTATGTTTATTAAGGCCAATTGCTAAAGTATTTATAGTAAAATCCCTTCTTCTCTGGTCCTCTTCAAAAGTCCCAACATCAACTACAGGTTTCCTCGATTTAAAATCATAAGATTCCTTCCTTGCATTCACAAATTCAATCTGAACAGACCCTATTTTTAACATTGCAACACCAAAATTACTATACAATGCAAATTTATCAGCTGAAACAGCCTCTGCAACTTTATTTGCTAAAAAGAAAACATCTTTAAGACAAACAATATCAATATCATAATTATCTCTCTCTAGTAAAACGTCTCTCACAAACCCACCAACAACAAACACTTCAATATTATACTCATCAGCCAAACTACCTATAACTTTCAATAAAGAAAAACACTTAAGATGATCTAATCCCACCAGTCTATTTCTAGAAAGATATAACATAACCTAACTTAAATATAAAAAATAGCGCTTAATATCAGAATATAGAACTACATAAATAAATCAAAACACAATACAATCAAAACAAATTTGGAAACAACATTAAAATTTCAATAAAAACTCCTTTTAAAAACTCCAATAAAAATCAAACATTAATTTCATTTATAATACTACCGTATTCTGAATCAACTTCTTTTATAGGTTTTTTAACTATATTTGACTTATTGAACTTCTCAAAATCAAACTTAGGCATCAATTCCTTCTTTATAAAGTCTATAGCATTATTTATTCCTTCAACAAATTTTCCAAAATCCTCAGGGAACAAAACTATTCTAAATTTTTTAAATTCTTCCGAAACATCGTCCTTACCGGAACATTTTACACTTTCTGTAATTACTAAATAGTATATATCACTCTTAAGCTTTTTTACATCAATAAAATATTTACGCTTCCCAGCCATTATAATCTCGGTAAATATATCTCTGTCCTTTTCATGCACACTACCCAGATTTACATCATTACCTCCCTCACTCACAATATAATATATAACCTAATATTTTACAATAACCTAATATTCTATAAAAAAACTACTGATCACATTATTCCCTCGTAAATGTATTTATAAGAATATGCAAAAAAAAATAACATTTATAAAATTTTTTAAATAAAATTAATAACAGTCACATATGAGTACTGATATAGAAGGAGTAGCAGAAACTATTGCAAATATGACGCTACAAGAGGCAGCTAAGTTGGTTGAGGTTTTAGGCGATAAATATGGAATAAAAGCTGCTGAAGCAACAGTTGTTCAAGCACAGACTAGTGAGAATACAAAAAGTTCTAGTGAAGAAAAGACTTCCTTTAATGTGTTTTTAAAGAATGCCGGTCAGAAGAAAATAGAAGTTATTAAGGCCATCAGAGCAATTATGCCTGAACTTTCCTTGAAGGAAGCAAAAGACTTTACTGATAAAGCTCCATGCATGATAAAAGAAAACATGTCAAAAGAAGAAGCAAATAATTTAAAAACGAAATTAGAAGAATTTGGAGCTGAAATTGAATTAAAGTAGTAGTTTAATAATTAGCCTCATTAGCACTGCTTACATGACATTATCGCGAAGTTATATGACGATTATTTAAAGCCTAGTGTATACTTCGTTCATCAGTTGATTTTATTTTGTTATATAATTCATTGAATATGTCTTTTTCTTCACGTAAAAGCTTCAATGTAGAGTCTCTACCTTGCCCTAACTTATCATCGTTATAATAAAACCATGATCCGCTTTTCTTTATGATACCTAATTCGACACACAAATCCAATAACTCACTTACATTATCAACTCCCAAACCATACAATATGTCGAATTCAACTGATCTAAAAGGAGGAGCTACTTTATTTTTAACAACCTTAACACGAGTTCTATTACCTATAATGTTACCTTTTTCATCCTTTATAGCAGAAACTTTCCTAATATCAAGCCGTATAGAAGAATAAAATTTTAGAGCATTACCTCCTGTAGTAGTTTCAGGACTACCAAAGATAACACCAACCTTTTCCCTAAGTTGATTAGTAAAAATACATATACACCCAGTTCTACTTACAAGCCCTGTTAGTTTTCTTAAGGCCTGTGACATTAACCTTGCATGTAGCCCTATTCTAGAATCACCTATATCTCCTTCAAGTTCTGCCTTAGGTATTAAAGCGGCAACTGAATCTACAACAACTACACTTATAACATTAGTCTTTACCAATTCTTCAACTATCTTCAATGCCTCCTCACCACAATTTGGTTGTGATAAATAAAGTTTGCTCATATCAACACCCAACATTTCAGCATACTTCTTATCAAACGAATATTCCGCGTCTATAAAAACAGCTAACCCACCAAGTTTATGCGCCTCTCTAATACACTGCAAACACAATGTAGTTTTCCCAGAAGATTCAGGACCAAATATTTCTATAATCCTACCTTTTGGAAACCCATTTACACCTAAAACCCTATCAAGAGACAATGAGCCAGATGAAACAACAGGAATATCAAGACATGTATTATCATTCATCAAAATAACAGATCTATCACCAAACTGTTTGTCTAACTTCTGAATAACAGATTTTACATCATTATCCTCTAAAATACTTTCCGACCCCATTTATGAATTATACAGAAAAACAAACCAAATATTACATCACAAAAATTTTATTACATATGCAAAAAAAAATATTTTCACGTAGGAACATTTAATTAATTTTATGATTACACACAAGAATAAAAAAAACGTAAAATCTGAAAATAAATTAATATAGAAGGCCTAAAAAAACAAAAGTCAAATAAATAACACTCAATAAAAACGAAAATACAAAACTACAAAAGTTAAGGAAATCTCGATAAATTATTTAAATACTAGCCTTTACTATAAACCAGGGGTCATTTCATCACCAGTATCAGTAGGTTCCTTACCATCACCAGACATCCTAGGATCCACTAGAGAGGAGTCCTTTGGCTCTTCACCATCAGACTTTACAGGCTCACCATCATCATCAGACATCTTCCTAAACCCATCTAGAGGATATCTACCAAAACCCTCATCATCATAAGGCCCTACAGGTTCCTTACCATCAACAGACATCCTAGGATCCACTAGAGAGGAGTCCTTTGGCTCTTCACAATCAGACTTTACAGGCTCACCATCATCATCAGACCTTACAAGTTCCTTGTCATCACCATCCTCTTTACCACCCGAAATATCTGCCAAAGGACTACCAGTTTCACCAAAGTCCGTAGTATGAGCACCAAACATCCTAGAATCAAATGGCATACCAATTGGATTTCCTCCAGCAGGAGCACCAACACCTGTACCTCTATCTATATCTGGGATTGCGCTACCACCGACATTACTAGGCAAACCACTTCCCGACCCACTTTCACTAGAATTACCGCCTCCATTATTTTCAATAACAGGATCAGCGTCGATAGGCTCACTAAACCCTGGAATACAGCCAGCATTTATTCCAAAACATGGAGCCAACACAAAACAATACGATTTTATTTTCATACTCATATTTACAATATAAACACTATTTCGTAAATTTATATAAATCTTACAAATTTTTTAATCCCAAAAGACTAAAAAATATCCTAGCGCGCTCTACACCCACGACAACAACCTTTCCCAGATTTATCAGCCGCACTATTAACAACAGTATCCTTACCATCTTCTTTATTAACACTGCCGTGTTTTTTATAGTTTAAACCAGTAGTAGAAGCGGTTCTAACATTACCCGACCCTCTATTTGACACAACTTTCACATTTTCCAAACCATACAATCTACTTAAACCCACTTTTGATACATTAATGTTGTTCTTCTTATCATTAGTAGGAACCATATCAACTCTCGATTTATTTATCCTAGGAAACATTACATCTCTATCTTCGTCAATCAACTCTTTTTTAGACAAGTTACGACCAACAAAATCATTTACCAAATTACTATCATCAATTTCATCATCAACTAAGTTACTACCAACACACTTATTGTCCATCAAGGCATCAACACCATCTTTTTCATCACTCTCAAAATTAATAATCGACTTATTTAATTTCTCCTGACCATTTATATCAAAACCCCTCATAACCTCTTCGCCCTTATTTATATTTCGCTCAGTTTCGTTTTCATTAGTTAGTATCGAATTATTAATTTTACAATCATTATTAGCATTTTCTTTATCACTATCTACTATAACTTCATTAGTAGTAATATTATTTTCAATTACATTCATATGAGAATTAGGATCATCAATTTTTACATCATTATTGGTAACATAATTATTTTCATTAGTAGTAACATTAGTTTCAATTCGATCCATACATAAATTAGAATTATTACTCTTTACCTCTGCATCTAAAGTATCCAAATTAAGTTGTTGTATATTATTATCCTCGGTAGATATACTTTTTTTATTAGCCTTATCATCAACAACTTCAGCATTAACAACATCACTAACAGATATCATATTATTATTATTCTGTCTTCTTATTCTAACCCAAAAAGGATCACCAAGGAAGGCTTGTTTCTCACTGTTCTTTATACACAGAACAATACAAAAGTCAAAATAATCCATATTGCTAGGTGCTTTATACTTAAAAGTGAACCTATGACTATAACATTTATTAAATCCATTATAACTTACATTACTAAAAGTAATATCACCTTTTCGATATGGCAATACTGCCTCTCCATTAATATCAACATAACTTTGATGATTACTTTCATCCTTGATTAAAGCAATGAAGAGACTATCAAATACAACATTGTCCTTCAAATATATACTAACGTTACATTCGCAAGTGTCATCATTACCAACTACTATTTCCTTTCTATCTAAAACAATACATCCACCATAATCATGCAAAGAATCAGATGAAACATTATCAGAACAAAAACTACAATAAGCAAAAGCTAATGAAGCACCCAAACTAACAATACAAGTACCGTTCATGCTTCAAAGCTGTTATTCCCCCCCAAAAAAACTATATACTAAAAATCCTACAAAGAGATTAAAACCAAAAAAAATTTTTATTAAAATAATTTTTTTAAAAAAAACACTAACTGGTTACAACACCCATTTTATAACCATCTTACCATGACTTGTTAAATATTTATTAGCGGTAAGAAAATGCCAGTTATTAAAAAAACCACTGGCAGAAAATGGAGAAGGATGAGCGGAAGTTAATATGAGGTTATTCGTAGGATCTATTAATCCTCTCTTACTTTTAGCAAAATCCCCCCACAACATGTACACTATATTTCTTTTCTTTTTACTTAAATGTAATATTACTCCGTCTGTAAAAAATTCCCAACCTATCTTTTTATGCGACCCAGAGATTCCACACTCAACAGTTAATATCGAATTCAATAATAAAACTCCTTGTTTTGCTAAATACGAAAGATCTCCGTCCTTTACAGTAAACTTTTTATTAAAATTATTTTCAATTTCAGTATATATATTCCTTAATGAAGGAGGTATTTTAATGCCTTTGTTAACAGAAAAAGCCAAACCATTAGCCTCACCAGGGTTTATATACGGATCCTGCCCAATAATAACAACAGACAAATCATTATAATTACATAGGTTAAATGCATTAAAAATACACTCCTTCGGTGGAAATATAACCTTATTGCGATACTCAATATCAAGACGAGACATTATATCTTTAAATTTTACACTATTAAACAAATAGTCTAATTCCTTAGTCCAAACTTCGTTGATACAAAAATCCATAAAAAGCATCAAACATCAGTATTAATCTAGTAAAAATAAAACTACAACAAAACAATATACTATAAATAAACACAATAATATTTGAAATGAATTAAACACTAACCTTAGCTGAAATCACCAAATACGCTAAAAAGGATTAAAATATTTAAAATAACAAAATTCCATCAAGTAAACCCAACACTTAAAAAAAACTAAAATTTAACTAATATTCAAAAAAAATATTATTCATAAACTATGAAATATATAAAATACGGGATAGGAGCAATTGTAGCTCAAAGTATTAATGCCGGCTGTAATTGTGGCGCAGAGAAAAAAGCAATAGACGAGTTTTGTAAATATTTTGGAGTTTCAAAGGACTACGTATTGGAAACAGTAACAAATAATTATTTAGATCCCAAAATTGAAGAGTTAAAGAATGAAAATAAAAATTTAGAAGTGTTTGTTATCAGAAAATTTATATGCAAAGAAAGGAAAATTATAACATCTGTGCTACTTTCGGAAACATCAAAAATTAACACTGAGGAACTTGTGGAGTGTAACCAAAATGACATTAATAATGCTATGAAAAACAAAGAAAATGTAATTATATATAGTTTTAATTTTGGCAATGGGGAAAAATTATACAAAAAAAAATAAATACACATAAATACAAATCATTGAGTGGCTATCAAACTCAGAGAATCTAACAATCAAAAAAATTTAAAGTTTTATCAACATTCAAAAATAATTTAATATACACTAATCATGAAGTATCTAAAATTTGGAATGATAGCAATAGCAGTTCAATATATTAACGCTGGTTGTGGATGTTGTGCAGAGAAAAAACAAAGCGAAGAAGATAAAGCGCTAGATGAAATTTGTAAATATTTTGGAGTTTCTAAAGACCACGTTACGCTTACATATACATGGAAACGCTCAGAAAAAATGCCTGAATCTATAGACAAACAGAGAGTTGAAGCCACAAAAAAAGCAAATGTACTAATGAAAAAAAATAAAAAATTAAAATCGTACACCTTTGGAAAACATTTTATTAAAGAAGATAAGGAAATAGTGATTTGTCTAGTTTCAGATACATTTAACATTAACGCTAATGAAATTGTAAATGTGGAGCAAGCTGAATATCAGAAGGCCATAGACAACAAAGAGGATGTAATGATATATTATGTTACAGGTTATGGGCCAAGTGGTCTTTATTTGCACTATTACAAAAAAAAATAATTATTCTCTGTACAATATATTAGGCAACTATCAAAATCACAAGAACTAACACTTTAAAAACATAAAATTTTCAACTAATATCAAAAAAATATTATTCATAAATTATGAAGTATTTAAAATTCGGAATATTGGCAATAGCAATTCAATTTATTAACGCTGGTTGTGGATGTTGTGCAGAGAAAAAGCAAAGTGAAGAAGATAAAGCGCTAGATGAAATTTGTAAATATTTTGGAGTTTCTAAAGACCACGTTACGCTTACACATACAACAAAAGCTTCGCATGTAGTTAGTAAAGAAAAAGATGAAGAATTTGATAAAAAAAAAGAAGAAGCCAAGAAGGAATATGAAAAGCTAAAAAAAGGAAATAATAAATTAAAACAGTATATTTTTTTCAAATTTATATGCAAAGAAGATAATGCTATAATTGTTGTGCTAGTCTCAGACAAATACAACTTTAATACTAGTGAAATTGTGGAGTGTAAAGAAGATGATCTTACTAATGCCGTAAAAAACAAAGAAAATGTAATTATATACCTTTCTATTTCTAAAACAGGAAGTAAGTTTTATAAAAAAAATAATTAGATGAGAGACAATATTAAACAATTTCAATATCAGTAAATCTAAATACTCAATTTCAATAAAGGAAATAATAATAGATTGAACAAAATGTTACATTAATGATAAAAATATCATAATTTCCCGATTAAAAAATAATCATAAAAAAATTTATACCTAATAATTATGAAAGAGCTAAAATGTCCTAAATGTGGAAGTTTATTCCAAATCGACGACTCAAACTATAAATCAATCATAGATCAAATAAAAAATAACGAATTTAACCAAGAAGTAGAAAAAAGAATAAACGAACTAAAAGAAATAGCTAACTCAGAAAAAGAAACATTACTAACGAAATTAAAATCAGAGTACGAATCACAAATAAATAAAATAAAATCTGAAAATGAAATGCTTCTAATAAAAACAAAAGAAACCCTTCAAAATGAAATAAATAAAAAAGATTTAGAATTAAACAACATAAGTAATCAAAAGAATAATGAATTAGAAAAACTAAAATACCAAATAGAAATACTAAACAAAGAAAAAAACAATGATATAAAACTAGCAATTTCAGAAAAAGAGAAAGAAATACAAGAATTAAACAATATAATTGACAAAAATGAAAGCAAAATAAAAATCGCAATCATCGAAGAAAAAAATAAAACAAATAATTATATAAAAGACAAGGAATTCGAAATAAATAAACTAAAAAATGAAATTGAATTAAAAAATAGTGAAATAAAAATCAAAGAATCTAACCTAAAAAAGAACTTTGAAGAAGAAAAAAAACTATTACAAAACCAAATAGACTACTACAAAGACCTAAAAACAAAAATGTCAACGAAAATGGTAGGTGAAACACTAGAACAACATTGTAAAATCGAATTTGAAAGATACCTAAGGCCCCTGCTTCCAAATGCCTATTTCAACAAAGACAATGACGTTATTGAGGGAACAAAAGGAGACTTTGTTTTTAGAGACAAAGACGACAACTTCGAATACGTATCAATTATGTTCGAAATGAAAAATGAAATGGACACAACTACAAGTAAACATAAAAATGAAGACTTCTTTAAAAAACTAGACGAAGACCGTAAAAAAAAGAAATGCGAATTTGCAGTCTTAGTAAGTTTATTAGAAGCAGATAGTGAATTATATAATACAGGAATAGTTAACGTTTCGCACATTTACGCAAACATGTATGTAATAAGGCCTCAATTCTTCATACCATTTATAATGCTAATAGTACAAACATCCAGGAAAAGTCTAGAATATAAAAAACAACTAAATTTTATACAAAACAAAGAAATTGATATAACCAATTTCGAAAACCAACTACTAGAATTCCAAGAAAAATTTGGGAAAAACTACAGACTCGCCTCTGAAAAATTCAAAAAAGCTATAGATGAAATAGATGAAACGATAAAACATCTACAAAAAGTAAAAGAAGCAATAATAGGTTGCGACAATAATCTAAGACTCGCTAATGATAAAGCAGAAGGACTAACAATAAAGAAATTAACAAGAAATAACCCAACAATGAAGGCCAAATTCGAAGAAATAAACAAATTATAAAACAAACACTTATATACATCGCCGGTTAAATCAAAAAAAAATATATATACACTTTTAATCAAAATTTCTAACTTTTCCAATTCTAATGAAAAAATTTTTCTATAAAAATTTGTTTTTCCCCCCCCCACATTTTTATAATTAAATCATGAGTAATAAATTAAACAAAATGGCTGCTGTAATGATGCCATCAATGGTTTTTAATATTAATGCCGGATGTTGTGATAGTGATTCAACAGGCGGAACTAAATCTAAACAACATAGCAAAATAGATGATGATATAAAAAGGCGTACGAGTAGCTTCGAGGATATAGAAAACAAAATGCAAGCTGAATCTGATGAAAGAATAAAAAATATGAGACAGAGACGAGCTGATGAAGATAAGGAATTTCAGGACAGAATTGATAAAATGAATAGAGAAAGTGAAGAAAGAATCAAATTAGAGAATAAGAGACATGAAGAAAAAATGAAAGAAATAGACTCGCAGGAAGAAAAGATAAATGAATTGGAAAAGGAGAGAAATAGGAGACGTGAAGAAGAAATGAAAGAAATAAAAAGGAAACACGCTGAACATTTGGCTACAATGGATGTAGAACAAGAAAGAATATATAAAAAATTTAAGGAAGAAAATAGTAGAATAATAGCTGATCATGAAAAGAAAATGGATAAAATAGATGCTGATCATGAAAAGAAAATGGCTAAAATAGATGCTGATCATAAAAAGAAAATGGCTGCTAAGTAATGCCATCTATGGTTTTTAATATTAATGCCGGATGTTTTGATAGTTAATTCGACAGACGGAACTAAATCTTGTAGTAAATCAAATGAAAATAAAAAGATGGTAACCCTAAGAACCCAACAATAAAAGCAGGTGACAAACCAAAAGAATTTGAAAGGCAAATTCAAAACGATTGCAATACAGAAATGCAAGATATAGAACGTACCAAAAACGACGACGAAGATAATCTTCGTGATAAGATTGATGAATTAAATCAAGAAAATGCAGAAAAAATAAAATTAAAGAATAAGATACATGAAGAAGAAATAGAAAAAATAAATAAAGGCCACGCCAAAAATATGACAGATACAGAGGCAGAGATAAAAAGACAAAATGATGGACATAAAAATAATATGATCAAACAAAAAGAAGAGATTGAAAATAAAGTAGCTGAAAGGAAGAAAGATTCTGCAACTAAAATGGCTAAAGACGAGGCTAATACTAAAGAATATATAGCTGATTGGAGAAAAAGAAACAAGAACAAATGAAAATGATCGAAGAAATAGCAAAACAATATGCATCAAAATCTGGTTCTACTACTGCCAGTTCTACAGGGAGTTTACCTTTTCATTTGTTTTTTAATAATCAGAATTTTAATAGCAGATTGTGTAATTTTTATCATTTACCTAATGGACAAAATCATAATCACTCCTAATTCGATTGATAATCATTTTGTATTCAAATATTAAATTAAACCTATGTTTTCATCATCAATAACTAAAGGATCTAAACAATAATAAAAACAGTGAAAATCCACTTTTGGTCAAGATATTTTTTATAATTTAAATATGAGCAAATATCTTAATAGAACGATTTTTATAATAATGCAATCAATCACCTTTAATATTAGTGCTGGATGTTTATGTAGTGACAATACAAATAAAAAAACGGAAGAAAAAAAGGTAAAAAAAAACATTAAGAACATAGATAAAGAGATTATCGAATATCAAGCAAATGATGATGGCAAATGCCTTTTAGACGACTTTAGTGGAATAGGGAATTTAGTGGACGAACAAATGAAAAAAGATAAAAAAGAAAAAGAAGATATAAAAAATCTAGAACAGAAAATAGAAAATTTAAGAAACACTCATACCCCCGTTGAATATGAAGATATTCGTGCCAAAACAATAGCAAACTTAGAAAAAAAAAAGAAAGAATTAGAAGAAAAAAATAAAATAATAAACGAAGTCGATGACAAGGGGCAAGGACGAAGATGAGGACAACTTTGATTTTGGTAACATAGATTTTAGTAAAATTAAGCCAGAAATTAATAATGGATGATAACAAGATTTAAAGACGCTATTATAAAATAAAATTGTGTACATAAAGCCCTCAAAGAAGAAGCATAAATATAGAGAAATTTAATAAAAAACAACGTAAAAAAAGAAGTGTCATATGCTCATTCTTTAGCAAAATAAATTTTTCTAAAATAATAAAGCACATAAAAAGTCCAATTGACATATATCACGCCGTTCAATCTAAGCTATAACCGACATTAAATCTGTTATTTTAATAAACTTAAAATATGAACCAGAGAGTCCTAATAAAATATTTAAAGATAGACGAAAACAACGTTATTTCAGGCTTTGTAGACGCAATAAGAGATAAAAAGAATATATGTTTTATTGTTGTTAGAGACATCTCAGGAAAACTACAACTTACAATAGATAAAACAAAAAACACAAGTTTAAATGAAATTTTAAGTAAAATAACAAACGAATCAGTAATAAAAGCAACTGGGAAGATTATAAAATCCAATTTCGTAAAATTAAACAACCAAGAAATGATCGTCGACAACATAGAAATACTCTCAATAGCAAAACCATCGCCAATAATAGCACCTAAAGGATCAGAAACAAATATAGACCTAAGGCTAGACTACAGATGGCTAGACTTAAGATCAGAAAAGAATACACTAATATTTAAAGTTCAAACCGAACTACAAAAATCATTCAGAAACTATCTATTAAACAACAACTTCATCGAAATTCATACACCTAAAATAATAAATACTGAATCAGAATCTGGTGCTGGGGTATTTGAACTAAACTATTTCGGCAAAAAAGCCTATCTAGCCCAATCCCCACAATTCTACAAACAAATGGCAATGGCGGCAGGGTTTGAAAGGATATTTGAAACGGGTCCAGTCTTTAGAGCTGAAAAATCAAATTCAAAAAAACATACGACAGAATTTTCAGGATTCGATATAGAAATGTCATATATCGATTCATTCTACGATATAATGAACTTAGAGGAAGATCTAATAATAAACGCTTTAAAAAATGTAAAGGAAAAGTATGAAGAAGAAATAAGGTCACTATACGACACACAGGTAGTTATTCCACAAAAACCATTTCCGGTAATATCACTCACAGAACTATATGACGAACTAGAAAAGAGGTACAATTATAAAGCTAATGATTATGAAAAAGGTGATCTAACTACTGCTGGGGAAAAACTATGTGAGAATTTAGCTAAAGATAAATATAACAGTGAATTCCTTTTCGTAATAGGCTATTCAGCAGAAAACAGAGCTTTCTATCATATGAGAGATAAAAACGGGACACCCTGTGGATATGATTTAATCTGGAAAGGAATAGAAATTACAACAGGAGCCCAAAGAGAACATAGGTACAAAATATTAGCAAAACAAGCTGAAGAAAAAAACCTTAAAGAAGATGTTAAAGATTATATAAAATTCTTCGAATATGGCTGTCCACCTCATGGAGGTTTTGGATTAGGTATAGACAGACTTATAATGGTTCTACTTAATTTAGGAATAAAAGAATCAATGTTTATATTTAGAGGCCCAGACAGACTAACACCATAAATTAATATTTTTTACTTATCACATCGCTCATACAAGAATAAATAACCATGCTCAGCTCCAGTCCCATCAGTTTTTTTAGTAACTCTACTATCATCAAACTCAAACCATTCAGAGTTATCCCCATCACCAAAATTAACATATGAATAATAGTGTCCATATTCTAAACCTCCAGATTGAACAGCTACAGCTCTTATTTTATAAGTAACACCATCAAAAGAAATTTTATCATCAATATTAACAGGTCGGTCAATAATCTCTCCTTTTTCATATCTCTTCAACAAAATCAATATATATCTATTGGAAGTACCTTTAAGACTAACCTTGATTTTTTTTTGTATACCAGTATAATACATTTTATGATGTTCATCACAATACGCCTTATGATCGTTTTCTCTACAATATTCTAAATCCTTACCATTTTTTTTACATTCATTACAGATAGCATCTTTGCAAGCATCACACGTGATTAATCCTTTATTCTCACAATAACACTTATGCGTCTCAAAACAATCAGTCTTACAATTATTAGTATAAACACATCTACAAACCTCACAGTTGTAGATAGTTATATCATTAATCTTTAGATATTTACCAGGAGCTACACTTTCACCATATTTTTTCGAATATTCTTTACACACTTCACAATTTGTTAATATATCCATAAAAATTTTATACTCCTTACTTTTTTGAATACTCTCTAATATACAACTATCACAATATGCATATTCACTTTCTTCCAAATCCTCAATATTTTCGTAAGCATTAATACATTCCTGCATACTCTTAGGGCCATCTTTGCCTAATGAAATTAGTAAAAAATTCGCATTTTCCATAGATATCCTCTCATGTTTTTTTGAACAAATGATAGTATTAATTAAATTAACACCAAATGAGTCTGTTACCCCATTCAAAAAAATAGACATATTCTGCAAGAAACAAGTAATAAACTCATTAGAATCATTCTGGTCGAATAACCCTCCACCTAAATGCAAGGCTCTACCAAAACATCCTATAACATATTCCATTACATCACAGTCCAAATTTCCCTCATCGTTTTCGACAGCATCCTTGACTTTAAGAATTAAATATAAAAATGCATCAAAAAACTCTTTATTCTCATTAACAATACCACTGCCATAATTACTATAATAAATATTAAGAAATGAAACAATAAAAGACTTACATCTAAACAACATCTGCAAAGAAGAATTAAGATAACATGTATTTCCAACATTACGTAAGCCAATTTTACCTCCTAACAATATATCTGCGATATTATCAAAAAATTTAAATTCATCAGTCTTTTTCGCTTCATTAAGAAATTTATTTAAAACTGTCTTCATATCTTCCTCTATGGTTTTATTATTCATAGATTTAAACTTATCCCAATCTATTACATTCACCCCTAATCCTACACCATTGGGTTTATTACCTTTTCCTCTACTCTTTAAATTCCTTAAATTACCAGAATTCCCTAAATTCCCAGATTTACAAGACTTACACGAGTTAGAACGATTACAAGAAGAACCACAATAGAGTCTAAAATTACCAAAACAAAACACTACAATAGTGAAAATAAACCTACACATATTTAATTATAAAAAATAATAAAAAAAACGAATGTCAATGACATCTAGATCTAAAAAAATATTATAAAAATACCAAGTTTTTCAGATCATAAAAATTAAATTCAAAAAAAATACTATAGAATTTTTAAGAATCGATAAGTAAATGCCATATATCAATTCATTCTACGGCATAATAGATTTATAAGAAGATATAGTAATAAACATTTTTAAAAATGTATATGGAAAAATATAGAGTTTTGTATTACGTGACGTATAACAGCTGAACACTATGTATTGTTTCATATAAAAAGAAATTAAAAATACAAGAAGAGTTCAAAGATAATATAGATACGAGACACAACAAAATAAAAATATACACCTCAGGAAGGTTTCGGTTATAAATAGACAAACTTATGAAATAAACTAATATTCTCTATTTTCAACATCGTTCATATAAGAACAAATAACCATCCTTTTCTCCATCATTAGTTTCATTAGTGACACTACTATCATTAAACTTAAACCACTCAGAGTTGTCACCATCACCAACATCAACATATGAATAATAATGTCCACCATTCAACCCCCCTGATTGAACAATTACAGCTCTTATTACATATTCATTCTTACCAATTTTAATCTTATCATCAACCTTTACAGGGTCGCCAATCCTTCGTGGTTTGTTATTTTCACTAGCATATCTTTTTAAACAAATAAAAAAATACTTATTATCGAAACTATCACAAGGGTCAATCTTTTTCCAAGTAACAGAATAAATCTTTGCACGACATTTTTCACAATATATTTTATCACGTTTTTTTATACAATCTACATTATTTGTACATTCTTTGTAATCATCAATTTTCCTACATTCTTCGCAATCAAAAATATTACAATATCTACAAAACTTATAGTGATTCTTCTGACAACCATTACAGGCCATATTAAAAATACAACCACAATCCTCACAATGATATATACTCTTTTCACCATCCTTAAATACACCATATTTTATTCCTTTATAATTATCTTTATAACCCTTACACGTATTACAGACTCCAATAAGGCCCCTAAGTTTCTTAATAGTAGAAGAGCTATTAATATAAGCATTAAAACATTCACCACATCTAATAGTAGAATTATCTATTTTCTCCTCAATAGAATAAGAATCAATACTTTTTTGAATACTATCAGAAAAAGGAGCACAAACAATACTTTCTAGCGTAAATGTAGGCGATCTATGGCTATTTATACAAGAAAGAGTACTACACCAATTAAAATAAAGAGAATGCGTCACATTTTTAAGACTTTCTCCAATATAATCAATAAAGTAAGTAATAAATTCAGAAGAGTCATTCTGAGTAAATAAACCACCTTTTAAAACTAAAACTCTACCAAAACATCCTATAACGTATTTCATTACACCGCTATCCAAGTAACTCTCATTATTCCTCACCGCAGTTTCAACTTTAAGAATTAAATATAAAAATGCATCAAAAAATTCTTTATTCTCTTTATTCATCTTTGTATAATTTTCAGAATATTTCATAAGGAACGCAACAATAAATTCTTTACACCTCAGCAATACCTGCAAAGAAGAATTAAGATAACATGTATTCCCTACATTACAAAAACCAATTTTACTTTTTCGCAATATATCAGCAAGATTATTAATATAAACATTTATATCCTTTTCTCCAGAAATTTTCACATAATTAAAAAAATTATCTAAAACTGTATTCTTATCAGATAATACTTTTTCGTCTCTAAAATTACAAATAGAGTTCCAATCGACTGCATTTTTACGACCACCACCCAATTTTAACAACTTCTTTTTACTCTCTTCCAAACCTTTTCTAGGTTTACACGAGTTACAACAATTACTAGACCTATCCGAACTATAAAGTATAAAACTACTAAAACAGAAGTGTATTAACGAAAATATAATATAAAAAATGATCCTAAGCATATTTAAGTATAAGAAATAATTAAAAGAAATAAATGGCGATCTGGACGAGACTCGAACTCGCGACCTCTTGCGTGACAGGCAAGTGTTCTAACCAACTAAACTACCAAACCCTAGACAAGATCCTCAAAATCTACAAAAAAAGCACGAACAGAGAGAATCGAACTCCCACATTCAGTTTTGGAGACTGATGCGCTACCAATTACGCTATATTCGTCTATGAAATAATTTTAGTAACTCTTCCAGAACCAACTGTTTTACCTCCTTCCCTAACAGCAAAACATAGTCCCTCCTCCATAGCAACAGGTCTACCTAATTCAACGTTTATAGTTGCATGGTCACCTGGCATAACTATTTCAACACCCGTAGGTAAAGTAATCTTACCAGTAACATCAGTAGTCCTAAAATAAAATTGAGGAGCATATCCAGTAGAAAAAGCTGTATGTCTTCCTCCTTCCTCCTTTGTTAAAACATATAACTCTGCCTCAAATACTGCATGTGGAGTTATTGAACCAGGTTTACATAGAACCATTCCTTTCTTTATCTGATTTTTTTCAACACCTCTCAACAAAACTCCAGCATTATCTCCCGCAACTGCCTCGTCTAGAGTTTTCCTAAACATTTCCAAACCGGTAACTGTAGGTGTAAGTTTTTCTGCGCCTAACCCAACAACCTCAACAACGTCACCAACCTTTACCTTTCCTCTATCTATTCTACCTGTTGCGACTGTTCCCCTACCTGTTATTGTCATCACATCTTCGACAGGCATCAAGAACGGACGATCAATATCTCGAACTGGATCTGGGACATATTCATCAATAGTGTTTAATAAATCAAGTATTTTCTGTGCATATGGATTAGTTGAAGGATCAGGATTTTCCAAAGCACTCAACGCTGAACCAGTAATAATAGGACAATCATTGTAACCTTTTTCTTTTAGTTTATCAACTAAATCTTCTTCAACCAAACCTATCAACTCCTCGTCATTGACAAGATCACACTTATTAAGAAATACTACAATATAAGGAACATTAACCTGCCTAGCTAAAAGTATATGTTCAGTAGTCTGAGGCATAGCTCCATCAACAGCAGAGACAACTAATATAGCAACATCCATCTGTGCTGCACCAGTAATCATGTTTTTAACATAATCTGCGTGCCCCGGACAGTCAACGTGACCATAATGCCTCTTTTCAGTTTCATATTCAATATGTGAAGTATTTATAGTTATCCCTCTTTCCTTTTCTTCTGGGGCAGAATCAATCTCCGTATATGACTTAGCTGTACTCAGTCCTTTTTTAGATAAAACAGTCGAAATTGCTGCAGTTAAAGTTGTTTTCCCATGATCTACATGCCCTATAGTTCCAATATTAACATGTACCTTATTCCTTAAGAAGTGCTCTCTTGGCATAAATAATTTATGATTAATGTTTAATATATTTTTTTACAATTTAACAATATAAGACAATTTTTTAATAAAAAGAGTGGGAATGCTTGGACTCGAACCAAGGACCTTTACATTATCAGTGTAACGCTCTAACCAACTGAGCTATACTCCCTATAGTTTACTTATACGCTTTTATTTCATAAAAAACTTTTTAATCATTTATTTCTCAAAGAAAGCTATCATCTCTCTTTCAAAAGAGTTAGCAATTCCTAATTTCTTTCTATAATTTGAAACAGTCCTACGTTCAATGTTAATCCCTTTTGATCTTAAAACATCAGTAATTTCAGAATCTGCAATATTATTATTCTTCTCTATTATTTCCTGAATTTTAAATAAAACACTTATTACTGAAATTTTTTTATTACTCTTTATATTTTTAGAAAATAATGTTTTTAATTGGAATACTCCAAAATCAGTTTGTACTCTTTTATTTAATACTACCCTAGAAATTGTTGATACAGACATTCCTGTCTCGACACTTAACATGTTATAAGTCATCGGAGATAAAAGTTTAAAATTCCCAGTCAGAAAAAACTGTTTCTGAAGCTTTACAATCCCTTCTATTAGTTTCCTGAGATATTCGTTACGTTTTCGTATATTGTCGTATATATTTCTTAAAAACTCTCTTCTTTTCTTCATATATTCAATATATCTCTCGTCACAATTCTCACTTAAGGTATTTTCATTGAACGTAAACTTCGGAAGGTCTATTTCTTTAACACGAACACTAAACTCATCGTCATTTTCTTGGTGAACAAAAAAATCAACACTAAAGTTATAGTCATTTTCTTCACTCTTAAAAAAATCAACAGGAGAATTCTTCAGTTGTGAATATATCTTATATGTTTTTTTTATATCATTGTCAGAATATATTTTTAATAACTCTTTATATTTTTTTTTTCTATGAGTCAATGAAAAATCTAGTATTTCTTCAGAAAGTATAATTTCGCCTTTAAGTCTTTTTATTTGCCACAGTTTAAATTCCTTTTCATCTCTAGAACCTATACCATAAGGAAATATTTTTTTTAGTTCTGTAATATATCTTTCTATTTCTTCATTACTCTTTCTAAGACCAAAGTGTAAAAATATTTCACTTTTTAATATATCTACATTTTCTTTTAGAAAACCATTTGAATCAATCCTATCGATAAGAAAAGGAAGAATCTTCTTTTCATCTGAACTGTATTTTTTACAAACTCTTTCATATATATACCTCTTGATATTCTCTAGTGTAGAATTTTCTTCACAATAATCATTCTTTATTTTTACATTTTTCTTTTTTAATATCAATGTTTTGTTCTCGTCAGACAGATTGCTCAAATCATCCTCTATTTCACGGTTGTTTTTTTTTAACATTTCATTTAAGAGAATTTGCTTAGTATTTATCTGTTTTTTTTGTAAAATCCTTGTTTTTATCGTATTTTTTGTGGAAAAGTGCATTTTTTTATTAATATAGTTATCAACATTTTTACATGTTTATAACTTTTTATTTGTTTTTATTTCCATTTCATTTTTTTGTTGCCCTATGTCAACTTTGTATTCATTTTTACTGGGTTGTATAACACCAGTATTCAACAGGTAGTGAAGTTAAGTGTTGTTAACCGTGTTGATAATATGTTGATATTTTTCAAAACATTTTTTCTTGCAATGATTTTTATATATCATAATATATGTTAGTATGAGCTTGTATTTTAAATTGCGAGGAATATTATCAAAAGTATATGACGAAAAAATAATAAATGATACTTTTAAAAAAAGAACTTTTGTAGTTGAAGATAGTACAAACAATTTTAATGGAAGAGGATCTGACTATTATTTCTTTGATTTAACAGGAGACAACACAAGTTTGATAGAGTCATTTGCTGTTGGAGATTTTATTGAAGTATTTTTTAACGTAAGGTGTAAAGAATATAAAAAAGAAGGGATGGAGGATAGAGTTTTTGTTACTCTGCAGGCCTGGAGGGTTACAAAACCTAGAGTTGGCAACTCAGAAACTCAAAATTCGGAAAACAATATTGAAGACCTAGGTGTTTCTAAGGGTGGAATTAACAGTGAAGAAGACGCAGATGAGGAGGATGACTTAAGTTTTTAGCCTCTTTAGCTTAATGGTAAAGCGTCTGTTTCGTAATCAGAAGAGTATTGGTTCAAGCCCGATAAGAGGCTCTGCCTTCTTAGCTCAATAGGTAGAGCACTTGTTTTGTAAACAAGTGGTTACTGGTTCGATTCCGGTAGAAGGCTCCTTGTGTGTTTTTAATATTATTATTTATTTGTAATCTTTTGAATAAAATATATTAACATTAAAAGATGGATTCTAGCTTTATCGAAAAAAATGTTTTGCTCCTTAGGAAGTTGCGGATGTTAAATATTGAAATAAATAATACATTAAGCAGTGATTTATCTGGCATTAGACAGTTATACTTTATGAAGAAAGAGAAGCTACGAGAAGAGAAGGAAGGTATTATTCTAAAAGGTGAAAACGTAAAGAAGGCAATAGAGGCTGAGAACCGCAAGATTTATGAGTTTAATAATTTAATAAAGACTAATGATTCAATCTCTGAAGATGATTTGGAGGTTCTAAAATTGAAGATAATGTTGTCTGAAAAGAAAATTTCAGAATATGAAAAAGATTTGATAGAATATGATAAGGACATAGAAGGGATTAATAGTAGTATTTTAAGATTGTCTAATCTTTTCAATGTTGATGATTCAGATAAGTTTGCTGAGAACAATGAGAATGCTGTGGTAGTAGACTTGTATAAGTCTGTGAATTATATTAAGGAAATGCTTAATAGCGGTGTTCTTTGCAAGTACAATCAGATTGTTGAAAATTTTGAGAAAAATATGTATAAGTATCCTGTGGCGGCAATAGTTAATGGTTTTTGCGAAAATTGTAATATAGCTGTTCCTGTACAAAATGAGATAGATGTATTAAAGTTAAAGGAGTATATCATGTGTGAAATATGTGGGTGTTTCCTTGTTGATGTTATAAAAAGTTAAATATATAGCGATGGATTCCGATTTTATAGACATTTACGATGATATTTTTTTATTTGATAATGAGTTTAAAAAACTCATCTTAGATGGTAGATATGAGGAAATATTAAATATTTTGGAAAATTTATTAAAGAATGAGAAAAATGAATATAATAAAATGAAGTCTCTTCTGGATAATATGTTAGATAGTGATTTAGGACTTGACGAATTAGGTAATATAGAAAGGACATATAGTTTATTAGATATTTGTTCTACTAGGATTAGGATGCTGAATGAGTTTATTGAAAAGATAAAATGTTATATCAAATTGTAGAGGTTATTAGTTTACCTTAGAATTTTAGTGTTCTGTAATATTTATTTTATTGTGAGGATTGAGGAAGATATTAGGGTTTTTGAAGATAGGATTAAGAAATTAAAAAATTTTTTTAAATACGATAGTTTAATATCAGAGTTGGAAGATATTGAAAAGTTGGAGCAATCAAGTACATTTTGGGATGATAGAAAAAATGTGGAAAAGGTTTTTAAGAGAAAAAGTGAACTGAATAAAATCATACGTGACTTTAATGAACTTGATGAAAAATGTAGTGATATCTCAATTATCGCTCAATTGTTTGAAGATAGAGAGATCAGTGATGAGGAAGTGGGAAAAGAGATAGGGGCTTTAAAAAAAATACTAGAAGATTTTGAGTTGAAGAGTTTCTTTGACGCAGAACTGGACAGGAATAGTGCTATTTTAGAAATAAATCCTGGGGCAGGAGGTGTCGACAGTCAGGATTGGGGAGATATGTTGTTGAGAATGTATGTTCTGTGGGCAGAAAAAAACAAATATAAGGTTAGAAGTATCTGTTATCAGAAAGGGGACCAGGCGGGAATTAAAAAAGGTATAATTGAAATTGATGGACCTTATATCTATGGCTATTTAAAACATGAAACTGGCATACATAGACTGGTTCGAATTTCGCCATTTAACGCAGCAGGAAAAAGGCAGACGTCTTTTTGTTCTGTAGGCGTTTGTCCTTTAGTTGATGATACTATTAATATTGAAATAAAACCATCTGATATTATATGTGAAACATATAGATCTAGTGGTGCTGGTGGACAGAATGTAAATAAAGTTGAGTCTGCTGTCAGATTAAGACATATTCCATCAGGATTGGTTGTTGAATGCCAGGAGGAGAGGTTTCAATATAGCAATAAGGAAAAAGCAATGTTAATTTTAAAATCTAAGCTATATCAAATTGAAGTTGATAAAAGAAATAAGCAAAAAATTGAAAATGAAAAAAATAAGAAGGATATAAACTTTGGTTTTCAAACTAGGAGTTATGTTTTACACCCATATAAAATGGTTAAGGATCATATGTCAGGCCTTGAGTGTACTGACGTTGATGGTGTCTTGAATGGAGATATTGAATTGTTTTTAAAAGCTAGTATAACATTAAAAAATGACTAAGGTATGTTTTTTTTGAATTTGTGTATTCTTTGATATTCTAATTCGTATTTTTTTTGAGATATTAATTGCTTTTTTTGAGAATTTATAATGTTTTAATATTTTTTATTTTTTTTACTTTTTTATTTTACATATTTTTTTTATACTCAAAGTAGGTATGCTTTCATTATGTTTATTAATCGTACTTGGTAGCTCATTCTTGTTGGGGTATGTTTTTTTTTCTTATTTAAAACTTGGTCGCGTTGGGAGTGTTGAGGAGAAAGCACGGTTTGTGTCTGACAAAATTGCTGAAGGTGCATCGGCATTCTTGAGTTGTTTGTATAAGTATTTATCTTTTTTTGTATTGTTTCTTGCATTATTGATTATGTTTATAGCATCTACCAAAGTAGGGTCTTTGTATATTGATAATGTAGGGTTCCTTTACTTTGTATTTGGTTCTATTTTGTCGATGGTATCTGGTTATGTAGCAATGAAGATATCTACAAGGTCTAATATATTGGTCGCAATTAAGGCCAAGGATAGCTTAAAAGGAGCGTTTAATAGGTCTTTTAATAGTGGAAATCTTATCGGAATTATTGTTGTTAGCTCCGGAATATTTGGGTTGAGTTTTTTATTCTTATTAAATATCATATTTGGCAAGAATTTTGATATCTATTTTTGTACAAATATGGTCTTATTTGCTTTGGGTGTTGAATGTGTTGCTTTGTTTTGTAGAGTGGCTGGAGGGATATTTACTAAAGCAGCTGATATTGGTGCAGATTTAGTTGGGAAATTGGAAAAAAATATTCCAGAGGATGACTCTAGAAATCCAGCTGTAATTGCTGATAACGTAGGAGATAATGTCGGAGATATAGCAGGTATGGGTTCTGATTTGTTGGGATCGTTTGTTTCTACTGTTGTTTCTTGTGTGTTTTTATTTATTATGTCTAAAGGAGGGTATTCTTGTGGATTGGATATTTCATTGGTATTATTCCCTCTGTTGTTCTGCTTTTTCGGGGCTTTGGCTTCTGTTTTTATTAACAAAACAATTACGTACATTAAGTCTGACAATGTTAGTTTATTATTTAGAGTAGGTGTTTTTTCTATTACTATTGTTAACGCCTTGATTGGTTCTATTTTGGTTTTTAATATGTTTCCTTCTATACACTCTGAATGTTTTGGGGTTTTGTTAAATAATGTTGGTGCAGGTGTTTATGTTTGTGTTTTGATTGGGTTAATTGCTTCTATTTTGGTGAGTTTTATTACACGTTATTATACTGATTCTAATTATTGCCCTGTTAAAGGTATTGTTCAACAGTCCAAGGCCGGTGCTTCTACGAATCTTATTAGTGGTTTATGTGTAGGAATGGAGTCTTTGTTCTTTCCTGTTTTAATTTATTCTTCTTGTGCTTTGTTAGCGTACAGTATTTTAGGATTTTATGGTGTTTCTCTTGCAGCTGTTGCTGTTATGTCTACGGCCTTAACACATTTGTCTATTGATGCTTTTGGTCCTATAGCCGATAATGCTGGAGGTATTGTTGAAATGTGTAAATTTGGAAATAACGTTAGAGAAAATACTGATGTATTAGATTCTTTGGGTAATACTACTGCTGCTACAGGTAAAAGTTTTGCTATTACTTCTGCGGTATTTACATTTTTTTCATTGTTTGCTTGTATTTTAGGCGTGTCGAATATTAAGTATTCGTATTTGGATCTTCACTTGGTTTCTGGATTATTATTTGGGGCAATGGTTCCTTATTTGTTTTCTTCTATGGTTATAAAGTCTGTAGCATCTGCTGCTATGAAAATTATTGATGAGGTTAGAAGGCAGTTTAAAAATGTGGATTCTGATAATGGGGATCTAGTGGATTACAGTAAATGTGTTCTTATTTCTACGGTTTCTTCTGTTAGTGGTATGATTAAACCTGCTTGTGTGATATTTATTTTCCCGGTTTTGGTTTTAACTTTGTTTAATGATAGTATTTCTATTGGATTTTTAATTGGATTATTTTTAAGCAGTGTTCTTCTTGGTATATTCCATTCTAATGTTGGAGGGGCTTTCGATAATGTTAAGAAGGCTATTGAGGCATGTGTTGTTATAGATGGTGTAGAGTATTCTAAGAAATCTTTACAGTTATATAAATCTGCTGTTGTTGGAGATACAGTTGGTGATCCATTGAAGGATACTTCTGGACCTTCTATGAATATAATTTTAAAGATTACATCCTTTATATTTGTGCTTTTATTCCCATTGTTATTTAAAAGTGTTAGAGGAGGTTCATTTTTGAATTCTGGTAAATTTAATAAAAATTATAGTAATAATGGAAGCTTTAACGTTGCTAGTGAACCAGTTGTTAAGGTTGAGGATGTTTTCAGTGAATTATCTAAAGATGTAAGTGATGGGCATTATGCTTCGAGTAATACTAAAAAACGTTCTAAAAATGCTGTTATGGGATTAAAAGATGAGCCGGAGGTGTATGTTAATGAGGATGAGAATGGCAATTTTGAAAAGTTAACTAAGTATAAAAATGGTTACGTGTATGAGAGTTATTATAGTAAGTAGATATGAGTAGTGGAGTTTTTTTTATTTTTAGTAGTTTTTTTTTTTCATCAGTTTTTGGTGCTATAGTTTCTAAATATATTAGTTTTTTTGAGGAGTTAAATCTTATCGTTTTGAAAGGACCCTGGAATGTAACAGTTGGGATATTTATTATGATAGGGTTTTACATATATCACTTGAGGGTGTTTTATAAAAGTCTCAGTGAAAGTTTTTTGAGAATTATTTATGAAATTATCTCTCTTTGTGTGATGGTCCTTATATTTTGTTTTATTACTGGATTTAGTATTAGCTCTAGGACTGTTTTGTCGGCCTTTGTTGTAAATTTTACAATATCTCCATTATTAGATTTATATAAAGGATGGTGTGATGGATTTTTTAATGGTAGGAAGTATAAAAATGAGAAAGTTTTATTATTTATTATTTTGTTTATTTTTATAGCTTTGATTTTCATTGATTTCTCAGTCTATATTTTGAATAAATACCGATAAAAAAAAGATTTAGGATTAGAAAAGAATTAGAGTTTACTTCTTGATTTGAAGAAGTTTTATTGATTTATTTAACTTCCTCACAACTGGCTTCTTGAGTGTTTTCTGTTTCGCTATTGGAGGAATTGTTTTGAGCTGTACCCTTTTGTGCATTTTGCATGGCTTGGTATATTGCCTGGAGATCTGTATTTAATTTATCTTTAGCAGTATCTATTGCACTTATATTTTTGTCTTCTTTTGCTTTCTTTAGTGCAGAAAGATCTTCTTCAATTTTAGTTTTAATATCTGTAGGAATTTTATCTCCGTACTCTTTTAATTGTTTTTCAGTCTGAAAGATAATACTATCTGCTTCATTTATTTTATCTGCAGCCTCTCTTTCTTTTTTGTCTTTCTCTGCGTTTTCTTCTGCTTCTTTTTTCATCCTTTCAATTTCTTCCTTTGAAAGGTTAGATGAGTTTTCTATCCTTATTTTTTGCTCTTTTCCAGTTGTTTTTTCCTTTGCAGAAACATTTAGAATTCCATTGGCGTCGATATCAAATGTAACTTCTATTTGTGGTACACCTTTAGGAGCTGCTGGTATTCCATCTAGATTAAATACTCCTAACGACCTATTATCTTTTGCCATTGGTCTTTCTCCCTGTAATACATGTATACTTACTGATGTTTGGTTATCTACAGCAGTTGTAAATACTTCTGATTTTTTAGTAGGAATCGTTGTATTAGCTTCTACTAATTTAGTAAAAACACCACCCATTGTTTCGATACCAAATGATAGAGATGTCACATCTAGAAGTAATACATCTTTAACTTCTCCAGTTAATATACCACCTTGTATGGCTGCTCCTACTGCTACTACTTCATCAGGGTTTACACTTTTATTTGGTTCTTTCCCGAAAAATTTCTTTACTAGTTCTTGTATTGCAGGTATTCTTGTAGATCCTCCAACTAATATTACTTCGTCTATTTCACTTATTGAGAACTTTGAATCCTCTATACATTTCTTGCAAGGGATAGTACATCTTTCTATCAAATCGCTACATAAATTTTCGAAATGTGCTCTTGTAAGAGTTTTCATTAAGTGTTTTGGACCATTTGTATCTGCAGTTATATATGGTAAGTTTATTTCTGTCGATGTAGCACTAGAAAGTTCTATTTTTGCTTTTTCTGCAGCATCTTTAAGTCTTTGTAATGCTTGCGTATCACTACTTAGATCAATTCCAGTTTCTTTTTTAAACTCAGATGTTAACCAATTAACTATTTTTTCATCGAAATTATCTCCTCCGAGGTGTTTGTCTCCATTTGTAGCTTTAACTTCAAATACTCCATCACCTAATTCTAGTATAGATATATCAAATGTTCCACCACCTAAGTCAAATACAGCAATCTTCTCATTTTTATTCTTTTTGTCTATTCCGTAAGCTATTGCAGCTGCTGTTGGCTCATTTATAATTCTTTTAACATCTAACCCAGATATTGCACCAGCTTCTCTAACGGCTTGCCTTTCTGTATCATTAAAATAGGCAGGCACTGTTATAACTGCTTCCGTTATTTTTTGGCCTAGATAATCCTCTGCAGTCTTTTTCATTTTTTGCAATATAATTGCAGATATTTGTTGTGGTGTGTATGTTTTACCATCTATATTCACTAAACATCCATTACTACTACTATTTTCAACTTTATAAGGGAAATTTTTTATTTCATTTGAGACTTCTGTAAAGTTCTTTCCCATAAGTCTTTTTATAGAATAGATAGTGTTTTTTGGGTTCGTGATAGCTTGTCTTTTTGCTACATTCCCAACTTTGTTACCGTCTTTTGTAAATGCTACCACAGATGGTGTTGTTTTATTTCCTTCACTATTTATTATAACTGTAGCTTCATTTCCTTCCATTATAGCTACACATGAATTTGTTGTTCCTAGGTCTATCCCTATTACTTTTGCCATATGTATTTGTACTTTTCTGTTATAGCAAAAAACTTTCCAAGTTTTATAAATATTCTAACATCGTTATTGTATTATGTACTTTTAAGTATAAATTTTTTGTTTAAGTTGTTTAATCTACTTTTAATTTTAGCCCTTGTGTATATTTATCCATTGATAATTTAAAATTGTTACTTATAACTGTGTTAAGAAATCTTCGAAGTTATTTTTTAGTGTCTTATAGTCCATCGCTCCAACTATGTTTTTTACGTTATAGGTCTTGTTTGGTGTTCTTTTTATAAAAAATGATGATGGGATTGATCTTATGTTGAATAAGTTAGCAATTTCGCTGTTAAGATCGTATCCAATTGGCATTGATATTTGTTTATTTGTTATAAAAGTATCTATATCTGTTTTATTATTATCACAATTTATGAATAAAAAATCTGCATTATTTTTGTATTCGTTGTATATCTTTTGTAATTCTGGTATTTCGCTTCTACAAGGAGGGCACCATGTTGCCCAGAAGTGTATAAATATGTTAGGCCCACATTCGCTTATTTTAAATGTATTTTCATTATTTGTTTGACACTTAAGGTTATCTAGTATTTCTTTGTAATCCATAGTTGTTAGTTATTTATATTTATAAAAGTATCATAACTTATTTGTTTATTTTCGATATTTATTAATTTTTTTATTTCATAAATTGCTTTCTGTTCTATTATTATGTCTTCATAACTATTTTTTTGTAGTATAAATTTGTTTTTTATTTTATTCCTATAGTATTTTGTTATTAAATTGTTTATTTCTGTGTGAATTAGAGTTGAGTAGATGTTAATATAGTTTACGATGTCTTCTCTTGTGCATGTTATATTGTAGGTTTTTATTATTGTGTTTTTTATATTTTTGAGTATTATTTCATTTTTTATTATTGTTTCTACTGTTTTTTTTATGTCAGCATTATATCTATTCATTATTTTTTTTGCTTTTTCAGATGCGTAGTTTTCGATATCAATGTTAAAATTATTTAATATAGAGTTCTTTAGTTCGAGTGTTGTTATTTTTTCAAGGGCGAGATTACATTGGTATAGGGATATGTCTCTTATTTTCTGAAAATCTATAATTTTATCGTATTCGGTGTCGATATTTGGTTTATAATTTGATATTTCTGTATTTAAGAATCCATTTATCCAACTTATATTTTTGTTATTTTTTGCTATATCGAATTTATAGTATGTGTCATCAATTATTTTTTGGATATCAACATTTATTCTTGTAAATATTCTTACTATTTTAAAAATGTTTTTTTCTTTTTTTACTTTGTAGTTGTAGTTTATTAGATTAAATATTCTTTCGTTGAAATATATTTGGTTTTCTTTGAAGCTTAATTCTATCGTATAATTTATTTGTTTGTTTTTTAGATTTATTTGGTCATTGTTTATTTTACAAATACATGGAATGAATAGTTCTTGATTATCTTCATCTACCATTTTTATAATACTGTTTTCAGTGGATTTTTCTTTTTCTTTGCCGATATAGTGAATTAATACAGTTTCACTTGCTATCTTGACAAGGTTTTCACTATCTATATCAGAGCAATAGTGACTGTTAATTGTTATATTTGATAAAATTTCTTTAAGCGTTTCGATGTCTATTTTTTTTGTGTGGCAATAGATGAATTTTGAACTAATATCTCCTATTTCGTTAATATTTTGTATTGTTTTTTTTGTATTGAGTGTACTTTCTATTAATATAGGGTCGAATATTATATTGTTTTCCTTTTGATTATTTTCCTGTATTTTTCTAAATTCATTGGATATCTTTTCTGTTATTATTTTATCTAAGATATTGACTCCTGCTTCTCTAAATAATATATCTGTTGGTGTATTTTTGCCTCTGAAACCATTTCTATTTGTGTTGTTTTTTATGAAATGTATTTGATTTTTTAGTTCTTCTATATAATCTTTTTTCTCAAATACAAAATTTATTGTTGACTCATTTTCTGATATATTTTCTATTTCTAAATTCATAGTCGATTTACTTTAATTATATTATTTGTATTTGTTAAAAATTTATTTTTTGATATTTAGCTCGTTTGTGTTGGTTTAAGCAAAAAAAATACTAGTTATGTATGTTTTTATGAATATAAAGTTTAGACATAAATTGATATCATGTATTGTCCAGTGGTGCAATCGGCAGCACGCTCGTTTTTGGTGCAAGTAATCTAGGTTCGAATCCTGGTTGGACAACTTTTTATATATTTTGTTTTTATTGATTGCATATGTGTTGGAATTGGTATACAAGCTACCTTGAGGTGGTAGTGCTTATTTTAGCTTAAGGGTTCGAGTCCCTTCATATGCACGTTTAATTTTTACATTTTATTTTCCGCTGTATTTCTCTCTCCTTAATTGCGTTTCTTTTATCGTAATTTTTTTTACCTTTTGCGAGGCATATTGTAATTTTTGCTATTCCTCTTTCGCTAATATATACTTCTTTTGGTATAATTGTTATTCCTGCGTTTAGATTGTTTTTTATTTTTATTAGTTCTTTTTTTTTCAGTAATAGTTTTCTAACTCTGTATTCATCATGGTTGTATATATTCCCGAATATGTATTTGGCTATGTACATTTGTTTTATGAATAATTCATTGTTTATAATTATACAGTATGAGTTGTTTATATTTGCTTTTTTATCCCTTATTGATTTTATTTCAGTTCCTGTTAAGACTATCCCGGCTGTATATTCTTCGATGAGAAAGTAGTTAAATTTTGCTTTTTTGTTGGTTGCTATTACGGTTTTCATATATTGTCATTACTATTTGTATAATTAGGATCAGAATACTTGCAAAATAGAGGTTGCGACTTGGTTTTTCATTGAATACTATAATCCCAATGATTACTGAGTAGACAAATTCAAGGTATCTAAATGTTGAGACAAATGATGCATTTGATAGTGATGATGCTTTTATTAGACATATGTGTAATATGTTTGAACCGATTCCAAGAGCTATTAGTAGTAATAGCTCTTTATATGTGATACTTATTAGTGTTGGGATTGATATTGGTAGAGACATTGAAAAAATGACTAAATTGAAGTAGAAAATGGAGGTTAAGTGGTTTTCTGAAGTTGAACATTTTCTGTTTAGTGTGTCATATAATCCGCTAAATATTGTACCAATTAGTAATACTATGATTCCTGTATTTAACGTTATTTTATCTACTCCAAGTGTGATTAATATTATTATAAATATCAGACTTGTTGAGATGATTCTTCTGTATTCTACCTTTTCATGTAGTAGTATTTTTGAAAATACGATAGCCCAAAACGGTATTATGAATGTAATTAGTGTTCCGTTTGATATTGGCACTATTTTGAACCCTATTACGTAACTAGAGAGCGCTATTAGTTCGGTTAACCCTTTGGCAAGGTGGATTTTTATATTGTTGGTTTTTAGTAATTTGATGTTTTTTAGAATTATTGGTAATACTAGAATTGTTGCGAAGAAAAATCTGCCTGCAAGTATCTCTGCTGCTGGTAGTCTGCTTAGAATTTTATAGATTGAGTTGTTAATAGCACCAAAGGCAAATCCTATAATGCAATAAAATGATACTATAGTTATATTATTCATGACTAATATTTTGCTATTAAATAAATAAGATATTTTTTTTTATTTGTGACAAAATTAGAATGCACTATATTAATTTACCCCCATCTTCGTCGCATAATGTAGTATGTTATTGCTAGTACCAAAAGGATGAATATAATTATGTATTTTATTTTTATTTTTATTTTTTTTGTTGTGTGTTTCCCTTTCTCCTTTACGTGTTTTATGAAACTTTCTGTATTAACCACGAATTCATTGTTAATTTCATTAAAGGATATATATATTTTTTTACCTGTTAGCTTGTTTTCATCTCTTAATTTTTCTATCGTTATAAATAATTTGGATTTTAGATTGTCACTGAGTACATCGTAGATGCTTCGTGCACCTCTATTCCTTAGGGTGACATCATTTATTATATATTCTGCGCAGTAGTTTTCAATATTGTTTTCATAGTTTATATTGATATTGTATTTTTCGTACATTTCTATAAAGGATTTCTTTACCTCTGCAAAATGTCTCCTGATTAATTCAATGTATTCTTCCTTTACGAAACTTATGAATGGGATTATTCTGAATCTGGTCCTTAGTGATGGATCAAAATGAACTTCTGTCATAGAACCTGTTTCGTCTTTCTCTGATTTTCTTATTTTCTCATTTGATGTAAAGATGAATATAAATCCTGAAACGTCTACCTTCTTGCCATCGTATCCTATGTAGTAATTATTGTCTTTTAATGTTCTTAACATTTCGTTTAGGTCTCTAGCTAAGTTATTATCTGCTAGTATTTTGTCAATTTCATTGAATATAATTACCCCCCTTATGGCAGTTCGTATGTATGTGTCTAAATCTGATTTAACTATTATTTTGTTTCTTTTTTTAGTTCGTATCTTTACTGGCTTAAATAGTGATGATAGTTTTCCATCACCGCTTAATAATGTCGATGCATCTATTATAAATGCTGGTTTGTTGTTAAAGGCGATGCTTTGAACTAATGACATTGCAGTCTCGGTTTTACCTGTTCCTGCTGGTCCAGCTAAATATATAAATGTCGATCCAGGTCCATTTTGCAGATACTTTTTGTTTTCATACATGAATTCATCTTCAAACTCTTTTATTGCAGTATTTATTTTCTTTTTACTTAAATTTTGTTTTTGTAGTTTTTCTTTGATATTCTTTTTACCTTCTTCCAGTTCTTTTTGTTTTTTTAACTTCATGAAGTCGAATTCTGAATATTTCTGTATTATAGATATTACTGATTCTCTTATAATTTTCATAGCATATTTTTGCCCGACTATGGTTGAAAGTGATTTGTCAAGCTTATATATGTTTGTAATTGGGTTGTTAAATTCACCTATTTTACAGTAGTATTTTTTGATTAGATTTTCTTTTTCTTTGTTCCTTCTCTTAGTTTCGTTCCTGGCGTTTACATCGTCTATAATTCTGAAAATTTTGTTATAGAAGCCTTCAAAGACTTCGATTGGCCAAAACATGTATCCAATTACTGTGGAGATTCCTTTCCATCTGTTTAGGCAGCTGTAACATGCATTTCCGCCTGGTTCTCCTTTTTCAGGCAAAATATTACTTGTTTCACACTGTGTAACTGTGTAGAGTGTTGAGAATAATATTAATAGTAGTTGTTTTTTCATAGCTTAGTAAATTAACTTTTATTAAATAGTAATATACAGAGGTTTACTTTTGTCCGTATATATTTCCCCTATTGTTTCTCCTTTACTCATTAAATTTTTTAATAACTTACCATTATATACAATTTTATTCTTTTTCTTCATAAAAGTTTTGTCTATAAGCGTTTTTCTACATCATTGTACCCTACACATGAGTTAAACTTAATTAATGTTTGTTTCCCATTGATGTTTGTTATTGATACTTCAATATCTTCACCGACAGATAGTTTTTGTCCTTTGTGGGTGGCTTTGTTTATTTCTTTAGGCTTAGAATTTTTCACACATTTTATTTTTGTCTCCTGATTATCTGGTTTTGCTGGATGTGTTGCTGGAGGCGTAAATGGGGGATTAGTTGCGGTTGTAGATCTCGTGCTTTTTGTTTTATTATTATTAGATTCTTTACAACATCTACAGTGTAGGTATTGATAATTAAATATCATTAGCATGATTGTACTAAGTCTTGTTATTAATATTTTCATATCCTCAAATTTATTTTAGTATAATAAAATATTTTTGTTTTTGATGAAAGTAGGATTTTTATGGAATAAAACTAGTTTTTAATTACAATTATCCTCCTGTACAGCATCCTCCATTACATTTACAACATTTGTTACAACAGGCACAACACCTAGCGGTACCTTCTGACATTCCAATTTGTTGAGGTTTTTTATTTTTATTTTGCTTCTTTTGCTCTCTTTGTTCGATTTCTTGTTTAGTAGCTATAAAGTCTCCAGCTCCGATTGGAATTTGTGTATTGCATGTTTTTAGCATTCCATCATAATCATACTCTATTCCATCTATAGCTGTATTTATTGTTTCTTGAGGTATTTCTAATCTTTTACCATTGACATCTATTCGCATTTCAGATAGTTTGTTTTTTAG
>AUXO014498464.1_pt1 | contig 55758 bp, 85 predicted proteins | sample 768731 | NCBI WGS metagenome assembly AUXO01 (sample SAMN02715735, study PRJNA202380) | gut metagenome | biome: sheep rumen | host: Ovis aries | place: New Zealand: Palmerston North
TTTTCTTTTTTCCCCGGAGGGAAGAGCTCTGAAAAACTTTTTAGGGCAAAAAGATCCATAGGTTAGTCTATGGTCTTTTTAAGGGTATGTGTTACAGAACAAGAAGTGCTCCTTTCAGATATATTTATTATCGGTGTTAATGTCCATACTGGTTTCGAAAACTATATAAAAAGGCTATTTAAACTTCCTCAATAGTCAATAGATTAGTAACACATACTCTTAAAAAGATCATAGAAGTATAAAAAGAAATGAGGTAAAAGTATGGGACAAAAGTTGAAACCACCAGCTAAAACTCCCGAAGCTCGAGAGAATCAATGTATAAATATGGCAATGAATCTTGCAGCAGAAAGATTAGCAGAAGGTACAGCAAGCTCTCAAATAATTTGCCATTTTCTAAAAGCTGGAGCACTTAAAACGCAATATGAATTAGAAAAGCTTAGAAGTGAAACCGAACTTCAACGAGCAAAGATAGAAGCAATTAAACAAGCGGAACGTCTAGAAGAAGTTTATGTGGATGCTATAGAAGCAATGAAGAACTATCAAGGAGGAAACTTTAATCCAGATGATTAAAACATATTCCGAAGCGATAGCCATTCAAGATTACTACGAGAGATATCAATATTTAAAATTACAAGGTATGATTGGAGAAGAAACTTTCGGTTCTCTAAGATTTCTAAATCAAAAACTATATGATAGTGAGGAATGGAAAAAATTCAGACGAAAAGTTATTTTAAGAGATAACGGAAATGACATGGCCGTTGATGGATTTAATATTCCAGGTAGAGCAATAGTACACCACATTAACCCAATAACAGCAGAAGACATCATTAATAAAAATCCAAAAGTATTTGATTTAGAAAACGTAATATTAGTTTCGCATAGCACACATGAAGCTATTCACTACGGCAACGAATCGCTATTACCAATTGAATACAAAGAACGAGAACCAGGGGACACATTACTATGGTAAAAGGAGGAGCACATGGAAACGATAAATGGAATACCAATTAATGAGTTACTAACAACAGTTAATAGAACAATACGAACTGGGAGAGATATACGATACATAGTTGTTCACTATACTGGAAACATAACCGATACTGCATACAACAACGCCCGATATTTCAAATCTACAAATAGAAATGCATCCGCACATTACTTTGTCGATGAATATTCTGTCTGGAGGTCAGTTGCCGATAAAGATGAAGCTTGGGCTGTTGGTAGAAATTACGGAGCAAACAATTTGTTTGGTAGAGTAACAAACAACAACTCAATCTCAGTAGAACTATGCAGTACAAATGGTTCATTCCCAGAAACAACTCTCGAAAACGCTGCAATCTTAATCGCTGGTCTTATGGATAAGTATGGAATCTCAATAAACAATGTCCATACACATTTCGAGGTATGCACAAAAGCCTGTCCCGGATGGGCTGGCTGGGGCGCAGTAGGCGGAAATCTGAAATGGATAGCATTTAAACAGAGAATCCTAGTAAAGACTTCGGCCGCTGGAAAAGAAAAACCAGTTGTGTATACAAACACCCAGAAGCAATATCCATTAGACCCAAAAGGAAAAGACTTTCCACACTACAGAGTTCACCAGACAAAGATTGGTTGGAATTATCCATGTCCGGTAGGTCAAGGAGCCGGATGTCTAGGTTTTCAGATAGAAGCTTTGAAGATAGATTTCCCTAACCATGAAGTAAAAGCTAAAGCCCACATTCAGAAACAAGGAACCATAGATTATGGTAAGATAAATTCAAAATCAGTAATAGGTTCTGTGGGTAAAAAGCTAAGACTCGAAGGTGTCTGGTTAACAATCCCAGGATACAAGGCGAGAGCATTCTGTGGAGACAAGTGGTTACCATGGCAGAAGTGTGATGGAAACCATCTAATCGGAACCCAAGGAAAATCAATGCCAATGTATTCTATACAAATAGCAAAGGAATAAGGAGGTATCTATGTCTGACTTATCAACCATCTTTACGAACATAGCAGATTCAATACGAGATAAAGCGAAGATTACAAATACAATGCTACCATCTGAAATGCCACGCTACATTGATGAAATTGAGACCGGAGGCGGAAGCGATGATGACAGTAAAATAACAATAAACATAAGAAGTGGGGTAAGGGTAGCTTCAAGTCTATCCCTTACCGCAAACGTATACGGAAGTGAGGTATAAACATGTTAACAAAAAACGCTAAAAATTTTATATTAGAAACGATAATGAATTGCGGTTCATCGGGACCTGGCGATGGTCCATACCCATCAAGATCTTTTACTGTTAAGGCTGTCAACGGATTAGAAAAGACCACAAGCACTGGAACAGGAAATTCAATAGGTTTTATTAATGCACTCAATCACATGGCAAAAACGGGGGGTACGAATTCGACAACTTATATTCAATGTGGAACAGGAACTACCGCAGCGACTGAGGATGACTACATACTCGAATCAACAGCAACTGGTTTAAATTGTGATTCAATAGTTACAGCTATTGGAAGTAATTACTCAAAGACTTATACTGCTACATTTTCAAATACTACAAACGCCGACATAATAGTGACAGAAATAGGATTTTTTGTAACTTATCCTACCAATGGAGGCTCTAGTGTCGACTACTACTTACTTGACCGAACAGTCCTCTCCACCCCAATCACAATTCCAGCTGGTGAAAGCAAAGCTATTACATATGAGTTAGGATTTTAAGGAGGTTCCAAAATGCCAAATCAAACAACAAACTATAATTTAACAAAACCTCTAGAAACCGAACGCTATGATGTGCAGGTATTCAACAATAATGCGGACATCATAGACTCACAAATGAAAAGCAATGCTGATGATATAGCAAATGTAAACTCAAGATTAGACAATCTCAACAACTGGGCTACTGTAGAATTCACCTTAGCAGATTTCTTATATGATGAGAATAGTGGGATTACATATTTAAGAACAGAAGCTCCTAGTGGATATGAAATAGCTGAGATTAAGGGGTATTTTGTGTTAAATAAAAGAGAAGCAATTGGAGAGAGTGACAATAACGTAGTTATGGACCCGTCTATACCATCATTAAATACTACTTTCTTAAGGAGTCTTGTGAGTATCTCTATACCTCCAACAGCTTTAGCTATTGCTGCAACTCCACATGCTCAAATTAACTCTGATTTATCATATGTAGATACAAATATGCAATATGTTACAAGAGCTAATAATATTTCGTGGGCAAATCTACCAACATTAGTCAATTTTACTACTAGATCAAAAAATATTAATCACACAAATTATGAAACAACGAGTTTTACACTCAAAACTGACGTCCCACACACCAACATATCTGAGTTCTACGGCAAACTACAGTATAGAGTAGTACCAGCGACATAAGTGAGGTGAAATCATGATATCCTTATCAGAAGTAGAACAACAATTAATTTATATTCTTGAAGGGTCTACTGAAGGTGTCACACATGCAGACCTAAAAGTCTATACACACCAGGAGTTAGCACAGTATACGCACGCAGAATTATCTGCTGGTGGTGGAGAGATGGTCCAACCTATAACCAGAATAGGATACATGATTAGTCTCCTAAATGGTGGTTCCACAGACCCAGAATATTTATCAAGAATAGAAATGTACCTCTCTTATATTTATCACAAAATTATGGGAGAGGAATACCCAACAATAACACACAGTCCTCAACCTCAATCCAGAACAGAGATAATTTTATACTGCATTCTCTACGACATAGAATTAGATGTAATGGGTATAGATAGTACAAAACCTTTATCAAGAATCGAAGGTTTACTTATACAATGGAAGGAGTCATTCAATGAGTAGTATATTAGAAGATGTTGCTAGTCAGTTAGGATATGACTCTACTAGTGATATAGATGCGCCACTATTACAAGACATGATTATTCATGTTAATATGGCAATAAACAACCTACATCAAATGGGGGTAGGTCCAAAGAACGGTTTTGAAATTACAGGTACAACCGAAACCTGGGATGATTTCTTAGGAGAGAATCATACCTTATTAAATAGAGTTAAAGTTTATATCTTTTTAAAAATAAGAGTAACCTGGGATACCCCTACCGGAACAGTCTTGCAAGCTTTGAAGGAGGAAATCAAAGAGCAAGAATGGCGTATAGTTGAAGAGGCTGATACTAATAATAACATATTTTCCTCTTAAAAGGAGCTGATAAACCATGAGACTGTCAAATACAGCAGTCCCAAAATATTATGGACAATTTAGACAACAAGTAATAGCTGGAAAGATACCAGTATGTGAAAACATTGCTCTCGAAATGAATCGAATAGACAGATTGATTGCTGATGATAGATATTACTATGACCCAGAGGCAACCGAGTGTTGGATTAGATTCTGTGAAAACGAACTAACCCTAACAAACGGTGACGACCTATTCCTACTCGATACCTTTAAACTTTGGGCAGAGCAAGTTTATGGATGGTACTATTTCCTAGAGACACAAGTCTACAATAAAAACACCGAACAATGGGAAACAAAGCTTGTAAAGCGAAGACTTACCCAGAAACAATATCTCATAGTGACTAGAGGTAATGCTAAAACATTATATGAGTCATGTCACCAGGGATATGGACTTGTTGTTGACCCATCGACAACCCATGGTGTTACAACTGCTCCAACGTTAAAACAGGCAGAGGAAGTTTTATCCCCATTAAAGACCGCATTGGCAAGGTCCCGAGGCCCTCTATTTAGATTCCTAACATTAGGTTCTCTACAGAATACTACTGGTTCATCAAAAGATAGAAAAAAACTATCAGCCACAAAGAAGGGTATTGAAAACTTCCTAACAAATAGTATTCTTGAGACCAGGGCAATGTCAATACCAAAGTTGCAAGGCTTACAAACCAAATACAACACAATTGATGAGTGGTTATCAGGCGATATCCGTGAAGATGTTATGACCCCCCTTGAGCAAGGTGCATCAAAAATTTCAGATTGGCTCATTATATCTGTAAGTTCTGAAGGTACAATCCGTAACGGTCCCGGAGATGATATCAAAATAGAGCTTAAAAAGATATTAAAGGGTGAATATGAAGCACCTCAAACATCTATCTGGTGGTATTGCCTTGATGATATAAAAGAAGTCTCAAATCCAAAGTTATGGCCAAAAGCAATTCCAAATTTGGACAAGACTGTGAGTTATGAGACTATTCGGCGAGATGTTGAAAGAGCGGAGAATTCGCCATCTACTCGAAATGATATTTTAGCTAAAAGATTTGATATTCCTATGGAGGGATATTCATATTTCTTTAGATACGAGGAAACCCAACCCCATCCTTCCCGAAACTTCACGGGTATTCCTTGTGCTCTAGGGGCTGACCTATCAAGAGGAGATGACTTCTGTGCCTTTACGTTCATGTTCCCTATGGCCTATGGATTTGTTGGAGTTAAAGCCTTATCATTTATCTCCCAAAGAACCTATGAGGCTCTATCACCTACTATGCGTGATAAGTACAATCAATTTATAGCAGAAGGTACATTAGTTGTTATGAACGGTACAGTCCTTGATATACCCCCAGTATATACTATCGTAGACAAGTACATTAATGATAACAACTTTGACGTTAGAGCTATGGGATATGACCCATACAATGCAGACGCTTTTGTGCAAAATTATGTAATTGATTATGGACCATATGGAGTTACGAAGGTTCCTCAAGGTGCTAGAACCGAATCAGTTCCCCTTGGAGAAATCAAGGCGCTTGCGGAAGACCGCTCACTCATCTTCGACGAGGAAATAATGAAATATTGCATGGGCAACTGTATTGTAATAGAAGACAATAACGGAAATAGAAAACTTTTAAAGAGCAGAAAAGATAAAAAGATTGATAACGTAGCAGCCCTAATTGATGCATACGTTGCGTATAAAGAACATCCAGACCTATTTGACTAAGGAGGATTGAAATGTTAACAATCACAGAAGCTTTAAAAAAATTACCAAAAGACGATGGGTTGCTCCCGATAAGCGCATGGGAGACTAAAGAATTCATTGGATTCAACATGGGGTTTGGAGGACGCCCCTTGATAAATAGTTCCTCTCATGTTTTTAACAAGAAGACTGGAGAAGACTTAGGCATGTGTTACTCAGCTACTCAGCTAATTGTTGGCGACAAAGAGTATCCATTGGATGATGCCAAGTTCATACCACCAGAACAGATTCAAGCAGCTATGAAATATTCAAAATAAATAAAGAAAGGTGTGAGTAAATGAGTTCAATAGTTGATAGGATTAGACGTGGTTGGTCCGCGTTTAGAGGCAATCCTATAGAAATTCCACCTAATATCTATCAATCAGCCTACACACCGGGCAACAAAACGGCGGTGTTTGGGGTGTCAAATATTACTTCAATAATAACGACAATCTACAATCAGATAGCCGTTGATACGTCGCAGATAGATTTTAGACATGTGAAATTAGATGAAAATGGTAATTATCTAGATACCATTGACGATGATTTAAACCAGTTGTTTAAAACGCAGGCTAATATAGACCAGACAGGAAGAGCATTTATTATAGACATTGTAGAGTCACTACTCGATGAAGGTTGTGTTGCACTAGTTCCAACGTTTACATCAAATGACCCACTACTCAGTGATTCATATGATGTTTATAGTGCTCGAGTTGGTAAAATCATAGACTGGTATCCGCAGCATGTAAAGATACAGGTTTATGATGAGGAAAGAGGTTGTAATAAGGATATTGTTCTACCAAAGAGAATCGTTCCAATTATTGAGAACCCGTTCTATTCTGTTATGAATAGACCGAACTCAACAGTTAGCAGGTTAAGATGGTTAATCCAGCAAATTGATAAGCTTAATAATCAGTCAGCAGAAGGTAAGCTGGACATCATACTTCAGGTGCCTTATTCAGTTCGAAATGAATCAAGAAAGGACTATGCTGCGAAACGAAAAACTGAGATAGAAGACCAGTTAGTAAATTCAAGGTATGGCATTGCTTACATCGATTCACAAGAACACATAACACAGCTCAATAGACCCGCTGAGAACACCCTATTAGAACAAGCTGACCGAGTAACCAAAGAATTATTCAACCAGTTAGGTATGAGTGAAAATGTATTTAATGGAACGGCTAGTGAAACAGAACGTCTTGGTTATTACAATGGAACAATTAGTCCTATCTGCTGTGCAATTGTAGATGCCGTAGCCTGTAAATGGTTAAGCAAAACCGCAAGAACACAAAGACAATCTGTTATGTACTTTAGAGACCCATTCAGACTCTTACCGTTAAATGATGTTGCTGAAGTTGCTGATAAATTTACTAGAAACGAAATTATGTCTTCTAATGAATTTAGAGCTAAACTTCCTTTAAAACCAAGTAAGGAAAAGAATGCTGACAAACTACATAATAGTAACCTTTATGACAAATCAGAACCTGAAGAGAATCCTGATTCACAGCAACCTGAGAATAGTGGGAATGCTAATGAAGAAGAGATAATGCAGGCAATGAGTGACCTAGATGCTTTTGATGCGAGCTTAGACGAATTGGAGGCTGAGTTAAATGAATAATTATATTAGTCATTATGCCAGCCCATATTACGACCCAGAAAAAGCCCATGAATACTACATGCGTACGAGGGAACTAAAAGGTAGGAAATCTACGGCTGGTTTAAATGACGAAGGTAAGGCAGCAGCAAAGTATGTAAAAGAACAATTAACTTCCGAACGTAAGCAGGTTATATCTGATAAAAAAGATGAACATACTAATATTAACGAAGCATACAAAAATCAAATGCAATCTAAAATCGATTCGCTACGATCCAAACTAAAAAGAATGTCAAAGTTTGAAAAGAGAAAGCATAGAGAAACAATACAGAATCAAATAACTATGCTACGTGAAGAAAATAAATCAAGAAGAAAAGAACTATCCGAGCAATTAAAGAATTTCAGAACAGAAACAAAAGAATTATACGATGAAAAATATATCTCAGAATTAGACAAAATTAAATCAGACTCTAAGTTTATAAAAATAAAGAAGAAAAGTAAGAAAACAAGTACTTCTTAGAAACGGAGGTATAAGTAATAGTGGATGAACGTATGAAAAACTACTTAGCCCATCACGGTGTAGCCGGACAAAAATGGGGTCAGAGACATGGACCTCCTTATCCACTAAGTAGGGACCCTGCTAACGCTAAAAGGGCTCAAGCAGATCACAAAAAGAACAAAGCATCGACAAAAACGTCAAGCAATCCACCTAGAGTTTCTAGAGGTTCAACCCCATCCAGCATGCAAGTACACGTTATGAAGGGAATTATATCCGATAGAAAGTACAGAAAGGAATTAGCAAAGCAGCAAAAAAGAGAACAAGAAGAATACGAAGAAGCTCAAAGAGCCGAAAAGGCAGCAGCTGTTAAAAGACGAAAGTATCTTGAAAAAGAGGCTAAAAAGGGTCGATTAACAAGAGCTGAGCAGGAAGAATACACTGATTTAGTTTGGAGCGATAAGCGTCAAGCTGAAGCCGAGGCCGCTAAACAGCAAGCTCAACAGGAAAAATACAAAAACACAATGAGCCTTATTTCATCAGCGGCAGTTATGACTCAGAAAGTTGCAATGGCTGCTGAAAGAATTGGTTATGCGAGAAATGCACTAGCAATGCTTAGCGAGAGGCAGAAAGATAGAAATCAGAAGCTAAAAATTAAGCAGATGGAACTTAATACTGACCTTGCAAAAACCAAGATTAAAGAAGAAGCTGGCATTAAGAAAAATGAACAAAAATACGATTATCAGAAATCAAAAGACTCTGCTGATAGAAGACTCGATAAATACAAATTTAATGAGAATCTGAAAAACGGTATTTCTAATAAAGACACAGGATATAGTACAAAAAATAAGGACAAAACGTTTAACAAAGATAAAAACAAAAATAAAGGAAAATACAATACCCCAAAACCACAAAATAATGACACAACTTATAAAAAAAGATGGAAAGATATTGATATATTTGCTAAAAACAAAGATGGTACATATCAAAGAAATGATGTTATTACCAATTATAGAAGAAGTCAGTTTACCCAAAAGACTATGGAAACAAAACTAAGTTCGGCATATGCTGACTATACCAAATCTAAATATGTTTCCTATGCTGATTTACAACCATCTGTCAAGAGTATAAAAGTTTCAGACAGTAGTCTAAATAGGATAAAAGAAGCGCAGCGAAGAAGAACTAGGATGGAAGAAATTTCTAGACAAAAAGCAATGACTGAGTCTCTCCAAAGAAGTTTCTTAAATAGTAAGGGTAATAAGAATGCATACTATTCTATGAGACATTCGATGTTCTTAAGTCCTGAAGAGCAAATGCTATTATATCTAGCCCATCACGGCGTTAGTGGTCAGAAATGGGGTCAGAGACACGGACCTCCTTATCCATTAAGCAGAAACCCAGCTAACGCTAAAAGGGCAAGGGTTGATTATAAGAGTAATCTTGGTAAGGGTGTCGCTATTACAGCAGGTACACTACTCGGCCTTGCTGGTATGGCTGGAGTTGCATTAGCAACGGGATATGTTATACCACCAGTTGGTGCAGTAATAGCAACAGGAATGGGTTCTTTAATAAGTCAGGAATATAAGACGCATAAATCAAGAAGATTAACTGAAGAAAGGGACGAGATAGCCAAAAAACACGAACTTAAAGAGTCGCCAGAGCAAAAAGAAACACGAAAGAAAAAACAGAAGGCGATATTTGATGCCCAAGAAGAATTATATGCTAATTTTAACCCACTAGAATCAACCAATACCGCAAAACTAGAGTATAGTTCTACAACCAATAAACACCTACAGAAAGCTCTTGAGATAAAAAAGGATACCAAAATTTCAGAGGTGTTAGGTTCTAAAAATCAAGAGTTAGCTTCAAAAACGCCCGAAAAGATTTCACATGGTGTAAATCCAAACTATTCAAAGGTTGCGGCAGGATATCACGATAACTGTCTAAAATGCTCTTTAACTATGGAAATGAGAATGAGGGGTTATGATGTACAGGCAAAAGCTTCAAGGGCATCCGAAATAGAATCAATGTCTCAGCAGTCAACTCCAGGTTTAATGGCTCACTTTACAAAAACACCAGACACCTATGCATACTCAAAATTTACAAGATCTAAGAACATAATTAAAGAAAAAGATTTCATCAACTCTTTACCTGATGGGCGTTATATGATAAACGGACCAACAAATACTGGTGGCGGACATTCTATTTATGGTATTAAAAAAGATGGAAAAATTAAATATTATGACACACAATCTAACAATGGAACCGCATACAGCTTCTTCAATGCTGCATCTGGAAAATCAATAGGTAAAGAATTGATAAATAATTCAACCGATAGTTTTGCAGTGGAATTCATTAGATTGGATAATCTTTCTGAATCTGACTTCTATAATATCTCAGATTATTGTGAAAAATCAAAATAAATAAGGGGGGTGTACGTTTTGGATGAACGTTTAAAAAAATATTATTTAGCTCATCACGGTATACCCGGACAAAAGTGGGGTCAGAGACATGGACCTCCTTATCCACTAGATGGTGAGGTAAGTAGGTCTATTAGAAAAAATAGAATAAACTATGACCTCCTAACCGAACCTTCCGATACCAGAGGATACAAGAGAGTTAAACAGCTTGTTGATGAGCAAAGAAAAATAAAAGAAACAATTAGTGATTTTAAAAAATTAAAGAATACTGATATTGAATCAATTGTTGACGGGGTTAATCCTATAAAACACGGAGATGGTAGGAATTTTAACTGTCAGAATAGTTCCGTAGCATTGGCTTTGAGACTTCAAGGATATGATGTAGAAGCTAGATTAAATTATGACGCTTCTAATGTTGGTAATTTGGAAGAGGCTTTTGTTTCTGGAAAATTAAAAACCATCAATGTTGGGTCCTGGAAAAATAAAGCGGAATTAGCGGATAGACATAAACAGTTAATGACGGCGGTAACTACTGAACTATTAAAAGAGCCGGTGGGGTCCACAGGTATTTTTATAATGCCCTGGATAGTATCAGACGACCCGAAACAAAATGCATCATGCTTTCACGCCGTGAATTATAAAGTAGGCAAAAACAATAAGCTTTATTTTTATGATGGACAATCATCAAAACACCCCATTTTTACGGCTGATGTTCTTAATTGGGATGCTCTAGACCCCAGAGATGTTCAGTTTATGAGGACTGACAATCTGCAACCATCCGAAAAAGTTACAAAATACGTAATTAGTAAAGAGAGGGGGCAGAGTGCAAACAATGATAAGCGATGAACTTCTCACAAAAGTTAAAAAGACCCTACCTCCATATTCGAAGATTATACGAATAGTCGATGATGGGAATAGGTTTGTAATCTTTACTGGAGTTGGAAACTTTACTGATGCTCAAGTGGTAATTGCCGACAAAAAGAGCAGTGAGATAAAAACCGTCGATATATACTCTTTAAGATTAAAAAATCAAAATAAATAAAAAGGAGGATTGTAAAAAATGCCAAAAGCAGATTACGATTTTAGTGGTTGGGCCACAAAGAACGATTTAAGATGTTCGGACGGTAGAATCATTCGACACAATGCTTTCAAGGTAAATGATGGACAGCAGGTACCATTGGTATTTGCCCATGTGCATGGAGACCCATCAAAAGTTTTAGGACATGCCATTCTTGAAAATAGGGACGAGGGTGTCTACGCATACGGATATTTTAATAATACAAGAGCTGGACAGGATGCTAAAGAAGCTGTAAAGCATGGCGATATTAATGCACTTAGTATCTGGGCTAACAATTTACAGCAGGCAGGTTCCGAAGTACTTCACGGTGTAATTCGAGAAGTATCTTTAGTACTTGCTGGCGCTAATCCTGGAGCTTTTATAGAATCAGTCGTTGCTCACAATTTACCAATGGAGGATGGCGATGATGAGGGAATATTCTACACAAACGAGTTTATTATCTCTCATGCCGACTCTGAAGTAAAAGCAAACAATGACAAAAAAGATGAAAAAAAGGAGGAACCAAAAGTGCCAGATACCAAAGACGCTAAAAAGTCCGGTTCAGATGAACCAACAGTCGGAGAGGTATACGAAACTCTCAATGATGACCAGAAAACAATGGTAGACATTTTAATTGATGAGGCTGTAAAACAGGCCTTAGAAAATAACAAAGATAAAAAAGGAGATGACGACGTGAAACACAATATTTTCAATTCTTATGAAGAGGAAGAGTACGATGGAAATGTACTTTCTCATGCAGATATGGATAACATTCTTTCAGCAGCTAAAAGAGGAAATTCCCTCAGAGACACATACAATGAGTATTGTGCAGTAAACGATATTCAGCATGATGATGAGCATGGTATTGTTTACCCTACCGGAACATCAACATACGGTGTCAATGATATGGATATGTTGTTCCCAGATCTCAAGAATGTTACAAACACTCCAACATGGATTTCTAGAAGAATGGAGTGGGTTGATGTAATTCTTAAAGGAGTTCACAGAACACCATTCTCAAGAATTAAATCACTCTTTGCAGACATTACTCAGGATGAGGCAAGAGCAAAGGGTTATATTAAAGGTAAGCAGAAAGTTACAGAAGTATTCTCAACATTAAAGAGAACAACAACACCTACAACTATTTACAAACTTCAGAAAGTAGATAGAGATGATGTTATTGATATTACAGACTTTGATGTAATTGCTTGGATTAAATCTGAGATGAGAGTGATGCTTGATGAGGAAATCGCAAGAGCAATTCTCGTTGGTGACGGAAGACAGTCTACAGATGATGATTATATCAACAGAGACAATATAAGACCTATCGTATCTGATGCAGACCTCTTTAACGTTAAAGTTGGAATTAACACAACAATCCCAACAGATGTTTCAAACCAGACAGCAATTGATGCATTTGCTAAGTCTTTCATAAATAGTGTTATATTTAACTATAGAAAATACAAAGGTTCCGGAAATCCTACGGCATTTATGCAGGAATCAGTTCTTTCTTGCCTCTTACTTGCTGAGGATGGTATGGGAAGAAAGTTATATCCTACAATGGAAACTCTTAAGACAGCTCTTAGAGTTAAAGACATTGTAACCGTTGAAGTAATGGAAGGCATAAACATTACATACAAAGTAAATACTGAGGATGTAACTGGTGAAGTAATGTGCATTCTTGTTAACCTTAATGACTACAATGTTGGTGCAGATAAGGGTGGAGCTATTTCAATGTTTGATGATTTTGATATTAACTTCAACAAGAATGAGTACCTCATCGAGACAAGAATCTCAGGTGCTTTAGTTAGACCTTACTCTGCTATGACAGTTGTTGCTCTTGGCGAGTAATCATATTGTAACTATTCTAGGAAGGAGGTAATATTAATGAAGTTTGTTGGAGCCATTGGCTTTTGGAAAGAGGATAAAGAATCCGAAACAGAACCTTCGGTGTATAGACCAAAGGAAATTGTTGAAAAACCATATAGAGGAGACATAGTTCAATACACACAGCGTTTACAACAGGCTGACCAGATGACGCCGGATGTCATCTTCTCCGCACAAATAAGTATTAACGCTGATTTATATTTAAACAAGCACTGGGAAAGCGTGGCTTATGTCTTATATAAAGGAGTTAAATGGGCTCCAACAGCCATTAATATTGACTTCCCAAGAGTTGTAATAAGTGTCGGAGGTAAATATCATGAATCTTAACAGACGAATTACTTTTGACAAAAAACTCAGACAGATACTTCAGGATAATGGTTTAGATGTAAATATTTACTTCGAACCGCCTAGAAGTATATCTGTCAAAACCCCAAATATTCTGTATAAACTAGACAGGTCTAAACCGATTTATGGTGATAATAAGGCTTATGTTGATATAGCAGAGTATACAGTTATATTTAGAACAAAAGAACCACGCTGTATAATCCACAACGATTTATTAAAGCTTGGTCAAGCCTCTTTTGTAACTAAGTATACAAAAGACGGATTAAATCACTACCAATACAAAATTTATTATTAAAATGGAGGTAATAAGATGGCAATTTTAAATTGGGACGCAGAAGGTGAAAGACTATACCAGACAGGTGTAGACCACGGCGTATTATATCCTAAAGACTCTACCACAAAAACATACCCTCAGGGTTATGTATGGAATGGTCTTACAACTGTAACAGCATCACCATCTGGAGCAGAAGTTTCAGATACATATGCTGACAACATCAAATACTTATCATTACTCTCAGCAGAAGACTTTGGTTTAACAATTGAAGCTCTTATGTATCCTGATGAGTTTGAACAGTGTCTTGGACATGTAGTAGTAAATGGTGTTGTAGTTTCTCAGCAGAAGAGATCAAGATTCGGATTCTCTTATAGAACTTTAATCGGTAATGATGTTGAAGGAACTGACTACGGTTACAAGCTTCATTTAGTATACAACTGCTTAGCTGGAGTATCCGAGGAAGCTGCAGCAACGGTTAATGATTCTCCAGAGGCACCAACAATGTCTTGGGAAATCTCAACAACTCCAGTTGTAATCGCTTTAACTGATTCTAATGGAAAGAAGATTTACAAACCAACTGCACATATTGAGATTGATTCAACAAAGGCTGATGCTACTAAGTTGAAATTACTTGAAGATGCTCTTTATGGAACAGATACTACAGAAGCGCATTTACCATCAATTGATGAAGTAATTACAATGCTTACACCCTGATACAACCACTACAGAAGAACCAACAGATGACACAACAAATTCTGAGGACCCTTCAGATGAAGTAGTGGAAGATAATAATGATAATGGTTAAATAAATGATTTGAAAGGAGTACGAACACATGTACAAAACAACAGTCGAATATGAAGATTTTAATGGTGAGAAGAAGAAGAGGACTTTATACTTTAACTTATCGCAGTCCGAATTGACCGAATTAAAGTATGAGTCAAATGGTGCTTTAGAGGACAAGATTGTAGAGATAGTAGCTACAAAAAATAGATCAGAAATGATGCTACTATTCACAAAGCTTCTCAAGATGGCGTACGGTGAGAAATCTGAGGATGGCGAATACTTTATCAAGAATGAGGAAGTATACAACAGATTCAAATTTTCAAATGCCTATGATGCCTTCCTCGAGAAGTTGGTATCAAGTGACTCTGAGCTTGAAAACTTCATTAAGCATGTAATGCCTAAGAAACTTTCGGACAAGGTGGACATGAACGAAGTTAAAAAGAAAACCGAAGAATATATTGTATAAATATTCAAAATAAGTAAAGAAGGAGGAATGCTCGATGCTCAAGATTACAATAGACCCAATAGAATGTTGGGATGAAAAGACTGAACGATTCTATTATTCTTTAGATAAGTCATACACTCTTCAATTAGAGCATTCTCTCCTATCCCTTTCTAAATTTGAGGAAATTACTTGTAGGGGGTTATTAAACAGAGGTGGGGAACCGCTATCTGTTAGCGAGACTAGATTATATGTTAAATGCATGACAATTAATAAAAATGTCCCAGATGCAGTTTACGATAATCTTACAAATGAACACATAAACCTCGTAAAAGATTATATAGAGAAACAACATACCGCAACAACTGTTGTGAAAAAACCACGAAGAAGAAACACTCCTAGAAAACAAGAAGGTATAACCAGTGAGCTAATTTACTGTTGGATGGTTCAATTAGAGATACCGTTTTCCTGTGAAAAGTGGAATTTGAGTCGTTTATTAAAGTTGATTGAAGTATGTAATGCTGAACAGCAAGAACCTGACATGATGAAACCAAAGGATATCATGAAGCGAAATAGAGCTATAAATGCAAGAAACAAAGCTAGATTTTCAAAAGGCAGACACTAAGGAGGTTCTATGCTAAAAGTATCAAATACTAAATTTGTTAAGACTAGGAAATATTTCAGTGATTTAGAGAATGTAATTCACGACGAAGATAGAAGAATAGTCTTATTTGCGGAGAGAGGATTAGAGGCTCTTAGACTTAATACACCTGTTAATTCTGGACAAACCGCAGATTCATGGAACTATGAAATAATAAGCTCTGATGGTATAGTTACCATAAATTACTACAATGATAATCTTGTAGATGGATGGTTTCAGGTAGCTGTTTATCTGGAGCTTGGACATGGAACAAACGGTGGTGGATATGTAACTGGGTATCCATACATTGATGAATCGATAGAAATTGCATTTAATCAGTTAATAGAAGATGTGTGGAAGGGAGTTGATAAGTCATGAGCTCTACTATTGAGAATAAAGTTGTAAAAGTTTCATTCGATCATAAAGACTTTGACAAAGGTCTTGATGAGAGTAAGAAAGAGCTTGAAAAGTACGAAAAGAAGCTTAAGATGGACGACGGTGTCAAAGCCTTGTCTGCCTTTCAAAAAAGTTTGAATGCCATAGATTTAAGCGGATTTTCAAAATCAATAAACGCTATTGAAGGTCGACTATCAACTTTCGGAATCATGGGTGCCGAGATTACTCGTAAAGTAACCGATTCAATGATTTCAGCCGTTACAAATCTGTACGCCACAACAATGGGTCAAATAAAATCCGGAGGTAAAGCCAGAGCAACAAATATTGAGCAGGCTCACTTCCTATTACAGGGTCTTCTGGGAGATGAAGAAAAAGTCCAGGAGATAATGGACGTTGCTATGGATTCCGTTGATGGAACCGCTTATGGATTTGACCAGGCTGCTAAAGCTGCAGCTCAGTTCGTAGCATCGGGTCTTACAGCTGATGAATTAGTAACACCGCTTAAAGCGGTTGCTGGTGTTGCGGCTACTACATCTAGTGATTACTCGGCTCTGGCAAATATCTTCACAAAGATAGCTGGTCAGGGTAGAGCGATGACCGGTGAATTAAATCAGTTATCAAGCTATGGTATTAATGCTGCGGCTACCTTGGCTGAATATTTTAACGGCGTTTCAGACGGAACTATTCAAGTAAGCAAAGAAGTACAAAACGAAATAAATGGTGCCTGGGCTAAAGCAGAGGTTTCTGATAAAGTTAAGGATATGCTTGGCGAAGGCGGAAAAATGACCGAGGGTGCTATAAGAGAATTAGCCTCTCAAAGCGCTATAACATTCCGAATATTCTCAGACGCACTCGGTCAGAGATTCGGTGAACATGCTAAGAAAGCTAATGAAACGGTTAATGGTGCAATGGCAAATGCTAAGGCGTCATTATCAAGAATCGGTGCTGAATTTTACTCACCATTAATTGAACAGAATGGTCCACTCGTTAAAATGTTCAACTCATTGAGAGTTGCTATTAATGAGGCTAAGAAGGATTTAGAGTCTTTCTTTGCAGATATCTTACCAATTGCTGAGAAGGTAATAGGTCTTGTTACAAGCATTGCTGACGTTGAAAGTGGTAAAGTATATTTAGAGCTCGATAGAATGATGGGTTCTATTAATGATATTGCATGGTCTTTAACGGGTGTATTCTCACAATTAAAAGAAGCATTTACCTCTGTTTTTGGAGAGTATAGCTTTGTAGACTTTTTAAATACTATTGGTTGGCATATCAATAGAGTAACAAGGTTTATATTAGCCCTAACGGTAGCGTCCGATGAAGCCTCATTAGCTAGAGCCAAGTTTGTCGATAATGAGGGCGGACATCTTGTAGGATTCTTTAAACTTATATTTGGCCTTCTCAAGCAGTTTAAAGTAGTCTTTACCAATGGCTTTACATTTGCTAAAGAGATAATTACATTATTTGGGAATGCCTTACATAATGTATTTGGTGGAATAGATGGTGTATATGATGAAATACTGAGTATAGCCGAAGCAATAGCGCTATTCTCAAATAATCTGAAATTGTCAGATGAGCAGGGTGAGAAGACTCAAAAAATATTTGAAATTATATTAACCGTTTTAAAGGGTGTAATTGGCGCCTTTAAGATGATACTACCATACGCTGCCAAATTATTTGTGGCTTTACAACCGTTATTTGATGTATTAGCCGATATATTCATTACAGTAATGGATGGGCTATTTGGATTCGACTTGGCTTCTAAAGGGGCTTCAGGGCTCACAGCAGTTCTTGACAAGTTAATAGACGGAGTAGCCACAGCCGCCCAGTTTATACATGACTTATATTTTGCTTTAAAAGAGGGAGATTTAGACCTCGTAAAAGAAAAATTCAAATCATTGGGTGAAGCCATTTTTGAAGGTCTAGGTTCTGTCAAAGATAGCTTACTATCAAAGATTCCAGATAATGGAATATTCGGTGGTATAATTGACTACTTAAAAAATACAGAGATTTCTATTGGTGGTGTTAAAGATGCCATAACAAGTTTCTTTGATACATTGTCTAACCACATACCAGTCCTTCAGGACATTAAAGACATGTTTTCTGAAATGTTCGGATTAGGTAAGTCAAACCTCTTCGATAAAGTAAGGGAAATAGGTGGTGCTAAAGCCGGCAAACCTGATGACTCCAACATGAACAAATACGGTGGCGGTATCATGCAAATGGTACAGGGTAAGTTTGAGGAGATTGGTGAAAACGCCAGGGATAATACTGTCATGGGTTCATTTACGACTACCATATTGGGCGAACCGCAAGATTTCTCAAGACTTGTATCTGAATATGAAGACCCGTTTAATAAGATTATAGTATTAATCAATTCTTTAGCTGGAGCAATATCTGGTTTAAGGATGGCTACCGGTATTAGTAACGCCCTAACTGGTGTTGGTACTTTCATGTCAAGTATCGGAAAAACCGCACAAGACTTCTCTGGGGGCTTAAAAAACTTCTTAAATCCATTTGCTGATGTTGCTAAAAAAAAGGTAGTAATGGACGGCATCTTTAAAATAATAGCGGCTATTTCAGCCTTAATATTCTCATTTGCATTGTTGGTAAAGGTTGCCAGCCAAGACCTTGACGCTTTTACAAAAGTATCAGCTGTTATATTAGTTCTTGTTGGAGTATTGCTATTTGCCCTTGTCAAGTTATCTAAAGCCAAAGGAAGTATTACAAAAGTTACAGCCGCAGCAACTGCCATGGAGAAAATGGCAAAGGTAATAGCTATTATATCTGCGGCATTGATTGCTATAATGGAAGTCTTGGCTTATACTGATGCTGGAATTGATGAATTGATTTCTGCAGTACTTGCTATAAGCATCGTATTGGCTGTTATGATAGGTTTAACTATTTGGTTGCTAAAAAATGCCAAACAAGATCCTACAAAAGCACTTGGTCTAATAAAAAGTATGACAACTATGCTAGTTGCAATCGGAGCATCTTTAGCCGTATTAGCATTAATGGACCCTTGGTCTCTAATAGCCGCTGCTGGTGCCTTAGCTTTAATAATAGCAGCAATGACTATTGCAATGAGGGAACTAATAAATACAACTAAGAGCATGAAAAAGCTTGAAAAAATAGACAAAATTGGTGAAGTGTTTGCAAAAATGGCACTCACAATGGCCGTTGTAGCAGTCGCTTTATCAATCCTCGCAAAACAAGATGTTAAGGGTATATGGTCAGCCGCGGGAGCCCTTATCTTAATAATGATTGCTATTGCTGGGGTATTTTGGTTCCTAGGAAAGCGCGGCGGTGGACCAGCCGTAATGGAAGGTTATGCCACTGCATTTATTAGCATGGCTGCTGCATTGCTAATAATATCGGTTAGTATTATGGTAATTGTTCAAGCACTCACAATGTTAATGCTATTAACGAAAGTCTTCAAATTAAAAGATATGCTAATGACCCTTGGGGGATTTCTAGCAGTTATTGCAGGATTTCTACTAGTTATAGGATTAATTGCCTATGCATTTGGTGGACCAATACTCTTGTTAGGTCAGGGATTTTTCTTACTAGGCGCTGGTTTATTCTTAGTAGCTTTAGCTGTAAAAACTTTGGCTAAAGGTATTATAATGTTTATAGGAGCCCTAGCTGTCTTAGCGGGTGCTTCAGCTATAATTGGTCCTGGAATAGCGGCTCTTGGTACATTATTAACGGGTATGGCTGCAGCTTTGGCTGATGCAGTAATGATATTCCTAAAAGAAATTCTTAAGGGAGTATTTGACATGATTTATGAAATATTGACGTTCATAGAAAATGCCATACCGATGGTCTGCAACATTTTGTTACTATTAATGGAGGCTGTATTTGCCGTAATTGTTGGTTTCATATTATATTTGGTTGAGAGCGGAGAAGCTTATTCTGCGGGTTATGCACTTGTTGGATTTATCATCGAATTCTTATCTGGTATGATAGATGCCTTAGCTGACAGAGTTGAAATGCTGGCAGATGCTATTACGAAACTTATTGTCGCAATATTGGCAACCATAGGACTTGTTCTTAGAAAACTCGGCAGTATTATAAAAGATGTCGTAATGGAAGCTGTAAAACATGTAAAGAAGGCTTTAGGTATTAACTCACCATCAAAGGTATTCTTCCAGATTGGTAAGTTTATATTATTAGGTCTTTGGAATGGCTTAAAGCTTATATGGAAATTAATCGTTAAAGCTGCTAAAGCTGTTTGGAGAGCCGTCAAGAAAGCATTCTTTGCAGTTGTTGATTGGTTTAAGAGTCTCCCAGAAAAGATTGCAAATGCTATTAAATCGTTCTTTGAATGGGTTGGTGGAATAGTTGCAAGTATAGCTACAAAGATTGGCGAAGGTCTTGCTAACGGATTACAAGCAATTAAAGACTGGATAGTTGATAAAGCTGGCGATTTGAAGCAGGCTGGAACGGACTTTATAGGCAATATTATCGAAGGATTTACAAACTTTGTTGAGGACCCAGTTGGGACTATTAAAAATATCTGGGAAGGCATAAAAGAAGTTCTTGGTGGTGTAAAAGATTGGATTAGTGAACATGTAACTGGTGCAATAGATTCAGTAACCGGTGCAATAGCCGGTGTTGCTGATAATCTTGGTTTGATAGATTTAGAAGAAGGCGAAACTGGAACTGAGAAAGCTACAAGATTATATGGTAAAACTTGGGGACAGAATCGTGGAGTATTTGAATCTTGGGTTGAAACACCTGAGAAATTAGCTAAGGCTTACAATACTGGATTAAAGAACAACAATCAGTACTTATTAAATCTTGTAAACGATTACGAAAAAGCCGTTAGCGAAATGACTGACGAGCAGAAGGCTAAATTAGGAATTACCTTTGAGACAGCAGAAGACGCAGCCGCAGTATTCATTGATGATTGGGTTAACCAAACAATGGATCATTGGTATACAGAAAAGAAAGGCACAGAGTTAGCCGATGAAATAATAAATTCAGTATCTGCTTCCGATGAAAAGAAGGAAGAACTAAAGCAGAAAGTTATTGACTTATCAAATGGTATTGGTGTTGAAGGTGGTCAGACATCTGGTGACGCGATATACGGAAGTATGATTAAGTGGTTTGAAGATAACTATCATACGAACTATGAAGAGGCTAAACGAAAGACCGATGGTTTATTTAGCGAGTTAGGTATGAATTACGGTGCTGTAATTGCATCAAGTATTCAGACTGGAATCGACCAATCCCCAAATCCTACAGTAACATTAGACACCGTGATTAACTCTGAGGCTGTTGGAACGTCTCTTCGTGAGGCTATTGGATTATCGGGTCTTTCAATATTTGACCCAACGTTTGGTATGGCTAATCCAGCATTATGGCCTTCGAATAATAAGACAACTGTTAACAACAATACAAACCTAGTTCTTTCACAGACAAACAATGGTACTGGTGTAATTTCAGCCCCAGAAGCTATGCGAAAGGGTACACAAACCTTATTAACTAAGAATGATTGGTTCCAAACAAGAAACACCAGTAATAATGTAAATTCTGGTGGTGGAGCTAATTTCGGTTTTTAATTAAAAATTCAAAATAAGTAAAGGAGAGCATTTCTATGGTACTAGAAGTTCAAGCCACAAATTACCGAGGTAATTCTATGGTATTTGATATGTGGGACCCGGATGAGTCTGGGTACGCCATAACTAAGATTGATGGTCTTGGTCCAATAAAGACTACTGTTAATAGAACTGCTCGAGGAAGCCTTGATGGTTCTTACTACAATTCTTGCTCTGGGCGAGAAGGTCGAACTATAACATTATCGTTTAGACCAGTCCAGGGTGAGGATATTGAGGCTTGCCGACAACGATTGTATAGTTTCTTTGTGATAAAGGGACAGATTACTTTAATCATTACAACTGAACATAGGAAAGTTGTATTTACAGGTTATGTAGAATCTAACGAACCAGATATATTCTCAAAGACAGTTACTCAAAACGTAACTATTGTTGGTACAGAGACAACATTTAAAGCATACAACGATTCTACAAGGTCAACAAGATACCATTGGTATATGACAGGTGTTGAGGATACAGGCTTACAATTCCCATTATCCAACGAAATACCTTCAGATGCTCAGAGTTCGTACACAACAGCTCTGAGGGCAGATACTGATGGTTTAATTAGCGGTCAGTCATCGGCAACACCGTTGTATTGGTATTCGAATCAGATTTTCTTTGACTATATGGATTATGTAAATCTTACAGCATCTATGAGTTATGATGGTGATGTGGAGACAGAAGTTAAATTGTATATTAGCTTTGTTGGTGGAGTGCCTTATTCTGCAGGTCATACGAACCATATATTGGTTAAATCATCTTCTGGCGGTTATATGGTAATAGATTTGAATGGTATAGTTAATCACCTAGGCTTTACACTAACTGAAACTTCTCAAATAATAATTGATAGTGTTACAGGAAGCAAGAAAGCTTATATTTATGATAAAGAGAATATGAGACCTTACAATATCATACCTTATCTTCACGATGTCAGCTGGTTTACATTGGCTCCGGGTGAGAATACCTATACGTGGTCTGCTAAACATTATAGCGAGTATCTAGCACTATCATTAGAATATAGCAAATTATTCGAGGGGGTATAGAGCATGGATGAACATATGAAAAACTATCTCGCTCATCACGGCGTAGCTGGGCAAAAGTGGGGTCAGAGACACGGACCTCCTTATCCACTAAATTCCAATCCCTCAAAACAGGCTAAACTAAAAGCAAAAAGTAAGAGTTCTTATAATAAGCTTTATGGCGGTTATCAAGGGATATCTATGAATCCATTGATAGATATTTTAATGAAAACCCATAAGGACAAAAAAGCTCCCTCTAAAGTAGATGAGTTGAAGTTGAAGCAGCAAAGATATGATGACTACACTGATAAGATTTATGAGGAATTTTCCAATACCTATAAACGTGAATTAAAAAACCTTCTAGATACGCCAATTACTATTGCAAGGGATCAAAATCTTCAAAGGTATTCTACTCATAAAAAACTTTCAGATGAAAAATGGCATTCAGATTATTCATTTGTCTCTTATACTAAGAGGGACGATCTTGCGTATAAGACTTCGGCCCTTGGTAATAAATTGTCAGCAAAAGTTGAGACAAAGGATGTATTTAGACAGAGTTTAAAGGCAAATAGAGATTTAAAAATTATGCCTTTTAGTGAAGTTATGACACTTATTGATGGCGAACAATCATTAAAAAGTACACAATACAAGAGTTATGTGCTTGATAAATTTGCATCTAAATCTTTTATTAAGAAATTTGTACCCATAGAAGATCAAGAGGGATATATTGACCATTTAATAAATTTGAGGGGTACAAAAATAAATTCAATCTATCAGAGATATGGGGAGCCTGAAGATGGGTATGATAAACTTGTAGATGAGGCTTCAAAAAGAGGCTATCAAGGAATAGTAGATGTTGAAGATTTTCTGAGTCCATGGTTTGAAAAACCTATAATATTATTTAGCCCTAATGATAATATTAGAGATGTTAGTTCAACTATAATAAAAAAAGAATCCGATAAACCTATATATGATGAGTATCATTCTAGAATGATGGACTATTACGAAACTGGCAAAATCGGTAATGATAAATTGGGTAAATTGGGGGTATAAACTATGAGTGAATTTCCAATAATTACAATATTAGATAATGCATTTAATACCCTCGATTATATTGATGGTTACAAATCTCTTGGGTGGAACTCACAGTTTAACGACGTTGGTACTTTTGTAATGGAATGCCCTATAACTCATGAAAAAATTCAGAGATATTTGGTAACCAAAGAACCTCAAACAACATATTTCAAGTTAGATGATGAAATTATGAGGGTCGAACATGTAACTATAAAATCTAGTCTAACTGATGGTTATATTGTAACTTTGGAGGGTTCTTCTCTTGAAACCATTCTAAAAGATAGAGTAACTTGGTATGATACTCAGATTGTTACTTATGGTGAGGACGACACTGATTCTTATGGTGACTACGGTCCGGATTTTAACACCGTAATAACCAGATTAATAAATAGGAACTTTATAAATGCTACAGATAGTGTTAGAAATATTCCAGGTTTTCATATAGCTCCAATACCATCAGCAATTGCATCTCTGGGTATGAGTGGCTTCGACTTTTCAATGTTAACATGCTTTGATATTATCAAAGAGATTTGTGATACATTTGGTATTAGGTTCGGGCTGAGATTAGATTCTAATAAGACTTTAGAATTATATTTCAAATACCCAGTTCAGCCAGATAATGCTACGGTAGAATTTTCGACATCTTTTGGTAATGTATTAAATTCGGCATTTCAGTATGATTTGACACCTAAGAACATGATTCGTGTGTGGGCTCCTGATGGTGAGTATAGTACTAATGGTGGAAGCTCTGTTTCAGGTTTAAGACCTAGATCTTCTTATGGAACAACTAATGGGGGTTTAAATAGACGAGAAATGGTCTATGAGGATGACGGTTCAGCAAACGTCACAACAAATAACGTATCTTACGAAAATCGAAGCTATGCACAGGCTTGCAGGGCTACTAGAAAGACTGCCAAATTAGTATTAGAGGAACAAAGAAGAATACACAATTTTGAAGCGGATATTGATTGGACTCAGTTTAAATATGGCAAAGATTATGACATTGGCGATTGGGTCTATGTAGAGAATGAATTTGGAATGGGTGGTTATGCACAAGTAACAGGATTCGTTAGAACTTGGGATGATTCGGGTATTAGTGAATATCCAAACTTTGAGTTTAGTGCATCAGACTCTACGTTCCAGTATGGAAATTAGGAGGTATTATATTTATGGCAATTACGTCAGGATTCTGGGATTCCTTTAATGGAGACCGAATGTATTCTGCAGAAGCTTTCGGACAATTGTTTGAAGGTTTGATATCAGATGGTATTGCCCAGTCAGAAGGGAATGCTTTTGCTTATGATGTCTCACAGGCTGGAACGGCAGTTGGAGCACCTAAAATAGGTATAAAAAGTGGTAAGGCATGGTTTAACAATCATTATATTCGAAATGATGCCACAACATATATTACACTGGATAACCCTCAGAGTTTATACAGTGGAACAGTTGACCCTCAAAATTCCTATTATGCAAAAGCTCTCATTTACATGTATGTAGATACAACAGAGAGTGGCGGAACCATTGCAAATACATATGAGAATGTAACAACTTCGACTACTGGTAGGATTTGTGGTCTTGGGGTTAGCTATGTTCCGTCAGTTACTACCGGTTATGACGATATACGAAACCCAACTGCAACAGGCTCTACGGGAATATACACTTATCCATTATATTTGATTACATATAATGATAGTGAACAACAGATAGCCGAGGGTAATATTTTTAGGGATTACCGTGGAACTTCTTCTTGTCCTTGGATACAGTTATTAATTGAAGGTGAGGTCGGTAATGCCTTAAACACTTATTATTAAAGGAGGTACTATATTTTGGCAAATTCATTTGGAAGTTTGAAGTCTGTTAAGAAAAATGGCTTCTTTACTAGTGCGTTTGGTAGTAGAACCTACACCTTTAATAATAAGACAGTCCTTACTGGCGATAGAGGATATATGACATCCGATTTTGGAGCATTGCCTTTCTATCTCATTAACGAAGGCATTATTCCAAACTATGAGAGTATATTCGAACCATTTACCAATGGGGGATACTTCATAGATGGTTATACAAAATTTAAGATAGATTTATACATTGACAAGGGTAAGGCTTGGTATAATAATGCCTCAGTCCTTAATGGAAAACACTCCATAGTCGGAGGTTATTATATTAAGAATGATGAAGATATGTATCTGTTGCATAGTGTTGAAATAGATGCCACACCTAAAAGTTTCGCTAGTGGATACGACTACAAATGTGGGTTCATATTTATTTATGCAGAGTTAGATACTTCACAAGGTCGAAGACAACTCGTTTTCAGAACCATGAGTCGTTCGTTTAATGGGGATGCTAGCGTTTTAGATAATCAGGAGAATGTATTTGACTTATATTATAGTAGGTATAAGACAAATGGCAGACGTTTTATAGTTCCATTCTTTAAAATTGAGTGGCAGCTTACTAAGAATGTTCAGTATGCGCCTTACTCCCTGGCATATATTGCAGAGGATTATCGAGGTGAGGATGGTTCTACGACTGGTCATCCAAAGTATTATATAGGAACTACAGCACCGACATATTCATTGTATTGCCCATTTGCAAAGCGAGTGGACTCTGAAATTATCTAATCTAGGAGGCAGATGTACGATTGACCACGTGGCAATGCTCTTTAATGGGTACATCGAGTCGATTTAGGTGGGCTGAGAATCGACTATTATATTTAAATAGGAAGGTTGAGGTTTATGAATCCAGCAATTGTTACACTTTTATCAACACTATTGGTTGCGTTGATTAGTTTAATAGGCACGATAATAACTACAAAAAGTGGGAACGAAAAGATACAACATGAGCTAGACAAACACAATGCTGTGCAGGATACTAAACTTGAGGAGTTGACTAGAGAAGTTCGACAACATAATGACTTTGCTACAAAGATTCCTGTTATTGAACAGAGGGTAACTGCTCTGGAGAAGAGTGTCTATAACCGTTCTTAAGGGGGTGCTATATTTATGAGTAATAAGACCTACGATATTTTGAAGATTATATGTCTGATTGTACTTCCAGCATTTACAACGTTTGTAATAGCTATTATCCCAGTACTTGGAGTACCGCATAGTGATGCTATTATATTTGTTTTGACGGCATTTAACACAATGTTAGGTACAATTATTACAAAGATTAGCAGTATGTATAACAAAAAGATACAAATAGAATCTGAAAAACCTATAAATCAGGCATAGTATTATACCCTGGGCGTCTCTTATTATGGGGGCGCTCAGATTCGATTAAATCTTACCATAATATTTTTTTGAATCCAAAAATTTTCCCGGGTGGGAATTTTCGAAAAAATGTTGCTCTATAATGAACTAATAATGAAGTTTTAAGGGCATTATAGAGCCCGGAAAGGATTATATTATGGGTAGAAAAGAAAAGGATTTTATTATGTGTAAAATTTATAAAGACGTAGCTTGTTGTGGCTGCGGAGAATGTTTGGAAAAACCAAAGAAATATGAATATAAGAAAACAGATGTATGGAATGTATGGATGGATGAAAGACCAGTAATGGTAAGACAAGATGGTACGATAAGAAAATTGTAAGTAACAAAAAGGGAATGCAGAAATGTGTTCCCTTAATATTTTTCCGAAAAAATGTTATTCTATAATGCAATAATAAACAATATTTTAAGGGTAATAAACCCGGGAAGGATTATATTATGAAAGAAAAACTTATTGCAGAGATTTTAACATGTATTAAGAAGGCGATGATAATTGCCTTGATAGGAATGTTATTTCCTATTAGTAGTCCAATATTATTCATTGGGCTTGGGTTATGGATTTATATACCAATGTATGATAGGTATATGAAAGAAGTAAAGGAAAAAGAAATAGAAGATAAGAAACGGAAGAAAAAAGATAACAATTAAGTTACAAAAGGGAATGCAGAAATGTGTTCCCTTAATATTTTTCCGAATAAATATTCTTATATAATGAACTAATAAATTATATTTTAAGGACAAATGGTCCGGAAAGGAACGAATTATGAACAAGAAAGTATTAGTAGGAATTGTAGGAGTTATTGGATTATTAGGAATCATAGGAATGATTCTTGACAAACTGAAAGGAGATAGTAAAGAAATAGATTAATTTAAAATGGTGCTAGGGGTTCCACCGATTAAAAAGAACCCTAATAATTTTTATTTCCGAAAAAATGTTGGTCTATAATGCAGTAAAATGCAACTAAATAATTATATTTTAAGGGCAAAAGGCCCAGAAAGGAGTACAATATGTACGAAAATGATAATAATTATGATGTAGAGGTTGAAGATGTTATGGAGGACCTGGATAATATGGGTCACCCAGTATTAACAGTTATTGCATCACTTTTAGGTGGTGCAGCAATTGGAACAGGAGGAACACTCCTGGTTAAAAAGTTGATGAACAACAATGATAAGAAGCTTGAGAGAAAGCAGAAGAAACTTAATAAACTTAAAAGAGATGCCGAGAAATTAGGCATTGATTTGAGTGATATTCCGGAGATAGAAATACCGGAAGATGAGGAACTAGATGGTGAAATTGATACCGAGACTGGTAAAGTTAAGGTTGAAGTAAAAACTGATAGTAAAAAGAAAAGTAAGAAGAAAGGTGAGTGATAAAACCGGGGGGCACAGAAATGTGTTCCCCTAATTTTTTCCGATAAAATCTAACCCTATAATGCGGACAAAGTGTGCCGTATTTAGTAGAAAGGAGGATTTTATGAAAGTAATAAGGATATTACTAATAATGCTAGTTATATTAGCGGTGTTACATTTGGTCATGTTGATTACGTGGCCTAAAGAGTTGATATTATCAGGTTTTTGCCTGGTAATCGCGTATCTTATGATGCGACGGATATAAAATAATAGAAAGGAGGTGGCAAATATAGATGTCATCGAGAAGTTAGTAGTTATATTGTGTGTACTTGGGATATCGAGTATCGTTTGTTACTCGAGCCCAGTAATATCGATAGTAGCGATTTTAATATTGATTATTCTATTTATGAATAAGAAAGGAGATAAGAAATGAAGATTAGCCCAAAAGTTGTAAAATCATTGATGGGGGTTGGAGGTCTGTTAAGTTTTACAGGCTTTGTAATCGATTTATTATTCAGAGATGCTGCCCAAGAGGTGGCTATTAATGATGTACTTGATGCGCGTTTAGCTGCGCTTGACGAGGAAGAAGATGATGTAGAATAATTTAAAAAAAGGGAATGCAGAAATGTGTTCCCTTAATATTTTCCGAAAAAATGTATCTATATAATGAACTAATAATAAAGTTTTAAGGGTAATAAGCCCGGAAAGGATTATATTATGAAACTGAAATTTATGTTTTATAGGATTCGATTTATTTTTCTAAAGAAGGAGGTTGTAAGAAACCTTAGGAGAACAAAAAAATACTCTTTGAAGGCAAACAAGGGTATACAAATGTTACAAAAAATAAATGATAAAATGAAAAGAGAAGTAGGAATGGAGTAATAACAAAGGGAATGCAGAAATGTGTTCCCTTAATATTTTTATTGAAGAAAGCGAGGAATTGGCTTATGGATGAATTATTACAGACAACACAAGATAAGATTGATGAAAAGAGATCTGAATGGTCTAAACATATTGATGAGATGTCTCATATTCTTGAAGAACGAAGAAAAATGAGTGGAATGACATCAGAATGTCTTAAACTCCGAGATAGTACTATGAAGGATCTGGAAGATGTACACAAAAAGATATATGAAGCATTACGAAAAGCATAGAAAGCGAGGAATCGGCTTATGGAAGTGAAGTTAATAATTGATGATTTTAAAACAACAAGAACAAGAACAAGAACAATGATAGTTACAAAAGATCTGGACAACGATTTAATAGAAATATCAGACTACTTGTGGGTCCCAACATCAGATGGAAAATATATTGGTTTTGTTAATGATGACATAGTTGATAAGATAGCTCGCGAGATTATGGAAATTATAGAATCGGGATTCCCAGTAAGCAACGAACTCGAAACTTTAGTAAGAGAGTATCAATTATCGAGAAATGGAGGTGAGGAATAATTATGCTTATGCTATGGATAATTTCGATGATACTTGCAATTGCAGCGGTTCTCTATTACACAATTACAGTAGGGGTTGCTTTAATTATCATGATAATAATAACTATTATATTTTGGATTATTGATATACTATTTTAGGAGGTATTTATGACTAAATTTAAGAGAATTAAAAAGACTCTTCAGAGATATGAAAGTACTATTATATCTTGTTTAACTTTTATGACATTTGCATTTGGCTTAACGGCTATGAGTGTTGCATCCGTTGATGACTCTTTTAAAGAGCCCGAACTCAAGGCTGGTGTTGAAAATTATATTTCATCAAGGGGTGAGACATTAAAGACTTATGGTTTGATTGAGCCACTATCAACAAAAATGGTTTTTGAGCACAAACCAGACCCGACAACAACCGTTATAGAAACAACAGAAATTGAGACTATCGAGGTAGAAACTACTCAGGAATTATATTCTTGGGATGGTCCAATTCTCAATAGTTATGTAGGAACAGTTCAAGGACCAAATGGTAAAGAGACATACTACAATTTGCCAATGCATGGTGTTGTACGAATCATGAGAGATGCTGGATTTAGCGAGGCAGAATATCCGTATTGGATACGAGATGATGGTTGTAAAATGCTTGGTGATTATATTATGGTAGCCGCAGACCTGTCAATTCGCCCCAGGGGAAGTATTATAGAAACATCTCTCGGAACGGCATTGGTTTGTGATACTGGTAGTTTTGTAAACTATAATTCAACACAAATAGATGTAGCTGTTAATTGGTAAATATGGGAAGTGAGGGCTAATAATGACCGAAACTTTTAAGAAAGAGTTTGAAGAAAAAATGGTAGATTTATACAAATTGCTAAGGGGTGAAAAAATGGGTAAAGGAGAAGTATATTTTACAGACGGAATAGTTTTTAGATGTGAAATAGATATGACAAATTGGGTGGATAAACCGATAATAGACCTAACAGATGCAATAGAAAAGCCAATAGCAGAAAGTGAGGAAGTTATATGAAAGTAAAAATGAGAAGACCAAGTGAAATAATAATTAAAGGAAAAACGTTAGAGCAGCTATTACATGAACATGCGGAGTGGCTTTATAATGCCGACCCTATATGTCCTATATGGGCAGACTTAATTAATGCCGATTTAAGTTATGCAGATTTAGAGGGTGTTAACTTACGTAGAGCCAATTTATACGGTATTAATTTAACAAACGCAAACTTAACTAATGCTATTTTAGATAATGTGAATTTAAGTTGTGCTAATCTAGAAAATGCAGATTTAAATGGTGCTAACTTATATAATGCTAACCTAGCAAAAGCTAATTTGGAGTGGGCAAGTTTGTGTGATGCAGACCTAAGGTATGCTAACCTAATTTTTTCAAGCTTAAGAAATGCGGATCTAAGATGGGCTGATTTAAAGAATGCTGATTTAAAGAGTGCATATTTAAAGGGTGTTCGCTTAGATTGTGCCAATTTAAACGGAGTAGAGTTTAATCATTCTAATTTAGTGAATGCTTTTCTGGATGACGCAAACGGAGATTTGATTGAATATCGAAAAGGAAAAATTCTAACAGAAGACATTATAGGTTATAAGATGTGTGATAAAGATGCCTATTGTATAGAACGACCGATGAAAAGAATTATTGTAACTCTTAAAATTCCTAGAGGGGCAATCGTGTTTTCAATTAATGGTCGTAAGTGTAGAACAAACAGGGCCAAAGTTATTGCCATAGAGGGAGCGGATAGGGCTTACTCAACATTTAAATATATGAGCTATTATGTTGGTGATGAGTTTAATATCTATAACTTTAACTGCGAGTATAATATGGAGTGTGCCGAGGGAATACACTTCTTTATGACACGAGAAGAGGCATTTAAGTATACGATTATTTAGAAAGTGAGGATTATATTATGACAAGAAAAGCAGAAGTCGTGGATAGCATGCATGATTTGCTTGGTGGTATAAGAGATTTGAAAGGTTCAGGATTAACGCAAGAGCAGATTATGAATATTAATTTGACTCTCATTGCTCAGGAACTTGGAGACATAAGTGTAACATTAGCCATAATAGCTGATAAATTAGATAAGGAGGGTAAGGAATGAAAACATACGGAGATATTTATAATGAATTTTGCGAAAAGTTTCCAAATGCTAAGGTTTTAGATTATAGACCAGCTGTTGATATGTTCATACCAGAATTAAAAACTAGAGGTATTCCATATGCAATTATTGTGTGGTTAGAGGATGGGTCTGAAGTGATTTATAAGTCAAAAGAGGAGTGAATTAGATATGTCAGATATAAATTTGATAGTTAGAGTGCCTGAAGATGAGTACAAAATAATAAAAACGTTTAAAGGACCTATGGTTTGGGCTGAGAAATTAATTAAGGATGGCATACCGCTTCCAAAAGTACATGGGAAAATTATAGATGAGAGTCAAATAACGGAAGTATATTACACTACGGAAGGACCTATAGACAGAGGTAAGATTACTTTACCACCGGTATTTAAAATCATAGGTACGAATGCTCCGGCAATAGTAGAATCTCATAAATGTGCTTTTTGTGGGTATGAATTTCTTGATAATGGATTATTTAGGCATTGTCCAAACTGTGGTAAAACGCTAGAAAGGTAAGGGTGGGGTGTGGGATTCAGAAAGATGATACTAAACGAAGATGAGGAACGTTTTATAAGACTAGTTAATGATCTTTATAAAAGAGCCACTGGTCATGAATTAGCAGACTGGGAGAAAAGGCATATTCTGATATCATATCGTCTTAGAAAACAGCACCCGCTTGCAAAAATTATAATGACTCGTAATGGACCAAAAATAATAGATTTCAAAGAGGAGGAATCAGAATGACAATAGAAAAACTAAATAGAATTTTAAAGGAAAACAATATTCCAAAGGACACTGTACTTATGAGTGATACTGGATGGGAATGTTACGCAACCGATACTGACGGTGTATATTATAATGCCGAAGACAATATTGTTGTGCTCACACAGGATTATGATGAGGATATGTACTATGGTGAGCGTCCTGAATTTGTGGCGCTTAGATTAAAAGAGGAGGAATCAGAATGAGTGTAAGATTAATCGATGCTAATAAAATTTTCCCATGGTATTTAAAGGCTTTTTCGGTTGAGGAAGCTGGCAAAGAAAGAGCAATTGGTCCTGATGAAGTAAGATTTTCAATGAATGATATACGGGAGAATTTGGATAATATTCCAACAGAGTGCGAATGGATTCCATGTAGTAAACAACTGCCAGAGGAAGATGGAGAATATCTCGTTACTACAAAATGGCAGAATGGTTATTTAAATGTAGATATATTAAATTTTGCTAATGATTTAAATGCTATTAACAAATATGATTTTCCAGATGAAGAGTGTTATGGAAGATCTGGGTGGTATGAATGTGACTCCGAATACGGTGATTATGAAATAGATGATGTAATTGCATGGATGCCATTACCAGAGCCATACTAAGAAGATTAGTCAGAGTTCCTTTCCGAAAAAATATGACTCTATAATGAAATAAAGACAAAGTTTTAAGGGTCATAAAACCCGGAAAGGAATAATTATGTTTAGAATAATGATTTTAAAAATACGTTATAGAGTGTTAGATTATGTAACGTGTAAACGATTAGAGAAAATTGATAGACTAAAAGAAAAAAATGCTGACGATATTGATACAATGAATAGAACGTATCAAGAGATAAAGGAGGAGATAAAGTTATTGTATTAGAAACAAAAAGGGAATGCAGAAATGTGTTCCCTTAATATTTTTCTGAAAGGGGGTTCTATATGAACGGCGAAGCGCATTGGAATGTTGAGATACGGAATAATTTGGCGCATTATACCTGTAGTGCTTGTTTAAAAATGGTTAAATACGAGCCTGGTTATTGCTATTGTCCGTATTGTGGAAAAAAGATGATTGGAAGGATTGAGGTGATTCAACATGAATGGTAAGGGACGGGGCTCGATGTCCATTAAAAAGATTAATAAAATACTAAAAGATAATGGTTGGAAACTTGTGAGAAAAACGCCACATTATATTTATAAAAAAGAAGGTGAAGAATTAGAAATAGTTATACCGAGAAGTTGTCACAATGACATAATAAGAAGACTATTTAAGAAACATGGTATAGTAGAAAGGAGGAATCGAGTGTGAGCAATTATATTTCACAACCGCCGTATCACAGGGAATGGATTAAATTTAAAAACAAAGTAATACGTAATAGACCTTGGATTGTTAGAGATTTTTCCATGCATGATAAAGGATTTTGTGAAAAAGTAGCACAACGCTGGGCATGGAACGAAATTATTAGACGAAGAAAATTATATCCTAATAAAGATATCTATTCGATATTAGAAGAAACTTCTTTGGATTTCTATAATCTATGGCGTGGTTCTAAAGTAAAAAACGATACCGTTCGGTTTCAGTATGGTGTAGCTAATGATTTTTTGATTTATTTAATAGACGAAGTTGTTTAAGGAGGATTATATTATGGATAAGACAATCATTTTATTAAAGAACGTAGGTATTGCAGACCTAACATTAGGTCATGACGACTTTTTCTTAAAGTTATTAAAAGAAATAGGTTTACATGTTGAGTACATTAAGGTTGATGACCACAAGGTTGAGATAACTCTCTGGACGAAGGATGGACGATGTTTTTCAATATTAAAAGAGCAGTATTATATTTCAGATAAGATGACACATGAAAAGGTTGTTAGTACTTGTCAGGAATATATTAAAGCTTTTACAGATGCAATAAGGGCTTATGTAAATTCTAAAAAGGAGGAGGATTAATTATGGACGTTTTAGAGTTTGTAGAAATCCCGGAGTATACCGGTAGACCTCTGGGTGATGTATTAGCCGAAAATACGAACAACGGCATTATATTTAAGATTGGTTCTGATAAGGGTTCAGGCTTTATCTATGCAGCGCCTATAACAAATAAAACTAAAGATTGGTTTGAATATTGGACGATTAGGCGGTTGCAGAATTTAGTTGATAGTATTAATAATTTAAAGAGTAAAGAGAAGTCTAGAGCATCGTATGCAAAATATAGAGCTTACTATAGCGGTGATCCTAAAAAACGAAGTTCGTTTAAGAAGTGGTCAGAAGGGCATGCAGCTCGTAGAAAGAAGCTTGAGCAGCGTTTTGATAAGTTGGCAAATGACAATATTTTGACCTCAGTTGTTACAGATGCTTGCTGGTCAACAGCTTATCCTAACACAATTATATTACATTACGCAGGAAAAGACCTTGGCGAATATTGGACAGATACTGAGTTTTATAAAAAGTGGCCAGAGTTTAAGAAGGAGGTGAGTGCATAATGTTTCCAAAAATTACAAACTATGTAGAGTTGTTATCTGAAGATGAGGTTTGGGATGCAGTAAAAGACGGAAAGGTAATAAATGTTCTTATATTAAAAGATATTCCAGGTTATTTAGGTTTTCAAAAGTATCAAGAAGGGTATATAATGGGAATTAATAGTATTACCAGACTAAGATGCCTAATTAATGCGAGAAAAGAAGGACATCCAATTATATTTATAGTATGGAATGAGAGTATGATAGAAGAGTCAAAGGAGGAAGAATCAGATGGAGAGTCAAATTAAAGCAATTTATATAACTAAAAAGGAATTTGTAGGGCATGGTGATGTGGTAAGTTATAATAATAAAAATGTTATTTATTTCCAATACCATGAATTTATTGATTTGTATTTATCTAAAGACATTAACTTTCGTAGATATATAGATTCGGTTGTTGAAGGCTTTAACGAAAAGGTACCAAATTGTGAAATTATATTTTTGCAACCTTCCGATGACTACATTATTAAAAAATTTAATGAATACTTAATAGATAGATTAATGGGTACAGATATTGAATGTAGATATGTTGAGCCAGTGTGGTTCTGCGATTTTAAGCAAATTAAAGATGGAAAATTTGTAAATGAATAAGGAGGATTATATTATGAAGAAAATACCTACATTATTTAAAAGAGTTTATGAAAATCATAGAATTAAGGAAATCACACCAAACATAACACCAGGAATGGAGTGGGTTCTTGAAGGTAAGGGTGTTGCTACGGAGAAGATTGATGGTTCCTGCTGCGCTATTATCGATGGTAAGTTTTATGTAAGATATGATGCAAAGAAAGGAAGGCAAGTTCCCGAAAATGCTATTAAGTGTCAAGAAGCACCAGACCCAATTACAGGACATTTTCCATGCTGGATTCCTTATGATGGGACAAATCCTGGTCAGAAGTGGTTTGGTAAGGCTTTAGAGAATACTGGAATGGCTGAGCTATCAAATGGCACATATGAAGCTATTGGTAAACATTTTAATGGAAATCCATATGGGCTTCATGAGGATTTATTAGTTAAACATGGTATTTATAAACTAGAGGTTCCAAGAACCTTCGAAGGTATCAGGGAATATCTCAAAAATCATAATATTGAAGGTATAGTATTCTGGCTTGATGGCGAGCCTAAGTGTAAAATTAAAAGATCAGACTTTGGGTTTGACTGGCCAGTAAAGGAGTGAATTAAATGAATAAACTAAGAAAAGCGAAAGAAATTATTAGAAAAAATATTGAATATGGGGATTATGGGTTATTAGATGATGAAAACATTCTTGGTGATACAACACATAATATCTATAATAAAAATGGGCTTATAATTAATGTTTGTTATGAGTATTCCTATTTTGAAGTAATTGGATTAAGTGATGAAGAATTTGGAAAGTTGGAAGATTACTATAATAACTTAATATGGGAGGATTGAGATGAGCAAATTAGAAAAGGCAAAAGAAATCATTAGAGAGAATTTTAAATATGCGGAATTTGGAATATTTAATAGTCGAAATATCGTTGGTGACCCGGTAGCAAATCTTTACAATAAAGGTGATGGGCTTATTGTTGATATTTGTTATATGTATGGTTATTTTGAAGTATTTGGATTGAGCGAGGATGAGTTTGACGAATTAGCTGAGTATTATAATAGTTTAGTGTAGAAAGGATGTATTAGTATGAAAAATTTTAAACAGATTGACAAGCGCGATGTGTGGCCTAAATTACAGGACGGAAAGAGGGTATATGTTGTGATTTTTAAAAGTGTATTGTTTACAGAAGGGTTAAATGATCTTTCAAGAATATGGTCTGTGCACAACATAAACAAGCTTTTAACCGAGGAAGATGTTGTGTTTTATGAAGAAATTATTGAGCAGCAGGAATAGGAGGATTATATTTTATGAATCAAGCAGATGGTACCAAATTTGTAAAGTTTGACTACTGGTGTGAGAAATGTAAGTACTGTGATTTAGCAGAGGCTGAGGATCCTTGCCATGGGTGTTTGGAGCAGCCGGTGAATTTTCATACAGACCAGCCTATAAATTATATTTCGGCTAGTACTAAAAAGAAAACAAATAAGTAATTTCCTTCCGATAAAATATTACTATATAATGAACTAATAGATAGTAATAAAGGAGGATTATATTATGAACAAGAAAGTATTATTAAGAATTGCAGGTGTTATGGCAGGGGTAATCTTGCTTGGAAACTGTGTAGGATGCAGTAATGAACAGAGCCCAGAGAAGGGTAATACTTCAAATGGAATTGAGGTAGAGACAATAGAAATAGAAACGATTGAAATAGAAACTATTGAGGTAAAAGAGAATGTGGTTTATTGGCCAGATTAAGGTAATTAAAGGGAATGCAGAAATGTGTTCCCTTAATATTTTTTGAAAATGTGAAAGGATGGATTAAATGAAGGTAATAGGGTCATTGTTGGAGAAGTATTTCTCATTGTGTTCGGATTATACAGTATTTTATGAACTCATTGTAATAATAAATCTTGGAATACTAGTATTTACACAGAATCTAATATTTCTTATATTAGGTATTATATTATGTATTTTAGGTCTAATTGGGACATTACTAGATATGCATAGTTATTTTAAGAAAAAGAAGTGAGGTGATTGATATGGATTCGGGTGAAGCTACGGACTTGTCGCATAGGTTATTTGAAAAGAGTATGGATTTAATGGATACCGGCGCCCCAGCAGAGTGTTATGAAATGTATTCAGAAACTCTTGATAATGGCGTAATACATGTACCTGTAGATATCTGGCATTATTATGAGAATCCATCGTATTCAGCAATTATAGACTTATTTATACTGCCAGCATATGATTATATTGAGAAGGATAAGATTCATAATAAATCTTTAAATCCCGATTGGATTGCGTATTGTTCGGCTATAGAATTTATAGCAATAGAATTATATATTAAATCTGAGTGGGATATGGTGTTTGCATGTAATACGATTCTGGAAAACGTTACCAATATTTTAAATGAGCATTATTTTGAACGGGACGTTAGACCTTATGACGTAGTTACAGGTAAGATGTATGAAAGAGCACAAGAATTTTTAGAGGATATTCTTGAATTTTTAACAAGTGAGTCAGATTTTCATGGTATTTTTGATTATGCTGAGTAAAAGGAGGATTAAATGAGTATAGAAGTTTTGGTTATATTACTTAGTTGGATGTGTGTTGGTGCTGCGTCAGCTATAGGGTTTATTTTGGTTGCACTATTCTTAGTGGTAGGTTTAAATAAAATATTTAAAGGGGATGATTGACTATGAATGATTCAGAATTATATTTACTATTGATAAAATGGATTGGATTTTTAATAGGTTGGTCTGCAGTATTTATGGCGCCTTGGATACACCTTTTTACACGTATATTTAAAGCCGGTATTTATAACAGAAAAGGGGATCACAACTCAGAGGAGGTAGAAGAATGAATATGGAAGAAGAGACAAAAATGAAATTAGAACAAGTATGGCATCAATCGTTTACATCAAAAGAGATATTAGATATGGAAAATGGTTATAAAAGTATAGCAGAGATTATATATAAAGATCTTGAAGCCAGATTTGAAGGTGATGTATTTAATGTTGTACAGAAGTATGATATCAATGTTGACAAAGAGGAGCTTATAAAAGCCTTAAAATATGATAGAGAGCAGTATGATGCTGGATATAAAGATGGGTATAAGTGTGCTTTTAAAGAAATAATGTATATTATTGACGAATATGTTGGTGCAATGCCACAACAAATTGATACTATCAAGGAGAGGCAGATAGTGTCGTTAAAAGGTCTAAATGATTATATAAATTACAAACTTAATAAATTAATAGAAGAGGATGGTAAGAAATGAAAAGTGATTTTATACAATGTGAGAGGACAGAAAAAACAAATCCTTTCTACGGATTAGAAGTACTTAATATAACGGAAGGCGATATTAAGCATTTGTTGCAAGGTGGTAAACTATATTATACCAATTGTGAATATGCTTATGAAATTGTGATGGAGAAAAATAAAAAGAAAGTGAGGGAATAAGAAATGACTAATGTTGATGCTTTTAGATTTAATATGATGTTATGTAAAGAGGATAGAAAGAAGTTTCAGGAATTACTTAATGATTATAAAAGGTTAAAAGATGAGCATGAAAAACGCATGATTGATATTTATACAGTAGATTTATGTGCGGAGGACAAAAAGCAAATGGTTAAGGAACAAATGGATAATTATATTCCACAAGTAGAAGTGAATAGTGAAAGTCAAGAGGATAATGTAAACCATCCAAAACACTATGAGGGCAATATTGAGTGTATTGATTCTATGCAAGAAGTGTTGGGTAAACATGGTACTATAAGTTTTTGCATAGGTAATGCTTTTAAGTATATTTGGCGCTGCAAAAAGAAACATCCAACACCTATCGAGGATTTGAAAAAGTGTCGTTGGTACGTAGATAAGGCTTTAGAATTATTAGAAAGTGAGGATAAAGATGAGTTGTACAGAATGTAAATATGCTCCTAAAACTTATGAAGAATTTTGCATAGCACAGAGTAATCCAAGAGAATATTGCCCGGACGCTTTTACTGGTAAATCGTCTCTATGTGAACTATATACGGATACGAAAGGTGGCTTCGACGAAGATAAGAAAAAATTTCTGGAATTAATTAATATGACCGATAAAAATATCAAAAAAGATATCGATTATATTGAATCGAGGGTTGCTGAAGAGTCATGTAAGGGTAAATCTAGACTTACCGAGGTTAAAGAACAGCGAAAAGACTCTGAATTTAGTGCCGCAAAGGAGCGACAAATCACAGAATTGGCAATTTTAAATGATACATTGGCGCTAATTTATGATTATATTTCCGAAAAAAAGTAACCATATTATGCAGAGGGGTGAGAACTGATTTTGAGTAGTTCTTGCCTTATAAATTTTTGAAAGGAGCAGTTTTTATGGGAAAAATTAAGAAAAGTTTGAAAAATGCTTGGAATTTTGTTAAGGATGAGCAGAATCAGAAGACATTAGTAGCTATTTCACCACTACTTTTGGCTGGTGGGTGGTATGTTACTAGAATTTTTGAGGCTACTTGCAGATTTTTGAAGAGGCGTTGATTATATTTGAAAGGAGTATTACGCAATGAGTAAAAATAAGTTTACTACGTTTCTTAGTAAGAACAAAAGTAGTATTTTTACCGGATTGGGCTTAGGATTTCTCATATCGGGCGTAGTGGTTACATACGTTGAGAGTCCTAAATCACACACAATTCATGAAAAATACAAGGAATTGGCTAAAAAAACAAAGGGTAAGAAAGAAAGAAGAAAACTTGTTGTCAAGGAAATTGGTGAGCAGACTAAAGCTATGGCACCATCGATTATATTAGTGGGTGCTGGTACAGGTTTTATCTTAGCCGGTAAGAAAATTGATGTTAGAAACCTCGGAACCATGGGTTTTGCCTATGAAAAAGTTCTTGAACGCAGGAATAAGGAGTTAGCAGCAGCAAAAAAGGTCTTAACTCAGTCTCAAAAGAAGGAAATTGACGAAGAAGTGGCTAAAAACGAGGTTTCATCTGATAAAAAGATGTCCGAAATAACCGAAAATGACTATGCGGCTCACTCGGGATTATATCCTTGTAAAAATAGCTTTACCGGTAAGATTGGATGGACTTCTTATGAAAAATTGGAGAGGGCTATACTGAAAGCCAGTAGTAGATGCCAGAGTGCTGGAGATGTTTGTGTAAACGAGTTCTTTGATGAGACAGAGGTCCCCGAATGGGAGCCAGTTCCAGTTGGTGAAGAGTGGGGCTGGGAAGATGCTGACTTAGACAAAGGAATTCTTCCAGTAACAATTAGCTCCATCGTCGTGGATGGGAGGCCTTGCTTATATTTAGATTTAGACCGATATGCTCATAGATTGTAATTTGTATAATGTTTTTAGAGGTTTCCGATAAAATGTTACTCTATTATGCAGCAGTTGTGCTGTTAACAAATAATATTTAGAAAAGGAGCGATGGTATGAATCGTAAGAAAAAGAGGGCATATTTGGAAGCCCTAAGATTTGAAAGAGCAGATGTTAAAGAAGGGATTCTCGAAACAATGATGGATCCCGACACAGACGAAAAAGTACGCCAGGAATTAGCAAAGGCGTACACAGCAGAAGTGAACGCTGAGGTCGAATTGGCCAAAGCAGAGCAGGAAAGAAGGAATGGCTATCGGACTTTGATAGTCGATGGTTTGAAGATAGTTGTACCAATAGTTACAGCAGGTATGACAATTAGAGCGTATGGTAGATGGAACGCTCAGGTTTTAAAATTTGAGGAAACTGGTAGGTTTATTTCAACCGCTGGTAAAAATTTAAAGATGCCACAACCAAAGATTTAAGGTTGTGATGTATAATAACAAGGCTGGGAGGCACAGAAATGTGTTCTCCTATGCTTTTTTGATAGAAAGGAGATTATATTTATGGCAGAGGTTAACTTAGATGAAATAAAAGTTGACTATCAGACTGGTAATATAAAAAAGTCTGAATCTGAAGCAAGTCCAGAAAGAGAGAAGCTTGAACCAATGGTTTCCTCTGAAGACTTTGTAAAGAAAAATGATGGTCCGTTTAAAACATTTCTAAGAGCCATGTGTAATGATGCGGATGATATGAAGCATTATGTTTTGCACGATGTTCTAGTTCCAGGATTGAAATCAACAACGCTCGATGTATTGTCTCGATTATTCTATAACCAGGGATTTACATCATCAAGGAAATCACTAAATGGTGGTACTGCATATGATAAAATGTTCACACAAGGAAGTAAATATCATTACAAACCAGCTAGAAAAACATATGCCGAGGGTCCATCTAGAAGAGCCCCTATAAATGATGATATTAAATATGACGAAATAGTTTTTAGCAATAGAGATAAGGCTGAGAACTTTGTTAGACGATTATATTCTAGAATTGATATGTCTGAGGATGTTAGTATTGCTGAGGTTTATGACTTACTTGGGCAAAGAAGCGATTGGACCGATGCTAATTGGGGTTGGAATTCTAAACAAGCAATTAATATTGTCAAGGTTCCACAGGGTTGGTATATAGATTTTGATGAACCTGTGCAGATTTAAAAAGAAAGGAGATTATATATGAAAGTATTTATTTCAGTGCCCATGAGAGGTCGTACTAATGAAGAAATTATATATGACATTGCGATAGCTAAAGGTAAATTGGCTGAAGTGGCTCAAGAAAACAATGAACATATAATATATGTAGACAATTTTGTTGGTATTCCGTCGAAAAATGAGATTAATAATATTGAAAACCCTTCAATGTGGTATTTAGGAACAGCTATACAGAAGATGTCTAAATGTGATGCCATATATTTCTGTCCAGGTTGGCATGAAGCCAGGGGATGTGTTATTGAGCGTCAGGTGGCAGTATCATATGGACTTATGCGTTTGTATCAGAATGATGAACTTGGGATTATATTCCAGGAATCAGCAGATAATAAACCAATGGAACCAATGTCAGTAGAGGTAAAAAATTAATAGAAAGTTAATAGAAAGGAGTTCAATATTATGAACAATTATGTAAAATTAGGTTTAGGTTTAGGAGTAGTGGGATTAGGCACAACAGTTGCTATTAAGACTCATAAAAATACTGCTCAGTATAAGAGAACAATCGATGCTCTCGTGGAAGATGGTGAGAAGAATGATAATCTCGACGAGGTTAAGAGCAGTGAATATTACAAGAGTAATAAGAAGAGATTATATTTAGAGAGATTAAGAGGCGGTGCTAACGCTGGTATAGAACTTGCTATTGGCGGAGCTATGGTTGCTAGTGCCGGATATGCTCTTACAAAGGATAAGTTACCAAATAAACTCACAAATAAGGTTGATAAGATTAGTTTCAAAATAAATGCTCATAAACCAGAAATTATGCTAGCTGGAGCAATTGTGGGTGTTACTGCAACCGCTGCTTTATCTATCTATGCTTATGAGAAGACAAGAAAGCACGTAATTGAATTTAATGATACTGTAGCAAACATTAAGAAGGCACAAGAAACTTCTGAGAATTATACAGAGGATGATTATATTCATGACATGAAGTTTGCAAAGACCGAATTGGCTTACAATGTTGTAGCAGATACAGCTCCAGCAGTCATCGCGTTTGGTTTAACTGTAAGTTCTATCTGTGGTGTTTATACAACTTTAAAGACAACCGTTAAGGGTCTTACTGCAGCATATTTGGGCGTTCAGGAGAAATTTAGAGAGTATAGAGACCATGTAATCGCCGATTATGGTGAAGACGTTGACCTTGCTTATATTTCAGGTGGAAAAATGGTTGAAAAGAAGACTAAAGTCGTTGACGAAGATGGTAAGACATCCGTAAAGAAGTCTAAGGTTCTTGATAAGGACAGTTTGGGAACTGTTAGGGACACAACTGCATGTGTAACTAGAATATTTGATAGTTCTAATGAGCTATTTGAGGATGCATCTGCTCAGTTAAATTGTTTAAGTATTAGAGGTAAACTTACTCAGCTCGATGTTACAAAGAGACAGAGAGGCTGGATTACTTTGAACGATGTTCTTGAAATGTATGCGTTTGAGCCAAACATTGAATTTGGTTATGACTGGGGCTGGACAGATGATATGAGTATTGATTTGGGTATAAATCTTGAGGAAATCCAGAGAAAATATGACGGATTTGCAGCTGATGATTATAATATACCTTTCGTATTCTCAAATATGGTTTATTTGAAGAATGCATTAGCAATGAAGACAAAGAACAATCATAAGGAAGAGGATGTAAATGAATAAATTTATGCACTTCACAATGGGGGCAGCTGTCGGTGCGGCAGTTGCTTCTGTTGTTTGGAAAATAAGAAATCACAGATGGGAAGAAGCTAAGTCTAAAGAGCTCTCAAAGGCTTATATGGACGCATTTAGAGCACAGAAAGATTATATTCCATCTGAAGACACTATTGATGAAGAATCTGTAGTATTATCAAAAGAAGAACCTTCCCCAAGCATGGCTGAAGAGCCTAACACTCCGGAAGAGATTAAAAATAAAGTACCTGCCAATGATAATGTGGCAATGACCTCATACAACAAGATGTATGTTGCTGATGATGAATTGGACGAAGATGAGTTGGCTGAAATGGCTGAACTTGTTGATGAGGGTGATGAGGATTACGATTACGAAGCTGAGGAATATGAGGCAGTGATTATATCCTCTGAGGAAGCTGGTGAGTTGCCACCTGGGTACACGTCCCAATGCTGGTGGTATTATATGAAGAGTGGCTCATTTGTGGATGAGGATAATAATATATTATTAGTACCAGACATAGACTTTGCATTTGGTAACACTGGTATTGCGGAGACAATTCGCGATGGTTATGATGCTAATGAGGTGTTGTTTGTTGTGAATTATCGTACAAAACATGTGTATGAGATTCACTGTATTGATACGAGATTTGTGGGGTGATTATATTTGAGAACTTATAAAGAATGGTTATTGTCCCAATTATGGGATGAGAATTTTGTAGAGTGGGAATCCTTCATTGATAAGTGGTCCGTACTCACAGATATATTATTAAATGTTGAGTACGTTGCAGTGGTTAAAGGTGACCAGAATAGAGCTGATGATGGATTATATTTGAGGTCTGAATTCAACCATGAAGAGGATGCTAATTTGAACATGGATGTTCCAGCATCTGTTCTTGAGGTTTTGGTCGCTTTGGCTTGTCGAATGGAACGTGAGTATGTTGGCGATTCTGAAGAGAATTTGGCATATGAAATCTTTGAAATGTTTATGGATTCCTTAGGTCTTACGTGGGTATCTTCGAAGACTTTGGATGGTGGATTATCTAAAAAAGAGTTAAAACTCGTGGCTCAAACATTGGATAGTTGGTTACAAAATGATGGTTCTGTGAGTATATTTCCAGTAACTGAATATGAACTTCCAGAACTTGAGGGAAAACAGCTTTGGCAACAGATGTTATTCTTTATAGAAAATAGTGAAAATTCCTGGAAACTCACTGATTTTTGATGAATTTTGAGGAAAATTTAGGTGATTTTTGGGTGACAAAAAGTGTCACCAAAGTGTCACCCTGGTGACAAAAAGTGTCACCTTTTAGGGTTTTTTGATGATTTTTGAGGAAATTTGAGTGTTTTATTTTTTGAAAAAATGGTCAAAAATAGGCAAAAATGGCAAAAAGGTGACAAAAAGTGTCACCCGGGTGACAAAAAGGTGACACTTTTAAAAACCCGGGAACCCGCATAAACACTGGGCTGAGAGGCATTCGGGTGACAAAATGACACTTTTTTTATAACTAATGTGTAAAAAATTTAATATATTTATATATAGATTTGCTCAAAAAAGTGTCATTTTGTCACCCAAGGGTATTTTTAGGGTTTTTTGAAAGATTTTCATCAAATAATCAAAAATGAGTAGAAAGGAGTGTAAAAGTGATAAAATGTTAGACTTTGTGGCTGTAAGAACCATGTCCCCAAAGAAGGGCGAAATAGATGTCTATCCCGAATTTTTAGTTAACAAAGCAAAAGACATCATGATTAAAGGAAGAAGCTTCTATGCCGTGTGGGATGAACATAAAGGAATGTGGTCAAAGAATGAGGAAGATGTACAAGAACTAGTTGATTATATTTTAGCAACTGAAGCAAAGAAGTTAAAAGAGAAAACTGACGAAAAAGTGACAGTGAAGTATCTTAGAAATTTCAGCTCAAAGAAATGGTCAGAGTTTCAAAATTATTGTAAATCACTACCAGACCATTATCACGAATTGGATACATCAATAACATTCCAAAATTCTGAAATAACAAAGACTAGTTATGTGTCTCACGTTTTACCATATGAGATGGTTCAAATGGATACTCCTGCCTATAATAAATTGACGAGTGTATTATATTCTGAAGAAGAGTTAAGAAAAATAGAATGGGCTATTGGAGCTATAATTTCAGGAGACTCAAAAAAGATACAGAAGTTTTTAGTATTATATGGAGCACCTGGAACTGGTAAATCGACAATGATTGATATTATTCAGGAATTGTTCACAGGTTATTATAGTGTTTTTGATAGTAAGGCATTGGGTAACAGTAATAGCTCATTTTCATTGGAACCATTTAAGATGAATCCGCTAGTAGCAATACAGCATGATGGTGACTTAAGTAGGATCGAGGATAATACAAAGTTAAACTCGATTATATCCCACGAAGCATTAACGGTTAATGAGAAATTTAAGAGTACGTATTCTAGTAGGTTTAACTCATTTTTGATAATGGGTACAAATAAGCCAGTAAGAATTACGGATTCCAAATCAGGTATTATTAGACGTTTGATTGATGTCCACCCAACTGGAGAAAAAATTAAAGCATCAGAGTATTACAAATTAATAGATGACGTTAAGTATGAACTTGGCGGAATAGCTTATCATTGCCTAAAGGTATATGAGAGCTTAGGAAAGAACTACTACAATGATTATATTCCAATTAGTATGATGAATACGACAAACAATGTTTATTCGTTTATTGAGGAAGAATTCGAGTGGTTCACAACAGAGGAAGAAATTTCATTAAATGCGGCATGGATGAGATACAAAAACTATTGCTTAGATGCAAACATACAATATCCATTAAACAAATTAAGTTTCAAAGAAGAATTAAAGACATATTTTACAGAGTTTAAAGAGAGAACAAAAACCGCAAGAAACATTTACAAAGGATTTAGACCTGAAAAGTTTAATATTAGCATTCTGAAAAAGGATGATGGAAGTCAATCTTGGATTATATTAAAAGAGCAACATTCAAAGTTGGACGATTTAATGAAAGACTTCCCGGCACAATATGCGACAAAAGATGGGTTACCTAAAAAGCCTTGGTCCGAAGTCAATACATTGTTGAAAGATTTGGATTCTAGAAGACAGCACTATATAAATGGTCCTGCTTATATTATTTGTGTTGATTTAGACTTAAAGAATGAACTTGGAGAAAAAGACCTAGAATTGAATCTGAAAGAAGCAGACAAGTTCCCACCAACTTATGCGGAAGTAAGCAAAAGTGGAAAGGCTATACACTTGTATTATATTTATACGGGTGACCCTGGACAACTTAGTGCTTCTTATGGACCTAATGTTGAAATTAAAGTCTTTAATGGTAATTCTGCACTAAGAAGAAAATTAACATTATGTAACAATTTGGATATTGCTACAATCTCATCTGGTCTGCCATTAAAGGAGCAGAAGATGGTAAGTGAGAAAGAGATTAAAGATCAAGCACACTTGATAGCTTTGATTAAGAAAGGCTTGAACAAAGAAGTGTTTCCAAATACTAAGCCGAGCATTGATTATATTTCAATGATACTTAATCAAGCATATGATAGTGGAATGGTATATGATGTTGAAGATTTAAGAGGCACAATAAGAGACTTCGCATTAACAAGTACTAATCAAAAAGACTATTGTTTGAAAGAGGTTATGAAGATGCCTTTTAAGAGTAAACAAACTGCAGAGGAAGTAGAATTGGAAGACCTAGCAGGGACACCTGTCAATGTGCTATCGGATGAAATGCCTATAATCATATTTGATGTTGAGGTATTTCCAAACTTGTTTATTTGTTGTTGGAAAATAAAAGGTAAAAAAGGTCAGTCTGCTAGGCATAAAATGATTAACCCAACTCCAGATGATATTAAAGAGCTTTGTAAGAATAGATTGGTTGGCTTTAACAATCGAGATTATGATAATCACATATTATGGGCTCGAATGATGGGTTATACAAATATGGACTTGTTTAAATTATCTCAGAAGATTATAGATAAAAACCAAGACTTCAAAGGTTTTAAACAAGCTAAAAGTTTGAGTTATACAGATGTTTATGATTTCCTAAGTGCTAAAAATAAAATGTCTTTGAAAAAATGGGAAATAAAGTTAAGGATAAAGCATAACGAATTAGGACTTCCTTGGGACCAACCAGTTCCTGAAAAATTATGGGATACAGTAGCAGAATATTGTTGTGATGACGTTGATGCTACTGAAGCCGTATGGGATGAAAACATTGGTGATTGGGAAGCTAGATTAATATTAAGTAAGTTGAGCGGTTTAAGTGTAAACTGTACAACAAATACACATACTTGTAGAATCATTGTTGGTAATGATAAACACCCTCAGAGCAAATTTATTTATACAGATTTGAGTAAGGAATTCCCAGGCTATAGATTTGACAAATTTGGAATTGATAGAGATGATTATATTCCTGGAACAAAAATTGTTTCTGGAAAGAGTATCTACAAGGGACAAGACCCAGGAGAAGGTGGTCGTGTAAGAGCGATACCAGGATATTATGAATGGGTTGCGTTACTAGACGTTGTTTCTATGCATCCAAGTACAATTATATATTTGAAACTATTTGGAAAAGAATATACTGCAAGATTTGAAGATGTTAAAAATGCCAGAGTCGCGATAAAGAATGGTGACTTTAAGAAAGCTGAAGAAATTCTTATGAGAATCAATCCTGAAATCGTAGACTTGTTTGAAAAAGAGGGTGGTATTGAAAAGAATGCAGATGCATTAGCTGGTGGTTTAAAGACAGCCATTAATTCTGCATATGGATTAACTAGTGCTAAATTTAGTAACTTGTTAAAAGACGAGAGAAATGTTGACAACATAGTTGCTAAGAGAGGTGCATTGTTTATGATTGATTTGGAAGAGGAAGTTGAATCTAGAGGATTTAAAGTTGTTCATACAAAGACTGATTCGATTAAGATTCCAAATGCCACACCAGAGATTATATCTTTTGTTAAAGAATATGGTTCTAAGAAAGGTTATGAATTTGACCATGAAGCAACTTATGAGAAGATGTGCTTAGTAAATGAATCAGTATATGTTGCTAAATATGCCACGGCTGAGAAATGCCAAGAGATGTATGATTATATTCCAAAAGATTGTAAGAAGCACGGTGGCGAATGGACCGCAACGGGTACTCAGTTCCAGGTTCCATATGTTTTCAAGAAATTGTTTAGTAAAGAACCAATAGAGTTTTATGATGTTTGTGAAACTAAATCTGTAACTACTGCAATCTACATAGATTACAACGAAAGTTTAGAGGAAGAGCAACACGATTACAACTTTGTTGGTAAAGTTGGTTTATTCTGTCCAGTATTACCTGGCAGAGGCGGTGGATTACTAGTTCGAAAGAATGATAGAACTGGAAAGTATGATGCTGTTATTGGTACTAAAAACAAAAAGACCAAAGAAAGTTTCAGATGGCTCGAAGCAGACGATGCATTAAAGTATGGTGATGATTGGTGGAAAGAAAATGTCGACTTCACATACTATGATAATTTAACAAATGAAGCAGCAGAGGCAATAAATGAATATGTTGATTATATTCAGTTTTGCGAAATACAATAATATTTAGAAAAGGAGATTACAATTATGGTAACAAACAAAATCAAAATCGAAGGAGCAAAATTAGTATTCAAGAATTTTCAGGGAAAGGCTGACGATTACAATAGTGCAGGAAATAGAAATTTCGGTGTTATTTTAGATGACAAGATTGCAGCTTTATTGGAAGAAGATGGTTGGTATGTTAGACACTTAAGACCAAGGGAAGACGACCCAGAAGGATATGCAACACCTTGGTTAAAGGTTAAGGTTAATTATGACCATGAGAGAAATCTTGTACCAACAGCAATGATGATTACATCTCGTGGAAAGAAGAGATTAACAGAAGAGACTATTGGTCAGCTTGACTGGACAAATGTTGAGTATGCCGATGTGATTATATCTCCATACAATTACCCAGCAAGAAATGGAAAACCAGCAGGTGTTTCAGCTTATTTAAAGTCTCTTGTTGTGAAAGTTATAGAAGATGACTTAGAACTTAAATATGCTGACATTCCGGATTTAGACGAGGACCCAGCTTTTGAGTAATATACAACTATATGATTATCAGATAGAAGCTGTTAATAATTTAAAGAATGGAGCGATTTTATGTGCTGGCGTTGGTCTTGGTAAATCTAGGACCGCGCTAGCATACTACATTCTAAATGTTTGTAAGGGTGGTTTAAGGATTAATGGGGTTGGGAAAACTCAACCACTAAAAACACCAAAAGATTTATACATAATAACAACCGCCAAAAAGAGAGATAGTTTAGAGTGGGAAAGTGAGTGTGCTCTTTTTAACATTCTTAAAAATGAGAAATCCATTAGTGGTGTAAGGCTTGTTGTGGATTCTTGGAATAACATTAAAAAGTATATTAATGTTAAAGATGCGTTCTTCATATTTGATGAACAACGGGTTGTTGGATATGGAACTTGGAGTAAGAGTTTCATAAAAATTTCAAGAAGTAATGAGTGGATTTTATTAACAGCAACTCCTGCTGATAAGTGGACTGATTATATTCCAGTTTTTATAGCCAATAGATTTTACAGAAACAAGAGAGAATTTACGGAAAGGCACGTAATTTACAATAGATATTCTAAGTATCCAAAAATTGATAGGTGGTTGGATGAGAGACATCTTAAAAAATTGGAGAGTAGTATTTTGGTAAGAATGGAAGGTACTAATAAAGCCACTCGACATTTAATGACAATTACCTGTGCTTACGACAGAGACCTATTTAGACGAGTTTATAGAGACCGATGGGATATTTATGACGACTGCCCTATAAATGAAATTTCAAAGACGTTGTATTTATGTAGACGAGTATGTAATTCTGACCAATCTAGAATCGAGCAAGTTGCAAATATCCAAAAAGAACATCCAAGAGTGATTATATTCTATAACTTTAGTTATGAGTTAGAAATTTTAAGAAAGTACTGTACCGACAACAAAATAACATTTGCAGAATGGAACGGTGAAAAACATGAACCAACACCTACTGGAGAAAAGTGGGCATATTTGATTCAGTATACCGCTGGTTGTGAAGGTTGGAATTGTATAACAACTGACACAATAATATTCTACAGTCAATCATACAGCTATAGACAAACTGAACAAGCTAGAGGAAGAATAGACAGAAGTAATACTCCTTACGACGATTTGTATTATTACACTCTTGTGTCTAAAGCGCCTATTGATATTGCCATACAACAAGCTCTTAAAAACAAGAAAAACTTTAATGAACGTAAATTTCTCAATGCGAGCGGGTTTCCGAAAAAAAATTAGGGTATTATGGAGGGGGATGAGAAATACTCGGTATTTGATTCCCCTATTCCTTTTAGGAGGATTTGAAAATGTTAGAATCAACTTTTCAAAAACAACTTATACAAACGATTAAAAAGCGTTTACCAGAATGTATAGTCACAAAATTCAAACCAGATGGAATTACAGGTTTTCCAGACCTGATTATATTTTACAATGATAGATGGGCATTGTTAGAAGTTAAGAGAGATGCAACAGCATCACACCAACCAAACCAAGATTATTGGGTTGATAAACTTAACAATATGTCCTTTGCAGCATTTATCTATCCCGAGAATAAGGAGGAAGTTCTCGATGCCATGGAAGAAGCACTATGTCAAATATGACCATTCATTTTTAAGTCCTAGTAGCTATCATTGGTTAAACTATGACCATGAGAAACTAATAAAAACTTATTTGAATGTCATGTATTCAAAAGCTCATGGAACTGAAATGCATGAGTTAGCAAAATTATTAATAAAAAATAGACAAGAATTACCAGATGAACAAAAAACATTTAACATGTATGTTAATGATGCTATCAAATACAAAATGAGTCCAGAAGTATTACTATACTATTCGGACAATTGTTTTGGGACTGCTGATGCGATTATATTTGATGATAAAAAAAGAACTTTAAGAATTCATGATTTAAAAACTGGAACAATTAAAGCTTCGATGAATCAATTAAAAATTTATGCGGCCCTATTTTGTTTGGATTATGATGTTGACCCAAACGCTTTAAAAAACATAACCCTACAAATTTATCAGAATGACGAGGTTTCAAGCGAAGAACCAGATGCATCTGAAATATCAGAAATTTGTGATAAAATTATAGAGTTTGATGAAGTTCTAGAAAATTTAAAGGAGGATTTAAGCAATGTCTGATTATATTTCACACAGTGGAGTAGCACATGATGAAAACCCTCCTGGAAGAGGTTCCGGAAGATATGCTTGGGGTGTTGGAATGAATCCTGAGCAAGGTGGTCGAAGAATTGGCTTCTTAGAAGAAGTTGAAAAAATGAGAAATCAAGGTTTTACAGATACTGAGATTGCTAGAGCCCTAATTGGTCCAAAGCAGACTGGTGTAGATCTTAAAGCTATGATAACCATTGAAAAGAAAAAAGAGAAAGACTACCAGATATCTAGAGCTAAAAGTTTGTATGATAAGTACAATCAAAATATTACTGAAGTAGCAAGACGAATGAATAAACCAGTATCAACAATTAATGATTGGCTTAAGAATGACATTTCTGAACAGAAAAGTAGATATCATGCTACTGCAGAATTTCTTAAGAAGAAAGTTGATGAATCTGAAAGTGGAATTCTAGATGTTTCAAAATCTGTTGAACATGTTTTAGGAGTTCCACAAAACACCAAAGAAGTTGCAATAGCAATGCTTCAAGATGAAGGTTATATTAAGACTTGGGTTAAGATTCCAAGAGTTGGTGATAAAACTGGTGATAAATTCTTTAACACGGAAGTTTTAGTAAAACCATTGCCTGGTGAATCAATAAGTGACACTATTCAGAGAGCTAAGAATAATAAGTTTAATATTGACACTGTTACAGAATTTAGTCCTGATGAAGGTGGACATTTCTTTGTTCCTGAAAAACCAGCAAAGTTAGATGCCTCTAGAATTTATGTAAGATATGATGAAGATGGCGGTTCTTTAAAAGATGGTGTTATTGAAATACGACCAGGGGTTAAAGATTTAGATATGGGTGGTTCAGCATATTGTCAAGCTAGAATCAATGTTGAAAATACCCACTATCTCAAAGGAATGGCAATACTGTCAGAAGATATTCCCGAAGGTTATGATATTGTTTACAATACAAATAAAAAACGTGGAACACCAATAATGTCTGATGATAGAGATGCTAAACAGGTTTTTAAGCCTAATGAAATAAAGAATCCAGACAATCCATTTGGCGCTACAATAATTGCTGGCGGTCAAAATTATTATGAAGACCCAAAGGGCGATTATATTTTAGATGCTAATGGCGTTTATAAAAAATCAACTCCTGCTGATTCTGGTAAACCTCACTATTCACTTTCAAAAGTTAATAAAGTAAGGGATGCTGGAGATTGGCAAGATTGGAGTAAGACAATCGCCACACAGTTTTTAAGTAAACAACCTCAAAAATTAATAGACCAGCAAATAGACCTTTCTTTAAAACATCAGAAAGTTATGTTGGAAGAAATCCAGAGTTTGACAAATCCTGTTATTAAGAAACAGCTTTTAAATGATTTTGCAGGAAAGATGGATTCAAACGCTGCTGAACTTAAAGTTGAAGGTTTTAAGAAACAAGCTTTTCAGGTTATACTACCAGTTCCTGACATGCCACCAAATGAAGTTTATGCTCCAAACTATAAAGATGGAGAGAAAGTTGCTTTAATTAGATATCCACACGGTGGTATTTTCGAAATCCCAATTTGTACTGTAAAAAATAAAGGTTCTTCTGTTGAGAAGATCTGGGAACCTTCAAAGATGAAGGATGCTATAGGTATTAGCCCTGAAACAGCACAACAGTTATCTGGAGCTGATTTTGATGGTGATACTGTTTTGGTCATTCCGATGACCTCTAACAAAATTAATGTACAGAATTCGAAACCTTTACAAGGTTTAAAAAACTTTAATACAAAGCAATATGCACTTCCTTATGATTCTAGTAATCCTGATAATCCTTGGCCTAAAGGTAAGAAGCCTATTAGCTATGACCAAATGCAAGTTCAGATGGGAATAGTAACAAATCTGATTACTGATATGACAGCAGCGGGTGCTCCTTTAAATGAAATTGAAAGGGCTGTTAAACATTCTATGGTTATCATAGATTCTTACAAGCACAAGCTTGATTGGAAACAGTCTGCAAAGGATAACAACATTGCTGAATTACATAAAAAGTATCAGGGTTATACTGAAAAGTATGTTGATGAAGAAACTGGTGAAATTATAGAACAGCACAAAGGTGGAGCCAGTACAATTTTTAGTAGGTCAAATAGAAAAATTTATGTAGACCAAATTAAAGAAGTTACAAGAGTCTCTGATATGACTCCTGAAGAAAAGAAAAGATGGGACGAAGGAAAAGTAGTTTATAGAGTAACCGGTAAAAAGAAGTATGCCGCTATAAAAGATGAAGATGGCAACATCGTTGATTATGAAGATACCGGTAAAATGAAACAATCCCATATTAAAGAGACCCTTTTAGTAGATGATATGATGGACCTCGTTAGAGAAAAGGATAACCCTAAAGAGGTGGCATATGCTAAGTATGGTAATGCTTTAAAAGAGCTTGCAAACACTGCTCGAAAAGAAGCCCGCACCATGAAAATGCCCCCCGTCAATAAAGAGGCCCGTATAAAGTATGCAAAAGAAGTTGAAGAATTAAATGATGCCCTTATTAAGGCGGAATTAAACAGCCCTAAAGAAAGAGCCGCCCATAGATTAGCAACCACCATGGCAAAACAGATAATGGAGGAAAACCCTAATCTGGATGATGACCGTAAGAAGAAATTAACTGCACAACAGTTAACAAAAGCACGTGCAATTGTAGGTGCCCATAAAGAAAAGATAGAGATAACCGATAGTCAATGGGAAGCTATACAAGCTGGGGCTATATCAACTGCTAAATTACAACGAATACTACTAAACACTGACCAAGATGCATTCAAAGAGCGTGCTATGCCACACAATAGAACAGCATTAACACCAGCAAAAGAGCAATTACTCAAATCGATGATTGCTACTGGTAGATATACAAACGCTGAACTAGCAGAAGCACTTGGTATTAGCGTATCAACAGTTAACAAGTACAAGCAATGATGGAAAGGAGATGACATGACATGAGTGACATGATGCTAACAACCGTTGACAACAATGTCGACCCATTCACTAACTTCATAGAGTGGTTTAAGTATGATACAGTCTTTCTACGCCATAATACTTGTCAGCGCCTATCTGATATTGCAGGAACTTCAGTTACTGTTTCGGATGAAATTAATGAAGAGAGAATACGTGATGCTATGCGCTACTTGGTAAAGGAGAATCCAACGTTGTACAGAATAATTTACAAAAATAAAGAAAAAGAAGAAGAGTCAAAGGAGGGGGAGGGGGTCAAATAAATACCCCCCACTGTACTTT
>AUXO014537007.1_pt1 | contig 55534 bp, 53 predicted proteins | sample 768731 | NCBI WGS metagenome assembly AUXO01 (sample SAMN02715735, study PRJNA202380) | gut metagenome | biome: sheep rumen | host: Ovis aries | place: New Zealand: Palmerston North
TAAATGAAAGAGCTAATCCCCCAGCTATGCTGGGGCGAATAGTGTAGTAGTGACGTTGTAGAATGTATAATAAAGCCTCCTATGATACAATAGTAAAGGTGTCTCAAGCCAATACTAAAGAGAATAGGAGGCGGTCCAACGTGGACAGTAGTAGTTTATCACATACAAGGTATAAATGCCAGTATCATATAGTATTTATACCAAAGTATAGAAAACGAATTATGTACGGAAGATTAAAAGCAGATGTAAGAGAAATAATAAAAAAACTGTGCGATTACCGGAACATAGAAATAGTAGAAGGTGCAGTATGCGCAGATCATGTACATTTGTGTTTAAGCATTCCGCCAAGCGAAAAAGTGTCAGATGTGGTAGGGTACATAAAAGGAAAAAGTGCATTAATGATACACGATAAATATCCGGAAAGTGTAAATGGATGGTCAAAAGCTTTTTGGGCCAGAGGATATTATGTCGCAACAGTAGGCAATATCACAGAAGATGCGGTAAAGGAATACATTCAGCAACAAAAAGAAGAATCGAAAAGAGAAGATACTAGAAGATAGCCTCTTTTAGAGGCCAGCCGGTATAAGTGCTTGAGGCATCCGCCTTTCAGGCGTTGCAGGCATAGGCCCCTTATAGGGGCATAATCAAACCACCAGTTGAACTGGTGGTTCATGACTAGGAGTTGTAGGAATCTAAATGACGAAAAAGAAAAATTATTCAGGAAAACAAAAGAATTGAGCAATCTTGTGTTGGAATATAAGAACTCTACAAGCTGGAAAGTGACAAGACCATTACGAAAAATAAGTTCGTGTTTTAGAAAATAAACGAAAAGGATAAAGAGTATATGATAACAAATGAAAAAAAGCCAGTAATAGTTTTTGGATATGATAACTGGGTCGTTGGAGGCGTTGAAAAAGTACTAGGCAGAATAATGGAGGCACTACTGGAAAAATACAATGTTGTGTTGGTTGTACCAGAACAAAAGGAAAAAAGGTCTTTTTTAGTGTCAGAAGAAATTAGAAAAATTGAATTACATAAGGAAAATGATAAGTCGCTGTCAGAACAAATGATAGCGGCTGCAAAGAGTGTGAATGCAAAAGTGTTTATTGGAAATGCAAATTTGAATATCGATTTTTTATCCGCATATAAGGAATTGAAAAAAGAAGGAATAAAATCTATTATGATAAATCATTATCAATGGTTTTATCCGTACATGCATGAAGCATATTTGTCTAAAATAATAGAAAAAAGGAATGATAATATAGAGTATCCAGATATAGTAGTTTGGCTGACGAATATTTCTTCCTACTTATGCCAAAAATCATCGGGACGGAAAGTTGTAACAATCGGGAATATAAATTCATATGAAGAACAGAATCGGATTCCATGGGAAGAACGGGAAAAGGTAATTCTTACAGTAGCAAGATTTGACGATCCGATAAAACGTTTAGATCAAATATTAAGTATATTTGCAAAAGTTCATGAGATGGATAAAACTATCAAATTAGTAGTAGTTGGACCGGTAGAATATGAAACAATTTATGGGATAGGACTGTCTGAGGAATTAGAAAGGCTGAAAATCGATAGTACATCAGTTACTTTTGAAGGAGAAAAAGAACATATTGAAGAGTATTATAAGAAGGCTAAAGTGTTTTTGTTTTCATCTGATGCAGAAGGATTTGGGATGGTTTTAAATGAAGCGGGATGCTTTGGAGTGCCAGTAGTTGCTAAATATTATTTGGGAATAGAGGATATTATTACAGATGGTGAAAATGGATATCTGTTTGATAAGTCAGATGAAAATGGAGAAAAAAAGGCGGCTAATAAAATTATAGAAATTATTTCTAATAAAGAAAAATGGGATGTGATGAGTGAAAAATCAAGAGAATTGGCAAAAAGATTTTCGAAAGAGAATATTGTTGGTAAATGGATAAAAATGATAGATTCTGTTTGTGATGAGCCGGCTGATTTTGAAAAATCTAAATATGTTCCGAGTGAAAATGAATTGGCAAAATGTATAGAAGAATATGAGGACATTATAGCTAATGTCGTAAAAAGAATAAATCGCGCAGATGCGGGACAAAATTTATTAAATGATTTATATCAAAAAGAAAAAAAGAAAAGTATTACTCAAGCATCATTGAAAGAACTTAAGAAAGAAATTTTCCGAAGAATTTTAGAAAAAATATCAACAAGCTGTAAGAAAAAAAGAAATTCTTGAATTAATATATAAGATATGCTAAAAGGTATAGTCGTTTACAAGGAACCAAACCAACGGAGGAAAATATGTCAACATATATACAGAATTTCTTGAAATTCAGACCATTATTAAGTGAACTTGTTTCAAGAGATATTATGATGTGGGGGATTCAAAATGAAGTATATCAGTCTGACCAATTCGCACAGTTTGGTAATGAATATAAGGTTGATAAAGAAACATTGATCGCATTTAATAAAGGTCTCGCAGAACTAGCTCAAAGAGAGGATAAAAGTAGATATATTGTACAGGCGGAGATTGATTGGGCAAGTGCGAATGAGGCTGCAGCAGAGTGGTCACGAGATGGAAAAGTAGATTATTCGGGTGTAAATTTGTATATTGGTTTTAAAAGTGATGTATCAAATGGCGGTGGAAAAGGAAGAAAAAAGATCACAGATATTTTGAATAAAAAAATTGATGATTATAAAAAATTTATCAAATAGATTCTTTGATGATTACAGAATATGGAGCAGGGGCTAATATAAATCAACACACATCAATAGATGAAAAATTTTCTTGGAAAGGGTTAGACGAGACAGGGGCTGTTCACTACGAAGAATATCAGAGTTATCTAATGGAAATTTACTATAAATTAATTCAAAATCGAGGAGATATTCCATTGAGTTTTGTTTGGAACATGTTTGATTTTTCGTGTTATAGAAATGAAGGAAGTATCCCAAGAACAAACACAAAAGGAATTATTTGTTATGATCATGAGACGAAGAAAGATGCATTTTATTTTTATAAAGCAAACAGGAATAAGACAGAAAAATTTGTGTATTTGACAAGTAAGAGATATAATGAACGAAAAAAACGAACAAACGAAATAAAGGCATATTCTAATTGTGATAAAGTAGAGCTGTTTGTAAATAATAAATCGATTGGATATGGGAAAAAACAGCAGTCAGGTGTATTCGTATGGGAAAATGTTGCATTAGATAAAGATAAAGACAATTCTATTAAGGTTGTTGGAACTGCAGAGGGGAAAGAATATATAGACGAAGTTTCTGATATTGATATTACGACATCCATTACTTATCAAGCCCATGTGCAGGACAAAGGATGGATGAGGTAAGTGATGGGTCAGTAGCGGGAACGACTGGAGAAGCAAAACAAATGGAAGCTGTAAAAGTAAGAATAAGTAATGGCAATTGTGAAGGTTCAATAGAATATCGCACTCATGTGCAAAATAAAGGCTGGTTAGATTGGGCAAAAAATGGAGAAGTGGAAGGAACTGATGGATATGGATATCAAATGGAAGCACTGGAAATTCGACTTGTGAATAAAGAAATGGGCGCACCAGGAAAAACTGATATGCCAATGAAACAGAGAATGATAGAATATCAGACACATGTGGAGGAAAGTGGTGATGGCGATTGGATATATGATGGTAATTTGTCAGGAAGTGTAGGAAAGGCAAAGAGATTGGAGGGCATTCGTATTAATATACTATCTATTCCAAATGTAAATGTTAGGTATTGTACTCATGTACAGGATATCGGTTGGCAGAGAGAAAAGGAAAATGGTCAGTTGGCTGGAACAAAAGGAAAGGCAAAGAGGCTGGAAGCGATTAAAATCTATCTGTCAGGGAAAGATGCGGATAAATATGACATTTATTACCAAGTGCATGCTCAGGATTATGGCTGGTTAGATTGGGCAAAAAATGGAGAGAAAGCAGGAACAGAAGGTCTTTCTAAGCACCTAGAAGCAATTCGCATTGTAGTTTTGAATAGAGGGGAGGTAGCTCCTGGAAATACAGACAGGAGATTTGTGAAAAAGTAGAAAGATGAAAAAAGAAGGCTACTATTCATCCGGTGAATTTGCTCGCATGGCCCACGTGACCCTACGGACAATTCGCTATTACGACAAACAGAATATATTAAAACCATCTTACGTCACAGAAGCGGGCGCAAGATTCTACACAGACGAAGACTTCGCAAGACTACAGCAGATATTATTATTAAAGTATCTGGGATTTTCCCTGGATGACATTCGTGATATGACGATCGATGATGCAGACTATCACTTCATGCTCAACTCTCTTAACATTCAGTTGAAACTGGTTCGTGACCGTATCGAACAGATGCAGCTGGTGGAGCAGGCAATTCAGGATACGTCGGATCTGATAAAGAAAGAACACTCCATTGACTGGAGCCAGATGTTGAATCTGATCCATCTGACCGGTATGGAGAAAAGTATGAAGAACCAGTATCAGGATGCGTCAAACATTTCCGCAAGAATTAACCTACACAGTCTGTATTCACAGAATACGAAAGGATGGTTTCCATGGATTTTCGAACAACTGGAATTAAAGCCGGGAATGAAGGTTCTGGAGCTGGGATGTGGAGATGGTACACTCTGGAACGTGGACAGGGATAAGATCCCGGAACAGACGGAGATTGTAGTGTCAGATATATCAGATGGAATGTTAAGAGATGCAAGGCGTACGATCGGTGCAAACGACAGCAGGTTCAGGTTCCGTGTATTTGATGCGGGAAGAATACCTTATGATGAGGATTCATTTGATCTTGTAATTGCCAATCATGTGTTGTTTTATTGCGAGGATATTCCGAAAGTCTGCAAGGAAGTAAAACGTGTATTGAAGCCGGGAGGAAGATTTGTCTGCAGTACATATGGCAATGATCATATGAGAGAAGTGAGTGAACTGGTACAGAAGTTCGATGACCGAATCGTACTGGCAGCAAAGAATCTGTACGAGCGTTTTGGAAAAGAGAACGGAGAAGAGATTCTTCAGAAGGATTTTGAAAAGATAGAGTGGAGGCGGTATGAGGATTCGCTTATCGTGCCGGAACCGGAGCCATTGATTTCTTATATCTTGTCGTGCCATGGAAATCAGGGACAGTATATTCTGGATCATTACAAGGAGTTCCAGTCTTATGTGCGTAAGAAGACGGAAGGCGGGTTCCACATTACGAAAGATGCCGGGATTTTTGTTGGATATAATGGTTGAGAATAATAGAAATATCGTGCATAATAAAAGTAAGTATAAAAAAGTGTAGAGTGTTGGTGAAGATCGGCAGGTGGCAGAGTTGAAAAAGTTTTTTAATGTAAATGGGAGTTGTAATCCGCAAATACACTATATGATAGATTTATCGGAACGTCTATCAGAGATTAAAAAAATGATAGATGCCGGAGAGTACTTTACAATTAACAGGGCAAGACAGTATGGAAAGACAACATTGCTGGCTGCTTTGGCAGAATATTTGAAAAGTGATTATAAGGTGATCAGTCTTGATTTTCAGACAATCAGTTATGGAGACTTTGAGAATGAAGAAAAATTTGTTGCTGCGTTTTCAAACGAGATATTGATATCAGAATACGATATACCAGAAGATATCAGAAGTACTTTGTTACATTTGGCGGATGGAAAAGAGAGAAATGTAACCTTATCAGTGTTGTTTCGTACGTTGTTGCAGTGGTGCAGAATTTCAGAAAAACCGCTGGTATTGATTATTGATGAAGTTGATACAGCTACAAATAATCAGGTGTTTGTTGATTTTTTGGCTCAACTGCGTGCATATTATCTGCGTAGGATGCAGATGCCTACATTTCGGTCAGTGATACTTGCAGGAGTATACGACGTGAGAAATGTAAAAAGTAAGATCAGGCCGGAAGAAAATCATAGGACGAATAGTCCGTGGAATATAGCGGCGAAATTTAAGATAGATATGAATTTTTCAGTAGATGATATATCGGGAATGCTGAATGAATATGAACAGGATTATCAGACAGGAATGGATGTAGTGGAGATTGCAGAAATGATTTATTCTTATACATCAGGATATCCGTATCTTGTGTCATGTTTATGTAAAATGATAGATGAAGATATCAAAGGTGAAAGCAAGACAGCATGGAGTAAACAGGATGTACTGACTGCTGTAAAAATGTTGTTGAATGATAAAAATCCATTATTTGAATCTTTAATCGGAAAATTGAATGAATATCCGGGAGTGAAAAATCTGATTTACAGATTGCTGTTCAGAGGTGAAAATATAGGTTATAATCCGGATGACAGTGGAATAGATATGGCTGAAATGTTTGGATTTATAAAAGTTCGAAATGGAAATGTCTATATTGCAAACCGCATTTTTGAAACACGTCTTTACAATATGTTTCTTATGTCAACAGATGAACAGGAAAAGGATGTATATAGAGAAGGGGCAAGATTAAAAAATCAGTTTATACATGATGGTGCGTTGGATATGTGGCGTATTCTTGAAAAGTTTGTAGAATATTTTGATGATATTTACGGTGATAGAGATGAAAAATTCCTGGAAGCGGATGGCCGGAGATATTTTATGCTTTTTTTGAAACCGATCATTAATGGAACAGGGAATTATTATATTGAGGCAAGAACAAGGAATAATGAACAGACAGATATGATCATTGATTATTTGGGACAGCAGTATATCATTGAGATGAAGATATGGCATGGGAATGCCTACAATGAAAGAGGAGAAAAGCAACTTTCGGATTATCTGGAGTATTATCATGTGGATAAGGGATATATGCTGAGCTTTAATTTTAATAAGAATAAGAAGATTGGTGTAAAAGAAGTGGTGTTAGGAGAGAAGCTGTTGATTGAAGCAGTTGTTTGATTACGGAAAATTAAAGTTATGATCAGCGATGAGTCGTAATTCTTAAGAACTTCTTAAATATTACAGGAAAGTTACAAAAAAATAAAAAAAGTACTTGAAGGTGACCTAAGGTCACCTTTTATAATCTAATTAACACGGAACATGGAGACTAGAATAGAAAGTAAAGAACTTGATAACCTATTTATACAAAACGAGGAGGTTCCTGAAATGAAAGGAATTATTTTAGCAGGTGGTTCAGGCACACGTCTGTATCCATTAACAATGGTAACATCAAAGCAGTTACTGCCAATCTATGACAAGCCGATGATCTATTATCCAATGTCAGTGCTGATGAACGCAGGCATTCGTGATATCCTGATCATCTCAACACCACAGGATACACCAAGATTCCAAGAACTGTTGGGAGATGGACATCAGTTTGGTGTAAACCTGTCATATGCAGTACAGCCAAGCCCGGACGGACTTGCTCAGGCATTTATCATCGGAGAAGAATTCATCGGTGATGATACAGTAGCAATGGTTCTCGGAGATAACATTTTTGCAGGTCACGGACTGAATAAACGTCTGAAAGCTGCTGTTGAGAATGCAGAGACCGGAAAGGGAGCTACTGTATTTGGATATTATGTAGATGATCCGGAACGTTTCGGTATCGTAGAATTTGATCACGAAGGAAAAGCTATTTCTATCGAAGAAAAGCCGGCGCAGCCAAAGAGCAACTACTGTGTAACAGGGTTGTATTTCTATGACAACAATGTTGTGAAGTATGCAAAAGAGTTAAAGCCAAGTGCACGTGGAGAACTGGAGATCACAGATCTGAACCGTGTATATCTTGAGAAAGGTGATCTGAATGTAGAACTTCTCGGACAGGGATTCACATGGCTGGATACAGGTACACACGAAAGCCTTGTAGATGCAACCAACTTCGTGAAGACGGTTGAGACACATCAGCACCGTAAGATTGCATGCCTGGAAGAGATCGCATACCTGAACGGATGGATCAGCAAGGACGAGGTAATGGAAGTATATGAAGTTCTGAAGAAGAACCAGTATGGACAGTACTTAAAAGACGTCCTGGATGGAAAATATAAAGAAAATTTGTACTAAAATCTATATTAAGAAATGATACAAAAAGGAGAAATTAAAAAATGACAATTATTGTAACCGGAGGAGCCGGATTTATCGGAAGTAACTTTGTATTTCACATGTTAAACAAATACCCGGACTATCGCATCGTTTGTCTGGACTGCCTGACATATGCAGGTAACTTATCTACACTGGAGCCTGTAATGGACAATCCGAATTTCCGTTTTGTAAAAGAAAGCATTACAGACCGTGAAGCAGTGTACAAATTATTCGAAGAAGAAAAACCGGATATGGTTGTAAACTTCGCAGCAGAAAGCCACGTAGACCGTTCTATCGAGAACCCGGAAGTATTCCTGGATACAAACATCAAAGGTACTGCTGTACTGATGGATGCCTGCAGAAAATATGGTATCAAACGTTACCATCAGGTATCTACAGATGAAGTATACGGAGATCTGCCGCTTGACAGACCGGACCTGTTCTTCACAGAGGAGACACCGATCCACACAAGCAGCCCATACAGCTCATCTAAGGCAGCAGCAGACCTGTTAGTTCTTGCTTATCACAGAACATACGGACTGCCGGTATCTATCAGCAGATGTTCCAACAACTACGGACCATATCACTTCCCGGAGAAATTGATCCCGCTGATGATCGCCAATGCACTGAATGACAAGCCGCTTCCGGTATACGGAGAAGGATTAAATGTACGTGACTGGTTATATGTAGAAGATCACTGTAAAGCAATCGACCTGATCATCCATAACGGAAGAGTCGGAGAAGTATACAACGTAGGCGGACACAATGAGAAGACAAACATCGAGATCGTAAAGATCATCTGTAAAGAGCTTGGAAAACCGGAAAGTCTGATCACTCACGTTGCAGACCGTAAGGGACATGATATGCGTTATGCGATCGATCCTACAAAGATCCACAACGAACTTGGATGGCTTCCGGAGACCAAATTCGAAGATGGTATTAAGAAGACGATTAAATGGTATCTTGAAAATAAGGAATGGTGGGAGACGATCATTTCCGGAGAATACCAGAACTATTATGAGAAAATGTATGCTCACCGGGAGGAGATTTAAGAATGAAAGTATTAGTGACAGGTGTTGGCGGACAGCTTGGTCATGACGTGATGAACGAACTGGCATCCCGTGGTTATGAGGGAATTGGTTCTGACATCAAAGAAATATACAGCGGAATCCAGGATGGTACAGCGGTAACAACAATGCCATATGTGCCGATGGATATCACAGATGCATCTTCTGTAGAAAAAGTTCTGACAGATGCAAAACCGGATGTAGTGGTACACTGTGCTGCATGGACGGCCGTAGATCTTGCAGAAGACGAAGATAAGAAAGACATCGTAAAAGCGGTCAATGCAACAGGAACAAAGAACATTGCAGATGTATGTAAAAAGTTAGACTGTAAGATGGTATACATCAGTACAGACTATGTATTTGACGGACAGGGAGAGAAAGCCTGGGAACCTGACTGTAAGGATTACAAACCACTGAATGTATATGGAGAGACAAAACTTGCCGGAGAGCTTGCGGTATCGGAGACGCTGGATAAGTACTTCATTGTACGTATCGCGTGGGTATTCGGAAAGAACGGTAAGAACTTTATCAAGACAATGCTCAATGTAGCAAAGACACACGATACATTGAAAGTTGTAAATGACCAGATCGGAACACCAACCTATACATTTGACCTTGCAAGACTTCTCGTTGACATGATCGAGACTGACAAATATGGTTACTATCATGCAACAAATGAAGGCGGATATATCAGCTGGTATGATTTTACAAAGGAAATCTTCCGCCAGGCAGCAGAGCTTGGTCATGACGAATACGGCGAAGACAAGGTGACAGTTCTGCCGGTAACAACAGAAGAGTACGGTGTATCCAAAGCAGCAAGACCTTTCAACAGCAGACTGGACAAGAGTAAACTTGTGGAAAATGGATTTACTCCACTTCCGACATGGCAGGATGCGCTTGGAAGATATCTGAAAGAAATCGAATTCTAAATTTTATATAGGTGAAGAATAATCTCAGCCACATGACGTGGCTGGGATTAACTCACGTATAAATCATTTAAAACAATAAGGAGACGTAATAATGGGACAGATTAAAGTAGAAAAAAACGCAGGCGGTATCCAGGGACTCTGTGTAATTGAACCAACAGTACATGGTGACGCAAGAGGATACTTTATGGAGACATATAACCAGAAAGATATGGAAGAAGCAGGACTTACAATGCAGTTCGTTCAGGACAACCAGTCAAGTTCTACAAAGGGAGTCTTAAGAGGATTACATTTCCAGAAAGAATTTCCACAGGGAAAACTGGTACGTGTCGTAAAAGGTTCTGTATTTGATGTGGCAGTAGACTTAAGAAGTGACAGTGAGACATACGGAAAATGGTTCGGTGTAGAACTGACAGAAGAAAATAAGAAACAGTTCTATATTCCGGAAGGATTCGCACACGGCTTCCTGGTATTAAGTGATCTTGCCGAGTTCTGCTACAAGTGTACAGACTTCTATCATCCGGGAGACGAAGGTGGTCTTGCATGGAACGATCCTGAGATCGGTATTGAGTGGCCGACACTGACAGGAGAGTATAAAGGAACAGCATCCGGAGAAGGTTATGCGCTGAAAGACGGTACTGCACTGAACTTAAGTGATAAGGATCAGCTGTGGGTTGGACTGAAAGATACGTTCCATTTTTAGGATAAACTATGAATAAGTTATCAAAATTACTGAATGTTGTGATTTATCTGTGCATCATAAGTTATGCACTTCCAACGGGAGTAATGAAGGGCATACCAATTCAGAAAATATTGGTATGCCTGTTGATTATTCTAGGAGGAATATGCCTGGTTTTACAAAGAAAAAGCCTTGAGATTATAAAAAGTGCGAAGCTGGAGATTACTTTAGGTGTTTTGGGATTGTTGGCATGTATAGTCAGTTACATTCTTGGAAATGAATGGAGCATAAAATTTACGGGATTATTTTATATCTCGGTAATTGTGTTTGTAGAATTGTATTTTCTGGTCAGATATGAATTGGCTGAACCGGAAAAGATTGTAGAATGTATCCTTTATATGATGCTTTTGAAGATTCTGGGAAAAATAATCATAGAAATCGTCTTTGTATGTAAGTTGATAGAATATGAGGCTGTAATAGAATTTTATCTAAACATGTTTGGAACGGAAGCATCGACGATGACAATGCATTTGGGCAGATTATTGCTGATCCGTGTGCAGACTTCATCTGATATTATAGTGGTGACATTGATGCCGTTTTACTGGATGATGGAGAAATATAAAAAAAGCATCAGAAGTCTGCTGTTTGCATTGAGCGGAATTTATACATTGATTGTATTTTCGAGAGTTTTGATGGTTGAATTCTGCTGCTTTGCGTTTGTTGCAGTGTTATATTATTGGAAGAAAATCCCGAAGAAGGTAAGATGCATCGGGGTGATTCTTGTGCTTGCTTCGTCGGTATTATGGTTGAAGCCTGTGATACAAATGATAGAATTCCGGTTCTTTTCTTCATTTGCTGTGGAATCAGATGATGTCAGACAGATACAAATGATAGAATTGATAAACGGAGTGAAGGAGTCACCAGTATTCGGGCATGGATTTGGAAGTTACATAAGTGATTATACAAGAAGTGGATCGATACCGTTTTCATATGAAATAGAATATCTGTCATTTTGTTACCAGATGGGAATTTTAGGATTTGTAGTTTTTGTTGGAGGAGTTCTCCTGATATACATAAAAAAAATCGTAAAGTATGCCAGAAAAAACACCTGGGTCATTAAAGTATTTACTTTGATTGGATTGGGCTGGTTTGTGATAAGACCTGCATTTAATCCTGCATTTCTCGGACTACAGAATGGATTTCAGATGATCGGATTATTGATGATCAATATGTATTTTAATAAAAAGCAGGAACCGTATCAAAAGTAAAATGATACGGTTCCTGTTTTTTATTTTTTGAATAATTTTCGTGTAAACCAGTCTCTGGCATAAGAAAGAGTATGAAGAATCAGTTCAAACTCGATCAAAATATAGTTAGGCAGATGCCGCAGCTTAAAAGCAACTTTTTTCTGTTCCCGGGCATGGGAAAGCCCTTCTTTTATTCCGCAGGCATAGTCTTTACCGAACCCCTTATGCATGAAAAACAGATATTTGACAACACAGCCGAGAAAAAGAGGAATAAAGTTCAAAACCAGCTGTAAGAAAGGCATGTTTTTGTAATTCAGGTAAATGTTGTTGCGGGCAGATAATTTAACCTTGAAAGAGTTATATTTTGAACCGCTTGTACCGCTTCCTACATGGTAGACAAGTGCTGTGGGACAGTATGTATTTTTGTAGCCGTAAATTTTTGCACGGTATCCGACATCGATATCTTCAAGGTATGCAAAATGGTTTTCATCAAATAAGCCGATTTTTGAAAAAGCATTCCGGCGGTAGATGGCTGCCCCGGCGCATGCGGTAAATATCTGATCTGCTTTTGTGTAATTGGAGACAGGACGTCCGGTTCCGCGGCACACGCCCCAACCCATTAAAGTATAAAGATCACCGGCGCTGTCGATCAGTTCTGGATGATACATCTGGATCATCTTACTGCTGACAGAAAAGATGCGCGGAGATTTTTCAATCGCTTTGATCATTTCTTCTACATAGTGTGTATCAACGGTCGTATCATTATTGAGCAATATCACATAAGGTGTAGTGGAATGTTCGATTCCGACATTGACCGCTTTACTGAAACCGTAATTTTTCTTTAAGGAGATAACTTCTATATCTGGGTAGTGCTCACTCATATATTCCAGACTTCCATCAGAAGATGCGTTGTCAACCACTAATACTTTGAAATCCCTGCAGGTCTGTTCTGATAATGACTGGAGGCAGGGCTCCATAAAATGTTTCCCGTTATAGTTTGGGATGATAATTGTTACTTTCATAGTTTGAGAAATACTCCGATCTCTATTTTCTGATTTGTGTCTATTATAGCAAAAAAAAGAAGAGGGTGCTATATGAAGATTGGGTAAAATAATTTTTTTAATATATTTCAAAATTATTAATAAAGTATTAAGAAAAACTGTGGTATAATGGGTTGCCGTAAGGAAAAAATTATTGTAAGATAAAACGTAATGTAAAATTAGATAAATATGGGTGAGGAACATTGATAAAGGATAATCAAAAGTTATTAAACAGATTACATGTAGTAATAGATGCAGTCGTAATTGTATTTTCATATATTGCATCGTGGTACCTGAGATTTAAAAGCGGGATTTTTGAATTGGATCCATGGTTTTTATCGTTGCAGGAATATGCAAAAGTGTTGATTATAATTGTGCCGGGATATCTGGTCTTATATTATGGATTCCAGTTATATACACCAAAACGTGTGCAGGGACGCAGACTGGAAGCATGGCATATCATTCAGGCGAATGTAATTGGTCTGATGGCATTTATTTTACTGTTATATGTGTGGAAGCAGCCTGATTTTTCCAGGGGAATGATTTTTGTATTTTTCCTGGTGAATGTATTTTTAGAGGTTGTTGTAAGAAATATTATCCGTGAAGTGCTGCGGGATATGCGGAAGCAGGGATATAACCAGAAGCACATTCTGCTGATCGGATATAGCCGTGCGGCGGAACAGTATATTGACAGAATTAAAGCAAATCCGGAATGGGGATATATCGTGAGAGGAATTCTTGCGGATAATGTACCAAGAGGAACAGAGTATAAAGGAATTAAGGTACTTGGAAGAATCGATAATCTTATGATTGTTCTTCCGGAAAATAAACTGGATGAGATAGCAATCACTCTCGGGTTGGCAGAATATCATAAATTAGAAAAGATTGTAGGTATGTGTGAAAAATCTGGTGTCCATACAAAGTTTATACCGGATTATAATAATATCATTCCGACAAAACCATATACGGAAGATTTGGTAGGACTTCCGGTAATTAATATAAGAAGAGTGCCGCTTAGCAATATGCTGAATGCATTTGTAAAAAGGGCAATGGATATTTTTGGAGCATTGGTTGCGCTTACATTATTTTCACCGGTCATGCTGGTAATAACAATTATTATAAAAGTGACATCTCCGGGACCATTGATCTTCAAACAGGAAAGGATCGGTCTGCAGAATAAACCATTCTATATGTATAAATTCCGGTCTATGGTTGTGCAGGATGCATCAAAAGAAAAAAATGGATGGACGGTAAAGAACGATCCGCGTGTTACGCCGGTAGGAAAGTTTATAAGAAAAACAAGCATTGACGAATTACCTCAGCTGATCAATATCCTGAAAGGGGATATGAGTCTGATCGGCCCGAGACCGGAAAGGCCTCAGTTTGTAGAAAAATTCAAAGAAGAGATCCCAAGATATATGATCAAACATCAGGTGCGGCCGGGACTTACCGGATGGGCACAGGTGAATGGACTACGTGGTGACACATCGATTCAAAAGAGAATCGAGTATGATTTATATTATATTGAAAATTGGACATTGGGATTTGATATAAAAATATTATTTCTGACATTTTTCAAAGGTTTTATTAATAAGAATGCATATTAGCTTCTAAAGGAGACGACAATGGCAAAGAAAAGACGCAAGACAAAAAGACAATTAAGAGAAGAACGACAAAAAAAATTGCGCAAAAGAAAAAGAAAAAGAATTATTTTACTAACAATTGAAATTATAACTCTGGCTGCTTTATTAGTAGCTGCTTACGGAATATTCAAACTTGGAAAGCTGGATTATAATGTGTTGAATAAAAAAAAGCTGGAAGTCTATAAGGATACAGGAGAGTATACGAACATTGCATTGTTTGGATTAGATTCGAGAAATAATGAATTGGACGGCGGTGTACAAAGTGACTGCATTATGATCGCAAGTATCAATAATAAGACAAGTGATGTGAAGCTTGTGTCTGTATACAGGGATACGTTGCTGCAGCAACAGAATGGACGTTATGATAAAGCGAACTCAGCATATAATACAGGCGGTCCGGAAGAGGCAATCAGTCTTCTGAACCGTAACTTTGATCTTGATATTAAGAATTATGTCAGTGTGAATTTTAATGCGCTTGTAAAAGTGATTGATGCTCTGGGTGGGATTGATATTAAAATGACGAAAGAAGAAGCACACTGGTGCAATCTGTATGGTGCCGAGACGGCAAGAGTGATTGGCGAACATTGGTCGGATATAAAAGAAAAAGCCGGTACACAGCATCTGGACGGTATTCATGGTGTGGCATATGCAAGAATCCGTTATACAAGTGGTAATGACTTCAAACGTGCACAGAGACAGAGAATTGTATTAGAAAAGGTTGCAAAGAAAGCACAGAAAGCGAATTTCATTACTTTAAATAAAATAGTAAATGAAGTATTTCCGATGATTTCGACAAGTTTTTCTTCAAAACAGATTCTGGGATTTGCAGCGAATGCACTGAATTATAATCTGGTGTCAACAAATGGATTTCCATATCAGGTAACAACCAGTGAAACAGTGAAGAATCATAGCGGTGTATCTTTTGTCATTCCAATCGGTTTGGAACAGAATGTAAAGCAATTACATCAGGAACTGTTTAATGATGATTCTTATGAGGCATCAGACAAAGTAAAAGAGATTGACAGTGACATTGTTTATCTGACGGATATAACAGCAGATAATACAGAGGCAATGGAGTCTACGTTTAAAGGAGACAGTCTGAATGAGGGAACGGAATAAAATTATTTTAGAATATGGAACTTATATGCTGAGCTTTTTTGTCAGTTACATAGCGTCACTGGCAAAATGGTATTATGCTTCGGGAATTATTCTGATTGTGGAAGCTGTTTATTTGTATGTTCACTGGGTAAGGGAAAGTGGAAGCTTTGTGGAACTGAGGGCTCTGTTTACACTTGCCTGGGTAGGGGGCCAGGGAATCAGCTGTCTGAAACTCAGTACATTACAGGATACATGGAGCTATATAACCTGGTTGAGCTTTTTTGTGATATATATAGCTTTTGGAATAGGATATGAATGGGGAAGAAAGTATAGCAGGGTAGAGGGAAAAGAACCTGAAAAAAATAAAAAAAAGGCAGACAGGCTTTTTCGATGTATTATGTTGCTGCTGGTTGTGTCGGCCGGATGTTTTGTAATCGAAATTATCCGGATCGGTTATATTCCGGTTTTTTCAGATGAACCTTATTCGTATTCTTATTTCAGAATGTCGGCTTTACATTATCTTCATTATTGTGCAATCAGTTGTATCCTGATACCGGGACTTACGGTGCTTTGGAAAAAAATCGATTCTGAGGAAAGTAAGTGGCGTAATGGAGCGATCATTATTGCAAATATAGTGGCATTTGCAGTTCCGTTTCTCTATGTATCGAGATTTCAGTTTCTGTTTGAAATAGGTGTGGCAGCAGTCATTTATATACTGGTAAATAAAAATATGCGGAAAAGTACCTTGGTTCTTCTTGGCCTTGTGGTTTGTGCAGCGTATGTGGTGATTACATTGTCACAGAAGCGGGATGCGATATATTTGAACAATGTATTTAAAATGAAATATACACATATGCCGGTGTTTCTGACCCAGCCGTATATCTATATTGCCAATAACTACGATAATTTTGACTGTCTGGTGAAAAATCTGCCGAAATTTTCTTATGGCCTGCGGATGTTATTCCCGTTTGTGTCATTAACGGGATTGAAATTTGTAATGCCAAATCTGGTTCCGGCAACGGTCTATCTGACCAGTACCGAATTGACAACGTTTACAATGTTTTATGATGCTTATTATGATTTTGGAGTCATTGGAGTATTTGTGATAGCTTTGCTTATTGGTGTTGTGGCAAAGGTCATTATTGATATTATTAAAAAAAGTGATAACCCGGTTGTATATCTTTTTTATGGACAGATTGCAGTGTATCTGGCTCTTGCATTTTTTACAACATGGTTCAGCAGTCCTGCGACATGGTTCTGGCTGATCATTACAGGGATGATTTATTGCTATGTAGGATATGATAAGAAATAGAGGATGAAAAAGAAAAGATGAATAACGATCAGACTTCTGTAGATGTGGTGATACCATCATACAGACCAGATGAAAAATTTAGCAGACTTGTGAAAAAACTTCAGGAACAGGAATATCCGATCGGCACTATTTTTGTGATCAATACAAAGGCCGGAAGGTTTCCGAAAGAAGTAGAGCAGATGGAAAAGGTAAAAGTATCCCATATAGAACGCCGGGAATTTGATCATGGCGCAACACGGGATATGGGAATGCAGATGTCAAAGGCGGAAATTGTTGTATTTATGACACAGGATGCAGTGCCAGCAGATGAATATGTGATTGGAAATCTGGTGAAAGTACTGGAAGAAGATGAAATGACCGGGGCGGCGTATGCACGTCAGCTTGCAGCATCTGATTGTAATTATATAGAAAAATATACCAGAAAATTCAATTACCCGGAAAACAGCCGGATAAAAAGCAAGGAAGATTTACAGGAAATGGGCATTAAAACATTCTTCTGTTCTAACGTTTGTGCGGCATATAAACGGAATATTTATGAAAAAGCAGGTGGATTCTGCAAGAAAACAATATTTAATGAGGATATGATATTGGCCGGTCATATGATAAATGCCGGATATAAGGTCGCTTATGTGGCTGAAGCGAGAGTGATTCACTCGCATAATTATACAGGGATGCAGCAGTTTCACCGCAATTTTGATATGGCGGTGTCACAGGCAGAACATCCGGAAGTATTTGAGGGTATAAAGTCTGAAAGCGAAGGAATAAAACTGGTGAAGCAGACAGCCGCTCATTTGGTAAAACGGCGGAAAATACATCTGGTTCCCAAACTGGTTTATCAAAGTGGGTGTAAGTACATTGGTTACCGGATGGGGAAAATGTATAAAAAATTGCCGGATAAAGTCGTTAAATGGTGTTCGATGAGTCCGGGTTACTGGGAAAAGTAGACGAAAAGCTTTATTTTTGATTGAAGTTTGTCATATTTTAAGGTAATATAGATATGATATGATAAGCTACGGCTGAAGAAAGGATATAAAAAGTAATGGCAAAAGATAAAAAAAGATATAAAAGACGGGGACGAAGGTCGAAAACAAGGGGATTTGCATCCTGGTCTTTGGGTAAGAAGATTGGAGCCATTCTTGGAGGAACATTGGTAACGGTAGCAGCGATTGGAGCTGTCATTGTAGCCAGTAAACTTTCGAAGATCAATACAGTAAAGTTAGATACAGATAAATTAAGCGTTTCAAAGGAAGCCAAAAAAAGAGGAAGCGGATATCTGAACGTTGCATTGTTTGGTGTGGATTCAAGAGACAATGATCTGGATAAAGGAACCAGAAGTGATACAATAATGATTGCAAGCCTGAATAAGAAGACAATGAAGGTGAAAATTGCATCGATATATAGAGACACATTGTCAGAGCAGGAAGATGGAACATTGAATAAAATCAATGCAGCATATTCATATGGCGGTCCGGAAGGTGCTCTTTCAGTGTTAAATAAGAATTTGGATATGAATATAGAACATTATGTAACGGTGAATTTCAACTCGATGATAGACGTTGTAGATTCTGTGGGCGGAATTGATATCGATGTACAGGAAGATGAAATGCCGTACATCTGTGGTTATGTTCAGGAAATTATGAAGGTGACCGGAAAGCTGTCTCCGGGAGTTACAGAACCGGGAACACAGACTCTGAATGGTGTGCAGGCAACTGCATATGCCAGAATCAGATACACGGCCGGAGATGATTTCAAACGTGCAGAAAGGCAGCGGGCGGTTCTGCAGAAAGTTGTAGAGAAGCTGCAACAGGCATCACCGGCACAGTTGAATAAGATTATTGATAAGGTCTTTCCTGAGGTTTCGACAAACTTCACAATGACAGAAATCCTTGAATATGCGAAAGATGCGTTTGATTATGAACTGGGAGAAACAACAGGGTTCCCATTTGATAAGACAACCGATACATTGGGAAATGTAGGAAGCGTTGTTATTCCAGTTACAATGGAAAGTAATGTAAAGCAGCTGCATAGTTTCTTCTATGGAGAAAGTGATAATTATGATGTGTCTTCCACAGTATCGGGTATCAGTGCAAAGATAGAGAAAAAAGCCGGAAACAGAGATGCGGATACAGACGAATCAACGCAGGAGTTTATGCAACAGCCGGAAGAGACATATTCCGGAAACAGTGGAACAACAAAGAACAGTTCGGGAAGTACAGGAACAACCGGAAGCACTTCGTACAGATCAAGAACGAGTGGTAACAGTGGTACTTCGGGAAGTACAGGGACAACGGGAAGTACAACGGGAAGCACAACTGGAACAAGTACGGGAAGTGGTACATCAACCGGAACAGGAAGCGGAACAACCGGAAGTACAGGAACGACAGGAAATGGTACATCAACGGGAGATACTTCAACCGGGACAGGCGGAGAATCAACTGACGGCGAAGGTACCACAGAGTAGAACATCATAAAGATAGAAAAAGGGGTATTATTCATGAAAAAAGTCAAAAAAATAATTGTATCATTTCTTTTGATGTGTATGTTGTGTGTTGGAATGACATGTGTGGCAAGTGCAACCGCAGCAGAATTCAGATTTTCTGATCCGCAGACCAGTGTCGGAGAAGAGGTAGATGTAACGGCAAAGGTTTCATCTGCGAAAGCGTTAAATACAATTCAGGCAACATTAAGCTATGATAAAACAAAGCTGCGCTTCATTAGCGGTGATGATGCTACAGGTGGAGACGGAACAATTACAATATCAAGAAATGATGAAAATGCCGGAACAACGATGGAATTCAACTTAAAATTCCAGGCATTGGATGAGGGAACAACATCGGTAGAAGTTGCTAAGGTTGATGGAATTGATAGCAATGGAGTTGCATTGGAGATTACGTCAGGTTCTTCATCTGTCAGCATAGCAGAAGGCGATAAATCGCTGATTCAGGAAGAAGATACCAGTTCGGCTGCTGGTGGAACAGAGGTTAAGATTGGAAAATCAAAATATATCGTAACAGATGATTTTTCGGATACGATTATTCCTGATGGTTTTGTAAGAGATGCGTTGAAATTTGAAGGAACAGATCATCAGATTATTAAGCAGGAATCAAGTGGTGCACTTGCAATGTATCTTACACCTGAAAACGGAGGAGATGCGGATTTTTATCTGTATGACAGTGATACCGGAAACTTTTCTCCGCTTGAAGTAATAGAGGTTGCAAAGGGCAGATATATTATTCCTTTGGCTGATGACGGAAATATCTCATTGCCAAGCCAGTATCAGAAGACATCACTTACATTAAACGGAAAAGAGTTTGATACATGGCAGGATACAAAGAATGCGGAATATTATATTGTCTATGCGATGAATTCGGATGGAGAAAAGACAACATACCGTTATGATACAACAGATGGTACGTACCAGAAATATTCGCCATCATCAGGAACATCTTCAACGTCAGATTTTACTGTCAATAACGGAAAAGGAATCTGGGGAAAAATTTTAAATTTTGTAGATAGTTTTTTGGATATCGTAGTAATTATTGCACTTGTTCTTTTTGCAGTACTGCTGATCGTAGTAATTATTACTTCTGTAAAACTTCATTATAGAGATCTTGAATTAGATGATCTGTATGACGAATATGGAATTGATATGGATGAGGAAGAAGCAGAGAAGAAGATTCAGAAAAAAGCTGCGAAAAAAGTAAATAAAGAGAAGAAGAAAAATAAAAAGACAGCTAAAAAACCAGCAGCTGTAAAGAAAACGTCAAGATTAGACTATGGAGAAGACGAATTTGAAGATTATGAGGATGATTTCGATGATGAGGATCCATGGGTGACAGAAAATATTGCAAAAGCAATGGAGCACAAGCCTGCTAAGAAACAATCAGCAAGGCAGAAAGAGCCAGCAAGACGCACAGAACCTGAAAGAGAAAAGAAACCATCCAAAGGTGTCCGTGCCTTAGACGAGACAGGTCCGGCAATCCGTAAACCTGTTAAGAAGATCAATCTGGAGGATACCAATGATTTTGAAGCATTTACACCTCTGGATGAAGAAGCATTTGACAACTTCGAAGGTTATTATTCAGAAGATGATGATTATGATCTGTTCGGAGCAGGTTATGATGATGACAATCTGTTTGATGCGACAGCAGATCTTTTGAGTAATCATCCGGAAAAGAGAAGAAGTCATGCGGAGATGGATGATACATTCAAAATGGATGTGATTGATCTCGATTAAAATAGGATGAATAGAATGAACCGGTTTGCAGAAATCAGAAAGAAATTGATGGAAACAAACCGGTTTATTTTTTATTTTCAAGTGTTCTTGACAAGCTTTTTGAGTGTAGAAAATGTATACCCCATCTCCTCCCATTTTGCAAGCAGCTCATCCAGAATCTCGCCATTGGTTTTGGAGGTGTTATGCAGCAGCACGATGGCACCCGGATGGATCCGTCCGAGAAGCTTGTCAAAGGCTTCTTCTTTGGATGGCTGCGCGTCGGCCAGCCAGTCAACGTAGGCAAGACTCCAGAAGAAGGTATGATATCCCATGTCTTTTGCCATCTGCAGATTTTCAGTACTGTATTTTCCCTGTGGCGGCCGGTAGAAGCGGGTCATGGATTTGCCTGTTATATCTTTATACAGAGCTTCTACACTCTTAAGTTCTCTGGAAAATATCTCCTTTGTTGCAATCTGGGACATGTCGGGGTGATGGAAAGTATGGTTGCCGATGGTATGACCTTCTTTTAACATCTGCTTTACCAGCTCCGGATTATCACGCAGAAAGTTTCCGACAACAAAAAATGTGGCTTGAACGTTGTGCCGTTTTAAAGCATTCAAGATAGCCGGTGTATTTCCGTTTTCATAGCCGCAGTCAAAAGTGAGATAGATGACTTTTTTATCCGTCTTTTGTGCATAGTAGGCGTGATATTGCTGAAGCTCATCGAAAGATGCATTACCGACAGGAACTTTGCCTTCCTCCTGAAAGCTTAGACCCCAGTTTTCGGCAGCCGGCAGAATCGTGGAGAGGGGATTGCCGGAAGTCGAGGCTGTCGGAACTGTGCCGGAGGAAGCTACATTACCGGATGGACTTTTATCATCTGTTCTGACAGACGCAGGCGGAAAGATCCGGGCAATCTGTCCGCCTGCAAAGAAACAGAATGAAAAGAAGAATAAGAGGATCAATGGTTTGTAATTATGTAATCGGGACATAAGAACTCCGCAAGAATCATTTGTTCATATATATATGCAGCGAATACAAAGTTATGACCTGCCTTGCAAATAGCAGGGAATCATAGTAGTATAGGGAAGAAAGAAAAAGGGACGGAATTGAATGGAATATGGATGTAAAAATAAATGAACAGGTAAAGAATAAAAAGCAGGATAATCTGATCACTGCGGAGATCAGATATAAAATGACAGCGAAGGGTATGATGATCACCGAATATTATGGAGCAGACAGTTGTGTGGTCCTGCCGGATGAGATAGAAGGAGAAAATGTGACTGCACTGGATGATTATGCATTTGCCAGGAATCTGGAAGTGGAAGAGATCTGGCTGCCGGAAGACTTGAAAGAAGTTGGTCGTTACGCATTCTACCGCTGCCGGAATCTTAAGAAACTCGTTATGGGAAATCAGCTGCTGGACATGGGAGGCGGTGCGCTGACGGGCTGCCATCTGACGGAAGTAGAGATTTATTTCCGTGAGGGGAAGAAAAGTTGTCTAAAATCCATTGTGGAAGAGATGCGCTATCAGATCTGTGTAAATCTGTATGGATACAGTTGGCGATATGATGCAGGTGAAGAAAAAAACTGTACAGATGGACAGATGTGGGAAGCCAGAATCATTTTCCCGGAACACTATGAAGAAGCAGTAGAGAATACGCCGGCAAGAATCCTGGAGACGCACCATCACGGTGCGGGAGGATATTACCGCCAGTGTTTTTATAACCGGGAATTAGATTATAAGAAATATGATGAGATGTTCTATCATACGGTTGCGGAGGATACAGAAGAGACGGCGGTGGAGCTTGCACTGAACCGTCTGCGTTTCCCGGAGGAATTGTCGGAGAAGAACAAAAATGTCTACAAAACATACATACGGGAGCATATGGAAACGGTGGCAGCGTATCTGGTAAAGAGAGAAGATATAGAAGGAATCCGGTTCATGGAGCAGAAGAAGCTGTGGAGTGAACCGGCTTTACAGACAGGTATGGATGTAGCGGCAGAGGGGAACAGGACGGAAAGTCTGAGTGTGCTTATGGATGTCAGAAAAGAGTTGTTCCCGAAGAAGAAAAAGACGTTTGAATTGTAAGGAGAAAAAGCGGAAAATCATATGGCAGATACGAAGAGACGTATAAAAAATGAAGAAATAAAGAAAGAAACAACAGAACCGAAGGCTGTGTCACAGTCAACTGCCATGCAGGAGCGTATGGAGTCTGTCAGTCGAAAGATCCTGATCACGGCAAGAAATGAGCTTTATATGAAGATGCGTTTCCTGGACGTTGCATTGTCGTGCATGCCATTTATACCGGATACTGGTGCGGACGGCATGGGAACGGATGGACTGTACCTTTATTATGATCCGCAGTATATGGGGGGATTGTTCCGGGAAGACCGCGTTATGGTGAACCGGATCTATCTGCATCTGGTACTGCATGGTATCTTCCGGCATATGCTCCGGAGAAAGGGAAGAGAAGAGAGAATTTATCATCTGGCCTGTGACATTGTGGCAGAATCCATCATCGACGGGCTTCAGTACCGCTGTGTGATGAAGGCCAGGTCACTTCCTAGAAGAGAGATGTATCGGATGCTGAAAAAGAAAATGAAGACACTGACGGCAGAACGGGTATATGAAGTGCTGAAGAAAGAAGAATTCCCGGAAACGAAGCTTGGACAGTTAGAGTCAGACTTCCGTGTGGACGATCACAGCTACTGGCCGAAAGATGAGGATAAGAAGAAGCAGAGCCAGATCGAGAATCAGTGGCAGGACATCAGCGAACGTATGGAGACGGAGATGGAGACATTTTCCAAAGAAGCATCGGAAAGTTCGGGCGGTCTGATCGATCAGGTGAAGGTCGAGAACCGGGAAAGGATGGATTACCGGGAATTCTTACGGAAGTTTTCGGTTTTAAAAGAAGAGATGACGGTAGACCCGGATTCGTTTGATTATAATTTCTACAGCTATGGTTTGTCGTTGTATGGGAATATGCCATTGATTGAGCCGCAGGAGTGGAAGGAAGTCCAGAAGGTCGAAGAATTTGTGATTGTGATCGATACATCAATGTCGTGCTCCGGAGAACTGGTGAGGAAGTTTCTGGAAGAGACATACGGTGTGTTGAGTGAGAACGACAGTTTTTTTCGGAAGGTGAATATTCATATCATACAGTGTGATGACCAGATCCAGACAGATCAGAAGATCACCTGTGAGGAAGAATTGAAATCTTATATGGAGAAGTTAGAATTAAAAGGCGAAGGCGGAACGGATTTCCGCCCGGCATTTGCCTATGTGGACGAAATGATCCGGCAGCATGCATTTGAACATCTGCGGGGGATGATCTATTTTACGGACGGACGTGGGATCTATCCGGCGAAGCGCCCAGTCTACGAGACGGCATTTGTGTTCATGGAGGAAGAATATGAGGACGTGGATGTCCCGCCATGGGCGATCAAGATCATTCTGGAAGAAGGGCAGGACTTTTAAGGAAATGTTGAAATACATGGAGGAAAGAAAATAAATGGATATAAAGCGAGCAAAGAAAGAAATCAAAGATTCCATCGAGGCATATCTTGCCAAAGATGAGTTCGGGGATTATATGATTCCACAGATCAGACAGAGACCGATTCTTTTGATGGGGCCTCCGGGGATCGGAAAGACCCAGGTGATGGAGCAGGTGGCCAAAGAGTGTAAAGTGGCGCTGGTGGCATATACGATTACGCACCACACCAGACAGAGTGCGGTGGGACTGCCATTTATTGAAAAGAAAGTATATAGCGGAAAAGAATATTCCGTTACCGAATATACGATGAGTGAGATTATTGCCTCAATATACGATAAGATAGAAGAAACAGGATTAAAAGAAGGAATTCTGTTCATTGATGAGATCAACTGTGTGTCCGAGACGCTGGCACCGACGATGCTGCAGTTCCTGCAGTGTAAGATGTTCGGCAATCAGAAGATCCCGGAAGGCTGGATCATCGTGGCAGCAGGTAATCCGCCGGAATATAATAAGTCGGTCCGTGATTTTGATGTGGTGACACTCGACCGTATTAAGAAGATTGATGTGGATGTGAACTATGATGTCTGGAAAGAGTACGCATATCAGGCAGATATCCATCCGGCGGTCCTTGCATATCTGGAGATCCGCAGGGATTATTTCTATCGCATGGAGACGACCGTGGACGGAAGAGTCTTTGCAACGGCCAGAGGATGGGAAGATCTCTCCCAGCTTCTGAAGACGTATGAACGCCTGGGAAAGAAAGCGGACAGAGAGGTCGTTCATCAGTATATCCAGCACTGGAAGATTGCAAAGGATTTTGCAAATTATCTGGAACTGTACAGAAAATACAAGAAAGATTACGGACTTGAGAAGATCATTGAAGGTGTCTACACAAAGGACACCTTGGAAAGACTGCAGTATGCAGCATTTGATGAGCGTCTCAGTGTAGTTAACATGCTGATCGGAAGACTGGGAACTTGCTTTAAAGATTATTTCCTGAAAGACCGGTTTGTGACGATCTTATATGAATATCTGAAGTTATTAAGATCCAATCTGCAGATCGATCTTGTAGTCTGTGAAGCGAGGGACAAGTACGAAAAACTCCGGAAAGAAGAGCAGATGACAAAGCAGGAAGATCATGTACGCAAACAGGTACTGGATACGCTGGAATCCTATGAACAGCTTACGAAAGAGGAACATCTGGATGGAGAAGCAGCATTTGAACGTGTAAAGGAATTGTTTGGCAATGAAGTGGCAGGGCGGGAAGAACTGACAGAGCATACACTTGCTGCGCTGGAACACGCATTTGAGTTCATGGAAGATGCATTTGGGGACAGTCAGGAGATGGTTTCTTTTGTTACAGAACTTAACACGAACTATTATAGTATTCAGTTCTTAAAGGAAAATGACTGTGATAAGTATTATCAGTATAATAAGAAACTGTTATTTGACAAACAGCAGGAGGAGATCCTGTCAGAACTAAATGAAGTAGAACAGGATCTGAACACTGCCATAAAATAGATGATTAGTATGTAAGTTTATATCCATGACGGATTTTGCGATAAATTTTCCAGATAATCATGGCCGGAAAGCTGAGCGCAATATATAGTGATGATAGAATTCCGACATCCCCACCGACGATCATAAGAATTAAAATGCCAATATTCATAAGTCAAAGTCCTCCTTGTCAATGTTTTTATATATTGATGTTATATATGATGTGGAATTTTGCTTCCGGGTACATTGTATGGACTTTTGTTAAGAAGATAAAGAGAAACGGATGGATCTTAACACGGTATGAACAAGAATCGTTATTTTCTTAACATTGTTTTAGCGAAAGAAGTACATTTACTTTAAAGACAACAGGTGTTAAAATAAGCAATGAATGTAAACGAAGATGATATAAGACCCGGGGAGGTCTTAAACAAGATGAGATAAAGGAGAAATATATATGAAATGGAATCAGTTTCGTCTGAAGACAACAACAGAGGCAGAAGATATCGTCAGCAGCATGCTTGCTGATCTTGGAATCGAAGGAGTGCAGATCGAAGATAAGATCCCGCTTACACAGTCTGACAAAGAGCAGATGTTCGTAGACATCCTGCCGGATATGCCGGAAGATGACGGATGTGCATACCTGACATTCTATCTGGATGAAGAAGTAGACAAACATGAGATGTTACTGAAGGTCAGACAGGAATTAGAAGAGATGAGAAGTTATCTGAATGTGGGAGACTGTACGATCGAGGAGTCCCAGACAGAAGATGTAGACTGGGTAAATAACTGGAAGCAGTATTTCCATCAGTTCTATATTGATGACATTCTTGTCATTCCTTCATGGGAGAATGTAGAGGCCAAAGACAGCGACAAGATGGTGATCCATATCGATCCGGGCACAGCATTCGGAACCGGTATGCATGAGACCACACAGCTCTGCATCCGCCAGCTTAAGAAATATGTGACAGAAGATACAGAGATCTTAGACGTAGGATGTGGAAGCGGAATCCTTGGAATGTTGGCGTTAAAGTTCGGCGCAAAGCATTCGGTAGGAACAGACCTGGATCCGTGTGCGATCGATGCAACCTGCGAGAATATGGACAACAACGGAATCAGCAGAGACCAGTATGAAGTCATGATCGGTAATATCATTGATGATAAAGAAGTACAGGATAAGGTCGGTTATGAGAAATACGATATCGTAGCAGCAAATATCCTGGCAGATGTACTGGTAGCGCTGACACCTGTGATCATCCACCAGTTGAAAAAGGGCGGTATCTATATCACAAGCGGAATCATCGAAGATAAAGAAGAAGTGGTCGTAGAAGCTGTGAAGAAAGCAGGCCTCGAAGTTCTGGAAGTGAACCACCAGGGTGAATGGGTATCTGTAACGGCAAGAAAGAATTAGAGGATTCGATATGCAACATTTTTTTGTGTCACCGGAGCAGGTGAAGGAAGGAAAGATCTACGTAGAGGGCGGCGACGTCAATCATATGAAGAATGTACTCCGCATGAAGACCGGTGAAGAACTTACGGTAAATGACGGAGAAGGCAGTCAGTACCTGTGTGCAGTGGAATCCTATGAAGCAGATATGGCAGTGCTTAAGATACTGGGGAAAAAGCAGGACGAGAGCGAGCTTGCATCAAAGATCTATCTGTTCCAAGGACTTCCAAAGCAGGACAAGATGGAACTGATCGTGCAGAAGTCGGTAGAACTCGGCGCATATCAGGTAATCCCGGTGGCGACAAAGCGAGCCGTGGTCAAGCTGGATGCGAAGAAGGCGAAGAAGAAGGTCGAACGCTGGCAGCAGATTGCGGTCAGTGCGGCGAAGCAGGCAGGACGAGGTATTATTCCTGAGGTGGGAGAAGTATGCACTTATGCGCAGGCATTGAAGCAGGCAGAAGAACTGGACGTTGTCCTGATCCCATACGAACTGGCAAAAGGGATGGAAGAGACGAAGCAGATCATCGCAGGAATCAGACCGGGGCAGTCGGTCGGCATCTTTATCGGACCGGAAGGCGGCTTTGAGGAAGAAGAAGTAGCTCTTGCCATGAAAACCGGGGCAAATCCGGTGACACTTGGCAAGAGAATCCTTCGGACAGAGACTGCAGGACTTACGATGCTTTCGGTTCTGATGTTCCATCTGGAAGGGTAGAAACATAATCTAATACTAAGAATGAAGAGTACAGGAAGTGAAGAAATGAAGGAAGTATATCTGGATAATTCGGCGACTACCATGGCATACCGAAGCGTCGGGGAACTGGTGCAGAAGGTCATGTGTGAAGACTATGGCAATCCGTCTTCTATGCATAACAAAGGTGTGGAAGCAGAAAAATATATAAAAGAAGCAAAAGAAACATTTGCCAGACTCTGGAAGGTACAAGAAAAGGAAGTGTATTTTACTTCCGGCGGTACGGAGAGTGACAATATGGCACTGATCGGCGCGGCAAGAGCGAATAAGCGTGCAGGCAACCACCTGATCACATCATCCATCGAGCACCCGGCAATCATCAACACCATGCGTTTTCTTGAGGAAGAAGAAGGATTCCGTGTGACCTATCTTCCGGTAGACCAGTACGGAAGAATCCGTCTGGATGCGTTGAAAGAAGCGCTGTGTGAAGATACGATCCTGGTATCGATCATGTATGTGAACAACGAAGTGGGTTCCGTACAGCCGATTCAGGAAGCGGCAAGTATCGTAAAGGCATATAATAGAGACATTTTATTCCATGTCGATGCGGTACAGGGATTTGGAAAATACAAGATCTACCCGAAGAAACTGAAGGTAGATATGTGCTCCATCAGCGGTCACAAGATCCACGGACCGAAGGGCGTGGGTGCATTATACATCGGTGAAAATGTAAAGATCCGCCCGATCGTTTACGGCGGCGGTCAGCAGCATGACATGCGTTCCGGAACGGAAAATGTACCGGGAATCGCAGGACTTTCCCTGGCGGCAAAGACGATTTACGATAACCTCGATGAAAAAGTGGAGAAGATGCGGGCGTTAAAACAGCATTTTATCGAAGGCGTGGAAAAGATCGAGAATACAACGATCCATGGTTTATACGATGAGACGTCGGCACCGCATATTATCAGTGTAGGAATCGCAGGGATCAGAAGTGAAGTGCTATTACATGCGCTGGAAGATAAAGGAATCTATGTGTCATCCGGATCGGCATGTGCGTCCAACCATCCGCAGATCAGCGGTGTGTTAAAAGGAATCGGGGCAAAACAGGAGTTTCTGGATGCGACGCTTCGGTTTAGTATGTCAGAATTTACTACACTGGAAGAGATTGACTATACGCTCGATGCACTATATAATATAGTACCGATGCTTAGAAGATATACCAGACATTAGAAAGTTACAGATAAAAGAGAAAGAAATCAGGAAAGGAATCAGAAGATGAGATTTCATACATTTTTATTAAAATATGGAGAGATTGGAATTAAGGGAAAGAACCGTCATCTGTTCGAAGACGCACTGGTGCGCCAGGTGCGTTATGCATTAAAAGATGTAGACGGACAGTTCGATGTACACAAATCACAGGCAAGAATCTATGTAGACTGTGAAGGAGATTATGATTACGATGAGACTGTGGAACATCTGAAGAAAGTATTCGGTCTGGTCGGAATCTGTCCGGTTGTCCGTATGGAGGACAAAGGATTCGAGGAACTGAAAAAAGATGTTGTCGCATATATGGATGAGATGTATCCAGATAAGAACTTTACATTTAAAGTAGAGTCCAGACGTGCCAAAAAGTCTTATCCGCTGAACTCTATGGAGATCAGCCGTGACCTTGGAGAAGCGATCCTGTACGCATTCCCGGAAAGCGGGATCAAAGTAGATGTACATCATCCGGATGTTATGGTGAACGTAGAAGTCAGGAATGAAATCTACGTATATTCACAGATCATTCCGGGAGCAGGCGGAATGCCGGTCGGAACCAATGGCTCGGCGATGCTTCTGTTATCCGGCGGTATCGACAGCCCGGTTGCAGGATACATGGTATCCAAACGTGGAGTAAGCCTTGAGGCTACTTACTTTCATGCGCCGCCGTATACAAGCGAACGTGCAAAACAAAAAGTTGTGGATCTTGCAAAGAAAGTGGCAAAATATTCTGGACCGATCAAGCTGCATGTCGTCAACTTTACGGATATCCAGCTTTATATCTACGATCAATGCCCGCATGATGAGCTGACGATCATTATGAGAAGATACATGATGCGTATCGCAGAACATTTTGCAAAAGAGGATGGCTGCTTAGGTATGATCACAGGGGAAAGTATCGGACAGGTGGCAAGCCAGACCATGCAGAGTCTTGCAGCAACAAACGATGTATGTACGATGCCTGTATACCGTCCACTGATCGGATTCGACAAGCAGGAGATCGTGGATGTATCAGAAAAAATCGATACTTATGAGACCTCGATCCAGCCGTTCGAAGACTGCTGTACGATCTTCGTGGCAAAACATCCGGTAACCAAGCCGAATATTGATGTGATCCGCCGTTCGGAAGAGAATCTGAATGAGAAGATCGATGAGCTGATGAAACGGGCGATTGAGACCGTTGAGATCATTGAAGTAAAATAAATGGAGTAAAAAAGAGGGCTGAACCCTTAAACAGGTCAGCCCTTTTTCTAAGTAAATCATTTACTTTTATTACTGATTAGTCACAAAGATATGGTTTTAACATTTCCATGATCTCTTCTACGTTGTCATCAGCGTGGATGTTCAGATCGATCGGTTTAGAAAGATCTAAGCTGAAGATTCCCATGATTGATTTTGCATCAATGACATATCTTCCAGATACAAGATCAAAGTCATAATCAAATTTTGTGATGTCGTTTACGAATGATTTTACTTTGTCGATTGAATTTAAAGAAATCTTTACTGTTTTCATTGGAATACCCTCCTTGATTCATTTCTTGTTCTATAGATATATTAAGAGTCAGACGAAGAAAAGTCAAGGAACAAATTGCCAAAGAATTCAGAAGATTTTCGTTAGATGTTACAACAATGTGTTAAAATAACGTTTTAAAAAGAAAGGAACAGATATATGAAGAAAGTAGCATTGCATAATCTCGGATGCAAAGTAAATGCATATGAGACGGAAGCCATGCAGGAACTGCTGGAAAAGCATGGATATGAGATCGTGCCGTTCCAGGAAGGTGCGGATGTCTATATCATTAATACCTGTACCGTAACGAATATGGCGGACCGGAAGTCCAGACAGATGCTTCATAAAGCAAGAAAGATGAACCCGGATTCTATTGTTGTTGCCTGCGGCTGCTATGTACAGGCTAAGAAAGATGATATCCCGGAAGGTATTGATATTGTCGTTGGTAATAATAAGAAGCAGAATATTGTTGAAATCCTGGAAAATTATGAAAAAGAAAAGAATCAGGATGGTCAGCGGGAAACATCAGATGAACAGGAAAAGGAAACAGAGACCTATCAGGAGATTCTGGATATCAATCATGAAAAAGTGTATGAAGATCTGCATTTAAGTACGGCGGCGGAACACACAAGAGCTTATATCAAGGTGCAGGACGGATGCAACCAGTTCTGCTCTTACTGCATCATTCCGTTCGCAAGAGGAAGGGTAAGAAGCAGAAGCCGTGACAGTGTGCTGGATGAAGTGAAGACACTGTCGGCCAATGGATATAAAGAAGTGGTACTGACCGGAATCCATCTGAGTTCGTACGGAATCGACTGTGACGACAACCTGTTGTCACTGATTCTGGCGATCCATGAAGTGGAAGGAATCGAAAGAATCCGTCTTGGATCACTGGAGCCGAGAATTATTACGGAAGAATTTGCACAGACGATCGCAAAACTTCCGAAGATGTGTCCGCATTTCCATCTGTCATTGCAGAGCGGATGCAACGCAACATTGAAGCGCATGAACCGCAGATACACAGCAGAAGAGTATTATGAGAAATGTCAGCTGCTCCGCAAATATTTCGACAACCCGGCACTTACAACGGACGTGATCGTCGGTTTCCCGGGAGAGACGGAAGAAGAGTTTGCAGAGTCGAAGACATTTGTAGATAAAGTAGATTTTTATGAAACACATATTTTTAAATATTCCAGAAGAGAAGGAACAAAGGCAGCGGCTATGAAAGACCAGGTGCCGGATCAGATTAAGGCCGCAAGAAGCGCCGAACTTCTGGAACTGAACCGTAAGAAGCAGGCGGTTTATGAAGAAAGACTGCTTGGAACCACACAGGAGGTCCTGATCGAGGAGAAAATCGTGCGTGATGGAGAGGAACTTCAAATCGGGCACACAAAGGAATATGTGAAAATTGGTGTAAAAAATCCGAATAATCTTATTAATCAGCTTGTAAATGTAGAAATTGAAAACCAATTACAAATATTGCATTGAAATTTGAGATTTAATCATGTAGAATAAAATTGAAATATTTTTGGAGGACGTGATTATATGAAAAATATGACAAATACCCAGTTTTTCCAGGTAGAAAGTGGACCACAGATCAGCGCAAAGGACATTCTGGAGATTGTATATAAGGCATTAAGTGAAAAGGGATATAACCCGGTAAACCAGATCGTAGGTTATATTATGTCCGGGGATCCGACCTACATCACAAGCCATAACGGAGCCAGAAGTCTGATCATGAAGATGGAAAGAGATGAACTGGTAGAAGAGATGCTCAAGACGTATATCGAGCATAATGAGTGGGAATAATGACTATGAGAATCATGGGACTGGACTATGGATCTAAGACGGTAGGCGTTGCGGTCAGTGATCCGTTGGGAATTACTGCTCAGGGAGTAGAGACAATATGCAGAAAGGACGAGAACAAGCTCAGAAAGACCTGTGCGCGTATCGAAGCACTGATTGAAGAGTATCAGGTTACGAAGATTGTTCTCGGACTTCCGAAGCATATGAATAATGATATTGGAGATCGTGCGGAAAAATCAATGGCATTTGGTGAGATGTTAAAAAGACGGACCGGCCTTGAGGTCGTTATGTGGGACGAGCGTCTGACCACGGTAGAAGCTGAGCGGACTTTGATAGAGAATAAGGTGAGGCGTGAAGACCGCAAGAAGTATATTGATAAGATTGCGGCTGTTTTTATATTGCAGGGATATCTGGATTCACTTGCGCATACGCCCCTGGATTAAGAGGTGGATTATAGATGGAAAAGATTAAATTCATGTCCGAAGAGATGAATGAAGAAGTAGATTTTTATGTACTTGAACAGACAAAAGTTGGTGGGGTGTCTTATATTCTGGTGACAGATTCGGAAGATGATGATGCAGAATGTCTGATTTTGAAAGACACATCAGGAGAGAACCAGTCAGAGAGTGTATACGAGATCGTAGAAGATGATGTAGAGCTTTCTGCTGTTCTGAAAGTATTTGAAGAACTACTTGAAGATGTAGAGATTGAAAGGTAGTTTGGAATGTCTATCAGTAAAGAGAAGTTTAAAGAAATGCTGAGAGAAAAGGGGTTGAAAGTTACCAACCAGCGTATACTGGTACTGGAGGTCCTTGCAGATCATCGTGATAAGCATCTGACTGCAGAAGATATTTATGAATTAGTAAGAGAAGATTATCCGGAAATTGGGCTGGCAACAATTTACCGGACAGTGCAGCTGTTACTGGAAATGCAATTGGTGGATCGTATCAATCTTGATGATGGATGTGCACGTTATGAGATCGGAGAATTCTTCGATGGAGAAGAAAGACATCATCATCATCACCTGATATGCAGAACATGTGGAAAGATCATTCCGTTCAAGGATGATCTTCTGGAAGATCTGGAAGATAAGATCGAAGAGACAACGGGATTTCATGTGTTAGACCACGAATTAAAGTTCTACGGACAGTGCAAGGAGTGCCAAAAAAGAGGCAGAAAAATAGTACGGTAAGCACGTGGAGGTGTAATTTTGAAGAGAGAAAACAATGGAAAAATGCGTATCATTCCACTCGGAGGTCTGGAAAAGATCGGAATGAACATCACAGCTTTTGAGTATGAGGACAGTATTATTGTTGTAGACTGTGGATTATCTTTCCCGGAGGAGGATATGCTCGGAATCGACCTGGTCATTCCGGATGTTACTTATCTAAAGGATAATATCCAGAAAGTCAAAGGATTTGTGATCACCCATGGTCATGAAGACCATATTGGTGCACTCCCTTATATATTAAGAGAACTGAATCTTCCGATCTATGCGACCAAGCTTACGATGGGAATCATCGAGAAGAAGCTGACGGAGCACAATCTGCTTCGCAGTACAAGAAGAAAAGTTGTAAGACACGGACAGTCGATCAATCTGGGTCAGTTCCGTATCGAATTTATCAAGACAAACCACAGTATCCAGGATGCTGCGGCACTGGCGATCTATTCACCGGCCGGTATCGTTGTGCATACAGGAGACTTTAAAGTAGATTATACACCGGTATACGGTGATGCGATCGATCTGCAGAGATTTGCAGAGATCGGAAAGAAAGGTGTACTGGCACTGATGTCGGACAGTACCAATGCGGAGAGACCGGGATTTACCCAGTCTGAGCGTACGGTAGGTATTACATTTGACCACATTTTTGCAGAGCATAAAGATACACGTATTATCATTGCAACATTTGCATCAAATGTAGACCGTGTACAGCAGATCATCAATACGGCATGTAAATATGACCGTAAGGTAGTCGTAGAAGGACGAAGCATGGTGAATATCATTCAGGTTGCACAGGAGCTGGGATACTTAAATGTTCCGGATAAGACACTGATCGAGATCGATCAGCTGAAGAATTATCCACCGGAGAAGACAGTTCTGATCACAACCGGAAGTCAGGGAGAATCAATGGCAGCACTGTCACGTATGGCAGCAGATGTGCATAAGAAAGTAACAATCATGCCTGGCGATACGATCATCTTCAGTTCAAACCCGATCCCTGGAAATGAAAAATCCGTATCCAAGGTCATCAATGAACTGACTGCGAAAGGTGCCAATGTTATCTTCCAGGATGCCCATGTATCCGGTCATGCTTGTCAGGAAGAATTGAAACTGATCTATTCTCTGGTAAAACCGAAATATGCAATTCCGGTCCATGGAGAGTACAGACATCTGAAAGCAAATGCAGGAATCGCCAAGATGCTTGGTATTCCGAAAGAAAATATCTTTATTCTGAAATCGGGTAATGTACTGGAACTCAGCGATAAGGAAGCAAAAGTTGTAGACAACGTGCATACAGGAGAGATCCTGGTAGACGGCCTCGGTGTCGGAGATGTCGGTAATATCGTACTCCGTGACAGACAGCATCTGGCAGAAGACGGTATCATGATCGTTGTACTGACACTGGAGAAGGGAAGCAACCAGCTTCTTGCAGGTCCGGATATTGTATCGCGTGGATTCGTGTATGTAAGAGAGTCTGAAAGTCTGATGGAAGAGGCGAGAAAAGTCCTTACAGAAGCGGTAGAAGACTGTCTGACACACCAGCGTAATGCGGACTGGAGCAAGATCAAGCTTGTGATTCGTGATACGATGAATGATTTCATCTGGAAGCGGACCAAGAGAAGACCAATGATTCTTCCGATTATTATGGACGTATAGAAAGTATAATTATAATTAAACGGGAAATGAGCCGCACATTGTATAAAACAGGCGCCTTCGAACGCAGTGGGCGAAGCCTGTTTTGTGCAGTGTACGGCTCATTCCCTTGTAGAAACTCAAGATGAAAAAATGTGTAACAGATAAAACCGTAACAAATAGAACAGAGGTAGGAATACTATGATCGTAGATGAACGTATGGTCACATACATCCGGTCGCTGGAACGTCCGGAGAATCCTGTCATAGAAGCAATCGAACAGGAAGCGTTAGATAGTTTCGTGCCGATCATCCGGAAGGAAACCCAGAGTTTCCTGAAAGTCATGATGTTGATGAACCGCCCGGCGAGAGTCCTTGAAGTCGGTACAGCAGTCGGATTTTCGGCGATTTTAATGAGCGAATATCTTCCGGAAGGAAGCCATATCACAACGATAGAAAATTATGAAAAAAGAATTCCGATCGCAAGAAATAATTTCAAACGGGCAGGGAAAGAAGAACAGATCACCCTGATCGAAGGGGATGCCCTGGAAGTGATGAAGACACTGGAAGGACCGTATGATTTTATTTTTATGGATGCGGCTAAGGGACAGTATATCCACTATATGCCGGAGGCAGTGAGACTGCTTTCGGATGGTGGCATCTTAATGTCGGATAATGTATTACAGGATGGAGATATCATTGAATCCCGGTTCGCGGTTGAACGGAGAAACCGTACGATCCACAGCCGGATGAGGGATTATCTCTATGAATTAAAACACAGTGATGTGCTGGAGACATCGATCATCCCACTGGGAGACGGTGTGGCACTCAGCATTAAGAAGAAAAAAGAAGAGAAGGAGAATCGATAAGATGAGAAACAGACATCCAGAATTACTGATTCCTGCAAGCAGTCTGGAAGTGTTGAAGACTGCGGTTATGTTTGGGGCAGATGCAGTATATATCGGAGGAGAAGCGTTCGGACTTCGTGCAAAGGCAAAAAACTTCTCCATGGAAGACATGAAAGAAGGAGTGCGGTTTGCACATGACCATGGCGCAAGAGTCCATGTCACCGTGAATATTCTTGCACACAATGATGACCTGGAGGGAGCAGCAGAGTATTTAAAAGAACTGAAAGAAATCGGTCCGGACGCTCTGATCATTGCAGACCCGGCAATCTTTATGCTTGCCAAAGAGATCTGCCCGGAGATTGAAAGACACGTCAGCACGCAGGCAAATAATACCAACTACGGTACATTTAACTTCTGGTGGAACCTGGGAGCAAAACGTGTGGTAACAGCCAGAGAGCTTTCGTTAAAAGAGATCAAAGAGATCCGTGCACATATCCCGGAAGAGATGGAGATTGAAAGCTTTATCCACGGGGCAATGTGTATCTCTTATTCCGGAAGATGTCTCTTGAGTAATTTCTTCACAGGAAGAGATGCCAATCAGGGAGCCTGTACACATCCGTGCCGCTGGAAATATTCCGTGGTAGAAGAGACGAGACCGGGCGAATATATGCCGGTATATGAGAATGAAAGAGGTACCTACATTTTCAACTCTAAGGATCTGTGTATGATCGAGCACATTCCGGAGATGATTGATGCCGGAATCGACAGCTTTAAGATCGAAGGACGTATGAAGACGGCCCTGTATGTGGCAACAGTTGCGAGAACGTACCGTAAGGCAATTGATGATTATCTGGAAGATCCGAAGAAATATGAGGCAAATATGCCGTGGTACAAGGATCAGATTTCAAATTGTACCTATCGTCAGTTCACGACAGGATTTTATTTTGGAAAACCAAGTGAAGAAAGCCAGATTTATGACAGTAATACGTATATCAGAGAGTACACATATCTTGGTATCATAGGAGAGATTAAAGACGGACTGTACAGGATTGAACAGCGAAATAAATTCTCGGTAGGCGAAGTGATTGAGATCATGAAACCGGACGGACAGAATGTAGAAGCAACTGTAGAAAAAATCATAGATGAGGATGGAAATGAACAGGAAAGTGCACCACATCCGAAACAGGTGCTTTATGTGGCACTCAGTGCAGATGCATCGGTATATGATATTTTAAGAAGAGCAGAAAAAGAAACAGAATAATCTTATGGAAAAGAAGACAGTGATTCAGTGCAAAAATGGAAAAGCACAGAATCACTGTTTTTTGCATAGAATATAATAAAACTGCCGGGGAGGGAGCCGCTGTATTGAAATCATTTCCCCAACCCCTCACAGCAGCAGAAGAAAAGTATTATGTGCAAAAATATACAGAGGGTGATCTGGAAGCAAAGCATATTTTGATAGAAAGAAATCTGAGGCTGGTTGCCCATATTGTAAAAAAATATCAGCCTCCGCCGGAGGAAATGGAAGATCTTCTGTCTATTGGGACAATAGGACTTATGAAAGCTGTTGTTACGTTTGATCCGGAAAAAAGTGCAAGACTTGCAACATATGCAGCTCGTTGTATAGAAAATGAATTATTGATGCATTTCCGCGGAAAGAAAAAATCGTCAAAAGAAGTCTCTTTGTATGAACCGATCGGAACAGACAGGGAGGGAAATGAGATACAGCTATTTGATGTGATCGAGATGGGAGAAGAAGATGTTCATCACAGGCTCGAAAAAAAAGAAGATGTCATACGATTATATCAGAAAGTTGAGTCAGAACTGTCTGTAAGAGAACGCATAGTATTGAAATTGCGGTATGGATTATATAATGAAGAAGAATATACACAGCGCGAAATCGCCAAAATGTTGGGAATTTCAAGATCATATGTTTCAAGGATTGAGAAGAGTGCAATTGAAAAACTGAGAGCCTTTTTTCCTTCTTAGAAAAGTCTTTAAGAAATCTTTAGAATTATATGGCAATTATTTTAAGAATCAAAGTCTATACTTAACACCATAAGAAAGAGACATATCAGAAGGTATGTGAGAAAGGGTGGCAGTTATGAAAGTACTGGTGTTAAGTGGAAGATTTGGAATGGGACATGAAATGGCAGCCAATGCAATCTGTGAACAGTTCCGTAAGCTTGATAAAGATACAGAAATTGTAAAAAAAGATCTCCTGGAAGAATTATATCCACATATCAGCAAACTTATTTTTGGGGGATTTCGTCTGATGGTGGAGCATTGCCACGGAATATATAACTTTATTTATAAAATATCTGGAAAAATGAAAGTAGAAATGCAGCCGAGAGGAGCTGCGATTTATAAAAAGTTAAAGAAAATCCTGGAAAAGGAACAGCCGGATGTTATTGTCTGTACACATCCGATGTGTGTAAAGGCAATTGCATCATATAAAGAAAAGACTGGACTTTCGACACCGCTGGTTACATGTATTACAGATATCAGCATGCATCCGGAATGGAAAGCAGATCAGACAGATCTGTATCTGGCACCTACCAGGGAGATTAAGGAGCATCTGATCTGTGAAGGTACAAAAGCAGAGAATATTCTTGTAACAGGAATTCCTGTACGTCAGCAGTTCTTGAATATGGACAGGAATCATCTGGAAAATGAAAAAAAAGTTCGCAAAGTTCTTGTAATGGGAGGCGGACTTGGTCTCATGCCAGATTTGAGAAGATTACTGGGAAAATTGCATAGTATGCAATCTGTTCAGACCATTGTTATTACGGGAAAGAATCATAAAATGTACGAAGAATGGGTGAACCGGTATGAGGATGTCAAAGTATTGGGATATACAGAAAATATCAGTAAATATATGCGGTGGGCAGATCTTGTGATCACAAAAGCCGGAGGGATCACGTTGTTTGAAATTCTTCACAGTCAGGTACCGTTATTTGTGATTCATCCATTTCTGGAGCAGGAAATGAACAATGCAAGGTATGCGGCAGAAAAAGGATTTGCAAAAGTGGTATGGGGAAAACACGAGGATTATATTCCGGAACTGGAAAAACTTCTGAATGACAGAAAACTTCTGAAACAGATGGATGAGAATGTAAGACATGCCCGGAAGGAAATGATAGATGTTTCTCTGGATAAGGCGGTAGAGATCATGGAAGAGAGGATGACGGCATAATGAAGAAAGCAGTAAAGGCAGGAATTATAGGTGCAGGAGCACTTGGATATAGTATCATTCCAACATATCTGATGAAGTACCACTGGATTATCAGAGACAAAAAGATGGCGAAAAAAGAAGAAAAGGTTTTATATCTGACATTTGACGACGGACCTGATACCGTATATACGAACAAATTACTGGATCTTCTGGATCAGGAACAGGTTCCGGCAACCTTTTTCATGGTAGCGGAAGCTGCACAGGGACATCCGGATATTGTGAAACGGATGAAAAAAAGTGGATATTCGATAGGAATACATTCTTTGAGTCATCAAAGTGCAATGCCGTTCGGACCTGGAAGGACGAAAAGGGATCTGAAAGAATCCAGGAAGATTATGGAAAAAATGGGAATTGACGTAAAAGAATACAGACCACCATGGGGACATTTGAACCTGATGAGTTTATACTGCATCAGGAAAATGCATTTGCAACTGATTTTTTGGGATGTAATGGCGCAGGACTGGTCTGCGAAGGAGACGGCAGACAGTATCTGCAATAAAATTCTTAGACGTGTATTTTCGGGAGCAGTGATATGCCTGCATGATGGAAGAGGAGAAAATGGTGCACCGGGAAGAACAATTGAAGCACTGAAAAAAGCAATTCCAATGTTAAAGGCACAAGGATATGAATTTAGAAGGATTGAAGAAAAGTATGAAACAGCAGGAAGGTCAGAGATCAGTTAAAAAATATATTGTGTTATTTATATTGCTGGTGCTCGTAGTCATATTTATTGTATTGAAGGGTGCGGATATAGAATCTGTATGGAATGCAATGAAAAATGCAGATCCGAAATGGCTGACGGCAGGCCTTGGTCTGGCAGCAGTGTTTAATATTGCAGAAGGTATTAATCTGAGAAAAGTTTTAGTATCTTTTGGATATCGGGTAAGCTTTAAAGAGGCTATGAAATATGCATATATTGGCTATTTCTTCAGTTCGGTAACACCATCGGCGACCGGAGGACAGCCATTGCAGCTATATGCGATGAGCAAAGATAAGATCCACGTGGCACATGGAACGATGGCACTTTTAACAGAGCTTACGAGTTTTCAGATTGCAGCATTTCTGATGGAAAACATTGCAGCGTTCTGGATTCTGACAGGAAGAATACACCTGAATAAAATTATGCTGATACTGGCATTGGTTGGTTATATTATGAATCTGGTTTTTATTGCCGCACTGCTGATCGTGATCGTATCTGACAGACTGAAAAGAAAAATCGTAAAAGGGATTCGCTTTTTGGTTATGAAACTTCCATTTAGACATAAAGAGAAAATGGAAAGTAAAATCAATGATATATTACACGATTTTGAAAATTGCAAAGATTTTTTTAAAAAAGATCCAAACCTTACATTACAGGTAATTGGGGTGAGCCTGGTACAGATTATCTGCTGGTTCAGCGTTCCGTGGGCAGTATATCATGCAATGGGAGAAGCAGGCAGTACATTTGGAAGTCTTTTTTTACATCAGATTATATTATATATGACAACAGCGCTTCTTCCGTTTCCGGGAGCGGAAGGAATCAGTGAATTTTCTTTTGTAAAATTATTTGCCGGTATGTTTTCTTCGGTACCAGTTGCTGCTGTAGTATTGGTGAATCGTGGGATCAGTTTTTACTTCCTGTTGATCTTAAGTGGAATACTTGGTGTGGTGTTAGGACGTTTTAATGGAAGAAGTGCAGATCAAAGTGGAACGAAATACAAACTGCAACAGGAAACAGAAAATGGAACTGGAAAAATATTGACATAACAGAAAGAATAGGATATGATGATTGCACATTTAACGAAGATGAGAAATCATATATTCTGTTCTTTTTTCGTTTTATCCTATGCAGCAATGCGATGAGCAGCTGCTTCTTTAACGGCTATTTCGGCCGGAATATCAATTGTAAATTTAATTTAATAAGCTTGTACCGAAAAAAGCCGGGTGCAGGAATCACGATCGAACCTGGTGGATACGGATACAGAAAGGAGTATGTAGATGTCGTTTTGTACAGTTTTATCTGCAGCTGTTCAGGGACTGAGTGTAGAGATGATCAGAGTGGAGGCTGATGTCAGTAACGGACTTCCGATGTTTCACATGGTAGGATATCTGTCTTCGGAAGTAAAAGAAGCATCAGAGAGAGTGCGTACAGCAATTCGCAATTCGGGAATGAAATTACCGGCTAAGAAGATTATTGTGAATCTGGCTCCGGCAACAGTTAGAAAAAGAGGAGCGTCGTTTGATCTGCCGATTGCACTGGCGGTTCTGGCGGCAATGAATTATGTACCGGAAGAGGCACTAAAAGGTGTGGCAGTGATTGGTGAGGTGAGTCTGGAGGGGAAAATAAGAGGTGTGTCAGGTGTGCTGCCAATCGTTATGGAAGCTAAGAATCAGGGCTGTACTGCCTGTATTTTGCCGGAAGAAAATGAAATAGAAGGCAGGCTTGTGAGCGGGATAAAGATTCTTCCCGCTGATAATCTGGAAAAACTCTGCGCATATCTGAACGGAGATGAAAAAGAGATACATAGAAAAAAACAGGGAAGGTCCTCCGCACAAAGAAATATTTTCGAAAATAAAAAAGAGGATTTTTCAGACATATGTGGTCAAAATGCGGTGAAGAGGGCAGCGGAGATTGCCGTGTCGGGAGGACATAATTTATTGATGGCAGGACCGCCGGGATCCGGCAAGTCGATGATTGCAAGAAGGATTGCGACGATTTTACCGGAATTGTCATTGGAGGAGAGCCTGGAAATTACCAGAATATACAGTGTACTTGGAATGATAGATAAAGAGCAGCCTTTGATCACCAGGCGTCCGTTTCGAAGTGTTCATCATACTATAACGAAGACTGCATTAGTTGGAGGTGGAATGACACCAAGACCGGGAGAAATCAGTATGGCTCACGGAGGTGTGTTATTTTTGGATGAACTGGCAGAGTTTCCGAGAAATGTACTGGAAGTGTTGAGACAGCCTTTGGAGGAACATCAGATACATATTGCCAGAAATTATGGAAATTTTACATTTCCGGCAGAATTTATGCTGGTAGCAGCCATGAATCCGTGCCCATGCGGTAATTATCCAGATATGCAGAAATGTTCATGTACGCCGTCACAGATCCAGAAATATCTTGGAAAGATAAGTCAGCCATTTCTGGATCGTATGGATCTGTGTATTGAGACACCGAAAGTGGAGTACCGGGAACTGGATATAGAAAGGATAGGAAAAAAAGAGGAGGAATCATCGGAGGTAATACGAAGCAGAGTAGTAGAAGCAAGAAAATTACAGAAAAAAAGATATGAGGGAACGCAAATCCGTACAAACTCTATGCTTGGACCGGGAGAAATCAGGACCTATATTCCATTAGGCAGTGCGGAAAGAAAGTTGATGGAGAAGGCATTTGAAAGGATGGGGCTGACAGCGAGAACATATCATAAGATTTTACGAGTTGCAAGAACGATCGCTGATTTGGATTACAGTGAAAAAGTGACGGAGAAGCATTTAAAAGAGGCAATCGCTTATCGGTCGTTGGATAAAAAATATTGGGGACGTTAAGAAAGGAGAAAAGCAGATGATCTACGAATACTGGCTGGCAGGAATAAAAGAGATTACAGATCTGAAGAAGCAAAAACTAAGAGAGGTATATGGATCTGGAAAAGCCATATATTATATAGAAGAAACTAAGTTAGATAAACTGCGCTTTCTAAACGAGAAGGATGTGGCGATATTAAAGAATGCAAAAAAAGATACAAAACTTGAAGAAAAATGGAGAAGGACAGAAGAAAAAAGAATACAGTTTATTCCGTACTTTTTAAAGACGTATCCGGAAAAACTGAAATATATTACCGATCCTCCGTATGCATTATATGTACTCGGACAACTTCCGGATGAAAAAAGAAAAAGTGCGGCGATTGTAGGGGCGAGAAACTGTACGGCGTATGGTGAACAGATGGCATTACAATATGGAAAAAGCCTTGCAGAAGCAGGAATACAGATAATAAGTGGTATGGCAAGAGGAATTGACGGTGCAGGACAAAGAGGAGCGTTAAATAGCAGTTGGGCTAAAGAAAGTGGTGTGACATATGCGGTACTTGGATGCGGAGTGGATGTCTGTTATCCAAGAGAGAATATAGGATTGTATATGGATATACAGGAAAAAGGAGGAATAGTATCCGAATTTTCACCAGGAACCCAGCCGTATGCGTGGAATTTTCCAAGAAGAAATCGAATCATCAGTGCGCTGGCGGACTGGATACTTATTATGGAAGCAAAAGAAAGGAGCGGATCATTGATTACTGCGGATCTTGCACTGGAGCAGGGAAAGGATGTATATGCTCTTCCGGGACCGGTAAACAGTGTGTTAAGTCAGGGGTGTCACAGACTGATCAAGCAGGGAGCGGGGATACTGATTACCCCGGAAGAATTGATGGATGAATGGAACATTAATCCGGTGGAAATCGGGCAAAAAGGAAACAAAAGTGAAAAAATGCTTGAAAGTCCTGAGTTTATGGTGTATAGTTGTCTCGATTTGTTTCCGAAAGGGACAAATCAGCTGATGAAAGAAACAGGACTTTCGGTTACAGAGTTAATGGAAAGACTGATCACGTTAGAATTAAATGGATATGTAAAGGAAGTATCCAGAAATTATTATATAAGGCTGCAGTAAAGATACAGCCGCTATTATGGAGGAAATTATGGCACGCTATCTGGTAATCGTGGAGTCACCTGCGAAGGTGAAAACAATTAAAAAGTTTTTAGGAAGTAATTATGTAGTGACCGCATCGAATGGTCACGTAAGAGATATGCCCAAGAGCCAGATGGGTATCGATATTGAAAATGATTATGAACCAAAATATATAACGATCAGAGGAAAGGGAGAAATCCTTGCAAAGCTTCGCAAGGAAGTGAAGAAAGCTGACAAGATTTATCTGGCAACTGACCCGGACCGTGAAGGAGAAGCAATATCCTGGCATCTGAGTAAAGCGTTAAAATTAGAGGATAAAAAATTTTATCGAATCAGTTTTAATGAGATTACCAAGAATGCAGTAAAAGCGTCGCTTAAGAATCCAAGAGAGATAGACATGGATCTGGTAGATGCACAGCAGGCACGTCGTGTCCTGGACAGAATTGTAGGCTACAAGATCAGTCCGCTTTTGTGGGCAAAGGTTAAGAGGGGATTAAGTGCCGGCCGTGTACAGTCTGTTGCACTTCGAATTATTGCAGACAGAGAAGAGGAGATAGATGCATTTATACCGGAAGAGTATTGGACACTTGATGCGAATCTGAAAGTGAAAGGCGAAAGAAAACTTCTTACGGCTAAATTCTATGGAACAGAGAAAAATAAGATGACGATTTCATCAAAGGAAGAATTGGATGCAATTGTCAAGGAAGTAGAGAATGCAGATTATTCTGTTGCAGACATAAAAAAAGGAGAAAGAACAAAGAAAGCACCGGTACCTTTTACAACCAGTACACTTCAGCAGGAAGCGTCTAAAGCGCTGAATTTTGCGACGGCTAAGACAATGCGTATTGCGCAGCAGTTATATGAAGGTGTTGACATCAAGGGCAGTGGAACGGTAGGTCTGATCACATATCTGCGTACTGATTCTACCCGTATTTCAGAGGAAGCAGATGCAGCAGTAAGAGAATATATCAAAGAAGGATTCGGAGAAGAATATGTAGCGGAGGGTGATGCAAAGAAGACTTCTGATAAGAAAATCATCCAGGATGCGCATGAGGCGATTCGTCCGACTGATGTAACCAGAACTCCGGCAGCAGTGAAAGAATTCCTGAGCAGGGATCAGTTCCGTCTGTATCAGCTTGTGTGGAAACGCTTTATCGCCAGCAGAATGCAGCCGGCGAGATATGAGACCACTTCTGTTAAGATTGCAGCAGGACAGTACCGTTTTACTGTTGCCGCATCCAAAGTTTCATTTGAAGGTTTCAGAAGTGTGTACACAGAAGCGGGAGAGGCAAAAGAAGAGAACAATGTATTATTAAAAGGTCTCGATATGGATTCGGTTCTTACGAAGGAAAGCCTTGATACGAAGCAGCACTTTACGCAGCCGCCGGCTCATTATACAGAAGCAACACTGGTTAAGACACTGGAAGAACTCGGAATCGGCCGTCCAAGTACTTATGCGCCGACAATTTCCACAATTATTGCAAGACGTTATGTGGCCAAAGAAAATAAAAATCTCTATCTGACTGAGATTGGAGAAGTTGTAAATCATATTATGAAGCAGTCATTCCCAAGTATTGTAGATGTGAACTTTACAGCTAATATGGAAAGTCTTCTTGATGGAGTCGCAGAAGGCAAAGTCAGATGGAAAACAATTATTGAAAACTTCTATCCAGATCTGGAAGCAGCAGTAGAAAAAGCTGAAAAAGAACTGGAACAGGTGAAAATAGAAGATGAAGTTACAGATGTAATCTGTGAACAATGTGGACGTAATATGGTAGTGAAGTATGGTCCGCATGGAAAATTCCTGGCTTGTCCAGGATTCCCGGATTGCCGTAATACCAAACCATATCTGGAAAAAATAGGAGTACCATGCCCAATCTGCGGAAAAGACGTTGTAATCCGTAAAACGAAAAAAGGAAGAAGATATTACGGATGTGAAGATAATCCGGAATGTGAATTTATGTCATGGCAGAAACCATCAACAAAAAAATGCCCGAGATGTGGCGCATATATGCTTGAAAAGGGAAATAAACTGGTCTGCAGTGATGAACAGTGTGGATATGTAGAAAATATTGAAAATACTAAGGAAAATTAGGAAAATTCGTTGAATGTTTCAGAATTGTATGATAATATACATTCATAAGGATGGAGGAATGTAAATGGGCGTACAATTGTTGGATAAAACCAGAAAAATTAACAAATTACTGCATAACAACAGTTCGAGCAAAGTCGTATTTAACGATATCTGTGAAGTCCTTACAGAGATTCTGGATTCGAACGTATTGGTGATCAGTAAAAAAGGAAAAGTGCTTGGCGGAAGCAAATGCGAAGGTGTGCCTTACATTACCGAATTGATCGAGAGAGAGATCGGAAAGCATGTAGATGATATGCTGAATGAGCGCCTGCTTAGTATCTTATCAACAAAAGAAAATGTAAATCTTCAGACACTTGGATTTTCCGAAGAAACTGTCAAAGGTTACCAGGCGATCATTACACCTATTGACATTGCCGGAGAACGACTTGGAACACTTTTTATTTATAAAAAAGATAAGGTGTATGAAATTGACGACATTATTCTGAGCGAATATGGAACGACGGTCGTTGGCCTTGAGATGTTAAGATCCGTGAATGAAGAAAGTGCAGAAGAGACCAGAAAAGAGCATATTGTACAGTCTGCGATCAGCACATTGTCTTATTCGGAACTGGAGGCGATCATTCATATATTTGATGAACTGGATGGAGCCGAAGGAATCCTTGTTGCAAGTAAGATTGCAGATCGAGTAGGAATTACAAGATCCGTTATTGTAAATGCTCTTAGAAAATTCGAAAGTGCAGGGGTAATAGAATCCCGCTCTTCGGGAATGAAAGGAACGTATATTAAAGTAATCAATGATTACGTATTTACTGAACTGGACCGCATTAAAGCAGAACGTACAAAATAATAAGAATTATAAAGGGTATCGGGCGACTGATACCCTTTTCATACTATAAAAGGAGGATACAGGCAGTGGGATATGAAGGATGTACAGCAAAACTCCGAATGGAACGTGTGATTCTGGAGGACAGTTTTTTTGATGAAACGGAATATTTATGTAAGATCATAGCATATGATGAGGAAGAAGAAACGTTGTATCTGGTATCTGAAGAAGCGGAACTTACATCATATTCATTGGACGGTATTTATGAATGCAGCATTGAGAATTTAGAAGATCCGGTGATATGTAAAGGAATTATAAAAGAACGTTACTGGAATAAGGCTGGAAAAGTGATGAAATTCAAAATACAAAACGGATTTTATAAAAAACTTCTAAACTAAATAGAAAGTGTGTTGACAAACCAAAAAGAGAGTGCTATTTTATATCTAGAATCTTTCAGCACTCTCTTTTGTTGAGTGCTAATAATACAGAAAATGATTTAAGGAGGAATAGATATGAAGTTAGTACCATTAGGTGACAGAGTTGTATTAAAACAGTGTGTAGCAGAGGAGACTACAAAGTCAGGAATCGTGATCCCTGGACAGTCTAAAGAAAAACCACAGCAGGCAGAGGTTATCGCTGTAGGACCAGGCGGAATGGTAAATGGAAAAGAAGTTGAGATGCACGTTACAGCAGGTCAGCAGGTAATTTATTCCAAATATGCAGGAACAAATGTTGAGATCGATGACGAAGAATACATCATCGTAAAACAAGATGATATTTTAGCCATCTGTGAGTAATTAAGCAAATCATTTATATATTTCAGGAGGTAGATACCAATGGCAAAAGAAATTAAATATGGTGCAGAAGCAAGAAGAGCTTTGGAAGAAGGCGTTAATAAACTTGCTGATACAGTAAGAGTAACAATCGGACCAAAAGGACGTAATGTAGTTCTGGATAAATCATTCGGAGCACCACTGATCACAAATGATGGTGTTACAATTGCAAAAGAGATCGAACTGGAAGACAGATTTGAGAACATGGGAGCACAGCTGATTAAAGAAGTCGCTTCCAAGACAAATGATGTAGCCGGAGACGGTACTACAACAGCAACCGTACTTGCACAGGCAATGGTTCATGAAGGTATGAAGAACCTGGAAGCAGGAGCTAACCCAATCATTCTTCGTAAAGGAATGAAGAAAGCTACAGATGTGGCTGTTGAAGCAATTGCAAAGATGTCAAGCAAAGTAAAAGACAAAGACCAGATTGCAAAAGTAGCAGCAATCTCAGCAGGTGATGCTGAAGTCGGACAGATGGTAGCAGACGCTATGGAAAAAGTATCTAATGACGGAGTCATCACAATTGAAGAATCTAAAACTATGAAGACAGAGCTGGACCTTGTAGAAGGAATGCAGTTTGACCGCGGATATGTATCTGCATATATGGCAACAGACATGGACAAAATGGAGGCTAATCTGGATGATCCATATATCCTGATCACAGATAAGAAGATTTCTAACATTCAGGAAATCCTTCCACTTCTGGAGCAGATCGTTCAGGCGGGAGCAAGACTTCTTATCATTGCAGAGGATATCGAAGGAGAAGCTCTTACAACACTGATCGTTAATAAACTGCGTGGAACATTCAATGTTGTTGCAGTTAAAGCACCTGGATATGGCGACAGAAGAAAAGAGATGTTAAAAGACATCGCTACACTGACAGGTGGTCAGGTAATTTCAGAAGAGCTTGGCATGGAACTGAAGGATACAACTATGGATCAGCTTGGACGCGCAAAATCTGTAAAAGTACAGAAAGAAAATACAGTCATCGTTGATGGCATGGGAGACAAGAATGCAATCGCAGATCGTGTTGCACAGATCAAGGCTCAGATCGAAGAGACAACATCTGATTTCGATAGAGAAAAACTGCAGGAAAGACTTGCAAAACTTGCAGGCGGAGTAGCTGTTATCCGTGTCGGAGCAGCAACAGAGACTGAGATGAAAGAAGCAAAACTTCGTATGGAAGATGCTCTGAATGCTACAAGAGCAGCAGTAGAAGAAGGCATCATTTCCGGTGGTGGATCAGCTTATATCCATGCATCAAAAGCAGTTGCTAAGGCAATTGAAGAACTGGAAGGCGATGAGAAGACAGGTGCCAAAGTTGTACTGAAAGCCCTGGAAGCTCCGTTATTCCACATTTCTGCAAATGCAGGACTCGAAGGTGCTGTTATTATTAACAAAGTAAGAGAGTCAGAAGTCGGAACAGGATTTGATGCCCTGACAGAACAGTATGTAGATATGGTTGAAAACGGAATTCTTGATCCGGCAAAGGTTACAAGAAGTGCGCTTCAGAATGCAACATCTGTTGCTTCTACACTCCTTACAACAGAGTCTGTTGTGGCTGATATCAAAGAAGATGCACCAGCTGTGCCGGCAGGAAATCCGGGCATGGGTATGATGTAAATCATAAACGGTATATATATTAAATTTTTGAGAACTCCTCGTCAGAGGAGTTTTCTTTTTACTGCCAGGTGTGCTACAATAGACATAGCTTAAAGCAGACTTGGAGGAAAGAAAAATGGATGATTTTTACACAGAGCAGCTGATAAAAAAACAGGCGGACTCAAAGGATACACTTAAGAAAGTGGGACTGATAGCATTAACTGTTGTGTCAGTGCTTTTGGTTTTTGTTATACCGGTGGGAATTATATTACCAGTTGTGATGATCGTGATCGATGTGCTGATGTTCCGCAATCTGAATGTGGAGTATGAGTATGTATTTGTAAATGGTGATCTTGATATTGACAAAATCATGAATAAGGCCAGAAGAAAAAGGATGTTTTCTGTAGATGCAGATCAGATGGAACTTCTGGCACCGGTCGGGGCGGTAGAATTAATGCAGTATAAAAAGATTAAAACATATGATTACACATCTGGAAAAAAAGATGCGAAAATTTATGCGCTGATCGCTTCAAATAAAGGCGAAGTGTGCAAGGTTTTGTTCGAACCAAATGAGACAATTGTTGAAGGATTCTTTGTTAAAGCACCTAGAAAAGTAATCAGAAAGTAATCAGAAAATTAATCAAAAACTGAAGAAAATATTGTATTAAAATAAAAACATTTCAAAAGATGTTGACAAATGTAGGTGTGATTCGCTAAGATAGCTGTTAAATATGAATAAACAAAAGAAAGAGAGGTTCAAATCATGGGAAAGATAATTGGAGAAGGTATTACATTTGATGATGTGCTTTTGGTTCCGTCATATTCAGAAGTAATTCCGAACCAGGTAGATTTATCTACTTACCTGACTAAAAAAATTAAGTTAAACATTCCGATGATGAGTGCTGGAATGGATACCGTTACAGAGCACCGCATGGCAATTGCAATGGCCAGACAGGGGGGCATCGGAATTATCCATAAAAATATGTCAATCGAACAGCAGGCAGAAGAAGTGGACAAGGTAAAGCGTTCCGAGAATGGCGTCATTACAGATCCATTTTACTTGTCACCGGATAACACACTGGAAGATGCGAATAACCTGATGGCGAAATTCAGAATTTCAGGTGTGCCGATCACTGAAGGAAAGAAATTAGTTGGTATTATTACAAACCGTGATTTGAAATTTGAAGAGGATTTCTCTAAAAAGATCAGAGAATCGATGACTTCCGAAGGACTTATTACAGCACCGGAGGGAATCACATTGGAAGACGCAAAGAAGATTCTTGCAAAAGCAAGAAAAGAAAAGCTTCCGATCGTAGATAAAGATTTCAATCTGAAAGGTCTTATTACGATTAAAGATATTGAAAAACAGATTAAATATCCGTTATCTGCAAAAGATGCTCAGGGACGTCTCCTTTGTGGAGCAGCAATCGGAATCACAGCAAATTGCCTTGAAAGAGCACAGGCACTGGTAGATGCAAAGGTTGATGTGGTTGTTCTTGATTCGGCTCATGGACATTCAGCAAACGTGCTTCATACAGTAGACATGATCAAGAGTAAATTCCCTGATCTGCAGGTGATCGCAGGTAATGTTGCTACAGGAGCTGCAACAGAGGATCTGATCAAAGCTGGTGTCGATGCTGTAAAAGTTGGAATCGGACCTGGATCAATCTGTACAACACGTATTATCGCAGGTATCGGTGTTCCTCAGATTACAGCGGTTATGGATTGCTACGAAGCAGCAGATAAATACGGAATTCCAATCATTGCAGATGGAGGAATTAAGTATTCAGGAGATATGACAAAGGCAATCGCAGCCGGAGCAAATGTATGTATGATGGGAAGTATCTTTGCAGGATGTGATGAGAGCCCGGGAACATTCGAATTATTCCAGGGTAGAAAATATAAAGTATATCGTGGTATGGGATCTATCGCAGCAATGGAGAATGGAAGCAAAGACCGTTACTTCCAGACAGATGCGAAGAAGCTGGTTCCGGAAGGTGTAGAAGGACGAGTTGCTTATAAAGGAAGCGTTGAAGATACAGTATTCCAGTTGATGGGAGGCCTTCGTTCCGGTATGGGATATTGCGGAGCAGCGACAATTGAAGATCTGAAACAGACAGGTAAATTCGTAAAGATTTCTTCTGCTTCATTAAAAGAAAGTCATCCACATGATATTCACATTACAAAAGAAGCACCAAACTACAGTGTAGATGAATAAAGAAAGATTAAGGCGTCGTGAAAACGGCGCCTTTTTAACTACATATTTGAAAAAAACGGAAAGATCTGGCATATAAAAAATATAATAAAATTTTCTTTGCATCAAGGTTTTCAGCGGTGAATATATAGAGTATAATAAGATTTAGATAGTGTACTTGGTATATAAATGAGAATAATAAATATACAAGTAATATTAAAAAATATAAAGAAAAAAGGAGATACCTGGACATGAAAAAAGAATTTGGAGCAACAAAGAACGGGGAAAAAGCAAGCTGTTATGTACTGAAAAACAGCAAAGGAATGGAGGCAGTGGTATCAGATTTTGGAGCTTCTTTACTGAAACTTTATGTACCGGATAAAGATGGAAAGACACAGGATGTTGTGCTTGGATATGAGACACTGGAGGATTACGAGAATGGAGGAGATTCTCTGGGGGCTACAGTAGGCCGTGTGGCAAACCGTATTGGAATGGCCGAATTCGAACTGAACGGAAAGAAATATGAGCTGACAAAGAACGATAATGGGAAAAATACACTTCATGGAGGAATTGATTTCTATAATAAAAGAATGTGGGATGTAAAAGAAGAGGATGATACACATGTGGTATTTGCACTTGTAAGTCCGGATGGGGATCAGGGATTCCCGGGAGAAGTGAAAATAGAGGTATCTTATACAATCACAGAAGAAAATGAATTAAAGATTCATTATCATGCAATTCCGGATCAGGATACTCTTCTGAATATGACAAATCACAGCTATTTTAACTTATCAGGACATGCTTCCGGAACGGCATGGAACGCAAAGGTGTGGATAGATGCAGATGCATTTACTGAAACAGATGCAGAATTGATTCCGACAGGAACGGTAGTTCCGGTAGAAGGAACACCGATGGATTTTAGAAAAGAGAAAGTCGTTGAAAAAGAAATCGGAGCAGATTATACACCACTGAAGCTGGCAGGCGGCTATGACCACAACTGGGTATTAAATGGAAAAGGATTCAGAAAAGCAGCCTCTGCTGAATCTGAAGAGACAGGTATTAAGATGGAAGTGTATACTGACCTTCCGGGAATGCAGTTCTATTCCGGTAATTTCCTTGCAGGATCAAAAGGAAAAGAGGGAGCTGTGTATGAAAAAGGATATGGTATATGCTTTGAAACACAGTACTTCCCAGATGCCATTCATAAAGAAAATTTTGAATCTCCGATCACAAAGGCCGGAGAAGTATATGATACGACAACTGTATACAAATTCTGCTAATTTCATAAAAATATAAGAATCTCTTCAAAAGACATTTAAAAATGAATGATAAGATAGATGAAAGTGTACTATATATGGAGAGATAAAAAAGAGATAAAAATGAAACGAAGCAGGAAAAGAAAAAAGAATAAAACGCTGAGCCGTTCTAAAAAAGGATTGATTATTCTTATTATAATAACGGTTTTGCTTTGTGTGGTGACAATTTTAAAAAAACAGGAGCAGTCGAAAGAATATACGGAAAATAAAAGTGATTACATAGATTCCGTAAAGCCGGATATAGACGTAGAACTGCTGACACCGAATGAATATTCCCGGCCTGGGATTGCAACAAATAAGATTACCGGAATTGTGGTTCATTATACAGCGAATCCCGGTGCCACAGCTATGAATAACCGTGACTACTTCGAGGGACTGAAAGATAGCCACATTACGAAAGCAAGCAGCAACTTTGTTGTAGGACTGGAAGGAGAGATTGTTCAGTGTGTACCGACGTGGGAGATAGCATATGCTTCAAACAGCAGGAATATTGATACAGTATCAATTGAATGCTGTCACCCGGACGAGACGGGAATTTTTAATAAAAAGACATATCAATCCATGGTGGATCTTTGTGCATGGCTGTGTCTGAAATTTGATCTGGATGAAAATGATGTTATAAGACATTATGATGTGACCGGAAAGATTTGCCCTAAATATTTTGTGGAAAATGAGGATGCGTGGAGAAAGTTCAAAAGTGATATAGGAACAAAACTGAAAAAATTAGAGGAATATCAATAAATCTCCTTACTTTTATCACAGATTAAACACAATTGAGCTGTAAACTACAAGCATAAGATATGAAAGGGGCAATCAGATATGGAAAATCAATATAATTATTATACATCCGATCAGAATATGAATACAGAAAATTACAGCACGGGTGGAAACCAGGATCAAGGTCCGAAGAAAAAACACGGAAAGGGCGCCTCAAGATGGGCAAAAGTGGTATGTACAGGACTGGTTTTCGGAGTGGTTGCAAGTGCGGCATTTCAGACAAGTAATATTGTGGCTGGAAAAGTTTTGGGAACCACACAGACAACAAACAAAACTGCAAAAACAACAACGACAGCCAATAGTGCAAAACTGACAACATCTTCTAACAGTTCTTCGGGTACGGCTAATGTAACAGAGGTCGCAAAGAATGCAATGCCATCCATTGTTTCTATTACAAATATGAGCGTGCAGGAGGTACAGAATTTCTTCGGAGGTACACAGAAACAGAAAAGTGAGAGCGCGGGTTCAGGTATTATCGTAGGTCAGAATGATTCAGAATTATTGATTGTAACGAATAATCATGTTGTAGAAGGAAGCAGTACATTGACTGTAACATTTATAGATGAAGAAAGTGTAGAAGCTGATATTAAGGGAACGGATTCGGATAAAGACCTTGCGGTAGTAGCAGTTCCTTTAAGTAAGATCAAAGATTCAACGATGAATAAGATCGCGGTAGCAACCTTGGGTGATTCGGATAAAACCCAGGTGGGAGATCAGGTAATCGCAATTGGTAATGCGCTTGGATATGGACAGTCAGTAACAACCGGTATCGTATCCGCTAAAGAACGTACAATGGACAGCTATGACGGAAAACTTCTTCAGACAGATGCGGCTATTAACCCTGGAAACAGTGGTGGAGCACTTTTAAATGCGAACGGAGAAGTGATTGGTATTAATTCTGCAAAGATTGCAACCGAGACAGTAGAAGGAATCGGATATGCAATTCCTGTATCAGATGTAAGTGATCTGATTACGAATCTTATGAACCAGAAAACAAAAACAAAAGTTGCAGAATCCGAAAGAGGCTATATTGGAATTAAGGGTGTAGATGTAACATCAGACAGTGCTCAAATGTATAATATGCCGACGGGTGTATATGTATCAGAAGTTATTTCCGGTGGTGGTGCAGAAAAGGCTGGTATTACAAAAGGTGCTGTTATTACAGGAATTGAAGGAACAACAGTAGATGGAATGGATGCACTTCAGGAACAGCTTCAATATTATAAAGCCGGAGAAAAGGTAAAAATTACAGTTCAGACACAGAGCAAGAATGGCGAATATGAGAAAAAAGATGTTGAAGTAACATTAGGAAAACAATCTGAATAATTTGGAGAAAAAATTGATATTTGCAAATTGATGTAGTATAAT
>AUXO014628797.1_pt1 | contig 55348 bp, 51 predicted proteins | sample 768731 | NCBI WGS metagenome assembly AUXO01 (sample SAMN02715735, study PRJNA202380) | gut metagenome | biome: sheep rumen | host: Ovis aries | place: New Zealand: Palmerston North
TGTGTTTCTGTCATTCATGCTCCTTTATTGTATATTTTAAGAATTGAATTCATTTCTATAATTTATATTATACACAATTTAAAAAATATTGCAATAGTAGATTCGGTTTGTGGATGTACTCTGCCTGATTGATGGACGGGAATATGTGACATGCGAACGCATACGGCGATACCACCAACGATGTGCCTAACATCGTTCCTGCAGCAACCACTGCCATTGCTTTTTTCCATTTGTTCATGTTCTTTCGTTCCCTTACTTTTGATACAAGCGTTATTTGATAAAGCTGCAAAGACTATGTACTTTTTTGCAAAACATCAGTTCTTTTATCTTTACTTCCTTATTTTTACCATTAACTGTCCTAGCTATTATATAGTATCAAAAAAAACAACTGTTAATATGAATTTTTATGGCTTTTTCTGTATTTTTAATTCACATAAAAAATCTATTTATAATCTTAGAATCTCTTCCATCATCTTATAATTGTCACACCATACGCTTTGCTTCTTGTGACCATTCCATTGCTATCCTTCACTTCTGCAAAAAGATGCCTTACGCCAATTCCGCTGGCTGTCCATGTATATGTGTTCTTTGCCCCAAACGGCTGCAACTGCGTCCACACTTTTGTCGCCGGGTTATACATAATATATCTATATGCATACCGACCACTTCCTTCTCTTGCTGTTGCTGTAATTGTCACTTTATTTCCTTCTGCTAATTTTGAGGAGCTGATTTTAGATGCAATTATCGGCTTATGAAAAACTGTTACACCATATGCTTTACTTCTTGTGACGCTTCCATTGCTATCCTTTACCTCTACATACAGATGTCTTGCACCTATTCCATTTGCTGTCCATACATATGTATTCTTATCTGTAAATTCCTGTAACTGTGTCCATGTTTTTGTCGTCGGATTGTACAACAAATATCTGTATGTATACACACCGCTTCCTTCTTTTGCATTTGCTGTCACAGTAACTTTATCTCCGATTCCTGCTTTTGATGTGCTAATCTTTGCTGTAACTATTGGCTTATTCTCAACCATTACACCATATGCTTTACTTCTTGTTACGGTTCCATTGCTATCCCTTACCTCTACATACAGATGTCTCGCACCTATTCCATTTGCTGTCCATACATATGTATTCTTATCCGCAAATCCCTGTAACTGCGTCCATGCTCTCGTTGTCGGATTGTACAACAAATATCTGTATGTATACACACCGCTTCCTTCTCTTGCATTTGCTGTTACAGTGACTTTATCTCCGATTCTTGCCTTTGATGTGCTAATCTTTGCTGTAACTATTGGCTTATTCTCAACCGTTACACCATATGCTTTACTTCTTGTTACGGTTCCATTGCTATCTTTTACTTCAACATAAATGTGTCTTGCTCCTACACCATCTGCCATCCACGTATAAGTATTTTTATCTGTGTAATCCTGTAGCTGTGTCCATTCCTTTGACGTTGGATTATACAATAAATACTTATATGTATAATCTCCTGTTCCACCAGACGCTGTTGCAGTTGCTATAATTTGTTCTCCTAAAACTGCCTTGCTTTTATTTAATACAAGCGACGTACGAAGTTCTGCTATCAGTTGTTTTGCTACAACAGTCTGTCCCTGCTTTACAACATCAACTACTGTATCTGTACCCTCCAGAACAAATTCAGGACATGCCATAAATGCAGAAGTGCCTTTTCCTTCTATTTGTTTCTTTAAATCAATGTCGACCTGTGAAAGATTTGTAATCTTTTTTAAAGATTCGATACCTCTAAATACCCATTCTCCAATCTCTGCTACACTGTTTGGTATCGTTATACTACTTAATTTGATACATTCTTCAAAGGCATAATCCCCAATACTTGTTACACTATTCGGTATCGTAATACTATTTAGACGTTCGCATCCTGTAAATGTATATCTTCCAATACTCGTTACGCTAGTCGGAATTTCGATACTTGTTAGCTTTCTACACCCTTCAAATGTATTATCTGCAATGTTTGTAACGCCGTCTTCGATAATTACCTCTTCAATCTGATATTCTGGCCATATCAAACCACTCAATGCCCCCTGTTCCATTTCTCCTGTGCCGCTTATGGTTAATACCCCATATTTTAAATTCCCACGAACATGCTCACCAAACCATATATTTTCTCGAATTTCCTGTTCTAATAATTCTGACAATTCAGCATGTACCGGCTGCGTCTGAAAGATTACCGTACTTCCTATAAATGACACCCCCAATACCATTGCCAATGCAATGTCTGTAACAGTCCTCTTCATTTTTTTCATAAACACGCTCCTCCAATCCTTTATTATAAACGTCCACTATCGCAACCTTATTTATCACAAACCCTATTACTTTTATAATTTTATTATACACGCTATAAATTTCTAAATAAAGTAAAATTAAAGATATTACAAATCTAAAAAACACAGCACATCAAAATCTCTGTTCTTTTGGAATAATATTAAATCGAATTACTCCTTCGCCAATCTCGGAATCCTCGGTATTTATACCGGATATGGTTTGATTTTCTGAAATCGGTTTGTTGTAAAATTGCCAATATCCTTTTGATACATTCGTCAATGACTATTCTTATCAAGAGATTACAAAATTTTATTTAAATCAAATTTTAATGCAATTATGTTTTATTAAATTTATAAAAATAGCGTTTTGCAATTATAATATTAAGTTATATATTTATTTGCTTTATTTTATTCGTTTTTTAAAATTTTACCCTTTTTCACAAATTAATCTGTCATATACACTATGGATTCTTTTAAAGAATACTAAATATTAAAAGGCAGGTATTGTTATGAAAAAACTACACAAATTCTTATTTTATTTATGCAACGCAGCTTTAATGATTTATGATTATTTGACCATCATTAAACAACTACTAAATGAGCTTAATAAATTATTGCATTTTTTCTCTAACATAAACCAGAATTTGTTCTTAGTAATTCTAATTACATTCATTTATACAAGTATATTCTATCTGATTCTTTTTAAAAATAAAAACTAAAAGACATAATTAAATAATAACTCACATACCTGTCTTCATTCCAAAGATTCAGCTATGTGAGCTATTATTATATCCGTTTATTCAATTACAACACCCAAAATCCAACAATCCCAAACACGACACCATACACAATCCCTGCGACAACGTCTTTTACAAAATGCACGCCTGCCATGACTCTGACAACTGCAATTAGTACTGTTAATATCCAGAGAATGATACCGATTGGCGGATAGATATACGTACAGGTCATTGCAATAATTGCAACCGATACTGTGTGTCTGCTTGGGAAAGACTCTCCCGATTTATCCTTTGTAATGAGCGGTGTAATCGCATACTTCGTATATGGGCGTTTTGCATCAATAAGTTTCCGAAACAGACTGACCGAACCAAAGGTCAATGCCGGCACAATCATACATTGTATCAATTTCCGATACAAATGTGTACGCAGCAACACAAACAGAATTGTAAAATAACCACACGCAACCAAATATGGTGTATATTCATAAATCCAACGAATCAGCATATACACTAGTGGATGATTTCGTACCCACTGTGCCCACTGATGAAATCTTTTTTCATAATCCTGCAAATCGTTCTTCCTTTCTTGTTTCCATCTATCACTCTTTACTACTACGTGCTACTATATTCCACGCTTCTGCCAGTGTCTTTCCCGACTTCTTGCGTGTCATTTCAACCAATCCTAACTTCGTGATATCCACAACGGTTGTAAGTACAGAATCTTCCTTTACGATACGACGCAGCGTCACAAGCAGCTCTGCTTCCATCTCTTTCTCCGGCATATTGATAAAGTCCACCAGAATCATTCCTGAGAGATTCCGCAGTCGAATTTGTCTTGCCAATTCATAAGCTGCTTCTTCATTTGTCTTATAAATAGACTTTCTGCGTGCTTCTTCATTTCCCTTTTTACCAACCTGTTTGCCGCTATTGACATCAATCACAGATAACGCTTCCGTCTGCTCGATAACCAAATACCCACCGGATTTCAACCAGACTTTCTTACTCAATGCCCGTTCTAATTCTGTCTCTAGCGAATACAGCTTATACAATGGCAACAAGGAATCTTCATAGTAACGTATATGGATTTGCTCTGAAAATATTCTGTTACACAATTCCTCATAAATGGCTGCATCATCTGTTACAATCTCTGCTTCCTGATTTTCTGATAAATAGATTCCTTCTGCGATACGCACATACTCTCCGGGTGCCTGATACATACAGGAGAATGCTTTTCTTGTACGTGCCTGTGCAAGAATGGTCTGCATTTGTTTTGTCAAGATTTCGACCTCTGCACAGACTTCTTCTTTCGTCGCAGCTGCTGAATTCGTACGCAGAATCATTCCATAATCATCACTGCATTGTTCTTGTAAGATTTCTTTTAGTTCGATACAATGTGGATTCTTCTTCGTCTTTCCGGAAATAGATATTCCTGTAACATCCGTTGATACAACAACATATTCTCCTGTCAGACTAATTTTTCCTGTTGCCGTAGCCGGCTTTGTCTTTGCCGGCTCGGTCTGCACCTGCACAAGAAGCAAATCCCCGATATGAACTGCATCATTATTCTTTGGATTTAAGAAAATATGCTTATGATTCTCTGTTAAGGAATAGTAACACTTTATTCCTTTTTGAATCTCTACAAAGGCACATTGCAAATTTTTCACAACATTTTCTACCCGGCCAACATAGATATTTCCAACAAGTGATTCTTCATCACACACGTGTAAATCACTACATTTATTCGCACAAAAACGAGCAGCTATCAGCCGCCCGTTGATTCGTGACAAAATTAACTTATTTGTTTCATTTTGCTGCATATACGAATTAATCCTCCACAGCAGATTCATTTACTGCCAGATTGCGATAGAAACAAGAACGATTGCCTGTATGGCAGGCTGCTCCCACCTGTTCTACCTTTGCAAGAAGCGTATCGTTATCACAGTCAATCTCAATCGAATGTACATACTGAAAATGTCCGGATGTCAAACCCTTAATCCATAGTTCCTGACGGCTTCTGCTATAATATGTCATCGTACCTGTCTCGATGGTCTTTTCATATGCTTCCTCATTCATATACGCAAGCATCAAGACTTCATTATTTGCATAATCCTGAACAATTACAGGAATCATTCCATCGCTGTTTAATTTAAATTCCGAAAATGGAATTGTTGCTTTTAATTTACTCATATTTATCCTTACTGATTATACAACAAGAAAAAAGGTTGCAATGCTTTCACTGCTGCAAATCTGTTTTTATTTTATAGACTACCTTTTGTTGAAAGCACACTCTTAATTCGTTCATCATATAATGTCGCTTCATCGAGTGCCTTTGCAAATGCTTTAAACATTCCTTCGATAATATGATGGTCATTTTCTCCGGACATTTGCTTGATATGAAGATTCATTCCGGCTGAATAAGAAATCGCATAGAAGAATTCTTTTACCATCTGTGTATCAAAATATCCCACGCTGTCTGATGTAAACTGTCCATCAAATACAAGATATGGTCTTCCTGATAAATCAATTGCACACAGAATTAAAGCCTCATCCATTGGCAAAATAATATCACCATATCTGCGAATCGACTTCTTATCTCCAAGTGCCTGTTTAATCGCTTCCCCTAATACGATACCAACATCTTCAATGGTATGGTGACAATCTACAATCAAATCACCATGTACTGTCACAGACAAATCAAACAGTCCATGCTTCGCAAAACTCTTTAACATATGGTCAAAGAATCCAATTCCTGTATCAACATCTGCTTCCCCTGTACCATCCAAATTGATTGTTAATTTTATATCAGTCTCGCTTGTTGTACGAGCGATTGTAGCTGTTCTATCCTGCCTTACATTCTGCATCATGACACTTGCCTCCTGTGTAACAGCCTCTGTTGTTTCCTCTGTATTCACATCCAGAGAACGTGTATTGACCTTCTGGTATCCACGATAGTTCTTTCTTTTATTACGATATTTATTACGGTTGTTATAATATTTCTTCTGTGTATTCTCTGGAGTATTTCCGTTATTTTCCATAATTTATCTGCTCCTTTAGTCTTCAAAACGAACACGGATTGAGTTCGCATGTGCTGTAAGATGTTCTGCTGTGGCAAACTTCTCGATATCCTTGTGGATTGGCTCTAAGGCTTCTCTAGAATATGAGATGATGCTTGACTTCTTAATGAAGTCATCTACGCTAAGTGCTGAGAAGAACTTTGCTGTTCCATTTGTCGGAAGAACGTGGTTTGGACCTGCAAAATAATCACCGAGTGGTTCCGAGCTGTATTCTCCAAGGAAGATTGCACCGGCATTCTTAATCTTTGTCATCACATTAAATGGATCTTTTGTTACGATTTCTAAATGCTCTGAAGCAATATCATTCGCTACTTCAATTGCTTCATCAAGAGATTGTGCCACGAGAATATAGCCGTAATTTTCCAAAGATTTCTCTAAGATTTCTTTTCTTGATAATTCAGATACAAATACATCTACCTGTTCAGATACTTTCTTTGCAAATTCTTCACTCGTTGTAATCAAAATTGCTGAAGCCATCTCATCATGTTCTGCCTGTGATAAAAGATCTGCTGCAACATATCTTGGATTGGCTGTCTCATCTGCAATCACAAGAATTTCACTAGGTCCTGCGACAGAATCAATACTAACATGACCGAATACAGCTTTCTTTGCAAGTGCAACGAAAATATTACCAGGTCCTACAATCTTATCTACTTTTGGAATTGATTCTGTACCATAAGCCATCGCTGCAATTGCCTGTGCGCCGCCCACTTTATAAATTACATCAACACCTGCTTCTTTCGCTGCAACAAGCGTTGTCGGATAAACTTTACCATCTGCTCCCGGAGGTGTACACATTACAATCTGCTCTACCCCTGCGACCTTTGCCGGCATAACATTCATCAAAACAGAAGAAGGATATGCAGCTTTTCCTCCCGGTACATAGACACCAACACGTGCAAGTGCTGTAACCTTCTGACCTAAGATTGTTCCATCCGGCTTTGAATCAAACCAGCTGTACTGCTTCTGTTTTGCATGATACTGCTCAATATTTACCAGTGCTTTCCGAATAACTGCAAGCAATTCCTGATCTACCTGTGCATAGGCTTCATCGATTTCTGCCTGTGTAACGACGAGATTATCCGCATTAATATCTGCCTTATCAAACTTCTTTGTATATTCAAATACTGCTGCATCTTTTCTTGCACGTACATCTGTAAGAATCTCATTAACTGCTGCTTCGAACTTTCCGTAGCTGTTTGGACTTCTCTTTAAAAGATTCTCTAAGATATTATTTTTGCTTTCTGGTGTTAAATTTACAATACGCATAACTTATGCCTCCGTCTTATCATTCTTCTGTTCTAAGTAATTCTTCACATCGGAAATCAACTTTCCAATTCGTTCATTTTCCATCTTCATACTAACCTGATTGACAACCATTCTCGCTGACAATGGGCATACAACTTCTAACACTTCCAAACCATTTTCACGAAGCGTTGCACCTGTTTCTACAATATCTACGATAACTTCTGCAAGTCCTACAATTGGTGCTAATTCAACAGAACCATTTAATTTAATAATTTCTACCGTCTGATGTTTCTTATTATAGAAATAATCCTTTGCGATATTCGGATACTTGGAAGCGACACGAATGAGTTCATGGTGCTGTAACTTTTCTTTTGCAGAGGCTGGACCACATACACACATATTACACTTTCCAACATTTAAGTCATACACTTCATATAGCTTTCTGTTTTCTTCTAAAATAGTGTCTTTCCCAACAATTCCTAAATCTGCTGCACCATATTCTACATAAGTTGGAACATCCGAAGGCTTTGCAAGGAAGAAACGTAACTTCAGTTCTTCATTTGTAAAAATAAGTTTACGTGTCTTCTCGTCCTTCATTTCATCACAACGAATTCCAATATTTTCAAAAATCTCTAATGCCTGCTTTGCAAGACGTCCTTTTGCTAATGCGATTGTTATATATCTCATGATAATTTTCCTCCTAAGATGTCTGCAAGTGTCATTTCTTCTGTATAATCCGTAGCCGATGCATATACCTTTACTTCATTCTGGTTATCTACGGTTGCTTCATTCATAAGAACAACGTATTCTAACTGAGAATCCGCTGCATACTTGCGATACTGTGCAATATCTTTGTCTGCTGCTTCTTTAATTGCTGCAACCGGCATATCCAGTCTGCGAAGCTGATTTGCATAAGATAATGTATATCTTGCGTGCGTTGATGGATATACGAGCAACAATCCCTGAATATCAACAGGAATCTTAATATTCTGTCTTGACAATGCCGCCATCAGACTGTCTACTGTAATCGAGAAACCAATAGAAGCCTTCTCACAGCCAAACTGTCCAATCAATTTATCATAACGACCGCCATTAATCACTGGTTCCCCTGTTCCAAACGTGTATGCATGGAAAATAATTCCTGTATAATATGCGTGATTGCTCAATGCTCCAAGATCAAAAGAAATATACTTGTCACTTCCTGTTGCCTTTAATAAATCATATAAATCTTCCAAACGCTCAATTGCTGCAAGACATTCTTCATTCTGTGTAAGACTCTTTGCCTTCTCTAATACTTCAACAGAACCAAATAACTGTGGAAGTTCTAAAAGCACCTTTGAAATATGTGCATCAATCTTTAAAGAATCAAGCAGTTCTTCTACACCGAAATAATTCTTTTCCTGAATTAAACCAAGAAGCATTTCTTCTTCATCTCCTGAGATTCCTGCTTCCTTTAATAATCCCTTAAAGAACATCACATTGCCAATTTCAACCTGAAATTCCTTCAAACCGGAATTCTTCATACAATCGATAACCATAGAAATAATCTCAAAGTCTGCTTCAATCGAATCATCACCGATTAACTCTGCACCAATGTTTGTATTTTCCTTTAATTTGCCCTGATAATACTTGCTTACATTTACAAATGTATTACCAACATAACACAACTTAATTGGCAGTGTATTATCTTCAAAATACTTTGCTGCTGTTCTTGCAATTGCCGGTGTCATATCCGGACGAAGTACCAGTGTATTGCCATAGCGGTCAAAAAACTTAAACATCTCATTTGACGGCACCGTTCCACGTTCTTTATTAAACACATCAAAAAACTCAAATGAAGGTGTCTGAATGTCATTATATCCATATAATGTACATACATCATGTAAACGATTCTGTAAAACAAGTTTACTTGCACACTCCCCATTGTATATATCGCGCACACCCTCCGGTGTATGTAACAAATCCTTCTTCATTATATTTTCACCTTTCCATAATGCTTTAGTACAGTAACGTGATAATTCGTTACAACGTAGTAGTGAAATTATAGCCTATTCCGGCGTGAATGTCAACTTATAATAATTCCCCATGTAAATGTTCTTTGTAAATAACAAAACATCCTCTGTGTTTATTCTCTGCAAGCGTTAAGGCTTTCACAAGTTTGCGGTTGATTCTGCCTAAATCCGTTCCGTTATTTGGATAACCTGCAATTCCAAAATATAACTCTAAATTGTATTTTGGATTCATTAATTTATATGTCCACATAATCTGATTTCGTAATGCTAAAATAAATGCGCGAATATCAATTTCTGTCGTAAGATCACGAATGGCAAGTGAGAATAAATTGTCATTAATTCTACACACTGCTCCGCGATACCCTACCAGATTTGATGTAATCTGCAAAATGTTTTTGGTTAAATCATGTGCAAACAACTCGCCCTCTGTTTCCATCAGCTTTTCGATATCTTTCACTTCAAACATCACAAGCGTCAGATTACATGCAGGATTGTATTCTATGTTTTTGATACAGAAATCCTTTACATTGCTGTATGTTATTGGATAATCATTTGAATATTCATACGTCTTAACAGAAAGTGATCCTGTATTCTTCTCTGAAATTCCTTTGATATTTCCAATTGCACGAACCGGCTTCATTTCCTGATAAATCGTATTTCCTGTCACTTCAAATTCACGGAATATGGCATCTGACAATAATACCGCCTGAAATCTGTGTGTGTATGAAACGGTACCCTTTCTGATATGATTTACCAATTTTAACAACTCTTCCATGGACTCTTTTGCAACATACTTCTCATCAACAAGAATTGCTTCAAATTTATCCAATGTTAAAGAATATACGTTGTGAATTTCATTATCAATAAACCGATTAATTTCTAACAAATCTGTCTCATAATCATAGGTAAAGAACAATTCATTTTCCATCGCAAGCAAATGTCTGAAGTTATATAAATTCTTCTTTAAGACATCATTTTGTATTTTCATTGCAAGAATATCTGACAGTTCCAGCTCAAAATATTCGAATGTATGAGAATTGCTGTAAATATGTTCTTTTAGTTTAATATGTAACAACACCCAACGATAAGAATTGTCACATCTTCTCATACGAAGCACCATGCTTGTCTCCGCTCCCACACGAATATTATTGCATACATCTGTAAAATCATCCAAATCTACCTGATGAATAATACTAATAATAGATGACAAGCCGGAATCGCCGATAAAACGATACATCGGCTCATTTGCCGTCATAATACTGAAATTATGATCCACAATACATTTTCCGTTGATTAACTCATATTTTTCTATATTGTTATTTACCATGTTTACTCCTTTGCAAGAGGTCTTTCTGAAAAGCCTCAAGATAATGTACGATTATTCCTTTTGTAGAATGAATCTGATAATCCTTATTAATTTCATCATAAGTAAAACTTTTTCTGCCGCCCTCTTTACCACGTTTCCAGAATTTCATTATATCATCATATGGCAAATAATAAAACTCATTCAATTGGGAAAAATATAAAATAATAAAGGAAACGCCTTTCTGTTGTTCAAACCTTGTCATAAAGTCAATCTGATGCTCATGAATGTTCTGCAATGGAAATGTTTTCGTTGCACATTCCTTTGCATCAAAGCAAACCGGAATTCCCTGTACTACTCCAATATAATCGACTGTACTCTTCTGATCAAAATAAGCCAGCGTTATCTGATGATTTTTGTGATCTATTTTCATGGGCGTTATCGGTGTTGGTACCTTTTGAATCAAAGCCAGTTGATTCAACATATATTTTTCATTACTGAAATTGATAAATTCCTCTAATGTTGAGCCTCGAAGTCCTCTTGAATTCCAGGTTCCCATAGATGTTCTCCTTTCATTACCTGCTCAAACTGCTGCGGCATCGTTGTGTAAATGTGTAACCCTTCTGACAATACTTCTCCTGCCTGCGGAATATTTAATTCATATGCATGCAGCATCTGATTTCTGATATGATACGCCTTCTGAAAAAAAACATTAACACTGCTTTTTCCGTATTTTGTATCTCCAATAATCGGATGGCCAATTGCAGCAAGATGTGCTCGAATTTGATGGCTCCGTCCCGTAATCAAATGCACTTTTAACACGGATAATTGCTCATTTGTTGCAATCGGAATATACTCTGTTTCGATTGGGAGTGCATCCGGTTCTTCATTTGTTAAAATTTTAACTTTATTTGTCTTTGCATCTTTTTTCAAAAAGCCTTTGATATTCTGTCTTTGATTCACTCGACCATAAACAATGCACAAATAATATTTTTGCAGACTGCGCGCCTTAAATGCCAAGGACATTTCCTGCAAACCCTTTACCGATTTCCCAGCCACAACAATTCCACTCGTGTTTCGGTCCAAGCGGTTACAGATTCCCGGATGAAACGTCTGTAATGTATCTTTTGTTAAAAATCCCGTATCTACCAAATAATCTGCAAGATATTCCACCATAGAATAATCGGTTGGCTTTGCTTTCTGCGAAAGCATTCCCGACGGTTTGTCAAATACAATCACATCCTGATTTTCAAATAGAACCGGTACACGATATTTCTGGTACTTCGTATCACTGTTTTTATCAGCCTTTTTCGTATCACTTTTTATGCCTGCTGCAAATTTTTCATAGGTCTCGTCTGCAAAAAACATCCGGACAACATCATTTTTTTTGATTTTTTCGCTGCCATCTGCTTTCTTGCCATTTAACGTAATATTCTTTTTGCGCAGCATTTTATATAAGAAACTTTTCGATGCCTGTGGAAGCTGCTTTGATAAATATTTATCAAAGCGCTGACCTTCCTCTAAATGACTAATCTGAAATTCCTGCATTCTTTGTTCCTCTCTGTTTTATAAACACATATTCAAAAATGTCTTCGTATTCCAACCCATACGGTCTGTCATCTTCTGATCCTGCGCATCAAAATTGACTGCAAGATTCTTCACACGCTCTAAAAACGCAGCTTCTTCCGTATACAAAGTTACTATAACATGCAACTTATCCGCCTTTAAAAATTCTGTAACACTTTGCTCAAACAAGTCTTTATTCGCCTGTTCCTTCGTATAAGCACAAATAACGTGATCTGTAATTACAACTGCCTGTGTACCGATTGGTTTTTTTTCATTTGAAACAATACAATCAAATACCGTCGTCATATCTCCTGCTGTTTCCTGCATCCGTTCTGCAAACTCCTTATCACACGATTTATGTGGCAATAATACGAAAAAAGAAACTGCAACACGCGCTGCCGGAAGCACACCAACAACCGCAAGAACTGTAGCATAGTTATTTTTCGTTCCCGTAATCAAAATTCCAATTACAAAAATCGCAAGAACAATCGCAAATGCAATTCCTGTCCTGATGCCGTTTTTCTTTTTTAACGCTGTTAAATATCCAATACTACCTTTTCTTTGTTCCATGATGTGCACGCATCCTTCCCTGACTATTATTGTGCTTGTCTGCATATTGATGATTATGTGTCTTGTCTACTCGACTTGAACTGGATGATCTCTTTTTTCCATTTCCGATATTCTTTTCCCTATTTTTAACATCTTTATTTTTATGACTTGCACGATATTTTCCTGTTTTTGATACAGATTCCTGTGTTGAACCATTCTTTTCTTTTTTCTTACCCGACTTATATGTATTCTTAGAAAATGGTCTTGGCGGAATCAGACAATGCTTATCATAACCTATCAAATCTGTTCTGTGATTTGTTATTAAGGCTTCTTTTACCAACTCATAATTCTCCGGATTGCGATACTGAATCAACGCTCTCTGCATTGCTTTCTCATGGAATGTAACCGGTGTATAGACCTTTTCCATCGTTTCAGGGTCATACCCTGTATAATACATACAAGTAGATAGTGTTGACGGCGTTGGATAAAAATCCTGCACCTGCTCCGGAATATAGCCTAAATCTCTAATATACTCCGCAAGTTCAATTGCTTCTTTCATCGTTGAGCCCGGATGTGATGACATCAGGTAAGGCACAACAAACTGCTCTTTTCCTGTCTTTTTGTTGATACGTTCGTATCGTTTTAAAAATGCTTCATAAACCTCATTCTTCGGTTTTCCCATTCGTTTTAGAACTGCATCTGACACATGTTCCGGTGCTACACGAAGCTGCCCACTGATATGATGTTCACAAAGTTCTCGAATAAATGTATCATCTGCATCTGCCATACAATAATCAAAACGAATACCTGAGCGGATAAAAACCTTTTTAATTCCTTCAATGGCACGCAATTTACGCAGCAATGCGATATAATCCTTATGGTCTACAATCAGATTCTTGCAAGGCTCTGGAAACAGACACTGCTTATTTGGACACACGCCCTTGGTAAGCTGCTTCTTACAAGAAGGTCCTCTAAAATTCGCAGTCGGACCTCCAACATCATGAATATATCCCTTAAAATCAGGATCATGCGTAATTGTTTTCGCCTCATCAATAATGGATTCATGACTACGCACCTGTACAATTCGTCCTTCGTGAAATGTCAACGCACAGAAACTGCATCCACCAAAACAACCTCTGTTATTGGTTACACTGAACTTAATTTCCGATAACGCAGGGATTCCGCCTAACTTCTCATAAAAAGGATGGTATGTTCTTGTAAATGGCAATGCATAGACATCATCCATCTCCTGTGTGGTCAACGGATATGCTGGCGGATTCTGTACAACGTAAAGTTTCTCTTTATATTTCTCAACCAATGTTTTTGCCACATACGGATCTGTATTGCGATACTGAATTCCAAAACTTTGTGCATACACTTTCTTATCTGCACATACTGCATCATAATCCGGCAATTCGATATAATCATAAAGGTTTTCTATGGTTTTTGCCTTATATACTGTACCTCTGATAAATGTAATATCTGAAACATCCAATCCGCTGTTTAACGCATCTGCGATTTCTACAATCGAATGTTCGCCCATTCCATAAGAAATAATATCCGCACCGGAATCAATCAGAATGGAATGTTTTACTTTATCTGACCAATAATCATAATGTGCCAGCCGCCGAAGTGACGCTTCGATTCCACCAATAATAATTGGAGAATCTTTATAGGTCTGACGAATCAGATTACAATACACCACCGTCGCATAATCCGGACGCTTTCCCATCACACCACCGGGCGTATATGCATCCTGATGTCTGCGCTTCTTATTTACTGTATAATGATTCACCATGGAATCCATATTTCCGCCGGAAACTAAGAATCCCAATCTTGGTTTTCCTAATATCGTTATACTTTCCTTTACTTTCCAATCCGGCTGTGATATAATTCCAACCTTATATCCAAATGATTCCAATACCCTGCTGATAATCGCAGGTCCAAACGAAGAATGGTCTACGTAAGCATCCCCAATTACATACACAAAATCACACTGTTCCCAACCACGCTCCTCCATATCAGCTCTACAAATCGGTAAAAATTTATTCATTCTTTTCTAACCCTTCTGCCTTTTTTGTAATTCGCTGCAAATCTGCAAGTTCTTCCTCTGTAAGTGGACGGTACGCTCCCGCTTCCAGTGTCTCGTCCAATCGTAATGTTCCCATCGACAAACGTTTCAAGTACAGCACTTCTGAACCCGTTGCAAGAAACATCTTCTTAATCTGATGAAACTTACCTTCCCGAATCGTAACCAGAATTTCACTCATATCTGCCGCTGCACGAACAATCTCTAACACAGCCGGCATTGTCTGATATTCTCCGTCAATCACGACCCCCTTAGCAAATGCTTCAATATGCTTCTGCGTAATCATTCCTTTGACTTTTGCATAATACTGCTTGTCTACATGCTTCTTTGGTGCAAGCAAATCATGTGCAAGCGCACCGTCATTTGTAATCAGCAGCAATCCTTCCGTATCTTTATCAAGTCTGCCAACCGGAAACAGATCTTTTCTCGCTGTTTTATCAAGCAAATCAATAACCGTTTTCTGCTTCTTATCCATCGTTGCCGTCAGAACACCCGCCGGCTTATGCAGCATATAATACTCATATTCTGAATAATTTACCTGAATACCATCTACACTGACAATCGCCTGTTCTCCATCAATCTTTTCTTCCGGTCTTGTAATCGTTACACCATCGACCACAACTCTGCCTTTTTTAATTTTTTCTTTGACCTGACTGCGTGTTCCCACCTGCATGTCAGCCAGATATTTATCTAATCTAATCCATGCCATATTACTGCCAACGCCATCCTGCAAGATACTTATTTTTTAAAGATGTTCCATTGAACTTACCCCAGCCTAATGGATATCCGTCTACACAGAGCAAGTTCCAGCCTTTTTCCGTCTTGTCTGCATAATCTTCCACGTCAATCGTCTCACCTTTCAGATACTTAATGACACGTTCATCTGAAACCGGAAGATTGATTACTTTATCATATTCTGACATTTTTAATACCATCGCAAATGCCTGACTCGGTTCAAAGCGGTTCTTCTTAACCTCTCCAAGCAATGTACCATTCCTCATAATACGAAGCCCTGTCTCGTCCGGCATACAAGGTGATATCTCATAGACTTTATTATCACGAATCTGAAGATATTCTTCATTGATTTGGTAGCTCACAGATGCCAGGAATTCTTTTAATTCTTCCGGTAATTTTACCTTTGGAAGTTTCTTTAATGCATGATAATCAATCGGCGAATTTTCATCTTTCTGCAGCAATGCAAGAAAATGTCCTTCCCCCTGCATCTTATGTGGAAAAATACGAACCGTCTTTTCCATATGCACTTCTTTATCAAAATCATCTTCTACATAACCATGTGCAAATCCTTCATAATCCTTAATATCAATCAATTTCATCTCCGGACGATTCTTTAACAGATGACGAATGGATTCTTCATCTTCTAACTTTGAAAATGTACAAGTAGAATATAGCATCTTACCGCCCGGTTTTAGCATATCAGCACCGAGCAAAATAATATCTCTTTGAATCTCTGCATAGAATTCCGGACCATTTTTTTGCCAACTCTTAATCAGCTTGTTATCCTTACGAAACATTCCTTCTCCGGAACAAGGTGCATCAATTAACACCTTATCAAAAAATGTTGTAAAACGGTTTGCAATTCGTTTGGGATCTTCACTTAACACGCACAAATTCGGAATTCCTGACACTTCTACATTCTTAAGCAGTGCCTTCGCACGGGAATTACTAATATCATTTGTAATCAAAAGTCCTGTCTGCGCTAATTTTGCTCCCAGTTCCGTTGACTTTCCACCCGGTGCTGCACACATATCAAAAACAACATCTCCTTCTTCTACCGGAAGGACATTTGCCGGTGTCATCGCACTTGGCTCCTGTATATAATATAATCCTGCAAAATAATATGGATGCTTGGCAGGCTTATCATTTTCACTAAAATAAAAACCATTCTCAATCCACGGAATTGGTTTTAATTCAAAAGGCGAAATCCTTAAAAATTCTTCCGGTGAAATTTTTAACGTATTAACTCTTAATCCATACAAACGACTGTCGTTAAAGCTCTCTAAATATGCCGGAAATTCATCTTTTAACATTTCTTTCATTGTTTCTAAATATTTCTCTGGTAAACTCATGTCTTTCTCCGTTCATTTCTATCTTAATTTAAAATTGAATTAAAATCTGTTTTTTAAAATTAAATTGGCATCATAGGAACAGCCATTCAAATTTACGATAACAATTCAAATATCATAAGAACATTTATATTTATAAAATATCTGATTGAATAAATTCAAACACGTCCTTGACTTATTCATCATTTGAAAGCTGTTCTAAATATACGCCATTTATTTCAAGCTATTTTATGTATACAATATACACAACCTGCTCTCTTATCTATTGATTCCCATTTTGTACAAATCCTAACAATTAAGTATATCATATTCAATACGGATAATACAGCACTTTCTTTTCACAACTTTTTAAAATCCAATACGGATTCACTGCGTATTCATCTCCAGCTGCATCCGTAACATACACCCCCATATGCAGATGAACGGGAAACTTTCCTTTCGTTCCTTCTGTTCCATACCCTGTATTTCCCATATATCCAAGAAACTGTCCGGCGCAAACATTCATTCCCTCATGTAATCCTTCCGCATAAGAATCCAAATGCGCATAGTAGAAATACAATCCGTGTTCTGATGTGATCCCAATCCGGTAACCGCCTAATTCTAACCAGCCAATATTTGTAATGATGCCATCAGACATTGACACCACTGGATATTTTCCTGCAATATTTTCCTGTGCCATAATATCAGTGCCCTCATGCGTCCGCTTTCCGCCATAAGTTCGCTCATTGCGCCAGGAATTTTCATATGTAACCCATTTTGTAGTTTTCGATGATTGTGGAACCGGAAAATATTTAATATCCTGATAAATTCCCTCATAAAAATTTTGCATTTTCTGAAATTGATTTCCGCCAATACGTATCATCTGATTCATATGTCTATTGAATTTTAACTTTGAATAATGCAACTGTTTTTCATCCGTAAGTTCAAATTCATTCCGTAGCATAAGCACTGTCAAATATGTGCCAACTGACACATTTGTTTTTTCTGCAAATTCTTTCAATCTGTCAGGTTCAATATTAATGTGTACCTGCCGGAATGTCTCATTTTGAAATGAAAAATCCCGGCTGCTTACATACTGAATCGGCTGATTAAGAAACAGCAGCAAAATACCACAACCAAACGTACTAAACAACAGCCACATAAACCACTTCCAGTACTGCCTAAAATGCAACATATTTCCCACTTTCCGATTGATATTCTGTACTATTATAGCTTATTAGAACATAATCTATATACAAAGATTCTTTTCAGGAACATATTTATGCATTTCAAACGTCTTTTATTCAGCATCTTATGTATTGGTATATTTTTTTTAATCTTATCAACACCTTACATTGCATTTTCCGGTGTCACAAATGGACTAAAATTATGGACATTCACGCTGATTCCGGCACTCTTTCCTTCCATATTATTAATTACAATTCTATTAAATGTCATTGATATGCCGCCATTTCTAGCATATCTTTACATACTCTTATCCGGTTTGCTCAGTGGTTTTCCTATGGGTGCTTATCTGTGTGGCGAATATCATAAGTCTCACCCAAATGAAACCGTATGCAATGAACTCGCTGCCTTTTGTAATATATCCAGCCCTTCTTTTGTATGCAATTATATCATCTGCCAGATTCTTCCGTCAGATTCTTCTCTATTGACAGCCCTGCTTTGTATCTATCTTCCAGTCTTAGAATGTATTGCGCTGGTATGTTTGTTAAACTTTAAACAATTTCACCAATCGGGACAGTCCTATACATCTGTCACTGACAAAGTTACACAGCAAAATTCACTATCCTTATCACAATTTGCGCTATTGATTGACTCCTCTATTCTAAAAACAATCACAACACTTTTAAAGTTAGGCGGATATATCATCATTTTCTCTTGTATAACCGCATATATCCAACATGTATGGACAAATCCTCTGTATGCTGCAATCTTATGCTGCTTTACAGAAATCACCACTGGATTACAATGTGCAAAATCCATCCCACTCCCTCTGACGCTTCAATTTTTCTTAATCATTTGCACGAACGCCTGGGGCGGCATCTCCACCTTGCTGCAAACTGCCGGCATTACCCATGGTTGTGGTATCAGCATAAAAAAATATACATGTAATAAACTTTTGCTGACACTTATTACATTCGTCAATGCATGGTTTATTACATGTATTCTATAAAAATATACCTGCTCTTTATTGTTCCTTTGTTGCGTCATAGACATCTATAGTTGCTTCTGCAACTTCTGTATCTCCTAACAATGCCTCTCGCTCCTGCGTTGTTACAACAGATTCATCAGCCTGTGCAGCTTCTTCCTGTACAGATTCTTCCGGCTGTGCTACGTCTGTCTGTAATTCCTTACGGTTATTATTTACAACGCCTAAAATATTCTCAAGACCTGACATCAATGAATTGTATCGATCTCGATTATCTTTGATAGAATGTTCAATGATATATTGTAACTTTTCTAACATATCATCTGTATACTGAATTGCGCCCATTCTGATTTCATTTGCATCATTTGTAGCAGCATCCAAAATCTGTTGTGCCTGTTCTTTTGCCTGCTCTAACATCATATTTGCCTGTGCATACGCACGCTGCATAATTTCATGCTGATTAATCAATTCTGCTGTCTGCACCTGTGCTTCATTTAAAATCGTCTCTGCCTGTTCTTTCGCATCCTCAATAATCTTATCTTTATTATCAATTATCTTCTGGTAACGACGAATTTCATCCGGTGTACTTGCCTTTAATTCATCAAGATATTCTTCAATCTTTGATTTACTTACGATGACCTTGTCGGAAGAAAAACGATATGGCTTCGCAAGTTCTAATTCTGATTCTATTTCGCTGATTTTCGTTTCAATTCTACTCATTTTCTGCTCCTCATCTGATTATATTATACTTTTCATAGACTCTGTCAATAATCTGAGCCGGAACAAATTTACGAATATCCCCACCATACATTGCCATTTCTTTCACGATACTTGAGCTCAAATAAGCATATTTTAAACTTGTATTTAAAAAGATTGTATCAATATCTGAATTTGCAACACGATTGGTCTGTGACATTGCTAACTCATATTCAAAATCTGTAACTGCACGAAGTCCACGGATAATTACCTGAACATTCTGCTCTCTGGCAAAGTCAACCAACAGTCCCTGAAAAGACATGATTTCTACATTTTCCAAGTCTTTCGTGACTTCTTTTAACATATTAACACGTTCCTCAACCGAAAACAACGGCTTTTTTGTGCTGTTATTTAATACACCTACAATCAAATGATCCGCCAGTTGCGCAGAACGACGAATAATATCAAGATGTCCTAACGTTACCGGATCAAAACTGCCTGGATAAATTGCTGATTTCACAACTACTCATCCCCTTTCAGTCTCAAAAAGAGATGTTTGTTTGTTTTATAATTTTTGATTTTATATACTTCATATCCCAATTCCGGAATATACGATAAATCTGCTTTTAATGCATCTTCAATAACCACAATCGTATAAGAATCAATAATTTTACTATTGCGTAATGCAATCAATGCTTCACGTTCTAAATCCTGATTATATGGTGGGTCCATATATACAATATCAAACACTTCCTGTCCTGACAAACGATTAATTGCAGATAATACATCCTGTTCCATAACCGTTGCCTTGTCCGCAAGTTTTGTAAATGCCAAATTCTCTTTAATACAGGCACAAGCCGCTTTATTATGTTCTACAAGTACAGCTTCCTTCGCACTACGGCTAAGTGCTTCTATTCCGATTGCACCACTTCCTGAATATAAATCCAAAAATCTGCAGCCATAAATATCTGCCTGTAAGATATTAAATAGTGTCTCTTTAATTTTATCTATTGTTGGTCTTGTCTCTAAACCTTCCAATGTCTTTAGCGGCAAACTTCTTGCTGTTCCAGCGATTACTCTCATAACTGTGTTTTATTCCTTCCATGAAATATTATGATTTGTTTCCATTTTCTTATTTCGAAGCATTAACTCCTGTACTGCCGTTGCAGGATTCTCATCATGGAATAATACCTTATATACCTGCTCGACGATTGGCATTTCCACCTGATATTTCTGTGCCAACTGATACGCTGCCTTTGCAGAATACACTCCTTCAACAACCATTTGAACCTCTTCCATCGCCTGATCTTTTGTATATCCCTTTCCAATCAGAATTCCTGCCCGACGATTTCTGCTATGCATACTGGCGCAAGTTACAATCAGATCCCCCATACCGGATAATCCGGAAAATGTCATCGGATCTGCTCCCATTGCAACGCCCAATCTTGCGATTTCCGCAATACCTCTTGTAATTAATGCTGCTTTTGTATTATCTCCATAACCTAATCCATCTGCAACACCTGCTGCAAGTGCAATTACATTTTTAAGAGAACCACCGATACAGATTCCTAACATATCCGGACTAATATAAACACGGAATACATCACTCATAAAAATATTCTGCAAATACTCTGCATCTGCCTTACGCTCTGCACCGATTACACATGATGTAGGAATTCCACGTCCTACCTCTTCTGCATGACTCGGTCCTGAAAGGATGGCAACCGTCGCCTGCGGAATTTCCTGCTTAATAATCTGACACAGTGTCATTAACGAATCTTCTTCTATCCCTTTTCCTACATTTACGATATACTGATTTTCTTTTACATAAGGTGCTATCAGCTTCGATGTTGATCTGGTGTACGGTGATGCCACTGCCATAATAATTACATCTGCCGATTCTACTGCATCTTTGGTATCTGCTGTAAATGTAAGTTCTTCCGGCAAACGAACTCCCGGAAGACTTTTCTTATTTTCCCGTTCTGTTTGTAATATCTGAATCTCCTCTGGAAACACAGACCACACTTTTACATCATGCTTATTATTATTCAGCAGGATTGCAAGTCCTAACCCCCAGCTTCCTGCTCCCATTATGCTGATTTTAGCCATTCTTCTCTCCTATTCTGTCATTTATTATGCCTGTTCTGTATTCTTCGCACCAATACGGCGTTCTGTTCCAGATAACAATCTCTTAATATTTGCGCGATGTCTGACAAAAGCCAATGCAGCCAACACAAATACAATTCCATATGCTTCATAAAGTGCCATTCCTGACAGTGGAAGCCAACCCAACGTTCCATATATGACCATTTCAATAAAGAACGTGCTAACAAAGACAAGCGAACCTAAAGAAACATATTTTGAAATGATTGTAACGCCTCCAAATGTTAAAATCCCTAAAATTGTCAGAATCCAGCAATGCTTCGGAAATAAAAATAATGATAATACAACACCTGATGTTGCTGCAATTCCCTTTCCGCCTTTGAATTTCAAATAAAACGGAAAGTTATGTCCTAATACAACACCAAAACCGCTGTATAAGAACAAAAGCATTTCATTTTCACTTCCCCTGCCCACTGTAAAATGTACCAATAAAGCTGCAAATACTGCTTTAAATGTATCAATCAGATACGTAATAATTCCAGCTTTTTTGCCCAATGTGCGGGTAACATTCGTCGTTCCGGCGTTGCCACTTCCATAATTTCGAATATCAATATGATGAAATCTGCCAAACCAGTAACCTGCCTGAAAGACATTTCCAAAAATATAACCAATGATTAGACATATTATACGTTCCATATAAGAACCTACCTCCATAGTATATCTGTCTTATTTATTTTTCTTTTCGTTCGCGGTTAATAAAATGAATTGGCGTTCCTCTAAAGCCAAACGACTCACGAATTTTATTCTCTATATATCTCGTATATGAAAAATGCGTCAACTGCTTGTCATTAACAAACATAACAAACGTAGGCGGCTTTACAGACACCTGTGTCATATAGTAAATACGCAAACGCTTACCCTTATCTGAAGGTGGCTGCTGCATTGCTACCGCTTCTGTAAGAATTTCATTTAATACACCTGTCGGTACACGCAAGTTCTGACTTTCAATAATTGTATCAATTAATTCATACAATTTATTCAAACGCTGTCCTGTAACTGCTGAAATAAACAAAATTTCAGCATAAGACATAAATGACAATGTATCTCTAATGCGCTTTGTATGTTCATAAATCGTCTTATCATTCTTTTCGATTGCATCCCATTTATTTACTGCAATAATAATGCCTTTGCCACGTTCATGTGCAATTCCTGCAATCTTTGCATCCTGCTCCGTTACACCTTCTGTCGCATCAATAACTATAACAACAATATCTGCACGTTCTACCGCCGCAACCGTTCGAATGATACTATAACGTTCGATATCCTCTTTGATTTTGTTCTTTCTGCGAAGCCCAGCCGTATCAATAAATACATATTCTTTTTTATTGTATACAACCGGTGTATCAATCGCATCTCTTGTAGTACCTGCAATGTCTGATACAATCACTCGGTTATTTCCAATCAATCGATTAATAATAGATGACTTACCTACATTCGGCTTACCAACAATCGCAATCTTTGGTCTGTCATCTTCTTCCTCCTGAGCGGAATGTTCCGGAAAATGCTTAACAACTTCATCCAGCATATCTCCTAGTCCTAACTTAGAAGCAGCTGAGATTGGCATCGGATCACCAATTCCCAAATTATAAAATTCATATACATCCGGCATGAACTTGTCAAAATTATCGACTTTATTTACAACAAGTACCACCGGCTTACGTGATCTGCGAAGCATATCTGCTACCTTTGCATCAGAGTCCACTAATCCTTGACGTACATCTGTCAGGAAAATAATAACATCTGCTGTCTCAATGGCAATTTCTGCCTGCTCACGCATCTGTGATAAAATAATATCATTTGTTTCTGGCTCAATACCGCCTGTATCAATCAATGTGAATTCTTTATCAAGCCATGAAACTTCTGCATAAATACGATCCCTCGTTACACCCGGGGTATCTTTTACAATTGAAATATCCTGTCCTGCCAGGTCATTAAATAGTGTTGACTTACCTACATTTGGTCTGCCAACTACTGCTACAATCGGTTTACTCATTCTAATCTCCATTTCATAAAATATATCATTTCATAATCAGAAATCTATTCTGATTCATTGAGTTTCTAAATTTGGCTTTTGCCATATTGTGGGATTTTTAACAATAAATATAAAGAAGCCTATAACCCCTTATAAATATTTATCACTGATAATCTATCATATCAGTTTAATTGCTTTTTGTAAAGTTCTATGCTATGATTCTTATACCATTTTGCATTATTACATCATAAAATGGTAGATTGGAGGACAATACTTGAAAACAACGCACAACTGGATAAAAAAAGCAGTCTGCACGCTTACAATTGCAGCAACCTGCATTACTGGTTTCTCTGCTCATACAGGTGCTGTATATGCCGCAGATGATGCCTCTTCTTACAAATTTGCAGATATTAATCTGGAAGTTACTGTACCTAATGACCTTGTTGCATTTACACGAAATGTAACATCCAACAACGCACATCTTGACCGTGTAGGTGTCGATGATGTTGAGGAATTACGTTCTTTGATGATTACAAATAATATTTATTTGGAGGCAATTCCTGAAAAAGATACGATCAGCTACGAAATTCTCATCAACGGAAAGACGGCTGATTCCTCTGCAAAAGACTTTAATGAATTAACCAATGATGAATTACAAAGCCAATTCGAACATTACGTAGCAGCTAGTGATAATATCCAAAATGAAAGCGTCTCTGAAACTGTCACGGTTTCTTCCATTTATAGCAATGGCACTACCTCGTATTTTGTCGTCGATGTTACTTCCGTAGCAAACAATATGGTTACGACCCATGTTCAAAAATACTACACCGTAATGCTCGGAACTGCTATCACATATACACTACAGACAAACGAGTCAGCCATTTCTTCTGATATGGCATCAAAGTTACAAAACATCGTGGACACTGCTAAGTATCAAAAAATGAAAAAATCCATTTTGGATAACCAATTTGTGTCAGAAATATCTGCTACGATTGTTACACTTCTTATTCCAATATGTATTTTGGCATTGATTGTATTCTTCCTGCAAAAGAGTACGAAAAAATCAAAAAAACAGATTGCAGCCGATGAAGCTCGATTACGTGCCCAATATGCAGAAGAAGCCAAACGTGCTGCATCCGAGCAGCCAGACAAAACCAGCAAATAGATTTTATTTTTATACATAATTCATACAAAACACTTCATTAAACCTCTTTCATAAATAACGGATGTCTCCAAATTTATGAAAGAGGTTTTTCTATCTTTTATAACAAAAGTCTCTCCCAGCGACATTCATACGCTACGTTGTAAATGAAATGCCACATAAATTAAAAAAAGATTTCAGACTTAAAAGCATTAAACTTTCAAATCTGAAATCTCTCTCAATTCATTTTAATGTGTGTAGCAGCGACTACTCTATTTCGCATAGTCAACCGCACGTGACTCTCTAATCACACTTACTTTAATCTGGCCAGGATATTCCATCTGATCTTCAATCTGCTTTGAAATATCTCGTGCCATAAGTACCATATCTGAATCACTAACAACTTCAGGAACTACCATAACTCGAATCTCTCTACCGGCCTGAATAGCAAATGATTTATCAACTCCCTTAAAGGAATTGGTAATATCTTCTAATTGTTTTAGTCTGTTTGTATACGTTTCTAATGTTTCACGTCTTGCACCAGGTCTTGCAGCTGAAATTGTATCAGCAGCCTGTACTATACAGGCAATCAAGCTCTCTGGTTCAACATCACCGTGATGTGCCTCTACTGCATTGATTACAATCGCAGATTCTTTATACTTCTTACAAAGATCTACACCAATCTGAATATGTGAACCCTCCATCTCATGATCGATAGATTTACCAATATCATGCAATAAACCTGCACGCTTGGCCAGCTTCACGTCTACGCCGATTTCTCCGGCCAAAAGACCTGATAACTGTGCAACCTCAATAGAATGTTTTAATGCATTCTGACCATAGCTGGTTCTAAAACGCATTCTACCCAACAACTTAACAAGTTCCGGATGAATACCATGTACACCAACTTCAAGGGTTGCTGCTTCACCTTCTTCTTTAATCAATACTTCGACTTCTTTTTGGGCTTTTTCAACCATTTCCTCAATTCTTGCCGGATGAATTCTTCCATCAAGAATTAACTTTTCAAGGGCAATTCTTGCCACTTCTCTTCTGATTGGATCAAATCCCGATAAAACGACTGCCTCTGGTGTATCATCAATAATCAACTCAACACCTGTTAATGTCTCTAAAGTACGAATATTACGTCCCTCTCGTCCAATAATACGGCCTTTCATTTCATCATTTGGAAGCTGAACAACTGAAATTGTTGTCTCTGCCACATGATCCGCAGCACAACGCTGAATTGCTGTAACAACATATTCCTTTGCCTTCTTATCCGCTTCCTCTTTGGCTCTGCTCTCTAATGTTTTAATCATTACGGCAGTGTCATGTTTCACTTCGTCTTCAACAGTCTTTAATAGATATTCTTTTGCCTGTTCGGAGGTTAGTCCTGAGATTCTTTCAAGTTCCTGCTGTCTCTGCTGTCCTAATTCATCAACCTTCTGCTTCATCTTACTAAGTTCTTCTTCTTTCCTAGTAATGTTCAAGTCACGTTTTTCAACAGCCTCAATCTTCTTGTCAAGAGTTTCTTCTTTAGCCAAGACACGCTTTTCATATCTTTGTACTTCAGCACGTCTCTCTTTCGTCTCTTTATCAAGCTCATTTTTCGTACGAATAGACTCCTCTTTTATCTCTAAAAGTGATTCTTTCTTCGTAGTCTCTGCTGTCTTCAATGCTTCATCTATTATTTCTCTGGCTTTATCATCCGCATTGCCAATCTTGGCATCATACATCTTCTTCTGCATAGAAGCTGATAAAAACCATGTAATAGGTGCGACTATCACTAATGTAGCAAGTATAGCTATAATGATAATGACTGACACAGGAGCACCTCCTTATTTAGTTTTCATTGTACAAACATACAATAATATAATTCTATACTGAAATATATTAAATGTCAAGAAAAAGAAGTATTATAACGCTCATTGACAATAATATCAAGTGCTTTTTTGATATTATCTGATTGGTAACCTTTCCGGTAAAAATATCCCATTAGTTTTGTCTTATCTGCATATTCGGAAAGGTTATATTTTCCTGCTTTCTTACGCATTTGAACAACTAATTGATCTACTTCTGTATCCCCATGCATTTCATAATATTCTTCATAAACAGCTTCTACGGTTGCCTTATCAATTCCCTTTCTGCCCAAAAACTGCATAATTTGCATTTTACTCTTATTCGGTGCTTGAAATGTAATATAATTTTCAACATATCGCTTATCATTCAGATAGCCAAATCGAGACACATAATCCACTGCCTGTTGAATACATATATCCGGATAATACGCATCTTTCAACTTTTTCTCTAACTCATATTGCGTATAATCTCTGGATTCCAGCAAATGCATTGTTCTGACAATTGCTCTTTTTGATAATACCTCCGTAATAATCTCCTGATATACATCATTTGGGATATTTATATCCTTCTTTATCCCGTATTTCCGAATTTCACTATTATAAAGTGCAAACACAGGCTCATTGTTAATTTCAACTAACCTGCGCTTACTGTTTATATCACGAATTGCGGTAACAGGATATTCTATATACTGCCCATCGCTCATAACAAACCGATTTCCTCAACTACTCTATTCCATCTTGTATATAAATCTTCAAATTCAATATTTATATATTCAATATTCATATACACACTATAATACTTTATTTATAGTCTGCGAAGCACCTTATACAAATGAAATTATTCTTCATCCTCTGCTGCATCATCTGTTGTGACAGCATCTTCTGCATTGTCTGCCACCTGTGCAAACTCGCCAATCTGATAATGCATACGAACCTTTGTATCAATTTCTTTCATAATATCCGGATGTGTATTCAGGAACTGCTTTGCATTCTCACGTCCTTGTCCAATCTTTTCATCATTGTATGCAAACCACGCACCACTCTTCTGTACAATACCAACATTTGCTGCAAGATCCAGAATATCTCCTTCTTTAGAAATTCCTTTACCAAACATAATATCAAATTCTGCTTCCTTAAATGGTGGTGCCACCTTATTTTTAACAACCTTTACTCTTGTTCTATTACCGATAACTTCTCCACCCTGCTTAAGCGTCTCAATTCTACGAACATCCATACGTACTGATGAGTAAAACTTTAACGCACGTCCACCGGTTGTTGTTTCCGGATTACCAAACATAATACCAACCTTTTCACGTAATTGGTTAATAAAGATAACAACGCAGTTATTCTTACTTACTACTGGCGTCAACTTACGCAGAGCCTGTGACATTAATCTCGCCTGCAAACCAACATGAGAATCCCCCATATCACCATCAATTTCTGCCTTTGGTACCAATGCAGCCACTGAATCGACAATGACAACATCAACAGCACCTGAACGTACCATCGTCTCTGTAATTTCCAAAGCCTGCTCTCCACTGTCCGGCTGTGAAATATACAAATTATCAATATCTACCCCGATATTCTTTGCATATACGGGATCTAAGGCATGTTCTGCATCAATAAAACCTGCAATTCCGCCACTCTTCTGAACTTCTGCAACAATGTGTAAGGCAACCGTTGTCTTACCACTTGATTCCGGTCCATAAATCTCAATAACTCGTCCCTTCGGTACACCACCTAAACCAAGTGCAATATCAAGGCTCAAAGAACCTGTCGGAACAGACTCAACATTCAAATTCTTGCTCGCATCTCCAAGCTTCATAACGGAACCCTTACCAAACTGTTTCTCAATATTAGAAATCGCAGCATCTAATGCTTTTAACTTATCATCTTTTAACATACTTATCTCCATTCTTTTATTAAACGTCTTATGAACATTTGTTCGTTACAGATATGTTATACTATTTTTTCATATCTGTCAAGAACAAAACGAATGTTTGTTCGTTTTTCAATCGTAATATTTTACATTTTATCTATTCGTTATATTGTACTGGAATGATAATAATATACCACAACTCTCCTCATCTGTAAAGTGTTAATATAGTATTTATATTATATTAAAATATTTCATATCATTTAAAATAATTCAATATTTCTAATATGCAAATACATTTGCAACATCATAAAATAAACCGAAAGAACACGCTTGAAACATCTTCTTTCGGTCTATAACATTATCCATACATATCATTAATATATCTGATTACTTATTTTGCAGCACCTGTTGTAAACACTTTATAATTCTTAACAATGTAATCAACTAAAGATACCACTGTCAAAATTAACGAAACATATATTAAAATATTACTGAGAATATCAATATATGGAATATCCAAATTCAACGTCAATACAATAATCATAATCATCTGAAATGTTGTCTTGAATTTTCCCCAGTAACTGGCAGCAATCACCACCCCATTGTCAGACGCAATTAAACGGAAACCGCTAATAATAAATTCTCTGGCAATAATAATAATTACAATCCATGCTGCTATCTGTTTTAAATCAACCAATGCAATCAGTGCAGAACATACTAGCAGCTTATCTGCCAATGGATCCATAAACTTACCAAAATTTGTTACAAGATTATATTTTCTGGCGATTTTTCCATCTAACATATCCGTAAGGCTCGCCACAATAAAAATAACCGTGGCTATAATTCTCGATGTCTGCCCACCCAAATCTAAATATAAGAATACCAGATAAATGGGTATCATTATCGTTCTTAAAATTGTCAATCTGTTTGGTAAGTTCATTCTCTCCTCATTTCCGTATAATATTTTACTATTATACTGATTTATTTTGTTTCGTCAGCCAATTCTCCAATTAAATCATATTCCATAGCTCCCGTGATATGCACGTGAACAATTTGACCTGACATTAACTGAGCTGATGTATTTATAAAAACATAACCATCAACATTTGGTGCATCCTTGTATGATCTGCCAACATATGCGTCATCTTCATCCAGCTTTCCTTCAATCATTACATCAACATATCTTCCAACCATCTCTTCTGATTTATCCAAAGAAACTTCCTGCTGTAATTCCATCACTCTGTCTCTGCGTTCTTCTTTTACTTCTTCTGCAATCTGATCTTCCATTGTTGCAGCCGGGGTTCCTTCTTCCGGCGAATATGTAAACACACCTAAGCGGTCAAATTCCATCTCATCTACAAAAGAAAGCATCTCTTCCACATCTTCTTCTGTCTCTCCTGGAAATCCGGTGATTAACGTTGTACGAAGTGCAATATCCGGAATATTCTTGCGAAGTTTTGCAACAATATCTCTTATTTCCTGCTGATTTGTTCTTCTTCCCATACGTTTCAGAATTCTATCACTCGCATGCTGAATCGGCATATCAAGGTAATTACAAACTTTTGGTTCTTCTTTAATTGTCTGAATCAGTTCATCTGTAATTTCTTCGGGATAACAATATAAAATACGAATCCATTCCAAATCTTCTATTGCACATAACTTATGCAACAAATCCGGCAATGCTTTCTTTCCATATAAATCTGTTCCATAAAGTGTTGTTTCCTGTGCTACAAGAATCAATTCCTTTGTACCATTCTGAACAAGGTATTCTGCCTGCTCTACAAGATACTCCATCGGATAGCTTCGATAATTACCACGTACTGTCGGAATAATACAATATGTACAATGTTTATCGCAGCCTTCAGATATCTTCAAATATTCATAATACCCTCCAGTTGTGACAATTCTGTGATTTTTTACCTGTGGAAGTCTGTCAGCCTGTTCTACACAACTATATCCTTTTCCTTCCAGCACGGAAAGCACAACCTCTGCAACTTTATCATAAGAAGATGTACCAAGCAGTGCATCAACTTCTGGAATCTCTTTGAGTATCTCGTCTTTATAACGATGTGCAAGACAACCGGAAACAATAAGAGCCTTACACTTTGCATCTTTTTTACGTTCCGCCATTTCTAAAATCGTATCAATACTCTCCTGTTTTGCATCACCGATAAAGCAACAGGTATTGACAGCAATCACATCTGCCTGTGTATCGTCATCTGTAAACTCAAATCCTCTATCTTTAAGAATTCCAAGCATATTTTCTGTGTCTACCAGATTCTTATCACAACCTAGTGATATAAACATTATTTTCATTCAAAATCTCCTAATCTATTTCCTCTTTCTTTATAGTATTTCTATCCATTATCACATAAACATAATATTTTTACCACCAATATTTTATAAAATAATCATAAAAGTACTTAATTATCTGCATACTTTAAGGAGTTGTTGAACGCACCCATAAAGATTCTACAAAACGATTTGCAAGCATATTCCAATCATACTTTCCTGATATAGAATCTTTTAAAACATTTGCCTGCTCAAGCATATACTCTACAATGCGCGTCGAATCCGAAAGGGCAATCGGTGTTGTAAAATTAGAATGAAATACAAAATAAAAATACCCACCACAAACTAAAATTCCTGATAAAAATAGAATATTGCTAATCCATCCATTGGACTTACATAAGTTTAATGATATTCCTTTCTTCAATGGATACCACACCCGCACTTCTTTTTTATTTAACATATCTAACATAATATGCGAAACAAATGCAATCGCAAACGGCAACATCATGTCCGGGAAAATATAGTATACAATCAGACTAAATGAAAATACTCCAATCGCAGAATGCATGAATGATCGATGCGGAAGTTCTTTACAGATAATACAGGCCACAATGAACACTGCCATACCGGATATAAAATGATAAACGGAGCTCTGCTCAAGTATTAGATTTAAAATATTCATCTGAAAACGATAATTGATAAATCCTTCAATAACCATAAAGAGCACAACAATTCCAAGCACACGATTTACAACATCGCGTGCATTGGATGTTTTTACGTCTATATCGCTAATAACTGAGCCAATTAACGCACCTCCAATGCAGGTCGCGACCGCTGGTAGCGTCATTGGTCTTAATACTATCAGTGTTGCCGCCATTCCGACAGACAAATGTGTTCTTCCCGTCATATCCGTTGATACCTTTTCAGTCCTTCCTCCATGCCAACCTCAACGATTGAGGCATCTTTTTCTATGTATATCTGAAACTGTTTATCAATTGCCTTGCGCATATCGAAACTAAGATATTCCCAATACATTCCCAAAATTTCTTTAATTCCAAATACTGTTTGGGGTTCAATGGTACTCTGTCGGTTCTGCACAATGCGACTCATTTTCGATAACACCCATTGATTCAGGGCATGTCGATGAATCGTCTCAACCCACTGCGAACATATTAAATACATTTCATCATGATAGGAAACCCTTGATTCATAATATCGATTATAACCATTCGCATCTCTTTTGTGAATATCTATGTCATCTTTTTCTGTGATTGGCTTCAATAACGGATAATTCAGTCCAAACATATTTTTACAATAAAATGCATCCTGAAATCCGCTAACCTCAGCCTCTGAAACATCTCCCTGCAACAGTGCCGTTGTAAAAATTCCTCGTGCCATTTTGCCAATTTTAACTACATACTCCTGTAATTGTTCACTTGAAAGCTGTGCATATGCTTCCCCGCTTTCCTGCTCCATAATCATTTTCGCTTTGTTAATTGTCTCCGACCCTAATCTGGCTGATTCAATTACAAGCTGTAATGCGGCAATCTGAAGTCCTTCTTTAAAAATTTTCCTGGCTGTTGAACAGCGGCTTCTTCTTGATGCTAATGTATATGTTGTATCTGATAATGCAACTTCCGGATTATCATCCTCTTTTAAAATATAGTAGTAATCGACAAAAACCTTTTTCCCTACCTTATTTAAAAGCATCTCTAAACTTTCGGATGTGTCTTTGGATTCTTCAAAACGCTCCTGTGTCTTTCCAAACATTTGTTCAAATTGTTCAATTCGCATCAAAACATGTGTCGGACGATTATTTTCAAAAATATAAAGTTCTTCCTGCTGCTTTGCCTTTTCTTTTACATTTTCAAAATTCTTTAAATCATCTGCACTGATGATTCCTGAAAAATCCATCGGCATAATCTACCTCTATTCTGCCCTACTCGGCATCATCACTCATCAACTTTAATGGCAATGCAAGCAATACCGCACCACCTACAATATTACCAAGTGTTACAAAAACCATACTCTTCGCAACAAGTGCCATATCCAGTCCACCTAACAGTAAATAAGCCAGTGAAAATGTTCCCATATTTGCAACACAGTGTTCAAAACCTGCTACAACAAATGTCATAATAACACAGAACATAACAATTAGTTTACCACTTTCTGACTTCATATGTGAGCCTGCAAAAACAGCAATGCATACACAGAAATTACATAAGATTCCACGTAAAAACAGCTGCATTGGCGAAATTGCAAGTTTTGCTGCAATAAATGTATTTAAATAATCAGTCAAAAGCTGCTTAGATGCACCACTTCCTACTAAAATAGCACTTAAAATAAATGCACCCACAAAATTTCCAATAAAACTAACAGCCCAAACCATACATACATCTTTAACAGAACATTTCTTCTGATATGCTCCCATTGCCATTACCATATTATTTCCGGTAAATAACTCTCCACCAATAAATACAATTAAAATAATTGCAATTGAAAATAAAAGTGCACCTGTCAACTTCGCAAACTGCGGATATGTAGGATTCAAAACTCCTGCGGATACGTCTGATAAAATAGTAGCAACTACAATAAAAAAACCTGCCATAATTGCGCGCATAAAATATTTTCCAAAATGCTCTTTACACACACGTGCTTTGTAGACGGCTGTTTCAGCCATAGATTCGACATCTTTTGTCAACATTGTCTTAGACCTCTCTCATACTTTATTATTTTTTCATATTAAGCGTTAATGAGTATAACATTTTTCGAACATATTTTCAACCTTATATTAAAGGAGATATAAAAAAGTATTGCCTGAATATAAAATTTATGATAATTTTATTATATTATGCATATACAGCAATGCGTTATCATAATGCTATATTAACCTACTGCATTTGATAACACATGCAAATTTACAAGGAGATGAGTTATGTTATCACAATTAAACAAAATCCTAACAACCATTGATGACCTCGTATGGGGACTGCCTTTGATTATTCTCATTTTGGCAGTCGGTATATTTTTGACTGTTCGTTTGAAGGGACTTCAAATTCGCAGACTGCCGCAAGCAATCAAAAACACCCTTGCAAGTAATTCCACATCTGAATCCGGGGAAGTATCCGGCTTTGCCGCTTTATGCACAGCACTGTCCGCAACGATTGGAACCGGTAATATTGTAGGTGTTGCAACTGCCATCGTATCCGGTGGTCCCGGTGCTTTATTCTGGATGTGGATTGCCGCCCTTGTTGGTACTGCCACAAAATATGCTGAGTGTCTGCTCGCCGTAAAATACCGTACTACAAATAAAGACGGGCACATTACCGGCGGTCCTTTTGCTTACATAGAACACGGTATGGGGAAGAATTTCAAATGGCTCGCAAAAATTTTTGCTTTTTTCGGCGTAGGTGTCGGACTGCTTGGAATCGGTACATTTACACAGATAAATGGTATTACCGGTGCCGTTAATAATTTCTTCGACAAAAATAACGAATGGACAATTGCGTTATTTGGTAAATCTTACTCTTGGACAGTTATTATTGCCGGTATCATTCTTACTGTTTGTGTCGCTCTTGTTATTTTAGGCGGACTAAAACGTATCTCAGCTGTTGCCGAAGTTGTTGTTCCATTTATGGCTGTGACATATGTACTTGCCGCATTACTGATTCTTGTATGTAACTTCCGTGCAATTCCAGCTGCTTTTGTTGAAATTGTCCAGAGTGCCTTTGGTCTTCGTGCCGCTACCGGCGGTGCTGTAGGTGCTATGATTGTCGCTATGCAGAAAGGTATCGCACGTGGCATCTTCTCTAATGAAGCCGGTCTTGGTAGTGCACCTATTGCCGCTGCTGCTGCAAAAGCAGAATATCCGGCAGAACAGGGACTCGTGTCTATGCTCGGTACATTTATTGATACCATCATCATCTGTACCATGACTGGTCTTGCTATTGTTATTACAGGTGCATGGGACATGGGCTTAGAAGGTGTCGCTGTTACGACAAAAGCATTTGAACTTGGACTTCCTGTTCCAGCTGTTGTTTCATCCTTTATTCTTATGTTATGTCTTGTATTTTTTGCATTCACAACCATTTTAGGCTGGGATTATTACAGTGAAAAATGTTTAGAATACTTAGTAAATGATAATCAGAAAATTGTAAAGGCATATCGTGTTCTCTATATTTTCTGCGTGTTTATTGGTCCTTTTATGACTGTATCTGCCGTCTGGACGATTGCTGATATTTTCAATGGTCTTATGGCTTTACCAAACTTAATCGCTTTGGTTGCATTAAGCGGTGTTGTCGTATCTGAATCAAAACTTTATTTCGACGCATTAAAAAAGAATAAATAATACATAGTAAATAATCCAATAAAAATAACACATACACGAAAACGGTACATATTCGATTGATTTTTCTCTCGAATATGTACCGTTTTCTATCTAACGACTTATATAATTCACGATATTCTATAAATCTTTATTTTATATTTGTTGTGTTCTTTTCGCTTTGTACTATTTCTTTTCCTTTAATGCCGGAATCAGCGTCTTAACTAAGAATACACAGAAGCAAACAAGTGCAAATATAATACCAATTGGATATGCAATCTTTGTTGAAAGTCTAAAGCCTTCATCTGCATAAAGGATATATGTACAACTTACTGCTGACATAAATGTTGCCGGAAGTGCAGCCATAAGTGATGAAATTGGTTTTGCAACTTTCGCATATTTTGCAAGATATACAGCTCCTGCCCATAATACAAACATTGCTAATGTCTGATTAGACCATGAGAAATATCTCCAAACAACCTGATAATCAATCAATGAAATCAAATATCCAATACCTAACAATGGAATAGAAAGGATTAATCTGTTCTTAATAATTTTCTGATCAATTCCAAACCAGTCAGAAATTGTAAGTCTCGCACTACGGAATGCTGTATCGCCTGATGTAATTGGACATGCAATAACACCAACCATTGCAAGCACACCACCAACAGGACCAAGCAATGCCATTGACATATCATATACTGTTGATGAAGTACCACCGCCGGCTGCAAGTAATCCGCCAGTTCCTTCATAGAACGCTACACCTGCTGCTGCCCAAATCAATGCAATAATACCTTCTGAAACCATCGCACCATAAAATACTTTACGCCCCTTTGTTTCATTATCCAGACAACGGGCAATCATCGGAGACTGTGTTGCATGGAAACCTGAAATTGCACCACAAGCAACTGTTACAAACATTAACGGCCAAATTGGCTTTCCATTTGGATGAAGATTCTTCAATGTCATTTCCATCATAGGTCTTGTACCATTATTTAAAATCGTAGCACCACCAATTCCAAGTGCCATAATAATTAAGCAAATACCAAATATCGGATATAACTTACCGATGATTTTATCAATTGGAAGCAATGTTGCAAGGAAGTAATATAACAATACGACAATTGTCCAAAATGTAATATTCATCCAGCTCGGTGTCAACTTAGCTAAAAGACCGGCAGGTCCAACCATAAATACAACACCAACCATAACCAGAAGAATAACAGAAAATACTCTCATTACATTCTTCATAATCGGTCCAAGGTAAATACCAACAACCTCTGAAATACTTGCACCATCATTTCTAAGTGATAACATACCACTAAGGAAATCATGCACACCACCTGCAAAGATTGTACCAAAAACAATCCAAAGGTATACACTAGGTCCCCATATTGCACCGGATAAAGCACCAAAGATAGGTCCTAAACCTGCAATATTAAGCAGCTGAACCAAAAATGCCTTCCACAATGGCATCGGCATATAATCGACTCCATCCGGATGTGCAACCGCCGGAGTAACGCTATCTGCCTCTGGGCCAAACACTTTTTCAACAACTGTGCCGTATACAAAATATCCGACAATCAATACGGCGAGTGAAACAAAGAAACTAATCATAAGTAACAACCCCTTTCTCTTTTAACTTTGTTTACATTTGATAAGAATTTTATAAATATTTCTCATCCGTTGTGTATATTTTACAAAGAATTTACAAAAATAAATACACTTTTTGCGTAAAAGGTTGTTTTTCATGTGTAAAATGTAAAAATTAACGATTCTATTCAAACATTTCTTTTAATTCTTTTACCTGTCCCCTGCCAACAGTTAAGACAACCTCCTCATATCCTTTCATTTTTACACACGTCGTATTGTTAAACCATGGATATATTTCCAAAATATATTTTAACTGGATCAAATAACTTTTTTGAATTCTAAAAAAAGAATATTCTTTTAATTTTTCTTCCAACATATTCATTGTATAATTGCAACTGTAACTTCCATGCAGCGTATGAATGATGCAGCTTCTATTTTCAATTTCAGCATATACAATATCACGTATATCCAGTAAAATCGTCTTTTTTTGTGTATTAATTGCCAGTTTCTTTTCTCTTCCACTCCCGAACTCATGCCCCAAACTGTGTTTGGTTTTTTCTGATAATTTTTTCACAATATCTTTTTGCTGTGCTAACTCATTCTGTACCCGAATAATCAATTTTTCAATTTTATGTTCTTCGTAAGGCTTTAAGATGTAACCGTATGCTTCTAAATCATAAGCCTCAGCTGCATGATCATTATATGCCGTTGCAAAAACGATTCTGACATTATTGTCCATTTTTCGCAGCATTTTTGCCATTACAATTCCAGACATATCCAATAACTGAATATCTACAAATGCCAAATCCATCGGCTCATCCACTAAGTACTCCAATGCTTTTTCACCACTTGCAAATGCGCATATTTCAGCATCCTCACAATATTCTTTCACAATAGCTGTCAGCTCATCTCTAGCCGGCTTTTCATCATCAATGATTGTAATTCTCATCTTTAACGTTCCTCTTTCTTGGGTATTATTATCTTTATTGTCGTTCCTTTGGATGATGTTTTAATCTTTAAACCATAAGCGGAACCATACATATTAACCAAACGCTTCTGTACATTGGCAAGTCCGACTTTATCCGAATCAAGATTCCCTGCATATAACGCCTGTACCAGTTCCTTTGGTATTCCTTCTCCACTATCCTGAATCGTTATTGTCAATTGTTTAACACTGTTTTTAACAAAAATCCCTACCGTTCCTTTCTCACGTTTCATTGCCCCATGCTTAATTGCATTTTCTACAATCGGCTGCACAATCAAACTAGGTACCATGCAGTCAATGTCTTCCGGTACATTATAATCAACCTTTAACCGTTCCTCGAAACGTGCTTCCTCAATTGCCAAATATGACTGCACATGTTCCATTTCCTCTGAAAACGGAATCATATACTGTCCGCCGCCTTCTAGTGTTCTCCGAAAATAAATGCTCAAAGAAACAAGCAGCTGTCTTGCCCGCTCCGGCTTTGTTCTGCAAAAAGACGAAATGGTATTTAATGCATTAAACAAAAAATGGGGATTAATCTGCGACTGCAACGCTTGAAATTCTGCCTTTTGCAACATTCGTCGCTGTTCTTCAAAATCATTAAGCGCAAGCTGCGTTGCAAAAATCTTTGCAATTCCATCTATAAAATCAATATGTCTGACATTAGACACCTGATACTTATCTGTAAAAATCCCAATACATCCCCACAAATGATCTGCAACTTCTAATGGAGCTACCGCAATATCATACTGCTCGATAATACTTGAAAAGATCTTCTGTGAATCATCACGTTCTTTTAGATATTCATAATATTGAACCGTATCCTCTTTCGCTGTACGCAAAATAAATTCAGAACAATTCTTCTGTGCTGAAATCTCTATCATATTATGTTTTTTATCCATATAACAGACATATCTTAATCGTTCATCGTCTGCAAAAAATACGCCTCCATATTCCGATGCATGAAATAATGTCTGACATATTTTTTTAATATTCGCATCACTTTTCAAGCCTTCCCTCAAATACGGAAGGCACTGATCTGTAATGTCAAAAACCGTTCGAATATTCGCGGCAGACTCGGTATCATTATGCCGTAACTCTGCCTGAAATGATGTAAGAAAAATCATCAGTCCAAATGAATTACATACAATCATCGGAAATGCAATCACTGTAACAGTTTCCTGTGCCGCCTCGTAAGGCTTTGCAACAAGTAAAATAATTATCATTTGTAATAATTCTGCAAGAAATCCAACCAAAAAAATCTCTATTTTTTCCCAACGTTTTTGTTTCAAAAATCGATACCCAAACGCACCAATAAAGCCTTCTAAAATGGAGGAAACAGCACATGCAAGCGACGTTAACCCTGATGGATCAACAAAATAGCGGTGAATTCCTGCAATGAAGCCTGCTCCTATTCCAACAAAAGGACCACCTATCATTCCACCTGAAATAATGCAAATTACCCTTGTATTGACATTCGCCCCATATACACCAATCCCCATATATGTAGAGCAAATTCCCATTCCGCCAAAAATAAGCGTCATTACAATCCGATTGATATAATAATTTCTTCCATAGTCCCTGCCAAGCATCAAATCTTTTGCCGGCTGGAATCGAATCAGCATATTTCCAACAACTACCAAAAATGATATATTAAACACAAAATTTTTAAAAATTTCAAAAATCACGTACTCTTATCCCTTTTCATACACATTTTAAATTATTTTACATCATTTTCTCTATCATTTCAAATTCATTTCCCTTTTATCATTAACTGTTTCTTTTTCACGCAATCTATCTTTTATCCTAAAATCCGCACAACCTTTCCTGATTCAATCCGATATGAATTTCCATCAACCTCTATCCACACATCAATTGCTGTAGGATTTTCAATACAAGATGCATCTGCAGAATATATCAATTGCTTATATGCCTCTACATAACGATATATTTCCATATTTGTCGCATACCAAATATCTGTATGATTTGCCATTTTTTCTAAAAAATCATCCATCCTTTCCCAATCATCAAATGCATCCATCTCATATGTATGCCCCCATACATAAAATACCTGTGCTGCACGCTCATTTGACAAAAATGCTTCTGCCAAATCAAATAATTTTTCATCTGTATGATGACACGTCGGATGCCATTTCAGAAAATTATCCGGCAATGAAAATGCATATGTCGGTTTTGTCGTTCTTGCATACACAACACCACACGATTGTAAAATATCTGCAACACCGTCAGAAAATGTTCCCATCGGATATGCCATCCCCCGTATCGGCCGCTTGAAAATTCTTTCTAACTGTGCTTTATTTTCAATCACTTCATAAGCAACTGCCGGTGCCGGCAATGTCACTAAATCCGGATGCGTATGCGAATGTAACGCTACTTCGCAGCCATCATATATACTCATCAAATCTTCTTCCCGGAATTTATAATGTGCACACGATACTCCCGGTTGGTTGAGCCAGTCTCTATCCCCTAATAAGCCTGTATTAATGTTAAATGTACCTTTTAATTGATATTTTTTTAACATTTCTATAAATTTCTGATCCTGTTCCACGCCATCATCAAAACTTAGCGTAAATGCTTTTCTTCTTCCTTGTGGAAACAGCATATAATCTCTTCGCAACCGTAACATAATCAATTTCCTCCTTATATTTTTTTCTTATATCTTTTCTTATAGAACTGTTTTTCATTTTTTATAAAGATTCAGACATCAAAAACGGAAGTTCTCTATAATATAAAAGAGTTGCACAGTTCCTTATCAGAATGTGCAACTTTTATTTCTTAATGAAAAATCCCCTTATTCAGATTATTTTAATCCAAATGGAATACCGGCTTCAAATCCCCACACACCGGACTATTATCTTCATGAACATCCATTAATGGAGCCATATAATCCCACCATTTACGGTTAATTGGTGTATCTGCTGACTTTGCCCATAATTTCTCACTCTCAATTTCAATATAACCATAAAGAATATGGGTATCCGAATCTAAGAAAATGGAATAATTTCTTCCTCCATACTCATGAATCATCGCCTGCATTTCCGGCCATAATTCACGATGTCTTTTCTCATATTCAGCCTCACATCCTTCATGCAAAAACATCTTAAATGACTTCCGAATCATTCTGCTTACACATCATTCCATTCCTTTATTGTAAATTTGGGAATTGGAATCATTCTCCTTTCTCATTCCTTGTCTACATTTTAAATATAAACCATCATTCTAATCTTCCAATGCAGCAAGTGCTTCTACAAGTGCAAGAATTGTGAGCGACTGACCATATGCCATCGGCGCAATTAAAATATTTTTATAATGATTTGCATCATATCCCATACCTGTACCACCTGATACATTCAATACCGTACCGTCTTTATCAATATTCTTTAAAATTGCCTCAATGGCTTTTCGCGCCGGTTCTCTAAAGGAATCATCTAAAATACCATACTTCAAACCTTTTAAAATACCTGCTGCAATCGCTGCGCTGCCTGATACTTCTTCATAGCTGGTAGGATCATCTAATACCGTATGCCACAATCCGCTCTTACTCTGTAACTTCTTTAATGCTTCTGCCTGTGCCTTGTATACATTCAAAATATACTTTTTAAGACCTGTGTTCATCGTTCCCTTATATGCATCAATATAATCAAGAATACCTAGCGTAAACCAGCTGTTACCACGGCACCAGAAAATACCGCCGAAATTATTTTTTTCATTAAATGTCCATCCATGATAAAACAGTCCTGTCTGCTTATCACTCAAATACCGAATATGCATCATAACCTGAAAAATAGATTCATCAATCCAGTCCTGACGATGATATTTCTGTCCCATCTTATTCAGGAACAAAACAGTCATAAAAATAGTATCAATCCACATTTCATTTTCATTTAAACGAACACCCTGTCTGTCACCATTCGCACTGGTTACATGCTGAAATCCGCCCTCTTTTGTTCTTGGAAGACATTCCATCAGCCAATCCGCCCAATTAAGACACAGCTTTTCAAATTCTTTGTCCTGATAATATTCATTTAACTCTACCAACGTAAGAAGCGGTGTTGTTGTATTAATATTTTTTGAAGGAAGTCCATTGCTGATATTTTCTTTGAACCAGTCATACAGGAATTTCTTATATTCCTCGTTATCCTGCAATTTCATAATATTAAGCAATCCATAAAGACCAACTCCCTGTGGCCAGTCCCACTCTTTAATACCAAAATCTCGCTTAAAGAATCCGATTGCTTCTCCACCTTTTTCTAATTCATCATTATTATCCGGTCCATCTAAATTCAACAACTTATCAATAACCAGATCTAATTTTGCCTGAATATCTGCTTTTGTCATATTTTTTGTTGCCATATTTTTCCTCTTTCCATACACTACATTTGTCCGTTTTCGTATCTATGCATTATAGCAACAGACACGAAAACGAATCAAGATTGTATTTATTATTTTTATATTAATTTTATTTATCCTAATAATCCAAGGACTCCTGGAAGCCACATACTAAGTGCCGGAATAAATGTTACCATCAATAATGCCATTAAAATGACAATAAAGAACGGAATCAATTTTCTTATTACTTCTTCCACCTGTAAATCAGCTACACTACAACCGACAAATAATACACTTCCTACCGGCGGCGTAATCGTACCGATTGACAAATTCATAACAATCATAACACCAAATTGAATCGGATCCATACCAAGTGCCTTCACAACCGGGAGGAAAATTGGTGTAAAGATTAATAATGCCGGTGCCATATCCATAAATGTACCAATAATTAATAATGTCAGGTTGATAATCAACAGAATAACAATCTTATTTCCTGAAATACTAAGCAATGCTTTACTAATTGCCTGTGGAAGTCCTGTAAATGACAATACAAAAGATAACACATTCGAAGCACCGATAATTAACATTACAATCGCTGTCATAACAGCCGTATCTACAAGAATCTTTGGAATATCCTTGAGCTTGATACTCTTATAAATAAATACTGATAAAATAAAAGCATATAATACTGCAACACCTGATGCTTCTGTCGCTGTAAAATATCCTGATAAGATACCACCAATGATAATTACAATAAGCAACAAACTTGGAATTGCTTCCCAAATTATCTTTAAAGCAGCAGAAAGTGTTAATTTTTCTGTTCTTTTTACAACATAACCGTGTTTCTTACCATAAACAAAGGCAATTGCCATACAAAGGAATGCCCACAACAATCCAGGAATCCAACCTGCCATCAAAAGTGCTGCAACGGATACGCCGCCACTTGCCGCTGAATATACAATAAATGATGCTGTCGGTGGAATTAACTGGCCTACCGGAGCTGTTGCAATATTTGCTGCTGCTGCAAACCCTTTATCATAACCGTGTTCTTCTTCCATCGGAAGCATAACACCACCAATTGCTGTTGCTGCCGCAATACCTGAACCCGAAATAGAACCAAACATTGCATTACCTGCTGCATTTGTCATTGCAAGAGAACCCGGAACTTTACCTAAAATTAATAATGCAAGATTAATTAATCGTCTTGCAATACCACCATTACTCATTAAAAGACCTGCTAAAATAAAGAATGGAACTGCTAATAATGTAAAACTATCTATACCTGTTACCATCTTCTGTGCCGAAATGAATACACCAAATTTCGGTGTCAGGAACATAATCAATGTTGTCAGCGCAGATGCAATGATACTAAATGATACCGGCACACTAAATGCAAGCATCAGAAAGAACATAATTACTAATACGATTGCTGCTTGTATTTCCATTTACTTCATCTCCTTTCTTGCTGCAATTAAATGAAGAATACGATTTACTCCATAAATAACCATTAACACACCACTAATTGGAACACAGATGTAATATACCTGCATTGGCAACTGCATCGCTGGTGAAATCTGACCTGCTGAATTCGCCGTTACCATCACGCCACCAATAATCATAACGCATACACTCAGAAGCATTACAATACATTCAATGAATAACTTCATTGCATTTTCATTCTTTGGCTGGAAGTTCTTTACCAAAAGATTAATGGATAAATGTTTATCTTTTCCATACGCATATGGTACACCAATCATTGTTACCCAAATTAACATATAACGCAGCAATTCTTCCGTATACTTACTTGGATCTTGTAAAATAAATCTTGTAATAACCTGCCAGATACATCCCAAAACCATGCCTGCCACAAGAATCGCCAGCACCGTTTCAATTATTTTATCTAAAACTTTCATAGACTCCTCCTTCTATATTATATTGCAGTTTTTATGCTCTATCATTTCACTGTTTGCGCTGCCTGATTTTGCATACGATTTTTATTTATCTGCATACTTTTGAATATCATCATACAGCTTCTTGTAATCATCGCCCTTTTCAAAGAAGGCTTTGTGAATTGGCTGAACTGCCTGAATTAATGCCGTCTTGTCAATATTCTTATATACATGTACGCCCTTTGACTGAGCTTCTGCAATTGCATCATCCATCATTCCATTATACAAACTTACAAAGTTTTCGTTTGTCTTCTTAAATCCGTCCAACAGACATTGTTTCTGTTCTTGTGTTAATGAATCCCACGTTTTAGTACTAATGATATAAATATCTGGTGTAAACTGATGCTCTGTATATGTATAAGATGATACCAAATCTTCATGTCCGTCAACTGTCAATGCAAGCTCTGTATTTTCTGCACCATCAACGATACCCTGCTGTAAAGAAGCATATGTTTCGCTACCAGCCATTGGAACCGGTGTTCCACCCATCTTTTCAATCATATCCATAGAAGTTGTATTTGGCATTGAACGAATCTTAAGACCTTTCAATACAGAAGGATCTGTAACAGGCTTATCTTCTTTTAAATAAAAGTTTCTCGCACCATTTGCATAATAACCAATTGCGATAAAACCGTCCTCTTTTGTTGACTGGAACAAGTTCTGTACTTCTGTACTTTCACGCATTGCTCTGTAATAATGTTCCTGACTATTAAATAAATATGGAATTGCAAAGATTGAATACTTATCATTAAACTGTCCTAATGTATTCGCACTTACCTTTGCCATATCAAGGATTCCTGCTTTTACCATTTCAATTTCATCTTTTTCCGAACCAAGCACTCCACTTTCGTAAATCTTTACGCTCATGTCCGCATCCTTGTCCTCCTCTACAAGGTCTGAAATGTATGCAATAGACTTTGCAATTTCTGAACCAGCTGACTGATTATGTGCCAACCTTAGCACTCTTCCACTGTCTGCTGTTACGCCGCTCACTCGAACAAATGTCACGATAACAGTTAATAACAACGCTGCAACAACCAGTATTCCCACAATTTTTTTGTATGATTTCATACGACTCTCCTTTCGGTGTTTCTTTGTTTTTGATGACTAAATTATAACATCCCCCTATCGGTCATTCTTATTCTATGTTGCAGTTTTAGTTTATTTTTCAAACTATATTGCACATATTTATATGATTTATTTTTCGATTCATATTTCTTTTTTGTAAACATAACACTTTTTCACTATGTACATTTTATTATTCATTTGCCATATTTTTCCAAAAAGTTCAGACAAAATCAACAAATCATTTATTTAAAATAAAATTTATATTTTCTATTCATAAATTTTTTGCACTATATTGCTTTTTCAATCATTTTCATATAGACTATAACATACATTCTATAGAATTATAAATTGTTTTGCAAAAGTTCAATATAGTTTTATATATTATTTCTTTACAAATATATTTAATTATATATTTCTTTAGCATACGAAAGTGGGGACTACGTTATGGACAAAATCACATTTAATGGAACGGCAAATGGCATCACCGTGGAACAGCTTGTTCGTTTTGGCGAATATAATATGAAAGTAAAACATTTTCACAGCCAATACGAAATATTCTATATCATAGAAGGCCAACGCGAATTCTTCTTTAACAACCGACAGTATATGGCTCATTCCGGTGATTTAATTCTAATCGATACCAACTTGATTCACATGACAAAATCAGCCTCCTCAAAAGATCATGGTTATAATCGTGTTATTTTCTATATTGACTATGACAAAATGGCTTCTTTTGATGAAAAATATCCGGATTTACAATTGGTAAAATTCTTACATGCCAATTACGGCGTATATCACTTAGATGATGAGCAGCAGGCTCTATTTCTAAATATCTATCGTGATTTACGAATTTTACTGACCAATAAACCTTCCGGTTATCAGACCGGCATGGAACTTGCACTATTGTCATGGTTTTATCAGCTTACACATTCTTTAACTGTTGATAATGAAGTCGTATTGCCATCCGCTGACACTAGTGCAAAACATAAAAATGTATATGCCATCGCAGATTATCTGTCCGAAAACTGTGATAAAAAGATTTCTTTAGATGAATTAGCAGAACATTTTTATATGAGCAAATATTACTTATGCCGTATTTTTAAAGATGTTACCAATTATAAAATTACAGAATATATCAATATTCATCGAATTCAAAAAGCCACAACACTTCTAGAAGAAACCAATAAACCTATATCTGAAATAGCTGATATGTTAGGATTTGAAAGTTTAACCTACTTTGAGAAAACATTTAAAACATATATGACCATTTCTCCGCTTCGATACCGAAAGACAAAGAATTCTGTCAGCCTACAGACTGAACAATTGGGAATTTTAGATGACACAACGTTTCTTTCACGTGACCGCTAGACACGCAAAAACATTCTATAAGAATCTTATCAGAACAAAACGTGTACAGACAAGATTTTATTATAAATCTTACCTGTACACGTTTCTTTATATATTAGGTGGGTAATTTTAAAGATTTTTATTCTGAAGAAAATATCATTTATTATTTTTCATACAGAAATTCTTCCGGTAATGTTACATGAAAATCTTTCGCTAAATCTCTGAAATTATCCGGTGTAATCGTCTGAAGTTTATCAGGTCTCATTGACAACATTTTCACAAGAATTTCTGCTGATTTTTCAGCTGTATGCATCAATCCAAATGTCAAATCGAAATCTTCTCCTGCTGCAAACATTCCATGATGCGCCCAAATTGCAAGATCATATTTCTTCATTAATTCACTCGTTGCAACTGCAATATCACGCCCTCCCGGAACCATCCAAGGCACAACGCCGACACCATCAGGGAATACGACCGGACACTCTGTTGCCATTTCCCACAGTTCTCTGGTAAATACCTTATCATCTAATGGCAATACAAATGTAAGGGCAATAATATTCGTTGTATGTGCATGATAAATAACACGATATTTTCCATTTGTTGCAATTTTTTTCACTTCATGATTCATCAAGTGTGAAGGGAATTCAGAAGTCGGTCTTCCGCCATTTACAAGTCCCCAAACAATCCTATACTGCTCTCCCTTATCATCAATTTCTGCAATACAAATGGAATCTTCCGGCTTAATAATGACATTTCTAAAGTATTTGCCGCTGCCTGTTACCAGAAAATATTCTCCTGCCAGCTCCGGCACTTTCGTACCAATGGGCTGCCATTCCTTTGGCTCAAAATTCTCCTTTACAGATGCAACCTCTTCTTCCTTCATTCGATAAGAAAGATTTCCACCATTTCGTTCATGCCAGCCCTGTTCCCAGCCGTCATTTGCCATTCTGATAAAACCTTTTACAAATTCTGTGTCTAATACGTTCATTTTAATCTCCATTTCCGCAGAAGTCTCTGCATTTTATTGTTATCTCTTTAACAAAACATCCTTTTCATACTGTGCAACTGCATCATACCAAGTCGCATCTGCAATAACGCCACATTCTTCGCAGTACTTGTTCCAAACATCTCCAAACGGACTAACTTTCATCTCTTCCTGCATTACCATAAGTTCTGTCAAACGGTTCTCATCCTGTAATTTCTTTAACGCTTCATGTGGTGTACACAGTGCATTTAACAATGCTTTCTGCCAACTCCGAAAACCAACTGTCCATGCAGAAATACGATTAATGCTTGCATCAAAATAATCCAATGCCATGTATACACGGTTCAATCCATTGCAACGAACAATTTCCTTTGCCATTTCCTTTGTCTCATCATCAAACAGCACAACATGGTCAGAATCCCAACGCACCGGTCTTGTAATATGCAACGCAATTTCTGGAAAGAAGCACAATAATGCAGGAATCTTGTCTGATACAACTTCAGTCGGATGATAATGTCCGTTATCCATTAACGGAAGTACATTGTCATGTGTTGCTGCAAATGTTAATGCAAATTCTCCCGAGCCTGCCGTGTAAGACTCTACGCCAATACCGAACACCTTTGACTCTACGCAAGGCTTTACCAGCTTCGGATCATGCGGTTCTGCAATAATCTGCTCTATCGAATCTTTATATCGCATTCTAGGTCCGAAACGATCCGCAGGTATATCCTTATATCCGTCACCTGTCCAGATATTCATTACGCAGGGAATTCCCGTTTCTTTCGCAAAATATTCTGAAATACGAATACATGCTTTGCCATGCTCAATCCAAAATTTTCTTGTTTCTTCATCCGGACTTGAAAGGGTTAGTCCGTCTTTTACCTTATCATGAGAAAAGAATGTCGGATTAAAGTCAATTCCCATATTGTGCTTTTTTGCAAATTCTACCCACTTTGCAAAATGTTTTGGTTCTAACTGATCTCTGTCTACAAAACCATCCTTTCCAAAAATCGCATAATTTGCATGAAGATTTAATTTCTTTTTACCGGGCATCAGGCTGATTGCCAGCTCTAAATCTGCCATTAACTGTTCCGGATTGGTAGCACGTCCCGGATAATCTCCTGTTGTCTGAATTCCACCTGTCAATGGACCCTCATGGTCAAATCCTAACACATCATCTCCCTGCCAGCAGTGCAGCGATACCGGAACCTCTTTTAACTTCGCAATTGCTGCATCTGTATCAACTCCTAATTTTGCATAATACGCTTTTGCTGATTCATATCTTGTATCTGTCATATCATTTTCCGCCTTTCTTTTATTTTTACTATCTTTGTTCTATTTGCTCTGTTCCTTCTCACATTTTTCATTATAAATTTTATCTATTTCGTTAAATCTATAACAATCCCCTATTTTAATGCTGCATTATGCTTTAATATTCTTTACATGCAAATGATAATCGCACACATTCTCTTGCCTGTGCAAGATTATCAAATACCCCCTCACTAATAAGCTGTGAAATTAAATTTCCAATTGCCGTAGCTTCAATCGGTCCTGCCAGAACTTTTTTTCCTGTGGCCTTTGCGGTTAATTCATTCAGATATACTGCATTTGCTCCGCCGCCAATTACGTGGATGCTATCATACTCTTTTCCTGTCAGCATTTCAATTTCTGCAACTGTTTTTGCATACGTATTTGCAAGACTATTGTAAATCACACTGGCTATCTGATATATTCCTACCGGAATTTCCTGTCCTGTTTCCTCACAATATTTACGAACTTCAATTGACATATTCTCCGGTGCTAAGAAACGGTTATCATTGCAATCAACAATCGAATCAATGTGTTCCTTTGAAGCCATTTCACAAAGCTCGCCAAAACTCATCTCCGGTGCAAGTTCTTTTCGCACACTTTGAATCATCCACAGCCCCATAATATTCTTTAAATAACGAAAACGATAATCATATCCGCCTTCATTTGTAAAATTATGTTGTCTGCTTTCCTTGGAACAATCTGCTTTCCGTAATTCTGTTCCCATCAGTGACCAGGTTCCTGAACTGATATAAATAACATCTTCTTCATTCGTCGGAACTGCCATTACCGCCGAGCCTGTATCATGTGTTGCCGGTAATACCACTTTACAGTCAAATCCTACTTCTTCCTGAAGCTGCTGTGTTAAATTTCCAAGCACTGTTCCCGGCATTTCAATTTTTTGAAAAATTCTCCTCGGAAACTGCATCGCATCAATCAGTTCATAATCCCAGTCTTTCGCCTCTGCATTAACCAACTGCGTAGTTGTTGCATTGGTGTACTCTGCTGCCATCTTTCCCGATAATAAAAAATTAAAATATTCCGGAATCATTAACATTGTCTGTGCCCTTGCAAAGTCCTGCGGAAACGACTGCCGATATGCTGTCAGCTGATAAATCGTATTAAAATTCTGTTTCTGTATTCCAGTCCTTTCATACAATTTCTCTTCTGAAATTTTTTTATATACTTCTGCATCAATTCCTGTTGTCCGTCCATCACGGTATCCAACTGCATCTCCTATCATCTTATGATTTTCATCTAATAGCACATAATCCACCGCCCATGTATCAATAGCTACACTAACCGGAATCTTTCCTATTTCTTTACACTTTTTTAGTCCTGATTTAATATGTTCAAATAAACGGTCTGCATCCCAGCACAAATGACCATTTTTCTCTATCATTCCATTTGGGAAACGATAAATTTCTTCTATCGCCAGCCTGCCATCTTCCATATGTGCAAGGATATGTCTGCCACTGGAAGCACCGATATCTACTGCCAAAAAATACTGCACCCTTCTTCCTCCTTCTATTTATTTTCGTTATATTTATCGTTTTTATCTACTTTCTCTATCTGTGTGTATCATATCGAAAATATAAGAAAGAAAAAAGGTCATTCTTTGGCAAAAAAAGTGTCCTTATTTGCAGAAAAGAATAACCCCATCAAAATATGAAATCCAAAAGAATTCCGTTTTTCTTATAAAAAACAAAAAATCTTTCATACAAACATTTCTGTTCATACGAAAGATTCTTTCTCCATTTATATTTCATTACTATAACATACTACTTACCGATTTATAAAACCAATTGTTTCATATGCCGCACGCTTCCATTGCAATTCCGGCGTAATCGTCGCCACTCCATCTTTGTTTTGTGCTCCATAATTACCAAATTGTGCATGATTGCCGCCTTGTATAACAACCTCTGTTAAACTTTTGGCATTGCTTTTGGCCGCTCCATACTTCTCCATGTTCAAGACCTTATCTTCTGTTCCATACATTGCAATGACCGGAAATTCATCCGGTAATTCATATGCCGCATACGCCGCATACAAAATCAGTCCTTTAAATGTATCTGTATGTTTTGAAACATAACTTGAAGCCATAGCTCCTCCAAGCGAATGACCTCCAATATACCAATTTTTAACCTGCGGATATGCTTCTACTACCGCATCTGCTGCATTCTGTTTAAACACTGCCAGTCGAAATGGCATTTTCACAAGCACACACAATGTTCCCTGCTGTGCAATGGATGCAAGCACCGGTTCATAGCTCTCCGCTTCTACCTTTCCACCGGGATAGAAGATAAATGCCGTCTCTGCCTGCTCGTCACCATATGCAATATAGTTTTTATGTTCTGTTTTTGCCACGCCCAATTGCTGCGCAGCTTCTTTATCCACTGCCTTGTAATAATTTCCTACATAGAATCCAAATGCACATACAAATAGAACGCACAGAATTCCAAGTACAATTCCAACGCGTTTTAAAATTTTCTTCATGTTGCTCTCTCCATTTGCTATAACATTACATACAGCTGTCTACCGTATGTTTTTTTATTTTATAAAAGAAACGAATTACTGTCAATATTGTCGTTTTAATTTGTATCCAAACACTCTAAAACCACATTTTCAATTATCTGCTTCCCATAACCTTTCCACAGATACAACTAATGGCAAATGCTGCAATATCCACCGCTACAATGGTCGCACCAACCGGTGTGCTTGCAAGGATTGATACAACAATACCAAATGCTGCACATACAACGGACAGAATTGCAGAACAAATCGTTACTGCCTTAAAGTTATGAAACATCCGCATCGCTGACAATGCCGGAAAAATAACCAATGCCGAAATCAAAAGCGAACCCACTAAGTTCATTGCAAGAACAATCACAAGTGCAATCATAATCGCAATCAAAAGATTGTATACACCTGTATTGATTCCATTAGATTTTGCGAAATTTTCATCAAATGTAACCGCAAATATTTTATGATAAAATACAACAAAAACAATCAACACAACGACAGACAGCACCATACACAAATATACTTCCTGCTTTGTCAATGTAAGAATAGAGGTCGAACCAAACAGTGTCGAACATATATCTCCTGACAGATTCGGACTTGTCGAAAACAGATTCATAAGTAAATAGCCCACAGCCAGAGAGCCAACGGAAATCATTGCAATTGCGGCATCTCCGTTAATTTTCTTATTCTGACCGCCTCTTAAAAGAAGTACTGCACTGATAATCGTTATCGGCAAAATAAGAACCATATTGTTTGTCAATTTCAGAACAGATGCAATTGCCATCGCCCCAAATGCTACATGTGAAAGTCCGTCTCCGATATAAGAAAAACGTTTCAATACCAATGTTACCCCTAACAAAGAAGAACACAATGCAACAAGCACCCCTACAATAAATGCATACCGCACGAACGGATAACTAAAATAAAATTGTAATGTTTCTAACATATGATTATGCCTCCTTCTTTAGATAACGCTTGCCAAGACTACTCTGCACATAATCCTGCTTCGTTCCGTAAAATAATTCCTCACCGATATGCAGTATATGACTTGCATAGTGAACCGCCGCTTCTATATCATGAGAAATCATCAAAATCGTAGTCCCCTTCTTATTTAAATCCAAAATCAACTGATACATTTCCTCTGTTGCATTTGGATCAAGTCCTGTTACCGGTTCATCAAGAAATAGAACTTTCCTAGTCGCACACAAAGCTCTTGCAAGCAATACTCTCTGCTGCTGACCGCCTGATAATTCTCTGTAACATCGTTTTTCTAAATCCAGAATCCCCATATCTTCCATTGCCTGACGTGCTTTTTGTTTTTCCTTCTTTCCATAGAAAGGACGAAGCCCCATACTGCCCTGACAGCCTGACAGAACAATTTCTCTTACAGATGCCGGAAAATCACGCTGTACAAGTGTTTGCTGTGGAAGATACCCAATTTCATTTTTCGCAAGATTATCTCCGTATACAATTTCTCCTGCAAGTGCCGGCTGCAAATGCAGAATCGTCTTCATCAATGTTGATTTTCCCGAACCATTTTCACCAACAATACATACATAATCTCCTGCATTTACCTGAAAGTTCAAATGCTTAATAATCTCCTGTCCATCATATCCTAATGATAAATCATTTCCCGTTATCAGTGCCATGTTGTTCACGCCCTTTCTAATGTGTTTCTTTCTAAATATTAATACAACGCCGTTTTTAATGTATCTAAATTTGACTGCATTACAGACAAATATGTCTTTCCATTTTTGATATCTTTTGAAGTTGTTGACTGCATCGAATCCAATGTAACAATCGTCTGATTCTTCATTGCTGTATTTTCAAGAATCGTCTTTGCAATCTTCTGATCTGAATTTTCAATCGTAAAAATTGCCTTTAATCCTAATTCATCCACTTTCTTTGATAAAAATGTGATTGTTGAAAAACTTGCTTCCGTTTCTGCGGAACATCCTACAAATGCTGCATAGTAATCCAAATCATAATCATCAACAAGATAACGGAATGGGAATCTGTCTCCAAACAAAACCGTCTTGACTTTTGTATTCTTTACAACCTCTTTATATGAGGCATCAAGTTCTGTTAATTTATTCACATACTCTGCCGCATTATTTTCGTAAATCTGTGCATGTTCTTCATCTGCTTTTCCCAATACAGTCGCAATTTCTTTTGTGAAAATTTCTGCATTCTTTAATGATAACCATACATGCTCATCATATTCCATTTCATCTTCGTGGGTATGGTGTTCATCCTGCTCATGTTCCTCTTGCTGCATGCCTTCCACAACTTCCTCTTCCTTTGCAGAATCACCTAACACATCTAACAAATTGATTACCTGCATATTCTTATTCTTCGCCTCTTTTAATGCATCCTCTACCCATTCGTCAGATTCCCCACCAACATAAATAAACACATCACAATTTGAAATCTTTAAAATATCAGCAGCTGTCGGCTGAAAACTATGCATATCTACGCCATTATCCATAAGCATTGTTACATCTGCATGTTCTGCTTCTTCTCCTAATACCTGCATTACCCAGTCATATTCCGGGAAAATTGTCGTAATTACCTTTAATTTATCATTTGATGCAGACTGTGTTCCACATGCACTCAATCCAAATGCAAGCGCAAATGCTGCCATGATACTGATTATGAACTTCTTCATTTTATATTTTCTCCTATCATTTCTTTTATTTGCTGTCTGATTGTACAAATAACCTCTTATCTGTAACCCGTTATCAAAATAATTTTATCTACTATTTAACAACATGCTTTATATACATCTATAAAATTACATTCATTCTCATATAATGAAATTCAATCATCCATTCGTACCTTACAGAGTACCAGCGACGTACGTCTCTTTGGCTGTGTTGATACACTGTCGCACAACCACGTACTTATCATAGCAAGTAAAAGTACAACCATACATGGTAAACCGCCTACAGCTGATTTTCTACTCTGTTCCACCTGTTGTACCATCGCACATATTGCACAATGCTCATCCAAACATTGATGATTGATTTCTGCTGCAAGATATAACATTGAACCTATCGCAAAAACAGTATACAGTATTGCAATAACAATCAGTTGTTTTTTTCTTTTTTCATTGTGTATGCTGCCTTTCATCTTCCATTGAACCAATGTACACTCATCCATACCGTATCCTCCCTCTTGCTGTTCTATAAGTCATTCTAATGCAAACAAACTATGCCTGCTTCGCACATTCATCGCACAAACCATAAAATACTGTTCTATGATAATCTATCTGAAAACCATGATGTTCTAAAATATGTACTCCTAACGATTCCACCTCATGACATTCCAAATGAATTATTTTTCCGCATTTCTCACATTTACAATGATAACAATGCGACTCTGCCGCATCATGATGATGTCCTACATATTCAAAACATGCACCACTTGTTCCATCTATCGTATATTTTGCTACCACGCCCTGCTCAACCATTTTTTCCAAATTCCGATAAATCGTCGTCGTACCAACCGCACAACCTGATTCTTCAAAATGCTTACACAGATCCCCAACTGTAACATGACTCCCCTCAACCGACTTCATATAATTTGCAATCTCATCCATCTGTTTTGTTTTATATGTTGATTTTCTTGGCATAATATCCTCTTTCTCATTCATAACTTGTAATCTTTTCTTAACAGGCTTGCAAAAAACATATGTCTGCTTTGCAGACGCTTGTTTTTTCTTCGCTCTCTTGCTTTGGCTCGAAAAGCGCAGCTTTCGCTGCTTCTTATTCTGCTTCGCAGAATCTTTTCTCG